>Ga0209288_10000591_pt1 | contig 10864 bp, 8 predicted proteins | sample PPLLaktember2015_4_FD_187261 | JGI IMG/M metagenome (GOLD analysis project Ga0209288, IMG submission 187261) | Freshwater sediment microbial communities from Prairie Pothole Lake near Jamestown, North Dakota, USA - PPLs Lake P8 Core (1) Depth... | ecosystem: Environmental > Aquatic > Freshwater...
ACCGAAAAAAAATCGGGCTGCGGCACCCTGGGCCGTTCTGTAGGGAACGGACCTCCAGCCCGGGTTCAAGGAGGGCTGGAGGGGTGTTCGGTTTTGCAACGAGCCTGACGGGTGCCGGACACCGGCCCTCCAGGTGAGCTTTATTCGGGCTCGATCGAAAATTTTTTCCGAAAGCAGCGTGCGACTATGTCCGCCGCCAGTCGCGAATCGGCGAGGAGGTCGAAGTTGACGACCAGGTCGAACTCGGAGGCCGGGGCGTCCTTTTTGCCGAAGGCTTTTTTGAAGAAGGCTTTCTGCTCGCGGTCGATCTTGGCGAGCGTCTTGCCGGCCTCTTCGACGTCGATCTTCAGCAGCGAAGCCAGGCGCTCGGTGCGGAAGGCGTCGGAGCAGATGAGCCGCACGGCCAGGACGCGGTCGCGGGGCAGGATCAGGTGGGTCCCCCGCCCGACGAAGATCGTCGAGCCGGTGGCAGCCATGGAGTAAACGGCGTTCACTAGGTTGCGCAGGTAGTCGTCCATCTGGAAGGATTTTTTTCCGAATAGAAGGGCGGAAAGTTCGACCGTTTTCCCCGGGTAGAGTTCGTCGTAAAATTTGACGGTCTCCTTGTCCAGTCGGGTTTCACCGCTCATGTGCTCCAGGATCTCGCGGTCGGCCACGCGCATGCGGAGCTTGCGGGCCAGGATGTCCGCCACTTCCAGTGCCCCGACGCCCACCTTGCGCGAAAAACAGACGCAGGGCGGGATTTCAGTCGGTATCGGTTTCTTCCGAGAAAGCTTCTGGCGGCGGGCTTCCCACTCCTGCACATACTGGGCAGCCACTTTCCCGGCCTCAGGTCGCTTCTTGGCATAGGTCCCGGGGATATAAGGTGGGGTGGAGATGAACATCATCATGGCAGACCTCCCTCTATTGAGATGGGTTAGTCATCATCGCTTTGGGTTGCATTCATCCACTTCCCTCCCTGCGTGCCAGGAGGTCCAGGCGGCCAGCCGAGCATGCCCTTTCCCGTTAACCGGGTCAGACCGCTTACTGGAACGGATTGACCACCATGACCGGAGTTTTCGACGATTTGACCACGCGTTCCGCTACCGATCCGAAGATCACCTTGTCGAGGCCTTTGCGCCCGTGCGTTCCCATGACCACCAAGTCGATCCCGTGGGCGCTGATGTAGTTGAGGATCTCCTCGGAAGGATCGCCGGCCACCACCTGGGTTTTGGTCCCCGGGATGTCTTTGAAGCTTTCGTCGGCGAATTCATACAGCCGCTTTTCGGCCCCCTCGATCACTTCCTTTTCGAATTGGCTGACCGAAGGGTGGGGCACGTACATGCTCGTGAAGTAATCGAATACTCGTGCGACGAATAGCAGATGAATCCGCGCGTCGTACCGGCTGGCCAAGCTCTTCACGAAGGGAACGATTTTAGCCGACGATTCCGACAGGTCCACCGGGAAGAGGATTTTCTTGAAATCATGCATGCGTCATCTCCTTTCTACCTTTCAACCTTATCGCACCGGGTTGCCGGCGCGGGGAGCCGCCCCGACGGCAGGCTCAATGAACCATCCACAGCGACCGGTCGCGGGCGGCCCAACGATGGCTACGGCAACGCTCAGAAAATCTCCCGGCGGTTTTCGCGGTGGTCCACCAGGTAAAGCAGGGTGGCGGCCTTGGAGAGTTCTTGTTTGAGACCTGCCAGCTGGGGCCGCTGGATGCCGTGCATGCGGATGTATACCTTGCGATAGCCCGCCGGCACATTTTCATAGGAGCTCAGGATGCTCACCATGCGGCCGCCGTAGCGACGGATAATGTCCGCCAGATCTTTGATGGAACCGGCCCGGTCCTCGGCTTGAAACGCGAACTGAATGCCGCGCTTGCCGACGCCGGTCAGGGCGATCAGCACCCGGAAAAGATCGGTCTGGGTGATGGTGCCGACGACCTGGCCTTTTTCGTCCACCACCGGTACTCCGGAAATTTTATTGTTGAGCAGGACTTCGGCGGTTTCCTCCACGCTCAAATCCGGGGACACGGAGATCGGGTTTTTGGACATGATGCTCTTCACCTGGATCTTCGAGATCAGGTAGAGAAGCTCGTGAACGTCCAGGGTGGTGGCATCCGATGCGGAGGCCCGCTTTAAGTCCCGGTCGGTCACCACTCCGACCAGCCGGCCGTTCTTCAACACCGGCATCATGCGGATGTTGTTCTGTTTCATCAACTTGAGGGCATCCTGCATGGAGTCATCCTCGTTGACGGTGATCACGTCCTTGCTCATCCAGTTTTTGACCAGCATCCTTGTCACCTCCGCTTGGATCCCCCCCATGGGCGGGAAGAGAGACGCTCAGCGGCCTGCTCGGCGTCGTGGGATGGATGGGCGCGGTATCGTGGCCGCGCGCCCGGTGCGTCCTGGCTGTATTGCCCCAAGCGCATCCACCGCGTAAAAACAGCAAAGCACATGCCATCTTCGGGCTGGGGCCAAGACGATCATAACCTGTTGATTGCAAGCATATTTATTAAATATAGGTGCGGAGCGACGGTCGGCCGCGGACTGTCTGGTATTTTTACAAACCGTAAAACGCCTGCGGCCGCGCGGCCGGCCGCCCCATTAGCCGCATTACGATGGTTCAGGCGGGCGAGTCGTCCTCGACCGAGGTTCGCATACGCAGCCGGTATTTTTCAATCTTGGAGTGCAGGGTCGGGCGCGAAAGCCCCAGGAGCCGGGCGGCCTGCGACCGGTTGCCGCGGGTCATGTTCAACGCCTCGCCGACGAGGATGCTTGCGAAATGGTCCATGACCGCATCGAACTTGTTCGTTGCTGCATGGGCCGTGATCGTTTCGCGCACCCATTGTCTCAGCACCTGATCCGTTTCGCGCAGCGAGGCGCCGCTGCGCACGCCGATGGCCGCACCTGCCGCCTGGAGGATGTCCTGGGGCTGGATCGGCGCCCCGCGGTTGAATATGAGGGCTTTCTGAATGGCGTTGGCCAGCTCGCGGACATTGCCCGGCCAGGAATGATCCCGGAGGGTGGCGACGGCCTCCTTGGCGATACCGGGGTTGTCCATATCGAGTTCGGCCGCATAGCGCGCCAGAAAATAGTCCACCAACAGCGGGATGTCGTCCACCCGCTCCCGCAATGGAGGCAGCCCGATGGTCACCACCTTCAGCCGATAGTACAGGTCTTCGCGAAAGCGCCCTTGTTTCAAAGCGGCCTCGAGATCACGGTTGGTGGCGGCGATGATGCGCACGTCCACCGGGATGGTATCGCGCCCGCCCAGCCGTTCGATGCTCTTCTCCTGCAACAGGCGCAGGATCTTGGACTGGATGCCGAAGGGCATGTCTCCGATTTCATCGAGGAAAACGGTGCCGCCGTGGGCTTGCTCGATTTTCCCCACCCGACGGTGGGCGGCTCCGGTGAAGGCGCCTTTTTCGAAACCGAACAGCTCACTCTCGAGCAGATTTTCGGGAATGGCCACACAATTGATCACTTGAAACGGTTTGTCGGCTCTTAGACTGTGACTATAGAGGGCGCGTGCCACCAGTTCTTTGCCCGTGCCGGATTCCCCGCGGACCATCACCGTGGCATCGGTGGAGGAAACCCTGCCGATCGCTTTATAGACGTCCTGCATGGGGCGGCTGCGGCCGATGATCGCCTCGCGGTTGATGGCTCCAGGGGCTCCGTCCATTTCGACCGGCGAGCGCATAAAGCGGCCGGCTTCCAGGGCTTGGTGGATGATTCCCAGCATGGCCGGGATCTCGAACGGTTTGAGCACGTAGTCGAAAGCGCCGAGCTTGATCGCCTCGATGGCATGGTGAGTGGTCCCGAAGGCGGTCATGATGATGACGGGCAGCTTGGGCTCCATCGCGTGGATGGCCTGGAAGGTCTCCAAGCCGTTCTTGCCCGGAAGGCGCATATCGAGGATGACCAGATCCGGTGTCCGCTTTTTAACCTTCTGGATTCCGTCTTCACCGGAGGCGGCGCTGTCGGTGGCATAGCCTTCCTCGGAAAGCAGTTTTTGAAAGCTTTTGCGCAGCTGGTCGTCGTCGTCAATGATCAGGATCAAGCTCATGGGTCGGCTCCTGGCACGGCAAAACGATGGTGAAAGCGGCCCCTCGGCCCTCGCTGGGCTCCATCTCCAGTCTTCCGCCGTGTTCGGTGATGATGCGCTGGGCGATGCTCAGGCCCAGCCCGGTACCCTGTTCCTTGGTGGAGAAGAAGGGTTGGAATATCTTGTCGCGCAGGTGCATGGGGATGCCGGGCCCGTTGTCGCGCACGACGATGACCGCGGCCGGGCCGAGATGCGGGTGGTGGTCGGTGCGTTCCTCGATCCCGATGGATCCTCCCGGAGGCATGGCCTCGCAGGCATTCACGATCAGGTTGACCACGACTTCCTTGAGCTGTTCGGTGTCAATCCGCGCGATCGGCAACGGGATCGGCCGGTTCACGGTGACGGTGACCTCATAAGATTTCAGACGGTAGCGGAGCAGCCGGAGCGCGGCATCCACCACGCTGGACGGGCTGCTGTTCTGCATTTTCAGTTTGGGCGGGCGTGAAAACTCCAAAAAATTTTGGACGATGGTGTCGATGTGGCGGATTTCGGCCGATATCACCTCCAGGTCCTCTTTTTGGACGTCATCGAGGTCCAAGGACCGACTGAGGGAAAACAAGCGCATTTGAACGGAGGTAAAGGGGTTGCGAATGCTGTGGGCCATACTGGCGGCGAGTTTGCCGACCAGGGCCATCTTTTCGACTTGCGCCAGCGATTCCCGGCTTTTTTCCAGCTCGGACTGCGTATGGTCGACATCGTGCAACAGCACTCGCACCCGCCGGCTCAGCGTCTTGACTTCATCTTCGGCCCGGGCCGGTTCGCCGTCCCGATGGGCTTCCACCGTCAGCCGCCGCAGGGGCTCCAGGATCTGGTAGACGAACACAAATGCCAGCAGAAGGGTGAGGCTGGCCGAAACCGTAATGGCGGCCAACGCCAAAACCCTGAGCCGCTGCGCCTGAGCATGGCTTTCGGCCTTCGCGGACAGGATGCGGTCCGTGTGAAACTGTTTGAATCGTTCGCACAGACGCATCAAGGATTCGAAGTGTGCGTGCGCATCGCGGTGCTCCACCGCGCCGTCCGTCGCGTTGCCGTGCCGGAAGAGCGCCACCGCGCGGTCCTTCTTGGCGATGTACTGCCCGTATTCGGCTTCAATCTCATCGAGGATCTGGCTTTGAATCGCGGTCTCGGATGCAACCCTGATCCGCGCCAATTGATCGAGAAACCCGCGCCGCAAGTCCTGCTGCTGGTCCAGCCAATCCGGGTTGCCGTCCAAAATAAAATAGGATACCAGGCCCTTTTGCTTCATGAGGGCGTTTTCCAGGGCTTCCGCCTGGTGAAAGGCCGAAAGATCCTTTTCCGTGATGGAGGCGATCAGTCCCTCGATACGGAAGGTGTACCAGACCAGGATCAGGCCCAATAAAAACGTGATCAGGACGAAGCCCGCGAGAATGATCAGGACGCGGTGGCGCAGATTGAATCGCATCAGTTGCCTTGGGCACGTGAGCTTCGCACCGCCTGCTGGAGATGTTCGAACACCGCCCCGCCCTGCACGGCGGCTTTTTCTCTGCCGGCGGCCAGCGCGTGAAACCGCTCGATCGTTTCCTTCTTCCGGCTTTCGAACGTCTCCTCGGTCAGTTGCAGTTCGTTGCGCACGAGGCTGTAAACCACGGCCGGGCCGAGCCGTTCCTCTCCGCTTTCCGTGCGGTAGACGGCGGCGTAAATGGTGCAATGAGGGACTTGGAACGGCTTTGGAGGCGGCCGATATCCCAGCAGCTCGGCGAACAAGGCCAACGTCTCGTTCACCCCCTCGGCGTAGTTGCTTTCCAGCGACGCGATGCCGTCCCGGCGCAGATCGTCGATGTCCTCGTCTTTGAAGGACAGATCGAGTTGGGCGATGCACGCGGCTTGTACGGCTTTCAGGGACTCGGCCTTGCGGCTGATCTTGACGTCCGAGTCCCTCAGAATCTTGATGATGTTGCGCGGCCTCACCATTTCGGCGACGTCGGGGCTCTTGCGCATGGCGACATCGGTCACGGTGGTGCGGTAAATGGGCAACTCGTTGTCCAGGACGAGGACTTCCGGCGATCCGGCGCCGGACTCGCGCACGTAAAGGTCGAGGTCCCGCTCCCGGCGATGCTGGTAAGGGCTCAGCGACAGCAGCTGGCGCATGGCGGGTTTGTCCAGCTTGGACTCGGCCCCCTCCGGGGTGATGCTGGCCAGCACCTGGGCGCCCAGTTGATCGATGCGGATCTTCTGCAGCAGGTTCTCCTTGAATGCCATGTCTCTACCCTCCTTTTGCTTGAGGATTGCTCTAACACAACTGATTTTGCAAGTAAATTCGGACGCGCCGGCGCCTTTCCGCATGGACGGCGGGTAGCCGCCGGTTGACCGGGTCGAGACAGTTGGTGTATACCCAGCCGAAAGCCGCCGGGACGGATTCCTTCCAGCGGCAGGATTTTATCCGGCGACGACATCACATCGGCGGGTTCCGGCGCCGTGGACTCGCCGCCGCCAGAGGTTTTCATGGACGACTATATCACGCTGACCTACCACGGGCGCGAGTTCCGATTGCCGCTGGTGGCGGGGTCGCAAGGGGAAACGGCCGTTGACATTTCCCGGCTGCGGCAGGAGACGGGTCTGATCACCCTGGACCCGGGCTTCGCCAACACCGGCAGCTGCCGCAGCGCCATTACCTTCGTGGACGGGGAGCGAGGGATTCTGCGCTACCGCGGGATTCCGGTGGAGCAGCTGGCCGAACGCTCCACGTTCAAGGAGACCGCCTTCTTGCTCATCAACGGCGCGCTACCCACTCAAAAGGAGCTCACGCGCTTTTCCGTCCTGCTGAACGACCACTCTCTGGTTCACGAGGACATGAAGATCTTCTACCAGAGCTTCCCGCGTTCGTCCCATCCCATGGGCATCCTTTCGGCGATGGTGAACGCGTTGCGCAGCTTCTATCCCGAGCTGCAGAACCTGGAGGAGGAGATCAACATCACGGTGACCCGCCTGCTCTCCAAAGTCCGCACCATGGCCGCCATGTCTTACAAGATCTCGCGGGGTCACACCGTGGTCTACCCGCGTTCGGATTTGACCTACTGCGCCAACTTCCTTAACATGATGTTCGACTCGCCGGTCAAGCCGTACGAGCTGGATCCCGATGTGGTCAAGGCCTTGAACGTGTTTTTGATCCTGCATGCCGACCACGAGCAGAATTGCTCCACCGCCGCGGTGCGGGTGGTGGGCAGCGCCCGGGTGAACCTCTATGCCGCCATCTCGGCCGGCATCGCGGCCTTGTGGGGGCCGCTGCACGGCGGCGCCAACCAGGCCGTGATCGAAATGCTCACTGAGATTTATCGTCAAGGCGACCTGGGTGCGTGGGTGGCGCGCGCCAAGGACAAGAACCATCCCTATCGGTTGATGGGGTTCGGCCACCGCGTGTACAAGACCTACGACCCGCGGGCCCGAATCATGAAGCAGATGGCGCATGTTCTTCTCGAAAAGCTCAAGGTGTCCGACCCGTTGCTGGATGTCGCCCGTGAGCTGGAGGCGATCGCCCTGAAAGACGACTACTTCGTCGAGCATCATCTTTATCCGAATGTGGATTTCTACAGCGGCATCGTGCTGCGGGCGATCGGCATTCCCACCAACATGTTCACGGTGTTGTTCGCCATCGGCCGGCTGCCGGGCTGGATCGCCCAGTGGAAGGAGAGCATGGACGACCCGGCCTGGAAATTGTGCCGCCCGCGACAGGTTTACAGCGGGCCCGGGGAGCGCGACTACGTTCCGATTGAAGAAAGATAACCATCAGACGGGGAGGGGAGTCATGATCATCGGAGTGCTCAAGGAAATCAAAACCAAGGAGAGCCGGGTTGCCATGACGCCCGCCGGGGTCGAACAGCTGGTCGCTCGAGGCCACGCGGTGTGCGTGGAAGCTCGCGCCGGCGAAGGCTCGGGGTTCAGCGACCCCCAGTACCAAAAGGCCGGGGCGATCATCCTGGCTACGCCCAAGGAGATCTATGCCAAGTGCGGGATGGTCATGAAGGTCAAGGAACCCCTGCCGGTGGAGTATCCGCTGATCCGCAAGGGGCAGGTGATGTTCACCTATTTTCACTTCGCCGCCTCCGAGCCGCTGACCCGGGCCATCATCCGGAGCGGCTGCACGGCGGTCGCCTACGAGACGGTCAAGAAAGCCAACGGCTCGCTGCCGCTGCTCACTCCCATGAGCGAGGTGGCGGGCAAGATGGCCGTGCACGAAGGCGCGAAGTACCTCGAAAAAACCTACGGCGGCAAGGGCAAGCTCTTGGGCGGCGTGCCGGGAGTGGACAGCGGCACGGTGCTCATCCTGGGCGGCGGCGTGGTCGGCGTCAACGCCGCCAAGATCGCCTGCGGGCTGGGCGCCAAGGTGTATCTGCTGGACACCCAGCTCGAGCGGCTGCGCTACCTGAGCGACGTCATGCCGCCGAACTGCTTTCTAGTCTATTCCAGCCCCGCCAACATCCGCCGCTACCTGCAGGAGGCGGATCTGGTCGTGGGGGCGGTGCTGATTCCCGGTGCCACGGCGCCGCGGCTCATCACCCGGGACATGCTCAAGCTCATGAAGAAGGGCACGGTGATCGTGGACGTGGCCATCGACCAGGGCGGCTGCATCGAGACCGCGCGGCCCACCACGCACGACGATCCCATCTACGAGGTCGACGGGATCATCCATTACTGCGTTGCCAACATGCCCGGCGCGGTGTCGATGACCTCAACGATTGCCCTGACCAACGCGACCCTGCCCTATGCCATCGAAATCGCGGACAAGGGCGCGCGGCGCGCCGCTCTGGAAAACCCGGAAATCGCCGAAGGGATCAACATCATCGACGGCAAGGTGACCTACCCGGGAGTCGCCGAGGCCTTCGGCCTGAAGTGCCAATCGTTGGAGAAAGCGCTGGGGGCCAAGAAGCGCAGGTAGATTTCCGGCCGGGCCGGCCGATGCCGAATTTGAGAGGCGACGTCCGCAACTCGAAATAAATCCGACGGGGGGAGATCGAAGGAATGCCGACAGACAAGCTGCCGCTGGATACATGGTGCATCAACACCATCCGCAGTTTAGCGATGGACGCCGTTGAAGCGGCCCGATCCGGTCATCCCGGTGCGCCCATGGGGCTGGCACCGGCTGCATACGTGCTCTGGACCCGGGTGCTGAAGCACAACCCCCAAAACCCGGCCTGGCCGGACCGGGATCGTTTCGTGCTTTCCAACGGCCATGCGTCGGCCCTGCTATACGGCCTTCTGCATCTGAGCGGCTATGACCTGCCCATGGAGGAACTCCGGCGGTTTCGCCAGTGGGGCAGCCGGACGCCCGGGCACCCCGAATTCGGCCACACCCCGGGTGTGGAAACGACCACCGGGCCATTGGGTCAGGGATTTGCCAACGCGGTCGGCATGGCCATCGCCGAGCGCCACCTGGCGGCGCGCTTCAACCGGGGGGCGCGGAAGATCGTCGATCATTTCACCTATGTCTTCTGCGGCGATGGCGACCTGATGGAAGGCGTCAGCTCCGAAGCGGCCTCGCTGGCCGGGCACCTGGGGTTGGGGCGCTTGGTCTGCCTCTACGACGACAACCATGTCACCATCGACGGCGGCACCGGGCTGGCTTTTACGGAGGATGTGGCCCGCCGCTTCAGCGCCTACCGCTGGCAGGTGCTGCGCGTTCGGGACGGCAACGACCTCGGCGCCATCGAGCAGGCCTTCGCCGCGGCGCGCGCCGAAACCGGCCAGCCCTCGCTGATCCTGTGCCGCACCCAGATCGCCTACGGAAGCCCCAACAAGCAGGGATCCCACGAGGCGCACGGCGCGCCGCTGGGCGCCGAAGAAGTGCGGCTGACCAAACTGCGGCTGGGGATGCCCCCCGACGAGAGCTTCAGCGTGGCGGAAACGGTCAGACGCCATTTCCATCGCTGCGTTGCGAAGGGGAAGCGGGCCGAAGCCGCCTGGCGCAAACGATGGGATACCTGGGCCCAGCGCCATCCTGAACTGGCTGAGGTCTGGCGTCAGGCCATGGAGGGAAGTCTGCCGCCCGGTTGGGATGCGGGACTGCCGACGTTCGCCGACGGGAAGCCGATCGCCACCCGGGCGGCCTTCGGCCAGGCTCTGAACGCCGTAGCCGCCCGGGTGCCGACCTTGATGGGCGGCTCGGCGGACCTCTCACCGTCCAACAACACGGCGATCAAGGGCGAGCGCGATTTCCAGAAGGACGCCTACGACGGGCGCTACCTGCGCTTCGGGGTGCGCGAGCACGCCATGGGGGCGGTGCTGTCCGGTATGGCCCTGCACAAGGGAATCCGGCCCTACGGCGGGACATTTCTGGTGTTCTCCGATTACATGCGGCCCGCCATCCGCCTGGCGGCTCTGATGAAGCTGCCCGTCATTTATATCTTTACGCACGACAGCATCGCCTTGGGCGAGGACGGTCCCACCCACCAGCCCGTGGAGCACCTGGCCGCCCTGCGGGCGATCCCGGGGCTGACGGTCATCCGGCCGGCCGATGCCACCGAGACCGCCGCGGCCTGGCGGACGGCGCTGCAGACGACGGACGGCCCGGTGGCTTTGATCCTGAGCCGCCAGAATCTGCCCGTCCTCGACCGCCAGAAATCTCCGCCGGCGGATGAGCTCGCCCACGGGGCTTATGTGCTCTTGGCTCCGGAAGGTGAGCCCCAGGCGGTCCTGATCGCCACCGGGTCCGAAGTCCATCTGGCCGTCACGGCCCAGGGCCTGCTGGCTGAGAAGGGCGTGGCCGCGAGCGTTGTCAGCATCCCGAGTTGGGAGCTTTTCGAGCAAATGCCGCAGG
>Ga0209288_10000594_pt1 | contig 10825 bp, 8 predicted proteins | sample PPLLaktember2015_4_FD_187261 | JGI IMG/M metagenome (GOLD analysis project Ga0209288, IMG submission 187261) | Freshwater sediment microbial communities from Prairie Pothole Lake near Jamestown, North Dakota, USA - PPLs Lake P8 Core (1) Depth... | ecosystem: Environmental > Aquatic > Freshwater...
CGGTTGGCAATCTCGCCCTGGACGTGATCGGCAACTGCGAGATCGCGGCGCTGGTCGACTGCGATGCGGCCATCGTCTGGGGTTGCCTGCCCCGCATGGACGCCGACCCGGTGTTCTGCGCGCTGCTGGACCCCGTCACGCCAGATGCGCTCGACGGATCGTTTGCGCTCGAGATGGTCGATCGCATCGAGACGCAGCAGCGCTACCTGCGCAACAGCGCGATCCTCGAAACCATCATGACAGACTCGCGGGGTAACCGGCTGCGCGTGGTGGACTTCTGCCCGCGATTCCGGGCGCGCGGCCGGATGTTCCGGCCGGCAATGATCGTGCGCCTCGTCGAGCCGCTCGCAGGACGACCGGTCGCGCGATTCCGTCTGCGCCCGCGCTTCGCGCACGGCGCGACGGCGCCGCAGGTCGTGCGCGGCTCGCACAACCTGGCCTATCGGGGCGGTGGCTCCGCGGACTTCCGGCTGACGACCAACGCCTCGCTGAGCGCGATCGCCGAGGAATCGCCCTGCGTCGTGGACGCGCCGCTCGCGCTCGTGCTCGGTCCCGACCAGACGCTCGAGCAGCCGCCACTCGCCATGGCGCAGGACTTTCTCGTGGAAACCCGCGAGTACTGGGACGACTGGGTGCGCAGCCTGGCGATTCCGTTCGAATGGCAGGAAGCCGTCATCCGCGCCGCGATCTCGCTGAAGCTCTGCACTTACGAGGACACGGGTGCCGTGCTCGCGGCCCTGACCACGTCGCTGCCCGAAAGCCCCGGCAGCGGGCGCAATTGGGACTACCGCTACTGCTGGCTGCGCGACAGCTACTTCGTGATCCAGACGCTGAATCGCCTTGGCACGACGCGAACCATGGAAGGCTACCTGCGCTTCATCGACCAGATCGTCGCGCGTTGCGGCAGCGATGAACTGCAACCGCTGTTCTCGGCCTCCGGGGAGGCCGAGGTTCCGGAACGCACCGTGGCGTCCTTGCGCGGCTACCGCGGCATGGGCCCGGTGCGCGTCGGCAACCACGCGTACCTGCAGCGCCAGCACGACGTCTACGGCGCGGTCGTGCTCGCCTCGGCCCACTCTTTCTTCGACGAACGGCTGACGAACCTCGGCGACGCCGTGCAGTTTGCGCAACTCGAAGTCCTCGGCGCACGCGCGCTCGCGGTGCACGATCGACCGGACGCGGGTCCCTGGGAGTTCCGCGGCTTCGAGCGCGTGCACACGTTCTCCGCCGCCATGTGCTGGGCGGGCGTGGACCGGCTCGCGAAGATCGCCCGGCGCCTCGGCCTGCAGGACCGCGCGGACTACTGGCAGAGCCAGGCACTCGCGTTACGGGAGCACATCCTCGAGCAGGCATGGAACCCGACGCGCGGCACCTTCACCTCGAGCTACGGCGGCGAAGACCTCGACGCGACGGCGCTGCTGCTGCCGGAACTCGGCGTCGTGGACGCGTTGGACCCGCGCTTCCTCGCGACGCTCGAGGCGATCGAGCGCGAACTGAAGGATGGCGACCTGCTTTACCGCTACCGCCACCACGACGACTTCGGCAAGCCCGCCACCGCATTCACGATCTGCGCATTCTGGTACGTCAATGCGCTGGCCGCGGTCGGTCGGCGGGACGAGGCGCGCGCGCTGTTCGAGCGCCTGCTGGCACGGAGGACGCGACTCGGACTGCTGTCCGAGGACATCGACCCCGCGACTGGCGAGTGGTGGGGCAATTATCCGCAGACCTACAGCCTGGTCGGCATCATCAACTCCGCGCTCCGTCTGAGCCGCTCCTGGGAGGACGCGCTGTGACGCGCCTGGTTGCCGTATCGAATCGTGTCACCGTGCCGAGACGGGCGACGGCCGCTGGCGGCCTCGCGGTCGGCGTGCTGGCAGCGATGAAGTCGCGCGGCGGCCTGTGGTTCGGCTGGAACGGCGAGACCACGGACGGCGAGCCCGGCCCAGCGGTACTGGCCAGCCGGCAGAACGTCACGTTCGCCACGATCCCTCTGCCGGCGGAGGACCAGGAGCCGTATTACGGCGGCTTCTGCAACGGTTCGCTGTGGCCGCTGTTCCACTACTTCGTCGGCTCGATGCAGTATTCCGACGCGCATTTCGCGGCGTACGGCCGCGTCAATCGCCTGTTCGCCGAGCGCCTTTCCCCGCTGCTGCACGCCGACGACCTGGTATGGGTGCACGACTATCACCTGATTCCGCTCGCAGGGGCGCTGCGGCACATGGGATTGCGGCAGCCCCTGGGCTTCTTCCTGCACATTCCGTTCCCGCACATCGAGGCGCTGCGCGCGCTGCCGGTCTACGCGGAGATCGTGCGCGATCTCGTGCAGTACGACCTCGTCGGCTTCCAGACTGCCCGCGATCTCGAGTGCTTCCGTTCCGCCGTCGCGGAAGTGCTGGGTCCGGCCGCGCTGCGAACCGACGGCTCGATCCAGTCGGGCGGAAGGCGCACGCGCGTCGAGGTCTTCCCGATCGGGGTCGATGTCGACGAGATCCAGCGCGAGTCGCGGAGTTCGCTGTCGTCGGAAACCGTGCGCCGCATGTGCGACGGCCTGCTCGGCCGGCGCTGCATCATCGGCGTGGACCGGCTCGACTACAGCAAGGGACTCGTCGACCGCTTCCAGGCCTACGAGCGCTACATGGAGACCTGCCCGGACAGCCACAATCGCGTGACTTTCCTGCAGATCGCTCCGCTGAGTCGCGCCGACCTGCGGACCTATGCCGAGATCCGCCGCTCGCTCGAGCAGACAGCCGGTCGCATCAACGGCCGTTTCGCCGAGACCGACTGGACGCCGATTCGCTACCTGAACCGCAACTACTCGCACGAGGTGCTGATGGGATTCCTGCGCAACGCGGACGTCGGCGTCGTGACACCGATGCGCGACGGCATGAACCTCGTCGCGAAGGAGTTCATCGCGGCGCAGGATCCGGACGATCCCGGCGTGCTGGTGCTCTCGACGCTGGCCGGCGCGGCGGAAGAACTGTCGAGCGCGCTACTGGTCAACCCGCGTGACACGCGCGGCGTGGCGGAAGCGATCCAGCGTGCGCTCGCCATGCCGCTCGAGGAACGGCGCGCGCGACACGGGGAACAGCTTGACGTGCTGCGCCGCAACGACATCCACGCCTGGCACTCGCGCTTCATCGATGCGCTGCAGGCCTGCGTGCGACCGGCGATCGTCGCGCCGCCGCGCCTTCAGGCGAACGTGCGGTAAAGCATCCGGGCGGCGACGACCAACAGGAAGGCACCGAACGCAGCCGAGAGCCGGCGCCGATTCAGCGAGTGCGCAAGCCGCGCTCCGACCGGAGCCACCAGCCAGGAGACCGGTGCAATGATGGCGAAGCCGGTCAGGCTCACGTGACCGATGCTCCAGGGCGGCACGACCTCGCCCTCCGTGCTCGCGAGCAGATAGCCCAGCGTCGCCGGGACACTGATCCACAGTCCCAGCAGCGCTGCCGTGCCGACCGCCCTGTGCACCGGCACGCCGCACAGCGTCATCGAGGGCACGCTCAACGTGCCGCCACCGATGCCCATCATCGCGGACACGGCACCGATCGAGGCTGGTAGCGCGGCGCCGCCGACACCGCCCGGCAGCGACGGCCGCAGTACGACATGATCGAGCGGCAGCAGCATCTTGAGCGCCGCGAACAGCGCAACGACGCCGAACACGCCCGACAGCACCCGCGCATCGACGCTCGAGGCAAGCAGCGCGCCCGCGAGCGAGCCGATCACGATCGGCAGCGACCAGCGCCGAATCACGTCGCCGTCGACGGCACCGCGCTTCGCATGCGAGCGCGACGAGGAGATGGAGGTCGGCACGATCGTGGCCATCGAGGTCGCCACGGCGACATGCATGGCCACGGCCGGATCGACGCCCGCCAGCGTCAGCGCGAGATCGAGCACCGGCACGATGATGATGCCGCCGCCGACACCCAGCAGTCCGGCGAGCAGGCCGCCCGCAGCGCCGGCTCCGAGCAGCGCGGCCAGCATCGGCAGCCATTGAATCGTCGCTTCGGACACGTCGCGCCTGGTGTCGCCATCGTGGAAAACCGCGGCAGTCTAGCGGCATTGCAAGGGCCCTGCCTCGGTGCAATCCCTTGGAGGTATAGTTCGCCGACAACCGATAACCGATAACCGGCCGACCGAGCCGGGCCGAGGGGACATCATGACTGAGACGAGCGGCGGCGAAGTCCTGGCGCGGATGCTCCAGGCGGAGGGCGTCGAGAAGGTCTTCGGCATCATAGACGGCACGTATTTCGGCTTCTACTCGAGCCTGCACAAGCTCGGCATCGAGATCGTGACCCCGCGGCACGAAACCTGTGCAGCGCACATGGCCGGTGCGTACGCCCGCCTGACCGGCAAGCTCGGTGTCTGCATGGCGAGCAACGGGCCGGGGGTCGCGAACCTGCTGCCGGGCCTCGCCGTCGAGAACGCGGAAGGCAACCGCGTGCTCGCGATCACGAGCTGCCGGCGGCCGCAGATCGTCTACCCGGATCGCGGCGGCACCTACCAGTCGTTCGACCAGGTGGGGGCGATTTCGCACCTCGCGAAGTGGAGCCACGCCGTCGTCTCGTTCGACCGCGTCGCCGAGCTCGGTCGCACGGCGTTGCGTTACTGCTACGAAGGTCGCCCCGGCGTCGTGCACCTCGACGTGCCCGAGACGATCATGAATGGCAAGGTCAAGGCCGACGTGCCGGTCTGGCAACCGCATCAGTACCGTCGCATCGAGCCGATCGTGCCCGCGCCCGCGCAGGTCGAGCGCGCGGCGGAGATGCTGGCCGCGGCCGAGCTGCCGATCATCCACGCCGGCAGCGGCATCATCCACGCCGGTGCCTACGCGGAGTTGCGCCACGTCGCCGAGCTGCTGCACGCACCGGTCACGACGAGCTGGGCCGCGCGCGGCGTGCTGGCCGAAACTTCGGAACTCGCCATCCCGATGCCGGCGATCAAGCTCAACCACGAGGTGCGCAATGACGCGGACCTCGTGCTGGTGGTGGGCTCGCGCCTCGGCGAGACGGACTGGTGGGGAAAGGCACCTTACTGGCGGCACCCGTCCGAGCAGCAGATGATCCAGGTCGACATCGACGGTCACATCCTCGGCGGCAACAAGCCCGCGGCGCTGGCCGTGCTCGCCGATGCGAAGCTGTTTCTCGCGGCGCTCGCGGCCCGGCTCGATGGTCGCACCGCGGGCATGAACCTCGACGCGCGTCGGCGCAAGGTGACCAGGTACCGCGACACGTTGCGTGCCGAGCGCGTCAAGCTTGACGAGAAGCTGACCGACCTCGCGGTGCCGATGAACCCGGCGCACGTCGCGCACGTCTGCCAGCAGGTCTTCCCGGAAGGCTCGGTGCTGGTCGCGGACGGCGGCAACACGGCCGTCTGGGCCATGATGTTCCACGAGATGCGCGTGCCGAACACGATCCTGTCGACGTTCAAGTTCGGCATGCTGGGCGCCGGCGCCGCGCAGGCGACGGGCGCTGCGGTCGCGCGCCCGGACGTGCCGGTCTGCTGCATCATCGGCGACGGCGCGATGGGCTTCCATCCACAGGAAGTCGAGACGGCCGTGCGCAACGGACTGCGGGTCATCTATCTCGTGGTCTGCGACAAGCAGTGGGGCATGGTGAAGATGAACCAGCAGTTCGCGCTGAAGCCGATCAAGACGCTGATCAAGAAGTCACTGGGGCCCGACGAGACCATCAAGGCAGACCTCGGTGAGATCCGCTTCGACGAGCTGGGCCGCGCGATGGGCGCGCATGGCGAGCGCGTCGCCGATCCGCGCGAGTTGCGCGGTGCGATCGAGCGCTCGCTCGCGAGCGGCGGACCCGCGGTGATCCACGTGGACGTCGACCCGGTGAAGCACATGTGGGCACCGGGTCTCATGCACTTCAAGGACATGCACCAGGAGCCGAAGGGCAAATGACCGAGATCGACGCGATCCGGCTGAATTTCAGTCCGGAATCGCTGGTCGCGCTCAACGTCATTCTCGCGTTCGTTATGTTCGGCGTCGCGCTGGACATGAAGCTCGCCGACTTCAAAGGCATCACCTCGGCGCCGCGCGCCGTACTGATCGGCATGCTCGCGCAGTTCGTGCTGCTGCCGGCGACCGCGTGGGCGCTGACGATGGTCCTCCGGCCGCAGCCGAGCATCGCGCTCGGCATCATCCTCGTGGCCTGCTGCCCGGGCGGCAATATCTCCAATTTCCTGACCAACTTCGCGCGGGGCAACACCGCGCTCTCGGTCACGATGACCGCGTTCTCGACGATGGGCGCGATGTTCTTCACGCCGTTCAACACCGCGCTGTGGGGCGGCCTGAACCCGCACACGAGCGCGATCCTGCGCGAGATCGCGATCAGCCCGCTCGAGGTGCTCGGCACGATCATGGTGCTGCTCGCGATTCCCGCCGTGCTCGGCATGACGGCAGCGCACCGTTACCCGGCCTTCGCGGCCCGGGCGCGCAAGCCGTTTCGCATCCTGTCGATCGTGGTCTTCGTCGGCTTCGTCGCGCTCGCACTGACCGCGAACTGGTCGTATTTCCTGCAGTACACGCAGCGCGTGGTCCTGGCCGTGTTCCTGCTGAACGCGCTCGGCCTGAGCCTGGGCTATTTCGCCGCCCGTGCGGCCGGACTCGCTCCGGCCGACCGGCGCGCGGTCTCGATCGAGGTCGGCATCCAGAACTCCGGCCTCGGCCTGATCCTGATTTTCAATTTCTTCGGCGGGCTCGGCGGCATGGCGGTCGTGGCCGCCTGGTGGGGCATCTGGCACATCCTCGCGGGACTCGCGCTCGCAACCTGGTGGCGGCGTCATCCACCGCCCGCACCACAGGAACTGGTGGCGGCATGACGCGTCGCGTCCTGGTGACCGGTGCGTCGGGCTACCTTGGCGGGCGCCTCGTGGCCTCGCTCGCGGAGCGCTCCCGCAGCGGTGGCGACCTGGCATGCATCGTGGCCGGCGACGTGCGCGAGATTCCGTCAGCCGCGCGCCTGCCGGGAGTGGATTACGCAGCGCTCGACGTGCGCGATCAAGGACTCGGCGAGTCGCTGGCCCGGCATGCGATCGACACGGTCGTTCACCTCGCGGCGATCGTCACGCCCGGACCGGGATCGAACCGCGAGCTCGAATACGCGGTAGACGTCCTCGGTACCCGTAACGTGCTCGAGGCCTGCATCGAGTCGCGGGTGCGGCGGATCATCGTGACATCGAGCGGCGCGGCTTACGGCTATCACGCCGACAACCCCGCATGGCTCACCGAGGACGACCCGGTCCGCGGCAACGCGGAGTTTGCCTATTCGCACCACAAGCGCCTGGTCGAGGAGATGCTGGCCGACTGTCGGAGCACGCATCCGGAACTCGAGCAGGTCGTGTTCCGGGTGGGCACGATCCTCGGCGAGACGACGCGGAACCAGATCACCGCGTTGTTCGAGAAGCCGCGGCTGATCGCGCTCAAGGGCTCGGCCAGTCCGTTCGTCTTCATCTGGGACCAGGACGTCGTCGGTGCGATCGAGCACGCGATCTTCGGCGGACCGGCAGGCATCTACAACGTGGCCGGGGACGGCGCGCTCAGCATCCAGCAGATCGCCGAGCGCCTCGGCAAGCGTTGCATCACGTTGCCACCGGCCGTGCTGCGCGCGGTGCTGGCGGTGCTGCATCCGCTCGGGCTGTCGCCATACGGGCCGGAGCAGGTCAACTTCCTGCGCTACCGGCCCGTGCTCGACAACCGGCGACTCAAGGAAGTCTTCGGCTATGTACCCAGGCTGACGTCGGCTGAGGTCTTCGAGCTGTTCCGCAAGTCGCGCGGCCTAGGACCACCCTGACCATGCCGCGACGATCGTTCAATGGTGCGACGGTGCTGGTGACGGGCGCGGGCGGCGGACTCGGCCACGCGATCGCCGAGCACTTTGCAGCCGCCGGGGCTCACATCGTCGCGCTCGACAAGGATGTGGCAGCGGTCACGCGTCTGCAGGCGGAACTCGAGGCCCGCGGCCGCGCCTGTCTCGCAGTGCCGTGCGACGTCACCGACCCGGACGCCTGCGCACGCGCGGTTGCCGCCGCGCTGGAGCGCTTCGGCGCGATCGATGTGCTGGTGAACAACGCCGGCATGAGCCATCGCAGCGGTCTCGCAGAGACTGACCTCACCGTGATTCGCCGCGTCATGGACGTCAACTTCTACGGCGCCATCCATTGCACGAAGGCCGCCCTGCCGCGCCTCATCGAGCGGCGCGGCCTGGTCATCGCGATCTCCAGCGTAGCGGGCTATACGCCACTGATCGCGCGAACCGGCTACGCGGCGAGCAAGCACGCGCTGCACGGGTTCTTCGAGAGCCTGCGCACCGAACTCGCGCCGCAGGGTGTCCACGTGATGATGGTGTGCCCGTCGTTCATCGCGACGCAGATCGACCGCAACGCGCTCGGCGGCGACGGGCAGCCGGTGCGCCATGCACAGGTCACGATCGGCCGCCCGCTCACCCCGGACGCCGCAGCGCAGCAAATTGTCGCCGGCGCGGCGCGTGATCGCCGCCTGCTGCTGATCGGCCGCACGGCGCGCATCGCGTGGTGGGTCAGCCGGCTCGCCCCGGCACTGTACGAGAAGCTCATGGCGCGGCGCCTGCGCGGCGAACTAGAATCGAGCACGACCACGGCCCGAACGGCCCCCGAGAGGAAGCTGCGACCATGAAAGTTCACGTCAAGCACTCGCTCAAGACCGACGTCGGCGCGGCGTTCAAGCTCTGTACCGAACAGAAATCCCAGGAGCAGGTGTACGCGAAGCTCGGCGGCAGCGACCTCAAGATCAAGCGCGAGGGGCGCGCGCCGAACGTGCAACTGCGCATCTCGCGCAAGATGCCCGCGAATCCGCCGGCCGCGATCCGCCGCATCGTGCCGAGCACCAACGAAGTGAGCCACGTCGAGAAGTGGGCCGCCGACGGTGATGGTCACGCCGCCGACATCGTGGTCGAGATCAAGGGCGTGCCGGTCAAGATCGTTGGCAGCAAGGTCCTGCAACCGGAAAAGGGCGGCTGCAGCGTAGAGTGGAATTTCGACATCACGAGCGGCATCCCGCTCGTCGGCGGCATCATCGCTTCGTTCGCGGGCGACGAGATCAAGAAGAACCTCGAGGACGAATTCAAGGTCCTGAAGTCGTTCGCCTGAACGATTGCTGCGGCGCAGCTAGCCATTTGCGAGATGGCGCGCCGGCCCGGTCGCGGTACGATCAGGCCATGCCGAAGCTTTCCGCCGTCGACCAGGCGTTCTTTCTGCTCGAGACCCGCGAGCGACCGATGAGCATCGGCGCGCTGATCGTGCTGGCGCCGCCCTCGGGCACGGGGGCCCGGTTTGCTGATCGCTTGATTCGCCAGATGTCGAAGCAGCCCGTCGGTCCGCCATTCAACGGGCGCCTGGCGCCTGGACCGATCAAGGGCATGCTCACGCTGGTAACCGACGAGAAGATGGACCCGGCGCGGCAATTGTTCCGCCACAGGCTGCCGCCCGGCACCGACCTGCACGGCCTGTTCGAGCGCATCTGCCGGATTCACGTGAAGATGCTGCCGCGGAACAGGCCCCTCTGGGAGCAGCACGTGTTCACTGGCCTGCCCGACCACCGGGTTGCGCTGTACTTCAAGACGCACCACGGATTGATCGACGGCATCGGTTTCCTGCACGCGTTGAACAGCATGATCGCGACGTCCCGGTCCGCCAGCCGACCCCAGGCCATCTGGGAAGGGTTGCGCAACGTCGCGCAGCGCGCAGCGCCTGGTCCCGAGCCCGACAGCATTGCGAGCCTGCTGAAAGCCGCTGAGGACGCGCGGCGCACGGCCAGCGACATGCTGCGACTGGTCTGGCACCAGGGCCTGCGGGACATCGGCCTCGGGCGCGGCCTGCCCGCACCGTTCGTGACGACTCCCAACGTGCTGAAGGCACCGCCCAGCCCGCACCGCGTCATGGGGCACTGCGTGCTGTCGCTGCCGCAAGTGCGGGCGCTGGCACGGCAGGGCAACGCGAAAATCAACGACGTGCTGCTGACGGTGCTCGACATGGCGATGCATCGCTACCTCGCCGAGCGCGGTACCACGCCCGACCGCCCGTTGATTGCGGACATGCCGGTGGCGCTCGAGGACCACGGCGGCGCCGGCAACCGGATCACGATCCTGCAAGTGCCAATGGGTCGGCCGGGCTCAGGCCCGGCCGAGCGGCTCGCCGACGTCGTGCAGGAGACCGGGCAGGTCAAGCAGGAAATGCGCACGCTGGCCTCCGGCGCACTGACGCTCTATTCGATCATCCAGCATTCGATCGCCAGCACGATCGAGGGGCTCGGCCTCGGCAACCTGCCGATGCTCGCCAACGCTGTGATCTCGAATCCGGCGGGTCTCGAGCATCGCGTGTACTTCAACGGCGCGGAAGTCGAGCTGGCGTTGCCAGTCTCGGTCGTGGCACACCACCAGGTGCTCAACATCACGATCACGACCTATGTCGACGAGCTGCACGTGACGTTCATCGCGCTCAAGGAGGCGGTGCCGGACGTGCAGCAGCTGGCGGACTACACGGCGGAAGCGGTCGCCGAACTCGCGGCGGATCTCGCGAAGGCGGCGCGTCGCAAACCTGTGGCGGCGCGCCCCCGAAAGGCGAAACCGCGCAAGGCCGCGAAGCCCGCCGTCCGTGCTGCGCGCAAACGCGTCGCGGCGCGCTAACCCGCGCGCTGTCGCAGACAGGGATCCGCCGACCGGTGCAACACACCCCCGGAATCGCGCATCAGCTCGCCATCGCAGCCCGCCTCGCCGGACGTGCCCTGCGCCGCCGGCTGTCGGGCTCGCCACCGCTGCCGGCGAATGATCGTGAGTTC
>Ga0209288_10000599_pt1 | contig 10804 bp, 10 predicted proteins | sample PPLLaktember2015_4_FD_187261 | JGI IMG/M metagenome (GOLD analysis project Ga0209288, IMG submission 187261) | Freshwater sediment microbial communities from Prairie Pothole Lake near Jamestown, North Dakota, USA - PPLs Lake P8 Core (1) Depth... | ecosystem: Environmental > Aquatic > Freshwater...
GGGGTCGGGCCCGTGACGACGGTACCATCGAAGGCCGCTCGAACCGCCGGAAGCACCCGCCCCCGGCTCGCCTCCGACACGCCCCCGGCCCGATGCTGATCCGCCCCCTCGCCCCCGCCGACTACCTGCCGACGCTCGATGCGATGCGGGCCTTCACGGCCGCGCGCGACGACGGCACGCCCGACGAGATCTGGCTGGTCGAGCATCCGGCGGTGTTCACGCAAGGGCTGGCCGGCAAGCCGGAGCATGTGCTCACACCCGGCGAAATCCCCGTGATCAGGACCGAGCGTGGGGGTCAGGTCACCTACCATGGCCCCGGCCAGGTCGTCGCCTACACCCTGATCGACCTGCGCCGCCGGCGACTGATGGTCCGCGACCTGGTCTGCCGACTGGAGGCCGCGGCGATCGAGACCTGCGCCGCCTGGGGCGTGCGTGCGGTGCGCTCGCCCGGTGCGCCCGGCCTGTACCTCGCCGCCGCCGACGGCACGGCGGGTCCGAAGCTCGCGTCGCTCGGCCTGAAGGTGAGCCGCGGGTGCAGCTATCACGGCATCGCGCTGAACGTCGCGATGGACCTCGAGCCGTTTGAACGCATCAACCCCTGCGGGTATGCTGGCCTGCAGGTGACCGACCTCGCCCGCGCCCGCGACGGCGCCCCGACCGCCGATCGCGTCGATCCTCCCGATCCTGCGGCGGTCGCCCGGCGCTTCGGCGAGGCCCTCGCCGCCCACATCGAACGACCATGACCGACTCCGCCTCCCCCGAGTCCGCGGCCGCCGCCTCGGCCCCCTACGACGCCACCGCCAAGCAGAAGGGCGCCGGCAAGACCTCGCGCATCCCGATCAAGGTCGTGCCCGCCGGCGAGGTGCTGCGCAAGCCCGACTGGATCCGCGTGCGCGCCGCCGCCCCGGGCAGCCGCTTCCACGACATCAAGCGGATCCTGCGCGAGCACAACCTGCACACGGTCTGCGAGGAGGCGTCCTGCCCGAACATCGGCGAGTGCTTCGGCAAGGGCACCGCGACCTTCATGATCATGGGCGACAAGTGCACCCGGCGCTGCCCGTTCTGCGACGTCGGCCATGGCCGACCGGATCCGCTCGACACCGACGAGCCGGCCAACCTCGCCAAGACCATCGCCGCGCTGCGGCTGTCGTACGTCGTGATCACCTCGGTCGACCGCGACGACCTGCGCGACGGCGGGGCGCAGCACTTCGTCGACTGCATCCGCGAGGTCCGCGCGCAGTCGCCCGACACCCGGATCGAGGTGCTGGTGCCCGACTTCCGCGGCCGCCTCGACCGCGCGCTGGCCATCCTCGAGGCGGCGCCGCCCGACGTGATGAACCACAACCTCGAGACCGTGCCGCGGCTCTACAAGGAGGCGCGTCCGGGCTCCGACTACGGCCACTCGCTCAAGCTGCTGGCCGAGTTCAAGCAGCGCGTGCCGGGGGTGCCGACCAAGTCCGGGATCATGGTCGGGCTCGGCGAGACCGACGACGAGATCGTCCAGACGATGCGCGACATGCGTGCGCACGACATCGACATGATCACCATCGGCCAGTACCTCGCGCCGACGAACCACCACCTGCCGGTGCGGCGCTATGTCCATCCGGACGTCTTCGCCTCGTTCGAGAAGCAGGCGTATGAGTTAGGGTTCACTCACGCTGCGGTCGGCGCCCTGGTTCGATCCTCGTATCACGCGGACCAGCAGGCGGCGGCAGCCGGGGTGAGCTGAGCGGCTCGGGCGCTCAGGCGAGGATCAGGCCGGCGGCGCCGGCAGCAGCGAATCGAGTTCGCGGCGCAGCGCCGCGAAGTCCGGCCGGCCGAGCCAGCGGCGCCGGATGCGGCCGTCGGGTCCGGCGAGCCAGGTGAGCGGCGTGCCGTCCACCCCGCCCCAGCCGGCGACTGCCTCCCCCATCGGGTCGAGGGCGACCGGGAACGGCAGCCTGCGGGTCGACGCGAAATGCAGCACGTGGTCGGGCCGGTCGTACGGCATCGCGACCGCCACCAGCTCCAGCCCGCGCGCCCGGTAGGCCTCGTAGACGGAGGCCAGTTCGGGCATCTCGGCCACGCAGACCGCGCAGCTCGTCGCCCAGAAGTTCACCAGCACCGCCTTGCCGCCGAGCTCGGCGGGGCCGAGCCGGCGGCCGTCGATCAGCCGGTAGGTCAGCGGCGGCAGCACGCGCGGTCCGGGCGGATCCGCCCGGTGCAGCACGGCCCAGCCGCCCGCGCCCAGGGCGGCCCCGGCGCCCAGGCCGATCGCGAGCGCGCGGCGGCGCACGGGGCGCGGACCGGCACCGGGCGGATCGGCACCGGGCGGACCGGCACCGGGCGGATCGGCGGGCGAGTGCGACGGCGAGGAGGGCATTGCAGGAGAGCGGTTCCGGACCCCGGCACCGGGGGCCGGGTCGTCGCCGGGAGTGTACCGGGCGGCGTCGCTCAGACGTCGGCGCTCGCCAGGACCTCGTCGTCCTGGTCGTCGCTCGAGACCCCCCGGGCGGTGCCCGTCGCGCCCCAGCCGAAGCCGTGGGGAGGCAGTCGCGGCGGCGGGCAGTCGATCGCCACGCACAGCAGGCGCAGGAAGTCGCGCGCCTCGTGGCCGGCGTCCGCGGGCAGCAGCGAGACCAGCTGACGCACCAGAAGCGGGCGCGCCAGCGGCGGCAGGTGGGTGGCGCCGCGCATCGCCTGCTCGAGCGACTCGATGGTGAGCGGGCCGGCCGAGCCGCCGATCGGGGCGAGGTCGAGGGTGCGGATCGCGGCGTTGGCGGCGCGGTCGGCCTTGGCTTCGCTCACGTGCGCGCAGTGGGCGACGAGCGCGAACAGCACGCGGATGCCACGGGCGTCGAGCAGATCTCCGGGCGCCGCGCGACGCAGTCCGGTCGGGCGGGGCTCGAGCCGCAGGCGCAGCCGCAGCAATGCCACGTAGATCCACTCGGGCAGCGTCAGCCGGGCGTCCTGGTCGACGATGCCGCGCACCGTCGCCAGCAGCGACTCGCGGGCCGGGCGCGACATCGGCTGCAGGCGCGCCACCGCGAGTTCCATCAGCGGCCAGCGCAGGGCCCGCAGGGTCTCGCCCGGCACCGCGGCGACCGCGGCGCGCAGTGCGCCGTGGCGCTGCGCCGCGCACTCCCAGCCCTCGCCCCAGCGAGGGGCGGGCTGCCCGGGCGTGCCGATCAGCGCCGCCACCAGGGCCGCCGCGCCGGCCGGCTCGCGGGTGGCCTGGACCAGTCGATCCGCCGCCGCGGCGATCGCGGACTCGGAGGCGGCGCAGGACCGGGCGGCGCCGTCGACCTGCGTGACCGCGACCACCTCGCCGGGCGCGGGGGCACCCTCGCCGAAGGCCGGCATCGTGTCCGCCCACAGCGCGGCCGGCGCCGGCCCATCGGCCGCACGCAGCCGGGCCAGCGCGATCGGCGCGGTGCGATCCCGGGATCCGGCGAACCGGGCCGACGCCAGCCCGGGAATCTGCCCCGCCATCGGCTCCGGCATCGGCGCCTCGTCGTCGTCGAAGGCGGCCCCTGCGGACACCGCCAGCGACAGCGCCGGCAGCTCGGGTTCGCGGCGCTCGGCATCCTTCAGCACGGCGGGCTCGATCGGCGCCATGTCGCGCCCGTAGAGCCGATGCACGCGGTCGCGCAGCGGCGGATGCGTCTCGAACCAGCGACCCGATGCGACCCGCCCCACGAGCAGCAGGTGCGCGACGTTCTGCCAGTATGGATGGCGGCGCGCGGCCGCGGCCCGCGGGTCGTGCGGCGCCGAGCCCGCTGCCGTCGCCTCGCGGGCCAGCACGGCGGGCAGTCCGGCGACCTTGCGCAGCGCGCCCCCCAGCCCATCGCGCTGGCGGGTGAAGGCCACCGCCTGCGCGTCGGCGAAGTACTCGCGCTGACGCCCGACCCCCGCCTGGATCGCCAGCGCACCCAGCTCGCCGATCGCGCCGACCACCGAGACGATCACGCCCATCACCGCCAGCGGCACGGCCATGGCCATCTCGAGCACGCGCATCGAGGCGGCCCCCTTGACCGCGCGCGACAGCATCGATCGGCCGAACAGCCCCACCCACTGCAGGCCGTGGTTCATGCCGACCAGCCGCGTGTTGAGGCGCACGTCGCCGTTGACGATGTGCGAGACCTCGTGCGCGAGCACGCCCTGCAGCTCGTCGCGGGTCAGCCGGACCAGCGCGCCGCGGGTGACCACCACCACCGACCGGTTGCGGTCCATGCCGGCGGTCAGCGCGTTGATCATCGGCTCGTCCTCGAGCACGAAGGCCCGGGGCACGCCGATGCGTGCGGCGATCGCGAGCTCCTCGAGCAGGTTCTGCAGCCGCCGGTGCAGCGGATCGCCGATCGTGTCCACCGGCACGGCGCCGAGCCGCCGCGCGATCAGCGCGCCGTCCTCGCGAAGGCGCGCGGTCTCGAGCACCGCGCCGCCGACGATCAGCGCGAGCACGCCTCCGACGTTGACCAGATGGAAACCGTGCGGCGGATCGACCGCCGCGCCGAACAGCAGATGCCAGACCAGGGTGGCGATGGCATCGACGCCGATCACCACCGCGGTGCTCGCGAACGCGTGCAGCCAGATCAGCCGCCGCGCGGTGCGCTCGGCCTGCTCCTGCTGTCGGGCGAAGTTCATCGGCGGCGCCCCGGGCGCACGACCGCCGCGAGCCGGGTCGACACTAGAGGGTCACCGCCACCGGCTCGCGTTCCGCGACGCTGCGGGTCGAATGCAGCAGGGTGGCCGGCTTGAAGGCGAACGCGGAGGCGACCAGGTTCTCGGGGAAGCGCTCGACCCCGTTGTTGTAGTCGGTGACCGAGTCGTTGTAGGCCTGACGCGCGAAGCCGATCCGATTCTCGGTCGAGACCAGTTCCTCGGTCAGACGCTCGAGCGTCGCGTCGGCCTTCAGCTCGGGATGGGCCTCGACGACGGCGAAGAGCCGGCCGACGGCGCCGGACAGCACCGACTCGGCGGCATCGAGCTTCTCGATCGCCTGGGCGTCCGACCAGCGGGCCGCGGCCGAGGCGCGCGCCGAGGCCGCGCCCTGACGGGCGGCGACGACGGACTCGAGCGTCTGGCGCTCATGGGTGAGGTAGGCGCGGGCGACGTCGACGAGACCGGGCACCAGGTCGTGCCGGCGCTTGAGCTGGACGTCGATCTGCGCGAATCCGTTGCGAAGCGCGTTGCGCAGGCCGACCAGCCGGTTGTAGGCGAGCGCGACCCACACCAGGGGAACGGCGACGAGCAGCAGGAGGGACAGCAGACCGGCGGACATCTCGGATTCCCGGGGCGCGAAGAGGCGCATCGGGGTCCAAGACTAGCGAGTTCACACACGGTCACGCGCCCGTTCCGATTGACGGTCGTCGCCGACCGAAGCGAGGCGCCGCCGGGGCCGTGGCTCAGCGCGCGGTGATCCGCGCGAGCTCCTCTTCGGTCACGTACTCGTAGAGCGTGACCACGCGCCGCACGCCCGTCACGCGGCTCGCGACGGTGGCATAGGCGGGCCCCTCGCGCTGGCTGAGCAGGCCCATCAGGTACACGACGCCGTTCTCGGTGACCACCTTGACCGCGTTCGAGTTGAGCGCCTTCTGCTCGACGAAGCCGGCCTTGATGCGCGCAGTGATGGCGCTGTCGTTGGCGGCGGTGGAGAAGGTCACGCGATTGCCGAGCTCGAGCTCGTTGAACACCTCGCGCACGCCCGGAACCTGACGCACCGCGCGTTCCGCATCGACCTTGGACGCCTCGTCGGGCACCTGTCCGGTCAGCAGCACCCGGCGGTTGTAGCTGGTGATCGCGACGCCGCGGGCACCCTTGATCGCGTCGGGCATGCGGTTGCCCGCGCGCAGCTCGATCTCGGTGTCCTCGGTCTGCGCGCCCACCGTGCGGCGGTCGAGCGCGGCCATCGCGCCGACGGCCATGCCGGTGGCCGCGAGGGGGAGGCAGCCGCTCGCGGCGAGCGTCGAGCCGAGCAGGGCGGTGACCACGGCGAGCCTACGGATCGGGTGCATGAGCATTCTCCTCGCGCATCCCGCGGCGGGCGAGCTGCCTGCCGCCGGGACCGGCGCGATTATATCGGCCGCGCCGCACCGTCCCGCGGTCGGTGCATCAGGCCGCCTCGAACGCCCCGCGGATCCACCGCGGCTCGCCCGCCTCGAAGGCGACGACGTCGAACCGGCAGGCCGGCCAGCCGCGCTGTCCGAACCGACGCAGCAGATAGAGCTGCGCGGCCAGCGCGAGCCGCTGCTGCTTGCGCCGGTCGACGCTCGCGGCGGCCCCGCCGAAGCGTGCGTCGCGGCGGGACCGGACCTCGACGAAGACCCAGTTCGAGCCGTCACGCATCACCAGGTCGATCTCGCCGCCGCGAAAGCGGACGTTGCGCTCGATCGTCACCAGCCCGCGTTCGCCCAGGTAGGCCTCGGCCCGCGCCTCGGCGTCGAAGCCCTCGCGCTGGCGCGGCGCGACCATGGCGACTCAGGGCGGCGTCAGCGCGGCCGGAACGCCGGCCCGATACTCGGCCTGGACCGCCAGACGCTCGATGCGCGGGCTCGCCGTGCGGTCGTAGCGCAGGCGCCCGGTGACGCCGTCGAGCTCGAAGGCGGTGTCGCCGGCGAGCATCTGGCGACCGATCCGGAAGGCATCGATGCCGAGCGCGTAGAGGCGCTGCATCTCGACGTTGTAGCCGGTGGGGACCTTCGCGTAGGCCATCACTGCCGGATTGTCCGGCTCGATGAGCCAGGGCATCTCGAGCAGGCGAAGACCGTCGAGCTCGGGCAGCCGCAGCGTCGAGCCGCTGCCGATGCTCGCCAGCGACGTGCTCCATACCGCCGTCTCGGCCCCCAGCGCGCCCCGCAGCACGCGGGCCTGCTCGGCGCCCATCGACAGGAACGCGACGTCGGGCACCGGCTGCACGAGGCGCGCACGCAGGTCGCGCGAGGGGCGCGGCCCGGTGAACTCGACCAGCTCGCGCATCTCTCCGCCGAGCGAGAGCCAGGCATCGCGGAAGGCCACCGCACCTCGGCGCGCGAGCGGCGACGCGACGGTGACGCCGACCGCCCGCGGCCTGCGCGTGCCGGCGCGATCGCGCACCTGCGCGAAGGCGATCGACGCGACCTGACGCGCCTCGGTCTCGATCGCGAGGCCGAAGAACGTCAGCCGCGCGGGAACGGGCGGGTTGCCGTCGGGCAGGTTGAGCGCGAGCGTGGGGATGGCGATGCCGCCGAGCTCGATCAGCGCGGCCGCGCCGTTTCGCGTGACCGGGCCGAGCACGAGCGCGGCGTTGCGGTCGCGAAGCTCCGCCATGACGACGGCGAGCTCGTCGGCCTGGTCGTCGATCTCGATCGCCTCGACCACCACGCCGGCGCCGTCACGGCCGTGCGCGGCCCGAACGCCCGCGAGCAGCGAGGCCGCGGCCCGCGAGAACGGTCCGTCCTGCCGCGGCAGCAGCAGGCCGACGAGGACGTTGCCCTCGCCGAAGCGCACCCTCGGCCGCGGCGCGGACGGATCGCCCGGCGGGGCCGGCGGCGGCGCGGCCGGCGCGGGCTCGTTTGCCCTGCCCTGCGCGCGCACCCACAATGGCGCGGCGACACCCCCGAGCAGCACGACACGAACGACGGCGCGACGAGACGGCATGAACCTGGAAGACCCCGAGCGGCGCGGCCCCGATGCGGAGCGGCTGAAGCCCGGATTGTACGTGGTGGGCACTCCGATCGGCCGGCTCTCGGACCTCGGACATAGGGCCTCCGACGTACTGCGCGGCGTCGACGTGGTCGCGGCCGAGGACACCCGGACCTCGCGCGTCCTGCTCGACCACATCGGCGCGCGTCCGACCCTGATCGCGAGCCACGAGCACAACGAGGCCCGCGCCGCGCAGGCGATCGTCGAGCGTGTGCGGGCCGGACAGTCGGTCGCGCTGATCAGCGACGCCGGCACCCCGGGCATCAGCGACCCGGGCGCCCGCGTCGTCGCCGCCGTGCACGCGGCCGGCCTGCCGGTCGTTCCGGTGCCGGGCCCGGCCGCGGTCACGGCGCTGCTGTCGGTCGCGGGCTTCGCCGAGCCGCGCTTCCGCTTCGAGGGCTTCCTGCCGGCTCGCCCGAAGGCGCGCCGCGATCGGCTCGCGCAGCTCGCGCGCAGCGACGCGGTCGTCGTGCTCTACGAGTCGCCGCACCGGATCGTCGAGACCGCGGACGACCTCGCCGCCGCGCTCGATCCCGACCGCACGGTGATGGTGGGCCGCGAGCTGACCAAGCGCTTCGAGCAGCTGCATCGCTGCACGGCGGCCGAGCTGCCCGGATGGCTCGCGGCCGATGCGGACCATCGGCGCGGCGAGTTCGTGCTGGCGTTCGACGCCGCGCCGCCCGAGATCTCCGACACCCAGCTCGCCGACACGCTGCTCGAGGCGCTGTGCACCGAGCTGCCGGTGCGCCAGGCGGCCCGCATCGCGGCGCGTGCCACCGGGCTGCGCGCGAACGACCTCTACCGGCGCGCGCTCGCGCTGCGCGCGGGTCGCGAGGACGACGCCGCGGAGGATCCGGGCGACGCCTCGGGGGACGACGACGGAGAAGCCACCGCAGACGAGGCCGGGAAAGCGCCCGCGGTCAGCGGACCACCGGGATCGGCCTGAACGCGCTGGCCGCGCTCACCCGCTCGGCCGCCGTCGCCGCGTCGTCGCGACGCGGCCAGGGCCCGGCCTGCACCCGCCAGAGCTCGCCGTGCGGCACCAGCTCGACCGGCGCTCCGAACCACGGCAGGTCACGCAGGATCCTGGCGCGGGTCGCCTCGGCGTTGACGCGCGATGCGAAGGCACCGAACTGCAGCCACGTGCCGCTCGCGTCGCCCGGCACCGGCGTGTCGTCGACCTCCGTCTCGATCGCGAGCCGCTCGGAGGCCGCCTCCGCGAGCATCGGCATCGGCATCGAGGTCACCCGGGCGATCGCGTCGGCGTCGCGCGCGGCCACGTCGGCGCGCACCGCGGTCTGCAGCGGCCTGACCGGCGGCCCCATCGGCGTCAGCATCTCGACCTCGACCTCGGCGCTGCCGGCCTCGGCGAAGCCGAGCTTGTAGGCCGCCGTGTAGGTCAGGTCGATCACGCGCCGGTTCAGGAACGGGCCCCGGTCGTTGACGCGCACGACCACCGTGCGGCCGTTGCGCACGTTGGTCACCTTCATGTAGCTCGGGATGGGTGCCGTCGGATGCGCGGCGGTCATCCCGTACATGTCGTAGCGCTCGCCGCTCGAGGTCTTGCGGCCGTGGAACTTGCGCCCGTACCAGGAGGCGTGTCCGCGCTCGCGCAGGGGCACCGCGTCGAGCTTGGGCACGTAGCGCTTGCCGAAGACGGTGTAGGGCCGGTTCGCGACCGGATGCAGCGGCTCGGCCCGCGGCACGGCGTCCAGGATCGAGGCCATGTCGGGCGGGTTGTCGCCGGGGCCGTCGTCCTGGTAGTACGCCCCGCCGCGCGAGGCCCGCGGGGCGGGCTTCGGACGCACGGGCTTGGCGACCTTGGGCTTGGGAGCGGCGGGCGCAGGCGGCTCCGCGACCGGTGCCGGCGGTGCCTCGACGATCGGGGGGACGTCGGGCAGGTGGACGGGCAAGGACGGCTCGACCGGCACCGTGCTGCAGCCGGCGACCAGCGCCATCACGAGGAGCGTCGCGCCGCCGAGCAGGCGGCGCATCGAACTGCAGCCGTCGGGGCTCATGCCAGGCGCTCCTCGAGCGACTCGCGCAGTCGGCCGAGGTAGCGCAGGCCGTCGATCGCGCGGGGTCCGTACCACGAGGTCATCTCGCCGTCGATCGTGAGGCAGCGCCGCGGGTCCAGGCCGTGCGCGTCGGCGAACGCGCGGGTGTCGCGATCGCGGAACCGGAAGGGTTCGCTCGAGAAGAGGATCAGGTCCACGTCGCCCGGCGGCAGCGTGGTCCAGTCGACCTCGGGGTAGCGGCGCGTCGACGCCGGCACGACGACGTCGAGTCCGACCTGCGCGAGCATGTCGGCGATGTAGGTGTCGCGCGAGACCGTCATCCACGGCTCCTTCCAGATCAGGTACACCACCCTGAGTGCGCGCCATTGTCGCGCTCGCGCTTCCGAGCGGGCGGCCTGCCAGGCCGAAGTCAGACGGGCGGCCTGCGGCATGCGATCGAAGGCCCGGCCGAACCGCTCGAAGAGGTCGAGGCTGTCCGCCGCGCGCAGCGGATGGGTGACGATGACGTTCGGGATCTGCGCGGCCAGGCGCTCCACCGTGGGCTTCTCGTTCTCGTCGACGTTGACCACGAGGTGCGTGGGCCGCAGGGCGAGGATCTTCTCGACGTCCACGGTCTTGGTGCCGCCGACCTTCGGCACCGCGCGCACCGCGTCGCGCGGATGGACGCAGAACCCGGTGCGTCCGACCACCTGGGGCCCGAGGTCCAGCGCGAAGAGCAGCTCGGTGAGACTCGGGACGAGGCTGACGATGCGCGGCGGACCGCTCACGAGGGCGGGTTGCGCGGCTTGTGCGGTGCGCGCGCGAAGGCCGCGTCGAACAGCGCGTCCGGCAGCACGCGCAGCACGCGCGCGACCCAGCCCATCTGCCACGGGATCACCGCGAAGCTGCGGCCCCGCGCGATCGCGTCGGCGGCCCGGGCGGCGAAGACGTCGGCGTCGGTCAGGAAGGGCATCGGATAGCGGTTGCGCGCGGTCATCGGCGTGCGGATGTAGCCGGGTGCGATCGTCACCACGCGCACGCCGCTCGGGCGCAGCTCGAGCCGCAGGCTCTCGAGGTAGGCGATGGTCGCCGCCTTCGAGGCGCAGTAGCCTCCGAGCGAGGGCATGCCGCGGATGCCCGCGACGCTC
>Ga0209288_10000603_pt1:0-7500 | contig 10790 bp, 8 predicted proteins | sample PPLLaktember2015_4_FD_187261 | JGI IMG/M metagenome (GOLD analysis project Ga0209288, IMG submission 187261) | Freshwater sediment microbial communities from Prairie Pothole Lake near Jamestown, North Dakota, USA - PPLs Lake P8 Core (1) Depth... | ecosystem: Environmental > Aquatic >...
TGTAAAGGGCAGCTTCTTGGTTCTATATTGGACTCAATGAAGTGATCCTTCAGGGGAAAATCCCCTTCAAGAGAAAATCATGAAGTATGATTTTACCCTCCTCTCGGGCCCCTTACAGGACTTTGCCTGTGGAAGGAGCCGAAGAGGGTTTTACATGAGGCCCGATTTTACCCTCCTTTCGGGCCTCTTGCAGGACTTTCCCTGTGGAAGGAGCCGATGAGGGTTTGACATGAGTCTCGATTTTACCCTCCTTGCGGGCCTCTTACAGAACTTTCCCTGTGGAAGGAGCCGATGAGGGTTTGACATGAGTCTCGATTTTACCCTCCTCGCGGGCCCCGGACAGGATTCTCCTGAGGAAGGAGCCGATGAGTGAATGAAAAAATTGAAAATTTTTCTAAGTGGGGTTGTGTTGCGAGCTAGTAAAGCGCCGATACAGTATGTGTATATTAGGAGGTCATTCGTCGGTGTAAGTTTTCAAAATATACAGTTTTTTTTAAAATATGTATTTTGAAAATTTTGGATGACCTACCTACAAACCTTCTGCCCAACTCCATTGAAAAGAGGCATTAACTGGAGCAAATCACCGACTGCATTGGGAAAACTACCCTATATATGCTCGTTGCTGACCAAATTGTCGCCTCGTGTGAATCTTATCAAACTCAGAGGTGGCTGAGAAACTCAGAGAGGGCTGAGAATGAAAGAATCTTCCAAAATTGCCCCAGTCTCTAGACTTCTGTTTAGAGTAAGGCGTCTCTGACCAGTTATCTGAGGTTGGTGCGTCACAGTTTAGCGAATTGAAAAATTCCTTGACTATGTATGACAAACCTCCTCAAGATACAGTGTTGGTGAAATTATGTTGCTCATAATATGAGTTGAAGTTGATACGTCAACAAGATTCCCTTTGTGCTTGGTTGGATATTGAGGGCAATTCAACCAAAAGAGTTCATTCCATGGCATATGAATTTGTACTCCTGCAAGCAACTGGTGGTTAAGTTCCATTATTGTGATTTGCCTAGTTTCCATCCATAATATAGTGCCAGTATATGAGGATGAGGGCAAACGGGAGTACACAGGGGGGTTTTAAAAGATATGGTGGTTCTGTTGACTGGCTACTTGACTGACCACACAGCAATGATGCTCTAAATGTTGTGGGTTATGCTCTCTGACATGACAATACCTCAGGGTTTAGTAAAGCTCATGCCTTCAGTGTATGCTATGCCTTCATCTATAGAAGCTTCATTGTGAAAACTGTTATGTACTGTATGTTGTGGGTTCTCTCCATACTGATTCAGTGTGTGATCCCTGCATCTACAGTTCCAATATGCCTTGGGATGGACTCTTACACCCCTACAGTTATCAGAGTTCTTGTGCGTCACAGTCTAGCGAATCGTATGGTCTCAGAGTTCCTTGACTATGTATGACAAACAGTCTCTAGATACAGGGGAGCACGGGAAAAAAAATGACCAGTTATCTGAGATTGGTGCGTCACAGTCACAGCGAATCGTATGGTCTCAGAGTTCCTTGACTATGTATGACAAACTTTCTCAAGATACAGTGTTGGTGAAAAAGAAAAGAGGCTAGAGGAGGTGAGTAGCTTGCTTTGGGTAGTGCCTGATGGCCTGGACTTTCTGCTCAAAACGTTGTTGTTCTTGAACAATGACTTTGTCCCTCTATCCCAAGCAGATTGATCCATTCAATTCCCCCCCTATTCCCTGTCATCTCTTTGATAGTCACGGTTCTGTGAGACGATGATTCCCACAAGGTTCATCATGCTTCCGGGCATCTGTCTCCACAAAGAAATTTCAAGTGTTTCTGATATTAAAACGAGATCAAGACCCATCTGAGATGAGTCCAATCGAGATGAACATTAAAGGGTTCCTCGGACATAGTTCCTTGTGAATTCCTGTGAGATGTAGAGGATGAACTCTATCAATACTTCCGTAATGTGAAGTTTTGAGGACCTGAGTGGCGTCCTCGCAAAAATGGCATACTGACTCATATGTCGTATGATACCAATAAACAAAATCGCCTGAGTCTCTAGATTGCCCCAGGCAATGCTAGAGGATGTAGGCGTCTCTGACCAGTTATCAGAGGTGGTGCGTCACAGTTTTGAGAATCTAGAGTTCTTGACTTTGTATGACAAACTGCCTCAAGATACAGTGTTGGTGAAAATAGCCACATTGAGCCGTATGTATTGTGTGGCACTCCCATCTAACCAATGGTGCATCCCGCAAATCATATTTGCTACCTGGTTGATCCTGCCAGTAGTCATATGCTTGTCTCAAAGATTAAGCCATGCAGGTCTAAGTATAAGCCGCAATAAAGTGAAACCGCGAATGGCTCATTACATCAGTTATGGTTCCTTAGATCTTCGGTGTCTTACTTGGATAACCCTGGAAATTCTAGAGCTAATACATGCAAATGTAGCCTAAACCCTTGTGGAATGGGCGTTTTTGTTAGACCAAAACCGATCGGGGAGCAATCCTCGTTAATCTGGTGAGTCTGAACAACCTAGAGCAGATCGCACGGTCTTGTACTGGCGACTACTCTTTCAAATGTCTGCCTTATCAACTCGTTGGTAGGTTATGCGCCTACCAAGGTTGTAACGGGTGACGGAGAATCAGGGTTCGATGCCGGAGAGGGAGCCTGAGAAACGGCTACCACATCCAAGGAAGGCAGCAGGCACGCAAATTACCCACTCCCGGAACGGGGAGGTAGTGACGAAAAATAACAATACGGGACTCATCCGAGGCCCCGTAATTGGAATGAGTACACTTTAAATCCTTTAACAAGGATCAATTGGAGGGCAAGTCTGGTGCCAGCAGCCGCGGTAATTCCAGCTCCAATAGCGTATATTAAAGTTGCTGCGGTTAAAAAGCTCGTAGTTGGATCTCAGTTGCGGGCACATTGTTCCCCGTAAGGGGTTAGCTGTGTGCGCCGGACCTCCTCCCGGTGTCTCTTGGGTGTCCTTCATTGGGTGCCCTCGAGGTGCGGGTAATTTACTTTGAAAAAATTGGAGTGCTTAAAGCAGGCGAACGCCTGTACAGTCGTGCATGGAATAATAAAAAAGGGCCTCGGTGCTATTTTGTTGGTTCTCGGTACTCGAGGTAATGGTTGAAAGGGACAGACGGGGGCATTTGTATTGCGACGTTAGAGGTGAAATTCTTAGATCGTCGCAAGACAGACTACTGCGAAAGCATTTGCCAAGAATGTTTTCATTAATCAAGAACGAAAGTCAGAGGTTCGAAGGCGATCAGATACCGCCCTAGTTCTGACCTTAAACGATGCCAACTGGCGATCCATCGGGGGTATTTCAATGACCTGATGGGCAGCTTCCGGGAAACCAAAGTTTTTGGGTTCCGGGGGAAGTATGGTTGCAAAGCTGGAACTTAAAGGAATTGACGGAAGGGCACCACCAGGAGTGGAGCCTGTGGCTTAATTTGACTCAACACGGGAAACCTCACCAGGCCCAGACACTAGAAGGATTGACAGATTGAGAGCTCTTTCTTGATTTGGTGGGTGGTGGTGCATGGCCGTTCTTAGTTGGTGGAGTGATTTGTCTGGTTAATTCCGATAACGAACGAGACTCTGGCCTACTAAATAGAATGCGAATCTTCGTGTTCGTCAATTCTTCTTAGAGGGATAAGGCAGCTCCAAGCTGCGTGAAATGGGGCAATAACAGGTCTGTGATGCCCTTAGATGTTCTGGGCCGCACACGCGCTACACTGAAAGAGACAACGTGTACTCCTGGTTCGAAAGGACTGGGTAACCCGCGTAAACTCTTTCGTGATGGGGATTGAGGTTTGCAATTATGCTTTATGAACGAGGAATTCCCAGTAAGTGCAAGTCATAAGCTTGTGCTGACTACGTCCCTGCCCTTTGTACACACCGCCCGTCGCTACTACCGATTGAATGATTTAGTGAGGACTTCGAACTGGTGCCGATGGGTCTTTCGGGGTCCGTCGGTCTTTCTGGGAAGATGTCCAAACTGTATCATTTAGAGGAAGTAAAAGTCGTAACAAGGTTTCCGTAGGTGAACCTGCGGAAGGATCACTGACGAATATGGTGTGACAAACACCTTATTTTGTCAAACCTCTAAAGAGGACCACGGTGGGTGGAGAGCTTGGGATCGTGCGCGCCGAGTCTAACGATCTGCTCAGTCTAACTGAAGACTCGGTCCTGCCCTTGCAATTCACCCAGAATGGAGCGTAAAAACCCGTGGATAATAATAAAGAAAGGGTCTCCGGTGGCTTGGTATGGCTGTCAGAAAAGCCCCTCAGTGCGTTTGTTGTCTTCTGTGACTTGATGGTTGGGTCGAACTTCCAGAGTGTCGTTCCCCTTCTTGATGACTACATGTAGACTTCATTCAGTATCTGGGTGGGTGAGTAGTGCCCAAAAAACGCGTCACATGCAATACTTGCAAAAAGAAAATGCAAAATGAAAAATGCAAAATGCAAGAAAATTCCAAAGAAGGGTCTGCCCAAGAAGGTTTGACCAAAGAAGGGTCTGCCGTGGTATCGTAAGATGCCATAGAAAGTGTGAACGTGGGGTGCTACATCTGATGGCAGGACTGCCATTTGTGTTTAATTGAGAAATGCCCTTGCCAAACTTGGCCTGTGAAGAAACCTGATCCTTGGCACTTGCCCTGTAATGGGGTGTACATTGAACCTACGAGTGTCTTGGCGTTCGAGCCGCATGCAACCCATCCAGTGGGGGACGTGGGAGAATTGTGCCTAATGATTCTGAATCTCGGGGGCTATTCATCTGCAGTGAATAAAAAGTGCTCCGAGTCTGTCGAGGCTGAGGGGGAATGTTTGAAATATGCCTATTGACTACGGTCTTTTGGCAAATGAGGGAGGCAGCCCTTTGATCGATGAAACAGTCAAGGACGAGACTCTGCTCTTGTCTGTGCCTGTCTGGTTGTATTCAGTTTCGAACAAAGATTCAGAAAAAGCCTAAAATCTCGTATGGTTTATGTGTCTTGTGTGATGGGAGTATTCATGGGAATCCTCTTCCAAGTTTCGGACTCATTAAGCCCTCATCTCTGACTTAGTAGCATGATGGAAGAGTTGCCACTGGTGCGTTCCTCGCCAGTGCTTCTCGCAGTACCTCGCCAAAAGTCGTTTTAAGGGTGAGATACCAAAGCTCATTAAATGGAAGGACCTCGGTGGTACTGTCTGCCTTGTGTCACATACTTTCCACCCTGTCTCTCGTGGTCTCCCAGGCAGACTCTTGGGTCTCATAAGTTGATTGGGTTGAGTATCCTGGTGGTATTCCCCATGATGAATTTGTTACTCTCGGACTTGCTTTGGGAACCCAATGAAATGGGGCTTCCTTTCTAGTAAGGTCCAGCAGGACTTTTCCTTTGGATCGAGACTTTTTCGCGGGTTGCATTAAATTCCCCATGCGAATTAACTTCGAGCTCATTGGGAGAGACTTGTTGTTTTCTAGGGCTTTGTGCCTGTGAAGAAGCATCAGAAAGATTGGAAGGCGGAAATGTGTGCCAGGGAGAATGTGTGCCTAAACTCGCAACTCCGAGGATACATATAAAAGCAGCAAATCCGAAACTCCTAAATTGGGGAGGAGTAGGTGAGCTCGCCAAGTATTGCGTGTACTTCCCTGAAGAAACTCAACCGGATTACTGGGTCCACTATGGTTGTGCAAGTATTCAGGGATTATGCCGTTCCTTTCCAGCTTGGTCCTATATCAGGTTTTTTCCTGATGGGATGGTGTTTTGAAGGGATGTTTGTGTGTGGTTTATTGATGGCATTGAGTTGTTGTCTGAACTGCTAGATCATCATCCTTCTGAATATGATAAAACCCTGTTATCCAATGTTGAAAAATGAAACTTCTCGAAAGGGTCGTTTCACACTTTATCAAAATTCTGGACGGTGGATCACTCGGTTCGTAGTTCGATGAAGAACGCAGCCAACTGCGCGAAGCATGGCGAATTGCAGGGCTTCATGAAACCGCTACATGTCGAACGCATATTGCAGCCCTGGCTCACGGGTCAGGGCTACACCCACCTGAGGGTCGTTTGAATCTTAGCTCTTAAGTGAGTGATCGTGCACTGGTCGTCAGCCTGAAATCACTGGGTTTGGCAAAAAAGATCTTTGTACTGGACAAGTGTGGCCCATTTTGAGTTCCTTTCTGCAGCCATAGACTTGTAGTCTGGTTCTCAAGTATGGATGAGAGCTGCCCAATGGCTATCTCTTTCCTCCAATGGTTTCGGTCTTCATCCATGTAATGTGGAGGGGGGACAGGTGACCTGTGTCGAGGTGGTCTGTTTTTTAATATGTCCAATCCTCGAGCGGGTCTGCTGAAAATCGGAGGAACTGAGTGAGGTTGTTGTGGAATTCAAGTGCTCGGGAAGAGAGATGAAGGAAGTAATCACATGATGAAAGTACCGGGGTGTTTACTCTCCCGCAATTCTTCTCAATCCTCTGGATCGCTCTCCTTCATTCTCTTTTCTTTTTTTTTTTTTTTTTTTCTAATGGAAAAAAAAAAAATCACATCTCATGACCTCAGGTTGGGTGGGGTTACCCGCCGAATTTAAGCATATCATTGAGCGGAGGAAAAGAAACTAAAAAGGATTCCCTTAGTAACGGCGAGCGAACAGGGAAGAGCTCAGCACTGAACCCTCTGCTCTCATGAGTAGCTGTGGAATGTGGTGTTTGAGAGGTCCATTTCCCTTCGAGGCTGACGTGCCCAAGTCCGTTGGAATACGGCCTCGTTCCCATAGAGGGTGACAGGCCCGTATGGTGGTCGGCTCTTGTCGGGTTGGACTCTCTCTAGAGTCGAGTTGCTTGTGAGTGCAGCTCTAAGCAGGTGGTAAACTCCATCTAAAGCTAAATACGACTACGAAACCGATAGCAAACAAGTACCGTGAGGGAAAGTTGAAAAGAACTTTGAAGAGAGAGTTCAAGAGTGCGTGAAACCGTCCAGAAGTAAACGGCTGGAATCAGGCAGTGGTATTTGGGTACTCTCTGGGATGGTCGTCTTGCCAGGCTTGAGTTCTGAGAAATTAGAGGCTTTCGGGTCTTTGATCTTGGAATTCGTTTGGTGAGCAAGTGCTGTCACCAGTCTTCTCCTGAATCACTACCACAGCTGGTTAGGGACTGCCCTGGTTACCTGGGTGGAGCTGGGCCTCGCATAGTCCATCGTGGCTGTGTTTGAGACTCAACCCCTGGGGATCTCTGGGTGGAACCTGACCGCGGTTGAAAAGCCGAATCGAATATCGGCACTTTTGTGTGCGGAAAGTCTGAGGAGTGAGAGGCCGATCATTTGGGGTGTTTGCCGCAGTGCAGCCTCTGTGGTCATTAAGGCTTTTCCTCTTTGGGTATATTTTCCCCCGATATTTCGGATTTTTCTTGTGGTGCCTTTTGCCATGTTCCTGCCGACCCGTCTTGAAACACGGACCAAGGAGTCTAACTTGTACGCGAGCAAATGAGTTACCTCATAAAGCTTCCATGCTTAATGAACGTGAAGGTTCTCGCAAGA
>Ga0209288_10000605_pt1 | contig 10777 bp, 7 predicted proteins | sample PPLLaktember2015_4_FD_187261 | JGI IMG/M metagenome (GOLD analysis project Ga0209288, IMG submission 187261) | Freshwater sediment microbial communities from Prairie Pothole Lake near Jamestown, North Dakota, USA - PPLs Lake P8 Core (1) Depth... | ecosystem: Environmental > Aquatic > Freshwater...
ATTGGATTCCTCAACGAAGAAGCGAAGGCTTCGCGTGGAGGTGCTCGTCCACTTCTTAACATCGTCACAGAACTGTCCACAGGAGTTCAACTCGGAGCCTGATATGCCAAGACCCCAGACACAATCTTTCGAGGAAATGTTCGGCGTCGGCTCGGTGCCGATTGCGAGCTATTTCGGACTTCCACAAGGAGCCTCCGCCGACACACGCTTCTCACCACAAGCTCGGGGGATGCTTGCGCAGGGAGAAGAGTATGCCCGCGAACAGGCAGCGATGGACGCAGAACGCGCTGCGGAGGAACTGCTTGGCGGATCCGCTGATATGACCGACGAGCAGATCGACCAACAACTGCTTCGCAATCCAAGGCTGTTTGGCACTCAGGCTATTAAGCCTTTGGATGGGTTCGTGCAGTACCGGCAGAGCACCACACCCCAGTCGGATGTTGAGCTTGGGGCTTACATGGAGAAGAAGATAGAAGACCCATTTCACCTTGAGAATTTCCGTAAACGGATGCTCGTCGATAGGCTGTCAGCCAATGATGCTTGGGAATCTTACCGCACCGACGAGTACAACATGAAGTTCGAGACGGCGCTCGCCGAAGCAGGAGTGCCTGAGACGGAGTATGCGAAGCTGAAGACGCCTTCGGGGAAGTTCATTCCTTCTGCGGTGGCTCGGGCGCAAGCTGCGTCGAAGGCGGCTGCAAAGCTGACAGGCACGGGGAAGAAGGTCGAGCCACTTGATGAAGAAGTGGAGTTTCTCAAAGACGCCATCGAACAGCGGAAGAAGATTTTCGAGGCTACTGGACGCGCTGATAAACTGGCGGTAGATCCGTTGATGCTCGACTACATCAGCCGTTACGAGAAGGCGGCGAATGAGAAGCTGACGGCTTTGCGCCCACCCCCACAGATCAAAGTATCCGAGTTGCCTGTAACACAAGCCGTTGCAGAAGTAGCGCCAGCACAGGCGTTCAGGACTCCAGAAGAACGTCAAAAAGCTGTACAGGAAGCTGAAGCCGCCGCACCAATCAAGCAGGCGATTGATTCTGCCTGGACCCAACAGAAAGCAAAACTGGCGGAGCAGATCCGTAAAGTCTATGGAGACAACCCAGAAGACATCGTTCTTGCTGCGAGAGCCGTTTTGAGTGGGGAAGCTGATCCTGAAGACACCAGCGTAGGTGATGAGCAACTCGCCGGAGCGCCGAAATCCTCTTACCTTCAATACTTGCTCAAAAAAGTCGGACGGAAGCCAGAGGAAGTAGTTTTTGAGGAACCAGGGGACGCTCGAAAGACTTTCGGTGTAGGTTCTCAGAAAGTGAAGAACGACGAGTTGCTGAATGCGTGGGCTGAAGACGTTTTATCTCTGGCGGCTCAACTACAACAGACGGCACCTCAAAAACCCGCTGGTAATATCAAAGGCTTGCAGCAAATTGAGTGATGCCAGCATACCTTGTAGAGCTTGATGACGGACGGAAGTTTCGTGTAGAAGCTGATGCACCTCCGACTTCGGAGGAGATACTGTCCTATCTACAAGCCCCTGCTCAACCAGAGCCCGACCAACCCGGTCGCCTTGGCAGCTTCGCCTCCAGTGTTGGCCGTGGTGCGCTCTCCGTCGTTCCTGGCACGATTGGCGGCGTCGGCTACCTGACAGGCTCAGACACGCTCACCGAGGCGGCAGACACTATTGAGGGCGGCATCAATCGGATGCTGCCGGTCAATCCTGAATATCAGGACGAGTTCTTGATGAAGGCAGGCGGCGCTCTCGGGCGGGCAGGTGGTATGCTGCTCACTGGCGGCGCTACTGGTGCGGCAGGGAAAGCTCTCGCACTCTCTCGCGGACTTGAAGCTGCGCAGGCAGCCGCCAAAGGCACTAGCTTGGCCCGCAATGTGCTGACCGGCACCGGAGTTCTCCAAGGCACGCGGGGAGGGGGCCAAGCCGCCGAGCAATACGGTATGCAGGGCGGCACGGCCTATGCCCGAGCACTCCTTGGAGGCGCAATCGAAGGTCTTTCTGAACGTGCTCTGTTCGGCATGGGCACGGAGCTTGCACCGGTGAAGAAGTTTCTCGGTGACACAGCCGAGAAAGGCGTCGGCAGTATCATCAAAGCCGCAGGAACGGAAGCTGGTGAAGAAGCCGCTGCTCAGATTGGTGGGAATGTCGCTACCTCGGTTCTGGCACCTTACGGCGTTGAGACTCCAGGTGTTCTGGCAGGAGCCGGAGAAGCCGCGCTCCTTGGAGGCATCGCAGGGGGAGCACTTGGCGGAGTGAATGCACTCATGCAGCCTTCCCCCACCATTGAAGGCGAGGCGATGATCCCTGCGGAAACACCACCCGAACAACCAGAAACCGACGAACTCGGTGTCGAGGCGTTCAGGCAAGAGATGGTCGAGATCGCTCAGAACCCCGATCCGATTGAGCCGCTGAAAGAGATCACGACGAAAGCTGCGGAGGTGTCTGTAGCGCAGAACGCAGAACTGTTGCCTGCGACATCGGCGGTGATCGCTGCGGGCGGACTGAAGCCCGCACCAGCACCAGCACCAGCACCAAGGGCTATCGGCCAAGTATTTCATTCGCCAATGTGGGGGGATAAAATAAAAGGTCTCGGTACTGGAAGTGAATTAATGTTGATCGACGGGTCGGTAGCTGAGGGCACTGTCGTTGTCGATCAGAATGGGGAGTATGATATGTCAGATGGCGGAAGAGTAAATTCCGCTTACGTTAAGGCTTTTAAGCCGAAAGGAGCCGCCTCGTTTACCCCAGTGGTGCCAAAAGCTCCAGTCTCCCCAGATTTAGTGGAAGTCGAAGTGTCTAACCGTGGGGGCTCTTGGTATGTTCCAAGAAAACAATGGGAGTCTGGTGGCTCTTTGCTGGATCAAGTTGACCCAGAGAAACCAACGGTAAGTAAATCTAGGGTCAAACGCAGTGATCTGAAGGAAATACGCCAGTCGGCTCCTGGTGGGTTGAAGCCTGCACCCATACAAGAAGAAACCCCCGTTGGTGCGCCGGTTGTCGGACAGCCAGCGTCGGGGGTGTTGTTGCCCGAAACTACACCTGTCGAAGTTCCTGTCGAGCCTGTTGTCGAAGTTCCTGAGACACTCGACCAACTGAGAGAACGGATGCGCGCCGCCATCGCAGCCCAACCCATCGAACAAGAACCTGAACTTGAACAACCCGAAGCCGAGCCACCAGTCGTCGAGGAAACCGCCGCGCCCGTCGAGCCAATACCAGCAGTCGAAGAGGCTCCTGCGCCTACTCAACGTGCCATCGCTGAAGAAGACAAAGCTGAATTTGCAGAACTGCAAGATTTGATGAGACGCCGTGGACAGGCGCAGAACAAAGTCAAAGGCGTCAGTTTCTCCAAAAAAGACGAAGCACGGTTTCAGGAACTCGGGGCTAAGCTCCGTCGTTATTTGTTCGAGCCGGTTGACCCAGTCAACGACCCAGTTGTGGGGGAGGACATCAACGACCAGCCCATCCGCCAGTCTGCGCAAGGGACTTTCTACACGGTTGAAAACGGCAGAGTCCGCACAGGACCAGCATTCAAACTCGACCCGGAATACTCACGCCAACAGGATGAGCTTCTCCGTCAGAAAAAGGCGGCAAAAGAGTCGCCTGCGCCTCCACTCCCAGAAGAACAATTTCCGAAAGTCGAAAATGTAGTTGCGCCTGCGGGGGAGACTGAGGTAGGTTTGGAGATGGAAGAAACTCCGAAAACAGGTATGCAGCGTCGTCAGGAAGCTCTTGATGCGGGACTTGATCGCAGAACCGCCGATGCTGTTGGAGCATTCACGGACATCGCTGAGATGATGCGAGAAGCTAGGAACCGCACACCGGAGCAGGTCAAAAAAGACTGGATGGGTTATCTCGAAGCAGACTTGGAAAAGTTCAAAGGCAGCGCCCCGCGCACGGCTCCTGAAAGTTCTCTCTTCGCAGAAGGGCAGTATGTGCGTTACGAGAAGCAGAAAGACGGCGGATTCAATGTCGTCGCGGATGAGTCAACTTGGGTGCCTCAAGGTGAGAAAGCTAACCCGCAATTCAAAAAAGGAAAGGTGATCCGTAAGTTCCCAAGTGCAGAAGCCCTTTTTGAGTATGTGCGAAGCGAGTCAACAAAGCAGAACGCGCCTTCACAAACCCTCCCCCCAGTCGATCAAACACAGGGGGAGGTCGGCCTCAGCGAGTTGCAAACTCCGGCAGCCGTTACTGAGGAGAAGGAGACTTCGAAAACCGAAAAGTCAAGCGAAGCTGAGACGGCTCCGGCACAGGAAGCACCAAAGCCTGCGCCCGCCGCAGCAAGCGAGCTTGATGTCGTTGGAATTGCCAACGCCCGTGTCAAAGCTCAACGGGAGCGTTTGAGCCTCGAAGAGATCACAGGACTTGTCGGAGAAGCCTACTCCTTCCCTCAGATGTGGGCTGACTCAGAATCGGCTCTGAAAGCCAACTCGACACGCGGCGCAGCTCTGGTGACGGAGTTGAACGACAAACCGCGCAATATCAGTGCTCTGGAAGTAGCTATCCTTCTTCGTGAAGAGGTGGCTCGCACCAATGCTCTGAATCTGGCGATGGAGGAGTTCAACGCTGCACCAAAGGGGAACAACGAAGCAGAACGTAAACGCATGGATGATGCGGTGGTGGCGCTGACTGAACTCGACAACGCTGCGAATGTCGCAGGAACCGAGCAGGGACGCTCCCTGAATGCGCGCAAACTGCTGTCGAAGCTGGACTACACGCTACCCAAGATGCTCACCACCTTGAGCGCCGCCAATGACGGGGGTCTAAAAGACGGCGACTTGGAGATGGTTACGCGCCTCCAGAAACGTCTGAAGGATGTCCAAGATAAACTCGCCGAAGTTGAATCAGGCCAAGCAGCTCGCCTCGCTGAAGCTGAGAAAGTAGCCTTTGAAGCAGGTCGTCAGGAAGTGCTGAAAGACATCGAAGAGCGAGCCAAAGCAGACGCGGCAAAGATCGCGGAGATGCAGAAACGCCGAGACGAGTATCAGAAAGCCAAGAAAGAGGCTGCGACGAAGCCGAACAAATGGGCCGAGATTCGTGAAGCTGCCCGAGCCAGAAACGCCGAACTCCGCAGCAACCTCTACAGCGATGTGGTTCTTGTCAAAGCCGCTTCGATGGCTGTCAACGATGTCATCATCGGGGCTACCTACATCGCTGAAGGAGTCACCAAGCTTGCGGACTGGGTCACGTCGATGCGTGCAGAAGGCTACAACCTTCCCGACGCGGAGATGGAGCAACTCTTCAACGAGTCCAAGGCATTCGATGCCGGGGAAGCGTTGCCCGTTGCGGAAGCCCCTCTCAAGACGAAGAAAGCCAAAGCTCCAGTCATCGACCGAGTCAAAGCTATTGCTGCGGACGAAGAGCAACTCGACTCCCGCACGGTTTACAACTTTGTGGTCGAGAAGATGAAGGCGTGGGCTGAAGCGAGCCAGGGAGCCAAGCTTCCTGAAATGAGCGAAGCGGACCTGACCAGCGTCATCCGTGAAGTCACCGCCGACATTAAGCAGTATTTCCCAGACATCACCGAGCGTGAAATCCGTGATTTGTTCTCAGGCTACGGGAAGATTCTGATGCCCTCGCAGGATGAGCTGTCCAAGCAGGTTCGGCAACTTAGCGCCCTCGGCAAGCTGGCTTCTGCTATTGAGGACGCTATGGCGCAGCGGGCTCCTTTGAAGTCTGGTCCTCAACGTGACCGCGCCACTCAAGCGATCCGTCTTCAGCAGAAGAAGCTGGCGCGGGAGCTTCGCATGATGGGCCGGGAGTATGAAGCTGGTGAGGAGCAACTTCGTTCCCCCCTAGACGCTATCAAGGCGCGCCTCAACAACGAGATCAACGACATCGACTTTGAGATTCGCAAAGGCAAAACCCCCCGCCGTCCAACCCCTGATTATGACCCTGAAGCCAAAGCCCTTGTCGAACTTCGTGACGAGCTGAAGCGAATCTCTGATGTCGTCAACGCTCCTGCGGGTCCGACTCTCGAAGAGACGGTTGCCGAAGAGATGAAGAAGCTCGACAAGCGCATCGAGGAACTTCAGAAGCTGATTGCCGAAGGGAAGTTCAAGCCCAAAGAGGACACGCTTCTCCACACGGCTGAACTCGATCAGAAGCGTGAAACTCGCGACACTCTGAACAAGACTTTGCAGAAGATGCGCAAAGAGGCTGCGGACAAACTGCGCACTCAGGAGGACATCGACGAGGAGGCTATCAAGTCTCTCGAAGAGTCCATCAAAGAGCTAAACAGCAAGATCGAAAAGGCTGACTACGCACTCCCGCAACGCCGCACGCCGACCCAGACCGCTGCCTACAAGGCTCTGGTCAAAGAGAAGGAAGCCCTGCAAAAGAAGGTCCGTGAAGAACGCGAGAAGCTGTTCGGACGCAAAGGCATGTCAGATGAGCAGCGCATCAAACTGGCGACGGCAGCTATCGACAAGTCGATGGCTCGTATCCAAGGAATGCTGACCTCCGGCAACTACGAAGTGCCGAAGCGCGTGTCGAAGACTCCAGAGACGCCTGAACTGAAAGCGAAGCGTGACGCCCGTGACGCTCTGCGCAAGCAACTTATCCAGCTCCGCAAGCTGAAGCGTGACGCAGCCATCGACCCGATTGCGAAGCAGATCGCCACGGACAAGAAGCGCATCCAGACTCGGATGAAGAAACTCAAGAAGCGCATGGATGACGGCGACTTCAGCAAGCCCGTCAAAAAGCAGCGGGCGACTGATGACGCCCTCCTGAAACTCCAGATTGAGGAAGAAGACCTTAAAGAGCAGTGGGCCAAGATCGTGTTCGAGCGTCAGTTGGCGAGCCGTGGTCCAGGCAAGAAGCTCCTCGACGCCACGCAGCAGACCCTGAATACCTCCCGCGCCATCCTCACCAGCGTGGACGTGAGTGCTGTACTCCGGCAAGGCGGCTTCATCGTGCTGGGGAATCCGCTGCGTGGTTTCCGCAACCTCGGACCTATGTTCAAAGCCTTCGCCGACGCTGAGTTCGCCAAAGGTGAGAAGTTCCGTATGGAGCGACGGGAGAACTACAAAAACGGACTCTACCAGCAGTCGAAGCTGTTCCTCTCAGACACCAGCAAGGTGAACCAGATGAACAAGCAGGAGGAAGCGTTTATGACCCGTTGGATCGAGAAGATCCCAAAAAGCTACAAAGCTTTGTGGGTTGGTAGCGTGCTCCGTGGCTCTCAGCGAGCCTACACTGTGTTCTTGAACCGCCTTCGCATGGACACCTTCGACGCAATGGTGGGCAACCTCAAGAAGGGAGACGTTCCGACTCCACAGGAAACGGCTACGGCTGCGGGTTTCATCAACACAGCCACGGGGCGCGGAGACCTCGGTAAATTCAATCAGTCGGGAACGCTGCTAAACACGGTGTTCTTCGCTCCACGGCTTGTGTGGAGCCGTTTCTTGATTCTGTCAGGACAGCCCTACTTCGCGGCTTCAGGTCGCACGAAGGCTCTCGTTCTGCGTGAGTACGCCAAGTTCCTCACTGGAGCGTCCGTGGTCTATGCTCTCGGGATGCTAGCCCAAGACGAGGATGACGAACCACTCGAAACAGACCCACGCTCCAGCGACTTCCTCAAAATTCGCTTCGGGGACACCCGAGTTGATCCGCTCAGTGGTTTGATCCAAGCCACGGTATTCGTGTCGCGTTTAGTAGCTGGGGAGAAGAAAACAGCGAAGGGCAAGATCGTCCCGCTTCGTCCAGAATATCGTCTTATGAATCTGTTCCGGGAAACCCCAAGAACAGACGAGGTGAAGTACGGCGGAGACGTTGCCACTGACGTGATGAAAAACTTCCTTCGCTCTAAACTGAGCCCGATTGTAGGTTCTGCCGTCAACCTGCTTGATATGAAGAACGTCGTTGGTGAAGACTCTGATCCAACTACCGAAGCGGAGCGCATGGTCATCCCAATGTCGTTCATGGAAATGAAGGAGACACTTGAAGCCCAAGGTGTCCCTGAAGCGACTGCCTTGATTATGCTCCAGTTGTTCGGTATGGGCGTTCAGACTTACACTCCCGGAAAGAAATGAAGCACCTCCTCGACACCTCGCGCCCAGTAGCAGGCATGTGGACCTACACACAGCCGGAGACCGGCGTCACGATCAAGGACATCCACTGGGGCGGCTTCATCAAGCGTATCCGTGCTCACAGGCTGGCGAATGATCTCGACCTTCACGGAGGCTGGGTGGACGAGCTACAGGACACGCTCTGCCGTGAGAATCCGCACCTGCCGTGCGAAGAGATCGGGCATGTGGCACGCTACTACACGCAGGACGACATCCAGCGGTTCGTCGCCACGATGCTCGAACTCAACGCCTCGAAGGAACTGGTGAGCGAGGAAGAGCAGAAACGCCGGATCGACATCTGCGCTGTCTGCCCCAAGAACACCTCAATCGGTGGCTGCAAGTTCTGCACATGGCTGGCAGAAAAGACCACCTCTCTGCTCGCAGGTCGTAAAATTCACCGAGTCTCTGAAGTCCACAAACGCTCATGCGCAGCTTGTGGCTGCGATATTACCTCCAAAACTGCCGTGCCAATGACAGTTTTGAAGGCAGTCGATGAGAAGCTTGGAACTACGCCGGACTATGCTCCGGGGTGCTGGATGTTGGAAGGAACGTAACCGGCTAGCAGCTTTTTGATTACATCTTCAGCTTTAAAACTGTCCAACGCGAAGAACTCAACTCCAAAAATATGGGCTCTTACGTAGCGACTTTCTGAGTAAGGCTCTTTTGAAAAAAGAGGAGTTAGCTTTGGTACGATCAAAGTGTTTAGCTCTTCAGGGACTTCTTTGCTTTCCCCGTCAGCTACTCCTCCGACGAATAAGTATTTCATAGCGTGATAATACGTTTCTCCAGAACGGCGTGAACTTGGTAGCCTTTAGCATCGACGTTCACTTTGAAGCGCAGTTTCCCAGGCACGCCGGGAATGTCTTCAAGGCTGTTGAGCGCGGCCTGGATGCCAGCAGCGGTCTTCTGCTCCAACTCCATCTCCGCAGCCTTGCGAGCCAGCAGTTTCTGGTGTGGAGCCTTGATCTCGTCGAGGAAAGGGTGAGCCGACGCAGCAGCGTGGACGGAGGTATTGGTGGTGTGGGTGTCAGACATAGAAGTTTATAGCGTAGGCTCCCAGCCAAAGTGGTGAGCGGTGTTAATCCAAACTAGAAGAGCTTTGGCAAGAAAGGGATTTGAATTGGTATCCCGTCGCCAAGCAGCAGGACAGTGTTCGGCCACTAAACCAAATGGAAGAAGAGTTAGACTGTAATCACGGATAGATGGAAAGTTAGTGCCCCACACTTGATGCTTTAGCTCAAGGAGTCTTTTCTGCGTAAACAATCGGGTTTTTCCAAAAGTAGCGTCAAGGGTTTGAAGTAGATGCATAAATTCAAGGTTATTTCGTTGGTAGCTTCCTGATCCAGCCCGCAGCGATGATCTCGTAGCCGAGCGTCGGAAGGATCTTTTTGATGGTGTCTTTGGCCACTTTGCTCATGTCCGCGACAGCGCCGAGACGTGGCTGATCCATCTTGTTGAGGGCTTCGAGGACACGTTGTTCTTTGGTACTGGGTTTGAGTTTAGCAGCCACTTCTTTGAAAGCTGGATCGTCGTACATCGCCTCCAAGTTTTCATTGAAGACAGCTTTAACAGACTCTGGTGTCACTATCTCCACGTCGGGGACTCCAATCACCAGTCGATGCAGCGATCCGTCTTTGCATCCGTGAATGAGCACGGCTTCGTCGGGGATGGCTCCGCCCACGGCTCCACGTTCACCGGCAACGGGTTCGCATAGTATTTCGTCGAACTCACCTCGGGTGTAGTTGCACGTTCTCCAGCGGTCGTAGATGAGCGTAGTGGAGTGGACGCCTCTGCGGAACTGGTGCCAGCGGAGGTATATGTCCCATGGAGAAGCAGGGTGCGAAGGACGCGGAAGACTGAGATCATTGAGCAGGGGAAGAAGCTCCTTGTCCTTGTGCATGTCGGGTGGGTAGATGCCGACGCCAAGCATCATGTTGTCACCCTCAACGGGGGTGGGGTTCCCGTCAGCATCGCGCCATGCGGTAGGGCGGGTAAATCCGAAGTAGGGCTTCTTGGCGTCAGCATAGGCATTTCTCAACTCCATGTCCCACCCTCCCTTGACAGGGCAGGCATCTGGTTCGAGCCACAGCCAAGGCTGCTCGTTCTCGATCTCCGCCAGATGGCGGATGGTCCAGATGAACATGCGATCTGGTCCGACAGGCCAGCCGTTCGCAAACTCGTCGGGGGTGATGGCGACCGTAGCGCCGAGGGTAGCCGCAGCTTCCTCCGCCTCGGCTTGCAGCGAAGGCACGGAGACGATGAGAACCGGATTCTCTACGACTCCCAGGCGGGTAATCGCCTGAGTCAGGAGACGAAGGTTGGAGGCGTCGGATGGGCCGACAGGGATGACTATCAACATAGGATTTCAATATATCGAAATTGCCTCGTCTGTCAACCAGCGTTTTGTTTCGCGATCTTGAATCTTGTCAGATGGTAGTCCTCGGCAGCGAAGAAGTCCGGCAGACGGGCGCACTGGAACTCATAGACCATCTGTTGCGCCTGCTCCCGCGAGACGCCGTCACGTCGGGCTATCGTCGAGGCGAGACTGCTGAAGGCGTTGCTCGGGCGTTCTCCTGGATATTGCCAGCGTCCAGGAGGCACTCTGGAGGTGTCCATCGCGCGGTAGATGGGCTCTGCGGAGGTCAAGGTGATGGTTGGGCGAGTGCCGATGGCTGGGAGACGGACGTAGCCAGAAGCGACATAT
>Ga0209288_10000607_pt1 | contig 10752 bp, 11 predicted proteins | sample PPLLaktember2015_4_FD_187261 | JGI IMG/M metagenome (GOLD analysis project Ga0209288, IMG submission 187261) | Freshwater sediment microbial communities from Prairie Pothole Lake near Jamestown, North Dakota, USA - PPLs Lake P8 Core (1) Depth... | ecosystem: Environmental > Aquatic > Freshwater...
CCGTTTTTTCGGCATCCAGTGCCGATGAGCGCGATGCATACTGCCGCATGAACACCGGCTTCCACGGACGATATCGTGACGTAAACCCACGCTCCCTGCTGTTATGGAATACAGGACGGCGCTCGGGATCAGAAGATATGCCGGTGTAGTAGCGGTCTCCACGTACAGCGTACAGAATATAGAGATGGCAGGGCTCCGCAGCTTCTTCTGCTGACATCGGTATCATACTATGGTTCGGTAGTACGAAAACACAAAAGGCAGAAGCCCGTTATGATACTTCTGCCTTTTGTGCTCCACGAGTAGGATTCGAACCTACATCCCGACAAGTCGGGATAACTGCCGAATCCTCTACCTTTGACTTTATCAGAAGTACTTTTGCTTCCAACGAAAAAAGGCAGAAGCTCGTTATGATACTTCTGCCTTTTTTGCTCCGCGAGTAGGATTCGAACCTACAACCCTTCGGTTAACAGCCGAATGCTCTACCATTGAGCTATCGCGGAATCTATACTATTCTCTGTCTCGGCTTGTCGGGATCTGCCATTGAGCTATCGAGGAATCTCCTGAAATCTCCGATTTTGCTGCGAACGGGCTGTTAATATACACTCCTTTTTATGATTTCCAAACGACCCCGACCCGATTTTTTCATTTTTTCTCCCGTTTGCCGACAGCCCGTCTTTCATTTTCCATAATAATTTTTGTACATTGGTGTTCTTTTACTGAAAAGGGGGGTATATGCATAAAGAAAAGGCATTGATAGAGATCCGGATCGCGGGTCTTATGCAGGGAACCCATACATTTGATTTTACCTGCAGGGCCGGAGATTTCAGGGGCCGGGAACTGTCTGAAGCCGTATTTACCGGGGATATTGCCGTAACGGCAATTGCTGAAAAGACCGAAAATGAACTGACGGTCACCATACGCATAGCGACGACAGCCGATTTCACCTGTGACATCTGTCTTGCTCCCCTGCAACGGGAAATCAGGGGAGAGTACCGGGTTTATTATTTATACAGTACTGAAGAAGAGCATCTGGAAGACATCGACGAGGACCACCGCCTGATCGATCTCAACACGGTTTGCATCGATCTGACGGAGGATGTGCGCGAAACCCTGCTGCTCGCTCTGCCGATGAAGGTTACCTGCACCGGAAATCCGGACTGCCGGCTCTACAGCAGCGAATCAGGAAAAGAGAACGCCCCTGTCGATGAGAGAAGTTCGTGGCAGGAATCTCTTGAACAGCTGAAAAACAAGTATCGTTAACCGACTATAAAATCAGAGGACAACCATGGCAAATCCGAAAGCCAAAATGTCTAAATCCAGAAGGGATAAAAGACGCGCTCAGTTCAACGCCCGCACGAAAGCGGCAACAACCGTTGTCTGCCCGAATTGCGGAGAACCCACCCTTCCGCATCGCGCCTGCCGCCATTGCGGCCATTACCGCGGCAGAGCGGTTGTCACCAAATCCGCCAACAGCTGATAACACCAGAGGACAACCCCTTCATGCTGACCATTGCTGTTGATGCCATGGGCGGAGACAATGCTCCTGCCTGTGTAATCGAGGGAACCATTCAGGCTTTACGGGAGAGCGGCAACAGATTTTCTGTTGTGCTGATCGGACAGTCCGAAAAAGTCGAACCGCTTCTTGCCCTGCAGGATACCGAAGGGCTGAACCTCAGGTTCATGCACGCTCCTGAAGTAGTGACCATGGACGACATTCCTGCCATCGCCGTCAAAACCAAACAGGAATCATCTCTGGTCAGGGGATTGAAAATGTGCAAGGCCAAAGAGGCCGACGCTTATGTCAGCGCCGGAAATACCGGTGCACAGATGGCCGCCTCCCTCTTTGTGCTCGGCCGGCTTCCGGGAGTACTGCGACCGACGATTTACGCTTACTTTCCAAGAATACAGGACGGGCTCACCAACATTGTCGATGTCGGCGCCAATATGGACTGCAAACCTGAACATCTGGTGCAGTTCGCCGAAATGCTGACCATCTACCAGCGCTACGGAGCCGGTATCGAAAAACCGGTAACCGGTCTTCTCAATATCGGTGAAGAGGAGGGCAAAGGCTCCGAAGTCCTCAAACAGGCCTATAAACTGCTCAAAGAGGCCGACGGCAACGGGAAAATCAGCTTCGCCGGCAACATCGAAGGCCACGACATACTCAAGGGCAACGTCAGCATCGTCGTCTGCGACGGCCTTGTCGGCAACACCATACTGAAGTTCGGAGAAAGCATTCCCGGATTTCTTGGAGCGCTTTTCAAACCGGCCCTGCAGAAGATTGTCGCATCGGGGGATCTCGATGAAAAAGCTGCGGCCGCTGCCTCTCAGGTCTTTAAAAGCATGTTCGAGCCTTTCGACGTGGAAAAATTCGGAGGAGTACCCTTTCTCGGAGTTGACGGTATCTCTATTGTCGGCCACGGACGTTCTTCGTCACGGGCTATCAAGAATATGATATTCATGGCCGAGCATATGATCGAAAAACAGGTCAACGCCCGCATTGCCGAAGTACTCTCCGAAGCGTAATCACTGTTCAGCCGTCACGGCCCGGAGCCGCATGGCCCGCTGCCATGCAGCAGATCAGGAACAATCCACTATGAAATAACCGCATAGAACGCATGAAAGCTGCAATAACGGCGACAGCCAAATATTTACCCGACGACGCGCTCACCAATCAAGACCTTGAACGGATGCTTGAAACCAACGACGAGTGGATCCGTTCAAGAACCGGAATCAGTGAGCGGCGGATCATGAAGGACCCCGGTAAGGCAACATCGTTCCTGTGCGGCGAGGTGGCAAAACAGCTGCTCGACAAAAGGGGAATCAAGGCGGATGAGATCGAACTCATCATTGTTGCGACCATGACGCCCGACATGCTCTTCCCTTCGACAGCATGCCTTGTCCAGGATATAATCGGCGCCGGCAACGCATGGGCCTTCGACCTGAACGCCGCCTGCTCCGGCTTTATTTTCGCACTCAATACCGCAGCCCGCTTTATTGAATCAGGAGCACACAGGAAGGTAATGGTCATCGGAGGCGACAAGATGTCGTCCGTCGTCGACTATACCGACCGCTCTACGGCAATCCTGTTCGGTGACGGCGCGGCCGGAGTTCTTCTTGAGCCGGCCGAATCGGAAGAGTACGGCATGCTTGACGCCAGACTTTACTCCGACGGCACCAGCGGCAAGGATCACCTGCTCATGAGCGGAGGCGGAAGTCTCCATCCTGCGACCTGCGAGACCGTTGCAAAACGCATGCATTTCATCCACCAGGACGGACGGCAGGTCTTCAAATCGGCTGTCACCGCAATGGCCGATACCGCTGCAGAGATCATGCAGCGCAACAATCTCGATGCCGAAAACATCTCATGGCTGATTCCCCACCAGGCAAACCAGCGCATTATCCAGGCCACCGCCGAACGGATGGGCCTCGGCATGGAGAAGGTGATATCGAATATAGCCAACTACGGCAACACCACTGCCGGAACGATTCCCATCTGCCTTGCCGAACTCGATGAGCAGAAGAAACTGAAGAGAGGATCCAACCTTGTACTGGTCAGTTTCGGAGCCGGATACACCTGGGGCGGCATGTATATCAGATGGCAGTAACAGACACTTTTCCCAGCATAGAAACAGGGCATTCATGAAAGCATTTGTTTTTCCGGGACAGGGCTCCCAGTACTGCGGAATGGGCCGGGATATCTTCGAAGCCTTTCCTGCAGCAAAAGAGCTGATGCAGAGAGCCGACGAGATCCTCGGATTCTCCATCAGCGACATCATGTTCACCGGCAGCGAAGAGGATCTGCGCCAGACCCGTTATACCCAGCCGGCCATTTTCCTGCACAGTATCGCCATAGCGTCGCTGCTCGGCAGCGACGGAGTCGCCATGACGGCCGGGCACAGTCTCGGCGAATACAGCGCGCTCTGCTTTGCCGGTGCGATCGGTTTCGATGACGCCATGCGTATCGTAGCCAGAAGAGGCGAGCTGATGCAGCATGCAGGAAAGCAGAATCCGGGCACCATGGCGGCCCTTATCGGCATGCAGGACAGCGCTGTTGAAAACCTGCTGGCGGAGGCCTCTTCAGCCGGCATCGTCCAGGCGGCGAACTTCAACTCTCCCGGTCAGGTGGTTATCTCAGGCGATGTCGCCGCGGTAAAAAAGGCCATCGAACTGGCCCCGTCGCATGGAGCGAGAATGGCCAGGGAACTGGTGGTATCGGGTGCATTCCACTCACCCCTCATGAAACCTGCAGAAGAGGAACTTGCCGCCGCGCTCGAAACTGTTGCAATCAGGGACTCCCGTATTCCGGTCTGCATGAACACCGTTGCCGCGCCGGTCACCGCCGCACCTGAAATCAGAAAAAACCTGATTATGCAGCTCACCAGCCCGGTACTCTGGACACAGTCCATAGAGGCGATGGTCGGCGACGGCATCAGGGAGTTCATCGAGATCGGTCCGCAGAAAGTTCTGCAGGGCCTGATCAAAAGAATTGACAAATCGGTCACAAGCAGCGGCATCGATACCGCCGAAGATATCAGCCGGCTTGTCTGAGCTTGAGTGAAAAAGGGCATATTTCATTAACAGAAGAGAACCTACCATGTTTGAAGGAAAAATTGCAGTGGTGACCGGAGCGGCAAGGGGAATCGGGCAGGCTATAGCCTTCGATCTCGCCGAAAAAGGCGCGGGAGTAGTCGTTTGCGACATCAAGGAGGAGTGGCTGGCTGAAACCGCCGAGGGAATCAGAGCGCGCGGACGCGAAGTCTGGCGCCGGGAGCTTGACGTCACCAATACCGGAGCGGTTCAGGAGGTCTTCGGTGAAATTGCCGAAACCACCGGAAGAATCGACGTTCTCGTCAACAATGCCGGCATAACCCGCGACGGGCTCCTGATGCGGATGAGCGAAGAGGACTGGGACGCCGTGCTCACCGTAAACCTGAAAGGCACCTTTGCCTGCACAAAAGCCGTAACCCGTACCATGATGAAGCAGCGTTCCGGCGCGATCGTCAACATCGCCTCGGTTATCGGTCTTATGGGCAATGCAGGGCAGGCCAACTATGCCGCATCGAAAGGCGGGGTGATCTCGTTCACCAAATCGGTGGCAAAGGAGTTCGCTTCACGCAATATCCGCGTCAATGCGGTAGCCCCCGGTTTCATAGCATCGAAAATGACCGATGCGCTCACCGACGAGGTACGCAATAAAATGCTCGACGTCATACCGCTTGCTCGCTTCGGCCAGCCTGAAGATGTTGCAAGGGTTGTCTCGTTTCTGGCCGGGAACGATGCCGCCTATATCACCGGAGAGGTAATCAACATCAGCGGCGGCATGGTCATGTAATTTGGGCAAGCCTATTTTCTTTGTATATTATTTAACGATTTCATTTTTTTTTATCCATAACAAACCACTAAAAAGGAGAACACAACAATGAGCGACGCTGAAATCAGAGATAAGGTATACGATATTATTGTCAGCAAAATGGGTGTCAACAAAGACCAGATCAAACCGGAATCAAAGTTTTCCGATGACCTCGGCGCAGACTCTCTGGATACCGTCGAACTGATCATGGAACTCGAGAACGAGTTCGGCGTTCAGATTCCTGACGAAGATGCTGAAAAGATCAGCACCGTTCAGCAGGCGATCGACTACATCGTTAAAAAGTAACTTAACTTTCTTTTCGGGCCAAGGCGCCTGAAGCAACATTAAAATCGCACAGATGGGTCAGGAACGCAAAAGAGTTGTCGTTACGGGAATCGGAGTTTTAACTCCCATAGGTCTCAGCAAAGACGAGTTCTGGACCGGGCTGGTCGAGGGCAGAAGCGGCGCTGCGCCTATCACCTATTTCGATACCACTGATTTTGCGACCACGTTTGCCTGCGAGCTGAAAAACTTTTCCGCCTACGATCATATCGACAGGAAATCAGCCGACCGCATGGACCCTTACTGTCAGTATGCCGTTATTGCCGCAGAGCAGGCCCTGAAAGATTCGGGGCTTGACCTGCAGGCGATCGATCCCCTCAGAATCGGCGTCGTGCACGGATCGGGCATTGGGGGTATGACCACCTACGACCAGCAGTTCAGGGCTTATCTTGAACGGGGGCCGAGAAGAATCAGCCCGTTTTTCATTCCCATGCTGATCCCCGACATCGCTGCCGGACAGATTTCCATGAAATTCGGCCTTATGGGCCCTAACCATGCGACGGCCTCAGCCTGCGCCACATCCCTGCACGCCATTATCGATGCCTGGATGATCCTGCAGCTCGGCATGGCCGACTACATGGTATGCGGCGGCTCGGAAGCCCCGATCACCCCGATGAGTGTCGGCGGATTCAATTCGGCCCGCGCCCTTTCGACGGCAAACGACAGACCTGAAAAGGCATCACGCCCCTACGACCGCGACCGCGACGGATTTGTCATGGGAGAGGGTGCCGGATCGCTTATTCTTGAAACCCTCGAATCGGCAAAAGCACGCGGAGCAAAGATCTACGGCGAGATCGCAGGTGTCGGAGCAACCGCCGATGCCTATCATCTGACTGCACCGCATCCCGAAGGAGCCGGAGCGGTCAACGCTATGAAAGCCGCGCTCTCCATAGCCGGTATCGACCCGGACAGGATCGACTACATCAACACGCACGGCACGGCGACACCTCTTGGCGATATCGCTGAAATCACGGCCATCAAGAAGGTGTTCGGCGAACATGCCGCAAAACTGAGCATCAGCTCTTCAAAATCCATGACCGGCCACCTGCTCGGCGCTGCCGGTGTTGTGGAATCGATCGTCTGTCTGCTGGCCATGCAGAACGGTACTGTTCCGCCGACCATCAATAACGATAATCTCGATCCCCAGATCGATCTGGACATAACGCCGAACAAACCGAAAAAGCGCTCGATCGGTTACGCTCTCAACAACGGATTCGGTTTCGGCGGCCATAACGCAACCCTGATTTTCAGAAGCGCCTCCAATATCTGACTATGATCCTCCGATTATGGAGCAGTTCTGGCAGAAACTGACATCCCTCGCCTTTCACCGATCACTCTCCGGCGGGAATGGTGAGCAGGCTTCCGTCCGGAGGTCTGAGGCTCTTTTACCGGCAAATCTCGACGCATTTCTTCTGCAGGTTATCGGAGGACCGGGAAATAACCCGGAGATTTACCTGACGGCATTTACGCACCGCTCCGTCACACACGATCCGGCGACTTCGGCAACCCAGTCCAACCAGCGACTCGAATTCCTCGGCGATGCCGTACTGGATCTGGTCATTTCGGAATATCTTTACAGCGCCTTTCCCGAGAGCGCCGAGGGTGACCTGTCGAGCAACCGGTCAAAAATCGTCAACCGTAAATCACTTGCCGGCTTTGCGCAGGGGATGGGACTCGGAGAGCATCTCATTATCGGGGAATCAGCCGACAACAGCAAAATACGATGCAGCGAGTCCGCTCTGGCCGATGCATTCGAGTCGCTGACCGGCGCCATCTATCTCGACAAGGGACTTGATGCCGCCCGTTCGTTTGTAATCAGACAGGTTATCGGGCATGTGGATTTCAAGAATATTGTCGCTTCGGAACACAACTACAAAAGCCGCCTGATCGAATATACCCAGTCTCATCACATTCCGCCGCCGGTCTACACCGTCATTGCGCAGGAGGGCGCGGAACATGAAAAGATATTCACGATCGAAGTAGCCTGTGCCGGTATCGTCTGCGGTCGGGGAACCGCACCAAGAAAAAAGGACGCCGAGCAGCTTGCCGCCAGAGAAGCCGTCGACACGCTTCATCTGAGCGGACAGCACCCCTCACCGGAGCCGTAAAGTTCTTGCGCAGCTCTTTTTCATCCGCCCCGGTTTGAGCATTTCACCGGAGTGCTCTATATTGCCTATCATCAAGCCATTCAGACACCTCACGACGCAGTGCAACCATGAGAGAAAAACTGATTTTCGATTTATCACGGGAAGGCCGCAAAGGATACAGCCTCTCGGGCAACGACATTCCCGAACTCTCCCTGGAGGCCGTTATTCCGGAAAAGTTCCTGCGAACCGAACCTGCCGATCTGCCGGAAGTGCCGGAAAGCGAGGTGGTCAGGCACTTCATCAGGCTCTCGAACCTGAACTACCATGTCGACAAGAACATGTACCCGCTGGGCAGCTGCACCATGAAGTACAACCCTAAAGTCAATGACGCGGCCTGCGAGCTTCCGGGGTTCAGCGAACTGCACCCGCTGCAGCCGGAAGAGACGGTTCAGGGCGCCCTGCAGATGATGTACGAACTCGGCGGCATGCTTGCCGAAATAGCCGGCATGGCTGCCGTTACCCTGCAGCCGGCAGCAGGCGCACATGGGGAGCTTACCGGCATTCTTCTCATAAAAAAATACCACGAGGCAAGAGGCTCCAGGCGCCGAAAACTGCTTGTCGTCGATTCGGCCCACGGCACCAATCCCGCCTCTGCGGCTATCGCCGGCTACGAAATCGTATCGGTGAAAGGCGCGCCCGACGGACGCACCGATATCGAGGATCTCAAGGCGAAACTTGACGGTGATGTTGCTGCTCTCATGCTCACAAACCCGAATACCATCGGTCTCTTTGAAAAAGATATCCTGACCATCTCTCGGATGGTGCATGAAAACGGCAGCCTGCTCTACATGGACGGCGCGAACATGAATGCGCTGCTCGGCATCACCCGTCCGGGCGACATGGGCTTCGACGTCGTGCACTACAATCTCCATAAATCGTTCTCGGCCCCGCACGGCGGCGGCGGACCGGGAAGCGGACCGGTCGGCGTGAGCGAAAAGCTCATCCCCTACCTTCCCGTGCCGGTTGTCGAACGGCATGACGCTCCCGAAGGAACCCGCTACCGGCTCAATGCCGATCATCCCGAAAGCATCGGGAGAATGATGAATTTCTACGGAAACTTCTCGGTGCTCCTCAGAGCGTACACCTACATCCGCATGCTCGGCGCCGCCGGACTCAGAAGAGTTTCCGAAAACGCCATCATCAATGCCAACTACCTGCTCGCCCGTCTTGACGACCGCTACGATCTTCCCTATCCGAAACCGGTCATGCACGAATTCTGCCTCTCGGGAGACCGTCAGAAAAAGGCGCACGGGGTAAGAACGCTCGATATTGCCAAAAGACTGCTCGATTACGGGTATCACGCACCAACCATCTATTTCCCGCTCATCGTCAGTGAAGCGCTGATGATCGAACCGACGGAAACGGAAACAAGGGAGACTCTCGACCAGTTTGCCGAAGCGATGATCAGCATTGCCGATGAGGCGGCAACAGCACCCGAACTGATACTTTCGGCTCCGGTGAACACTCCGGTGAAGCGGCTCGACGAAGCACAGGCCTCACGGCAGCTGAACATCTGCTGTACCGTCTGAAAGGAAAAACGGGGCGGGGCAATTGCGGGGCATGGCAAAAACATGCCCCGGAGAAGTAACGAAAAGTTCACATAAATGATTTTGCTGCAGCATTATCCGGACGTATACTCTAATCAAAACCGCGGAGATGTCCTTGCTCAGTTCAAAAGTTCTGGTACTGAACAGCAGTTACGAACCGCTAAGTATCTGCGATGCACGCAAAGCCGTCCTTCTGCTCTTCTGCGGCAAGGCCGTGCCTGTTGCCCACCATCCTGAAAAGGTGTTCTGCAGCGTTTCCAGCCATTTTCCCCTGCCGAGCATCGTCCGCCTGAATGTATTTGTCCGCGTCCCCTTCAAGAAAATCATGCTGAACCGGAAAAACATTCTCAGACGGGATGCGCTCCGCTGCCAGTATTGCGGCCGAACCGACCAGCCTCTGACGGTCGATCATATTCTTCCCCGATCCCGTGGCGGAGAGGATTCCTGGGAGAACCTCATTACCGCCTGCCGAAAGTGCAATACGAAAAAAGGCAGCAGAACCCCCTCTGAAGCCGGCATGCCCACTCTCTCCAAACCGGTCCGCCCCAACCATATCATCTTCATGCAGCAGTTCACGGCTGCCGTATCGGACGAATGGAAACCATACCTGTTCATGAGCTGATAACCTCCATCCGCCGCAACGCCATCTGCCGTTTCCCCGCCTGCACCCTCAGGTACCCCTGGAGGCTCTATGGCCATGAAGAAAAACATACACCCGGAAAAGATCAAAAAAGCCGGTAATACGATTCACGGCTTTTTTTTGTATTCTTTCACAAAGCACTTCAGCAACAGCGGTTCCGCTCCAGGAACCGGCAAGCACAAGTTCATGAAAAGAATCGCTCTCTTCACTGCCGCACTGCTCTGTATCGCATCATTTCTGCCCGCGCTTTCCCAGCCGGCTTCGGCAAAGTCCAGACCCTCCCCGAAAAAATGGCAGGCGCAGTATATTTTCAACCGCAAGGATTCCGGCATAGAAAAAGAGCTGGACGGGATGACGCTGGAGGAAAAGGTCGGCCAAATGATTATAGCCCAGATCGAAAGCCGCACCTTCAGCTCCGGAGATGCGGCTTACCTGCTGCTCCAGCGGCTCGTGCTGCAGGGCAAGGCAGGCGGAATCATGTTCATGAAAGGAGACGCGTTCAGTGCGGCCATGCTTGCAAACAACTTTCAGGCGCTTGCCCCGCGGCCGCTTCTGATGAGTGCCGATATGGAACGCGGGCTGGCCATGCGCCTTTCGGGAGCAACGGAGTTTCCCCCCAATATGGCCCTGGCGGCTGCCGGCGACCCTGAACTTGCCTTTGCAATGGCCGAAGCCGTCGCCGGAGAAGCACGCACCGTCGGTATTCACCAGAGCTACTCCCCG
>Ga0209288_10000611_pt1 | contig 10722 bp, 9 predicted proteins | sample PPLLaktember2015_4_FD_187261 | JGI IMG/M metagenome (GOLD analysis project Ga0209288, IMG submission 187261) | Freshwater sediment microbial communities from Prairie Pothole Lake near Jamestown, North Dakota, USA - PPLs Lake P8 Core (1) Depth... | ecosystem: Environmental > Aquatic > Freshwater...
CCGCGGCGATTTCCTCGATGACCAGCCGGTCGCCGGAGGAATTGGCCGATCGCCTGACGCTCAGCGGGGCGGAGACGGAAGTGGAGTATCTGACCGAGATTCCGTTCGACAATATCGTCATCGGCGAAGTGCTGGAATGCGGGCCGGTTCCGGAATCGGATCATCTCAGTAAATGTCTTGTTACCGACGGGACAGAGAAAATTCCGGTAGTGTGCGGGGCTCCGAATGTGGCGAAGGGGCAGAAGATTGTCCTGGCAAAAGTCGGGGCGGAACTGGCCGGCGGATTCAAAATCAAGAAAGCGAAATTGCGAGGAGTTGAATCGCACGGGATGATTTGTTCGGAGCGGGAGCTGGGGATATCGGAGGATCATTCCGGGATCATGGTACTGGATGAGAAAGCTCCGGTCGGCAAGCCGTTTTTCAAGACAATGGGGCTTGATGACGCCATCCTGAAATTGGATTTGACTCCGAACCGGGCCGATTTGATGTCGGCGTTCGGGGTGGCAAGAGATGTTTCCTGTTTGTCGGGGAAGCCGATGGTTCGTCCGGAATTTGAAATAGATGAAAATAGTGAGAAAGCATCGGATTATGTTAAGGTCGGTATAGCCGATCCCGATGCCTGTCCGCGATATGCGGCACGAATAATAAAGAATATCACGGTGAAAGAATCGCCGTGGTGGCTTCAAAGACGCTTGATGCTGAGCGGGATTCGCCCGATATCGAACATAGTCGATATAGCCAACCTGGTGATGCTGGAAACGGGGCATCCGCTGCATGCCTTCGATTATGATACTTTCAAGAGAAAAGAGATTCTGGTTCGCCGGGCCAAAGAGGGGGAGAAATTCACGACCCTTGACGGCAAGGAACATACTCTGAATCCCGATGTCCTGCTGATTACCGATGGGGCTGCGGCGGTCGGAGTTGGCGGTATTATGGGCGGACTCGACAGCGAAGTTACCGATGGAACCAGGAATATATTATTGGAAGCGGCCTTTTTCGATTCGCGGACCACTCGCCGGGGAAGGCAGAAGCTGGGGATAACATCGGAAGCTCAGGCCCGGTTCGAAAAAGGGGCAGACCCGAATATGGTGGAGTATGCCATTAACCGTGCCGCAGCCTTGATGGCGCAGCTTGGCGAAGGGGAACTGGTTTCGGGGATAGTCGACTGCTACCCGAAAAGAATCGAACCGAAGAAAGTAACGCTTCGTCCTGATAAAGTAAACGTCCTGCTGGGGACGAAGCTGTCGAAAGAAAGAATGATCGAAATTCTGCGGGCAATTGAATTCGGGGTGGAAGATAAGGGAAACCTTGAGGTGACAGTCCCAACCTTTACCAGCGATATTACCCGGGAAGCCGACCTGGCCGAGGAGATTATCCGTCTGGAAGGGTATGAGGCGGTTCCGTATATCGATGAGAACAAGGGGCCGTTGTTCGCGCCATATCCTGAGGATGAGGCGTTCAAGGACAATATTCGGAAGGTTCTGACCGGTCAGGGCTATGATGAGGTTTATTCCGGGGGATTGGCCGACCCGAAATTGTTGTCCAGTATTTCAGATGTTGAGAATCCGATTCAGGTAATAAATCCGATCGCCGAGGACCTCAAGGTGATGGAAACGACCATGCTGTATACGCTATTTAAATCTGCGGGGCATAATATATCTCACCGCAACATAGACTTGCAGCTGTTTGTTGTAGGGAAAGTTTATCTTCCGGGGGATCCTCCGGTGGAGAATTACCAGATTGGTTTGCTGGTGACCGGCGGGACTTCCGATTCCTGGCTGGGGAAAGGGCGCGAGCTGGGATATTTCGATTTAAAGGGGGCGATTGAGGCATTGACCTGTTATTGCCGTCTTCCGGAATTGGAGTATCGGCCTAAAACCGCAAAGATACTGGTTGAGTCCACCTCGCACGAAATACTGATGGGGGGGCAAAAAATCGGTGTTATCGGTGAAGTAAACAGCAATATTGCGCGGCTTTTCGACGTAAAACAAAAGTTATTCGTGGGCCTGCTGGATTTTGAAGAATTGCTGGCTCACCGGAAGGGGGAGGCGATCTACAGACCGCTTCCGAAATTCCCGGCGGCGCCGAGAGATCTGGCCGTGACGGTGAATGAAGGCGTAAAAGTCGGAGAAATAATAGCCGCAATCAGGAAAAATGGCGGACATTTACTTGAAATAGTCACTCTTTTTGATTTATTTAGGGGAAAGCAAATCGGGGAGGGGAAGAAATCGCTGGCCTTTTCGATGATTTATCGTTCTCCGGAGAGAAGTCTGGAGGCCGAAGAGGTGCAGGCGGTTCACAATCGCATTGCCGATAACCTGAAGAAGGAATTCGGCGCGGAGATTCGCGAGGGTTGAAATGGAAATGAAGGAGACTCTCGAATTACTGGAAGGCCGGATAAAGAAGGCGGTGGTTCTGATTGACCGGCTCAGCGGCGAAAACAAGATTTTGAATGATGAAAACGGCCGCCTGAAGATTGAGTTGGCGGAATTGAAAGCGAAATTGTCCGATTCCGAAAGTCGCGATATGGTTATGACCGATACGGTCAGGACCAAACTGGGTAATATAATGACCCGGCTGAGCGTGCTGGAGAAGATATAAAACCGGACATAATTTGCTTGACTTTTATAGTTAAGGAAAATTTATTTTTGTATAGAGAAAAGAAGTTAGAAGATTACACGGATTCGAATTAGGAAAGTATAAAAGCGTATTAGGGATGCCTGATTTAACAAATACAGCGCAGGTAGTCAAAGTTAATATATTTGGCGAAGAATATTCTATCCGCGGGACCGATGATCCCGAATACATTCAAAGTGTTGCGGATTATTTGAATAAAACGATGCGAGTGATCGCTTCGAAGAATAAAAATATGCCGCCGATCAGGATAGCAGTCTTAGCCGCGCTCAATTTGGCCGGTGAATTGTTCGACGAAAAGAAGAATAAAGATACGGATCTTTCGGAAATGAAAAGCCGGGCCGAAACCATTCTTGGTATGCTTGACGAACGTCTTTCGATCGATTGACGTCCGCTTCCTATCGCTTCAATCCCTGTCTCCTCTTCCTTCTTATTGACATAAACTGTATATAGATCTGTCCCGGTATTACCGGGAGAGGAGGACCCATGAACGGCAACGCCTTATTTATTTTGATTGGTATTATTGCCGCTCTGGTCGGTTTCGGTTTGGCGTGGGTAGTTCTGCGCCGGATCGGCGACAAGAAAATTGCCGGAGCCGAAGAAACCGCCGCCAGAATCGTGACGGAAGCGGAAAAAGATGCTACCATGAAGAAGAAGGAAGCTTTACTGGAAGCCAAGGAAGAGTGGTATCAGGTAAAGCAGAATTTCGAACGGGAGCTTCAGAATAAGCGTAACGAAATTCAAAAGATAGAGAAAAAGCTGTCGGAAAAAGAGATCGGGCTCGAAAAAAGAGCCGATTTCGTTGAGAAAAAGGAAAAAGACATTCAGGGGCGGGAGCGGACCCTGGGGGGACGGGAAAAGGGGATCGCGCTGCGCGAACAGGAGTTGGATAAAATCCTGAAACTCCAGAATGAAAAGCTGGAGAAAATCGCACAGATGACTGCCGAGCAAGCCAAGTCGGAATTGAAGGAGAATCTTCTTTCCGAGGCCAAGCGGGAGGCGGCGGCTCTGGTCAAAGAGATCAAGGATTCCGCCGAGCGGAACGCCGAGAAGGAGGCCAAAGAAATTATCCTGGCGGCGATTTATCGCTGCGCCGCGGACCATGTGGTGGAATCGACGGTTTCGGTGGTCAATCTCCCCAACGAGGAAATGAAGGGGCGTATTATCGGTCGTGAAGGGCGGAACATTCGTTCTTTCGAAACCGCTACCGGAATCGATGTGATAGTGGACGATACGCCAGAAGCGGTGATTTTGTCCGGCTATGACCCGATTCGCCGGGAAGTGGCGAAGATGTCTCTTGAAAAGCTTATCAAAGACGGCCGTATTCATCCTACCCGGATAGAAGAGATCGTCGAAAAGACCCAGAAAGAGATGGATATGATCGTCCGCGAAATCGGCGAGCAGGCCTGTTTCGATGTCGGAATTCAGGGCCTTCATGTCGAGACAATCAAGCTGCTGGGTAAGCTCAATTACCGGACTTCGTACGGACAAAATGTCCTGCAGCATTCCAAGGAGGTAGCGTTCCTCTGCGGCATTATGGCGGCGGAACTAGGGCTGGATCCCAATCTGGCCAAGCGGGCCGGACTGCTGCATGACGTCGGAAAGGCAATCGATCGCGAGACCGAAGGGACGCACACGGAAATCGGGGCCAGTTTCCTGCAGAGACTGCAGGAGCATCCGGTGGTAATCAACGCGGTGGCTTCGCACCACGGCGACGTTCCTCAGGAGTCTCCGTATCCGGTGCTGGTGCAGGCGGCCGACGCCATATCGGGAGCGCGCCCGGGAGCCCGCCGCGAACCTCTGGAAGCTTATATCAAGCGGCTCGAAAAGCTGGAGGAGTTGGCGGATTCGTTCAAGGGAGTTTCGAAGGCTTTTGCCATTCAGGCGGGACGCGAAGTCCGCGTCATCGTGGAATGCGAGACCGTGGACGACCTCGAAGCGAACATCATGGCGGGTGATATAGCCAAGAGGATCGAGCAGGAAATGGAATATCCGGGTCAGATAAAAGTGACCGTGATTCGTGAATCGCGGGCCACGGAATTTGCGAAATAGTGATGGCCATATTCAAAGTAATTTTTTTCGCCGACCTGGTCGGAAAACCGGGTCGTTTTGTCCTTTCGGAAATGTGCAAACCGCTCAAGGATAAATTCGGGGCGGACTACGTTATTGCCAATACCGAAAACGCCGCGGGAGGGTTCGGGATAACTCCGGAAATGGCGGATAAGATTTTCAAGTACGGGGTCAATTGCCAGACATCCGGCAACCATATCTGGGACCGGATGGACATTTTGAAATACCTCGATGATGAACCCCGGCTGCTGCGTCCGGCCAACTACCCGCACGGTGCCCCCGGTTCGGGCAGTTATACCGACGAAGCGAACGGGGTGAAGATCGGGATAATAAACATAATGGGCCGGACCTACATGAAAGAGATCGACTGTCCCTTCCAGGTGGTCGACCGGGAAATCCTCAAGATGCGGAACCTGGTCGATGTCATCATTGTCGATTTCCATGCCGAGGCGACTTCGGAAAAACAGGCGATGGCGTACTATCTCGACGGCAAGGTATCGGCGGTCATCGGAACCCATACGCATGTCCAGACCGCCGATGAAACCATCTTGCGGAAAGGGACCGCCTTTATCAGCGATGTCGGTATGACCGGGCCGCACGATTCGATCATCGGAATGGCGGTGGGGCCGTCGCTGGGGCGATTCCTGACCGGGATGCCGAAGCGATTCACCTGTGCCAGCGACGATATTAAAATCAGCGGTGTGCTGGTGACGGTGGAATCTTCAACCGGCAAAGCGCAGGCGATCGAACGTTTCAGAATAGATTATGGAAAATCGGATAATGACTGGGAGTAGTCAGGTGGCGGTACTTATCGATGGAAAACAGGTTGCGGAAGACATAAAGAACGAACTTCAGAAGGAAGTCGAGGAATTAAAGGCGAAGGGGATAACTCCCGGTCTTGCGGCGGTTTTGATCGGGGACAATCCCGCTTCAATAACGTATGTCAACAGCAAGGCGAAGGCCTGCGAAAAGATCGGGATTTATTCGGAGGTAATTACCCGTCCGGCCGAAATCCAACAGGAGGAGCTGGCTGAAATCGTTCGAGATCTGAATAATCGAGACGATATCGATGGGATCTTAGTGCAGTCACCGCTCCCGAAACACCTCAAAGAGTTTGAAATTACGCTCATCATTGACCCGGCGAAGGATGTCGACGGGTTTCATCCGCATAATGTCGGAATGATGCTGATCGGCAATCCCGGATTTCTTCCCTGTACCCCCAACGGAATCATGGAATTGATGCGGCGGTACGGTATTGATCCGTCCGGGAAGGAAGTGGTGATTATCGGGAGGTCGAATATTGTGGGGAAGCCGATGGCGGCGCTGCTGGTGCAGAAAGCCAAAGGGGCCAATGCCACGGTCACGATAGCACATTCCCGGACCAAAGATATCGCGGCGGTTTGCCGGCGAGCCGATATTCTGATTGCGGCTATCGGAGTCCCGGAATTCGTACGGGGAGACATGGTCAAGGAGGGGGCGGTGATTATCGATGTCGGGGTGAACCGGGTCGATGATGCGACCAAGAAGAAGGGCTACAGCCTGGTTGGGGATGTCAATTTCGCCGAATGCGAGCCGAAGGCTTCTTATATTACTCCGGTACCGGGAGGGGTCGGGCCGATGACGATTGCAATGCTTTTAACCAACACGGTGATATCGTCCCGGCGGAGATTACCGGGAAAATAGCCGATTCGGACCGATTCCTCATCTAATTTTATTCTCAAAATTGTTGTGTATTTTGGTTGTCGAATTGCCGTTATTAGGTATATGGCACATATTAATATTTCAGTCGCGGAAAACAACAGCGAAGAGGGGTTTTCGGTAGTCGAAATCGAAGGGATCATCGATACCGTCACGGTTCCGGAGCTTGAAAAGGTTCTGGATACGCTGGCCGGGATAAGTCAGAGGAGTATTATTATCAATATGGCGGCGGTGGAGTATGTTTCGCTGGCCGGCTGGAGTGCCTTGATTTCCAATGCTTCTTTTTTTAAAGAACACGGGGGTTATCTGTGTCTTGCCGGGATGATTCAGAATGTCATGGAAAGTTTTCTGGAATTCGATTTCGACCGGATAATAGATCTTCATGACAACCTCAATGTCGCCCGGAGGGCGGCCTCGGAATTCAGGGAATCCGCGAAATCGGTGTAAACCCGGCGCTGCCATTCGCGGCATTAATTTGTTGACAATCTTATTGTAAGCGGTACATTTAATTTTTTAAAAAAGACGGTCAGACTATGTGGGAAATTTACCTGATATCCGCCCTCACCGGAATGGTAATCCTGCTTCTTTATCTGGTTCTTAAGAGACAGAAGGAACTCCGGGGAGCCATTCATCTCGGTGAAGAGCTGGTCAATGAATTATTATCGGCGGTGGTGAATAATGCGCGGGCGGGACGGATTTCGGAAATCGCCGATCATGTGACCGAGGTTCTTCGTTTTCATCTCAAGTGCGACCGAATAGTTTTTCTCATTAACAACCGCGGTGTTTTGGAGTTGCGGCATTTTTTCGGGTTGGAAAACCCCGATTTCGCGGCTTTTCGCTTTTCACTTGACAGCGACAAACTGAATATGTTCAAGGCGCATTCGCAGGTTGCCATAATCACCCAGTTTGAGAGAATTGTGGGTGAAGAAAAATTCCATGATATTGCCGGGTTGGGTTTCCGGTATTTCTTCGCGGTAAAAATCGGCAACCGTTTGGCCGGGGTTTACCTGTTGAAAAGCAGTCTGGCGTACGATAATCCTTCTCTGCTGCTTTTGACGTCGGCGCTGGCGTACAGCCTGTCTGCGGCGGATCATATTCGCCAGCAGGATAAGCGGATTCGCAAAATCGAAAGCAAGCTTCAGGCCGCGAATCTGTATGAGAATCTGGACGGCGAAATCAAGGCGGGGGTCCGTCCGGAATTATTGCGCCTGTTGAAAATCAAAAACAGCAAAAAACTCATCAGCGAACTGGTAAAGACGGTGGGCAAGGAAGCCAATTTGACCAAACTGGCGCTGTTTACCGGGGATGGTGCCGCCGAAGACGCCATTTTTACGATGAACTGGAACGTTAAAGGGGAGACCGACCGGGTCCTGCGGGATTTTCTGCTCGATATCAACGATCGGCCCGAACAGAACGTTATCGTCGATTTGAATAAACTGGCAGCAACATCCAGCGGGGAAGCTCGCGGTAAAATCGATAAGCTTATTGAGCAGAAGATTCGGTTCGTGGCTTCGGTTCCGTGGGTTGAGAATCGCAAGGCTCTTTTGGCCTGGGATACCGATGAAATTCCGGAGCAGTTGAGCGGGTCGCTTTTGGAGTTCTGGAATAACGCACTCCCTCTGGTGGAGAATCTGAATCGTTTCGAGCGGGCGCAGGAAATGTCATACACCGACGGGCTGACCGGGCTTTACAATTTCCGGTATTTTCAAAAACGGATGATGGAGGAATTTCTCCGGGCACACCGTTACGGGCATTCGCTGTCGCTGTTGATATTCGATCTGGATAATCTGAAGGAAGTGAACGACAATTACGGCCACGTAACCGGGGACCATTTGTTGATAGCTTTTGCGAGGGTCTTGAGTGAGTCGGTTCGCGCTGTGGATGTGATATGCCGCTATGGTGGGGATGAATTCTGCATGATTCTGCCGGAAACCAGCCGAGCTCGAGCCTTGCTGTTAATGGATCGTATCCAAAGAAATATTGCCCGAAATCCCCTGAGTATCGAAAAGAAGGGGCTGACGATAGCCTATACGGCATCGATTGGCGGGGCGGTTTTTCCGGTTGATGCCAAAAATGTCGAAGAACTTATCAAGGCGGCTGACAGCGCCCTTCTGCGAGCCAAAGAAGAAGGGAGGAATTGTTCCCGCTTGTTCGAGGCTTCTCTCGCAAATGAAGCTCGCGCAATGGAATAATTCTGAATTTAATTCTTGCGGTATCGTATTTAAATTCAATAGAATACCCTAAAAATTTGTATAAATGGAGCCGACCTTTATATTATGGTAACCATGGAAGGGTTTTAATCCCATGAAGTTATTAAAAATACCCCGATTTATGGCGTGGTTAGCGCCGCTATTGGCTATAGCTATTCCGGTTATTGGGGCGGAGCCGTATAAAATCGGCCCTGAAGACGTCCTGGAAATCAATTTTTGGCAGGATGACAACCTCAATACCCAGGTAAGGGTGACCCTCGATGGCAAGATAACACTGGATATTATCGGAGAAATCGATGCGGTCGGGCTGACCACGGTCGAGCTGGAACGTTCGATAGTTCGTCAGATGGGGCGGTATAACAAGGCGATTTCGCAAGCCGTGGTCAGAGTATTGGAATATAACTACCAACGGGTATTTGTGACCGGCGAAGTAACCAGCCCCGGCAAATTGACTTTCGAGGAAATTCCCGATTTATGGACGATTATCAATGTAGCGGGTGGGGTCGATGAAACCGGGGATTTGACCCGTGTTCGGATAGTGCGCGGGGGTAAGGATGCCGGAAAAGTCGAGGAAGTAAATGTCAGCGCCCTGGTGGCGGCCGGAAAAATCAACGAATTACCCAAAATCAACCGTGACGATACCATCGATATTCCCCGGACTTTTACGGGGCTTCCATCCGATCCGCTCAGCGATACCCAGGATCGGAGACGGGTCTATTACGTGGTCGGGTCGGTGGCTCATCCCGGAGTGCAGAATCTGCAGGGGAGCCTCGATTTGATGGAAGCGATTGCTTTGGCAGGAGGTCCGGTCGAAGCTGCCGATATAAAGAAGGTAAGCGTGATGTCGAAGGATCGGCTCGGCTCGCAGGTGACGAAATTTAATATGAAGGAATATACGCTTGACGCGTATCCGAACCGATATATCGTTCAGCCGGAGGATATAATTTATATTCCGCCGCTGCCGGATCAGCGCCGCCGGACGATTCTCGGTCTGGGGTTGACCGAGTGGGTGGGGGTCCTGGGAGGAATAGGGACGTTCCTGCTTCTGGCCGACCAGCTTTCGGTCATCAATATCAGCGGCGACGAATAAAAGAAATTATGTCAGGGTCATTTTAGAAAAGAAGGTTTGTTATGGAAGCATATCGACTTAACAGCAGAATAGTCGAGGACGACAAAGAGTTTCTGGTCCGGACCGAAAACGATGCGGAACGTGGGATTATCAGGACTTCGATTTATATCAACGGGGAATTCGTGGATTCCAATATCGTTCCGCATGAGGGGGAGTTTTCCGAGGAGCAGGTTCTGGAACTGGTTAAGAACGCCCACGGGGAAAAGAAGGCGGAGCTGGAATTCCTGTTGAAGAATTTCCGGGAAGTCCTCAATAACGGTTCTCCCGATATGATGTGTCAGCTCGGCAAGGCAATGTACTATAAGAAAATGTATGCCGAGGCGGCGCGGTTGTTCGGATCGGCGATCAAGCTGAAAGAGGATATGCACGAGGCTTACTTTTACCTGGGGCAGACCGAGCTGGCGGCGGGCAATGTCGAAGCCGCGATTCGGGCGGCCGGGGAAGCGGTGAAAATACGTCCGGCGTTTGCCGACTACCGCAACAATCTCGGTGAGGCCTTACTGGATAATGACAACTGGCGCGACGCCATGGAGCAATTCGACGAAGCGATCCGCAAGAACGTGTATTATGGCGATGCTTATTTCAATAAGGCGCTGGCTCATCTCGCCAATGCCCTGAAACAGGAAGATCCGGATATAGCGTCCGAATTCCAGAATAAGACCGGGGAGCTATTGGAAAAGGCGGCGCTGATCGACCCGGGGGCGACGGCGGGCACGGCGCTGATCGCTCTCGGCAACCTGGCCGACGAGCCGGGGATCGGGCGGCAGAAGGTCATGGATGCCGCGCTGGAGGCGCTGTCGGCCAAGGGGGATTCCAGCATCACCGTCGCGGCGGAGGCGGCGGCAGGGAAGGAAGAGGACGGGTCTTGGATTGGGCGCATCTGGTGCAGAATCACAGGCTCCCCCGAGACAAGCTCGGCGGTGGCCTAACTTGCATCCATCCATAGATTTGCAACTCGCCGCAATCGGGAAAGTGGGGCAC
>Ga0209288_10000620_pt1 | contig 10656 bp, 8 predicted proteins | sample PPLLaktember2015_4_FD_187261 | JGI IMG/M metagenome (GOLD analysis project Ga0209288, IMG submission 187261) | Freshwater sediment microbial communities from Prairie Pothole Lake near Jamestown, North Dakota, USA - PPLs Lake P8 Core (1) Depth... | ecosystem: Environmental > Aquatic > Freshwater...
CCGGTCATCTTCTGTCGGTTCTCAGGAGGTCCGATATCGAGCGATGCCACCTGACGCGGCACGCCGTACGTATCGGAAGAACAAGGAGTTTTATGACAACCTTCAGAAAGACCCGGCTTTGAAGAAGGCGGAGGATTCTGTAAGGGCATCCGTGCTCCTTATTTCGGGCTGCCAGGACAACCAGCTTTCTTCTGACGGTACGTTCAATGGTCTTTTCACTGGAACACTCCTGCAGGTCTGGAACGATGGCAAATCAAGCAGTTATCTGAAATTCTATAAGGCTATAGCAAAGCGCATGCCTCCGGATCAGTCGCCAAATTATTACTGGGTGGGAAAACCCAGTAAAAAGTTTGAAAAACAAAAGCCGTTTACCATTTAGCAAGCGCGATAGATATTACCCCGGAAAGTAAGAATGTCAAAGACCTCGGCGGGCATATCCGCGGCAGACCCAATTCGATAGTTGCACAGAATTATATGTTGGATTAATAGCCAGCGTTTTTGAAAATAGGGCACTGGAGCATGTTGGTAGGGGATCCGGTTGGAGCCATTCCGTATTGAACCTGCGCACGGCGGCTGCGGGAATCTCAGCCTGGTTGGGCAGCGTTGTTGCCGGTGCAACATGTGAACTGGAGGGATGATGGGCACCGGAGCGAAATGGACGTTTATGGTTTACATGGCAGGGGATAATGACCTCTCGATCGCAGGTGAAACTGACTTGGCTGAAATGAGGGCTATTGGATCCACGGCCGAAGTCAACGTGTTGGTTGAGTTTGACCGTAAAGGATGTTTAGGCACCAACCGGTCTTTAATCCGGCGCGACGGCGTGGAGGAGCATGGAATTCAACTGGGCGAAACGGACGCCGCGGACCCCAAGGTTTTAACCGCCTATGCCTCGTGGGCGGTCCGAAACCATCCAGCCGAGCGATATGCACTGGTTTTATGGAGCCATGGAAGTGGGTGGGAGCCATCGGAGATGGACGGGGGAGCTATTTCGGCAGACCCCGGGAGGGACAACAAACAAAAAAAATTACCACACAAGGTACAAGGCTTCAACAAGCCGTTCTTTTTGCCCACTATTAAGACCCTTTCCAAATCCAGAGCCAATAGAAGAGCTATCGTTTTTGACGACGGAAGCGGTCATTCGCTAGACACGGTGGAGCTTGGGCGGATCCTGAAGCAAGTAACCCGGATGATAGGACAGCCACTGGATATCCTCGGGATGGATGCCTGCTTGATGAGCAACCTGGAAGTGGCATACCAAGTCAAGAATTACGTCCGCTATTTAGTGGCATCGGAGGAAAAAGAGCCGGACACCGGCTGGCCTTACTCAGAGATGCTGAAACGACTTACAGAGTTTCCACATCAGACCACTGATAGTTTGGCCGCGCACATGGTTACGACTTACGTCCAATCCTGTATCGACTGCAACGCCTCAGGCCCCGCGACTCTATCGGCCATAGATCTCGCCGAAATCGACCATTTGGCCCTTCCACTGGACAAGCTGGCCGAAGCCCTAATTACCCGCATGCCAAAGGCTTCGAGGGACATTTTCAACGCCCAACGCGACTCGGCCCGGTTCCAGCACGACACGCTGTGGGATATTTCAGACTTTTGCCTGAAGCTTGAAAAAAAGACGTCCTGCCGAGCTGTCCGCGCAGCGGCACGTGAAGTCCGTTCCGCATTACTGCCAGGGTCGGGTCGTTTTGTCATCACCAACGCTCATGCCGGGGCCGAATTTGAAAACTGTGGAGGAGTCTCTATTTACTTGCAGCCATTGCGTGCCCCGCTTTCGAAACACTACTCCAAGTTGGACTTTGCAAGAGAGCACCAGTGGTTGCCAATGCTCAAGGCCTACCACAACAATCCTGTATAGAGCGAGGTCGTACAGGAATACACAGGATCCTTTACTGGGTGGCAGTTGGATAACATCTATCAGGGGAAAAGAAGCAGTTCGACGCGAGTAAAACATGTGCAAGGAGGGGAACATGCCTGAAGAAAAGGGATACATCTATATTTTCACAGCCGGTGTTCCAGTCCAAGCGCCCACCACTGGTAGCCGAAGGGGATTACACAACGTGGTCGAGACGGCCAGGGAACGGGGGGTCAAGACCGCGCTCAGCACTATCCAGAACAACATGCGTAGCTTCCTGGAAGGTCTGGACAAGATCATCATGACCTCTCCCCATGAAGTCGGCGGCTTAGCTTTGGATGAAATAGAGGTCCATGCTCAAATCGACGGGAAAGGAAATGTTGGTATTGCTGGCCTGTTGGGCGCAGAAGTCGTAGCACAGAGTGGAATAAAGTTTGTGCTTCGCAAACAGCGCTGAGACTGGCGACAGCTATGCGGTTGCCTGAATGCAGATTGAGAATTCCATGTGACGCAGCGCTACCGGCTATACCGGGCGGGCGGCGGTGAGGCAGGTAAAAGGAGGCCATGGTATGGCAGGCAGACCCAGAAAGTCTACGGAAAGCTCGAAAACAGTAAAGTCGTTGAGCCGGCTCCGAAAAGAAATTCAGGGCGCGCTTGTGGATCGCTTGAAAGCATCCTGGGGAGCCGATAAAAAAGCTAAAATAAACATGCTGTTGAGGGAGCAGCAGCAGAAAAATGACTTTTTCTCTGCACTCATCCGGCGAATGTCCGGAGAAAAGTTGAAGCATGAATCCCAGGGTTTGGAATCGGTGATCCATCGAATGAGAAGTGTGTTTTTTACATCAGAGGACCTTTTTCTGGAAACTACCTGTCTGGAGGATGCCATCGAGGAAACCCTTCAGCGTGACGGGCAGGTTGATCAGGTGCAGACCTGGGAGGCCTTACAGGCGGTGCGGCTGGGCTTGATGCCCTTAATAGCGGCAATTTTGCCCGAGACTGCTGGCGTTTATGAAAAAATCGTCAAATTCGGGCAGCGCGGGTTTTGCCTGTTTGATGCCAAGGGCAAAATCGTTTCAACGAACCCCGAGATGGACCGACTTTTTGGCTCCGCATCCGCCGTCGGAAAGCCGCTCACGTCTTTCCTGGATCTGGAGGGACAAACACTGGTCCGTAATGTGCTCACGGATACAGGGCCCGGTGAGTCCCGGTTGCTCCGGATGAGGCTCATCAGGAAGAGGGGTAAAAAAAAAGACGTCGGAGTCGAACTGGCCCCCATCGTTTTCCCCAGACAAGGCCGGGGAGGATATTTCTGTGCCGTCGACCTCACCGAACCGGTGCGAATGGAAACAGAGATATACGAGAATTTTCCTCTGGGTGTGATTCGGCTCAAATTGAACGGGGATTTCACCTACATGAATCCAACCGCCCTCACCTTCCTGGGACTCAAGAATTGCGCCGGTTTGAACGTCAAAAGCATTCTTCCCGATTCGAGAACTTTAAGAACTGTGATGGAAAATCTCCAGCGGCGGCGGGCCGGAATGAGCGACGAATACCCCATCGACGTCTGTCGCCAGACTGACCGCAAGAAATTTCCAGTGATGATCGCGGCGATGCCGGAAAGGGACCTGCACGGCAAGGTCGTTGGCAGCTTGGCCATTCTGCGGGATTTGACCGTTGAGACGGCTGTAGAGAATATCCATAACTACATCACAAGCAGCGCAGAGTCGATAAAAAAAATCGAGTCGAAAAACCTCCAGGTTAGAGAATTAATTTCCGGCAACCCCATGCTCAACGATCAAACGACACTAATGTTAGCGGCCACCTCAATGGAAGTGAGTGATATTTTGCCTTTCGATTTTTTCATCATCACGCGTTTCAGTGAAAGCATGACGCACTTGAGAAAATTCTTTTTCCTGTACCCGAACGGCCAAATGAAGTCCTATGTTCGGTGGTGGGAGATATCCAAGCCGCTGAGGGAAGGGCTTAAGCAGCGGGCGCGCGCCGTTAGGTCTTTAAAACTGGACGTCATCGAGGATTACGATGAGTTATTGAACCTGCCTCAAAACCGGGTTCTAAGGGATTTGCCGGAGTACCAGTGGATACTTCAAGAAGGTTTCAAGAGCTCGCTGATTCATTTCGTTGTTCACGAGAAGAAATTGCTGGCCTCGATTTCACTGATGAGCAAAAAGAAAAAGGCCTTTGGAGAAAACCATGCACGGCTGTTTGGCAACTTGCCTCTCGACAAGGTTGTGATGGTGGCCATTCAGTCTGAGGAAAAAACCGCGGAAAACTTTCGCCTGAGACTGAACCGTGAAATCATAGAGAAATGCGAAAGCGTCGATCAGGTGGCGAGGGCGGTCGTGGAGGGGCTCGGCAGAGGGCACCTGTGGGACCACATTGCGCTTTACATGATCGATGAAAAAGAACAGCAATTCCGGCTGTTGCACCAGCGGAATCTGGGAAAGGCCACCCCTCTGCGCGATGCCTTCACGCAGCCGTTGGCCGACGGCGTTTTAGGCTATGTGTACAAAACCGCGAAGCATGTTTTGATACAAGACAAACCGAACGACCTGAACTTTCGCGATATCTACCTTGCATCGGTTCCCGGCATGATGTCTGAGTTTTGTCTGCCGATCGTGATCGGAGGCACGGTTCGATGGCTGCTCAACATTGAAGATTCCAATCAAAACGCTTTCTCCGTCGAGGAGGTCAACGAGCTATTTACCTTATTGGGCGAGGTCAGAACGCTTCTGGATCGGATATGGGTTCGGCATTTCCTCTTAACCACGCTGAATCGGGCTTCCGATGTTGTGTTCATGACAACCCCTCAGGGATATATCAAATATCCCAATCCCGAGTCCCTCCGGCAGCTTGAATACACGGAGGATGAAATGGCGAAAATCAAGCTGCAGGAAATCATCGTTGAACCGGATGTCGTCGAAATCATCTCCAATTCCCCGATCATCAGGAGCAAGGAGGCTAACCTGAAGCGGAAGAGCGGTAGCGTTTTTCCAGTGCTTTTTTCGGCTTCCATGCTGCCTGAGGAGTTCGGCGGCAAGGTGATGATCTGCAAGGATCTGTCTTTGTACAAGCGCGTGGAAGAGCTGGAGTATCTAAAAAAAATGTACCATGAAATCGCCGTTCAAACCCAAACGCCGCTATCACTGGCATTCGGTTGGCTGCAGTCGTTGAAAGGTCAGAGCACGGAGCAAACGGCGATAGACACACTTGATAAGGCCCTGCGACAGCTGAGGAAGATAGAAATAACTTACAACCGACTGGTGCTATACGATCAGGCCAAAGGAATTTTGCCTTACAACAGAGTGCTCTACAGCATCTCGGAAATCGTCGCTCACATTAAGTCCACTTTCCCTATACCCGAGACCGAAAAGATAGTGTTCCGACTCGACGAACCGCTTCCCTATCTCAAAGGAGACCTTTTTCAGTTGAACTTCTGCTTTGACAGCATCCTTTCATTTTTACTGAGGCACCTTCCGCCGGAAGAAAAGATTCAGTTTAATGTCTCCTGCGTTAAAGACCGGGTGGTTACCCAGATTAGGGGTTTCTTGCCTCGGCCGCCGGCGGAACCTGCGCAAAGGAACCGGACGTCCGAAGGGGTCGTTAAGACTTTGGCCCAGATGGCGCTGAGCAGCGAAGTGATTGAGCAATTTGTCAGCAACCACAAGGGCACCATGGATAGACGTCAAGGCAAGGGATACGAGGAAATATTCGACATCCGCTTGCCGGTGGCCAAAGAGGAGGCTTTGACATGAGACGACAAATATTGATCGCCATTTCGGATTCCTATCAGATGAACCGTGTCAAAGAGGCGCTTGAATCTGAGCTAATCGACATCAGCATCGACTTGGTTTTCGACGAGCAAACGGCCAAAGAGAAAATTAAAAGCAAAGCCTACGCCCTCGTCGTCACCCATCAACATCTGCCGAAGGACGGGAAGACGCCTATTCAAGAAGAAGAAAAGCGAGGACTCGGGCTTTCAAAATGGATCGCCGCCAACGCCAATCGAATCCCAACCGTTCTGTTGACATTTCAATCCGACACAGAGGTTATAGAGGCGGTTAGCCAGCTGCAAAATTGCGATGCGGTTTTCATAGGGCTCGACAGATGGGAGGATTCGTTAATAAAAAAGGTCCCACAAGGATTGGCCGCCCAAACGGTGGAAGAAACGAAAAGGCTTGATGTCGACATCTATATCGATTTGGAAAATAACCGGGCGGAGGCAGATTTGAAAGGAGTCAATTTCCCGCGCAGTGTTGAAAGGGAGCAGCTGAAGATTCAAGGGAGCGCGATAATCAAACTTTCAATGAATGCCGCTAAGGAGGTGGATCGAACCGACGGCGAAAAGTGGCAGAAAAGACTGCAAAAGTTAGGCGAAGCGCTGATGCGGCATATCTTTCAGAAGAACTACGAATTTAACCGTAAATTCGAAAGGCTGATAGGTGAGGTCGGTGGATTGCAGAACACCCGTATTCGTTTCATTGTGGGGGAAAAAATACATGCGGTTGCCCTGGAGGCGATATTTGGCCCCCACGAATTGCAGAGTAGAGAAGATTACTGGATGCTTCATGCACCGATATACCGGACGATTCGAGATTGTCCAGGATACGAGTATCCACTCTTTCACGAGCATGATGCTGAAATGAACGGACGTCCCATCAACGTTCTGATTATCGAATCCCCGACAGAAGGATTGATACAGTTTGAGGGATTTACAAAACAGCTAGGCAAACTTGAGAACGTGGTCAAAGAGTGTCGAAATCTAAAAAAATATTTGCGACCCTTTCAAACTGTGGGCCGTGTTAATATCGGGGAAGTCAAACTGATTTCCTGGAAAAACAAAAATAGACCCATGAAAGAGTTGTTGCGGAAAGCGCTCGAACAGGAAAACCAAAGTTGGCATGTTGTTCACTACGCAGGCCATTCCTATTTCGACCCTTTGACACAAGACGGCTACGTTTTTTTCCCCGGAGCCGGTAGGACGATCGATATCATACAAGTTGACCAGTTCAGCGCCTGGTTGAGGGAGGCCAACACCCGGTTTATTTTCCTCAGCAGCTGCCACAGCTCGGAACTCGGATTCGTTTTTGCGATGGCCAGGAAAAATATCCCAGCGATCGTGGGTTTCCGGTGGGATGTCGACGACGACATGGCGGTCCAGTATGCTGAAGCGTTTTACCGGCAACTTCTGGAAGGTGAGAAGCAGTCTTTGGAATACGCCTTTTTAAAAGCGCGCAAAAACATTTATGCCGATAACCCATACAACCCTATCTGGGCCGCTCCGGTCTTAGTCATTCAGGTACCCTAAGTTGTATTCCTGCCATTGACCTGAGTATCTTCCAAGGATTGCCGGAATTAGAGAATTTCCGGCTGCGCTACAAAATAACAAGTTCAACTATGATCAAGCTACGCACAGACAATTCAACGGACTGCAAATTTTGGGAGATTTCCAAATGCAATATACCCAAAACCAAAAGACGCGACTTCGGCGATATACGTAACCAAATGACGATTGACCGCTGATGGTCAGAGGGTCAATATGTCTCCGTTTTTTCTATTTATATGAAAAAACGGAGGCTGCCATGACCCGAACCGAACGCATTGCAACCAACCCCAATCACCCCGTTGGCCATCACCCCTTAACCCACTCCGACCCGTTGGACCCGTATTACCCTGAAGAGTGTTGGAGGCAGCGTTGTTTGCTGCCGAAAAGCACTAAACCCAGAGACGAAAAGATGCTGGAGTTTGTCAGGGCTTTGTCAGGCAGGGTATAAAACCAGTGCCCTGTGAATCGGGGTGGGTTCGATTCCGGCCCCGGATACCAGTTATATCAAATGGTTAACCGATCTGAATCATGGTTGGCGCTGTGATCCAGAAACGAGCACGTATGTCCACTTTTTCGATCAAAAGTGCGCTTCACCCGGTTGGATCAGAAAGTGCCCATTTGCATTGAGCCTTGAGCGGTCGATGACATCGAAGACACCCAGTCCGAAGCCTAATCCGGTAACATAAACGCGGCTCGCCAATCCAAATACACTGCGGGTCTCTCCGGGCGTAGCGTAGGCACCAACGATGCGAAGAGATCCGGGGCTGCGGATATCGATGAGTTGGAGGCCGTGGGAGCCGTCGGCAACAATGAGAAGATTATACAGGGGGTAAACGCTTTGAGCCTCACCGGCTGTTTTCACAGATCCGACGACTTGCGGCCTGCTGGGGTTTCTTATGTCGATCGCAAAAATGCCCTCGGCAAAACCCGCCACATATGCATGGTTGGATATGACGTGCACCGAGCGCGCATCGCGTGATGCACTGATTGAAGCAACAATTTTCGGTTCGCCAGGTCTGCGGATGTTGATAATCTGAAGTCCGCCCTTGCCGTCCGCTACATAGGCATGGTTGGCGGCGACATCGACATGACACGCTTCACCCGGCGTGTCGATTGCCGCCACGACTCGCGGACGCTCTGGGTCACGGATGCTGATGATCTGAAGACCTGACTGCGCATCCGCCACGAGTGCATAATCGCTGAAGACATAAACATCGCGTGCGTCCCCCGGAGTATCAACCGATCCGACAATCACTGGATCGGCCGGGTTGCGAATACCGACGATTTGAAGACCAGCGGAGCCGGCCGCTACATAGGCAAAGCTGCCGGCTGCGAAGACCCCCTTCGCCTCACCGGGCGTGTCAACGGATGCTATGCGCTTTGGGTCCGCTGGCCTGCGGATATCAATCACGAATAACCCGTTCTCCCCTCCCGCAACATAGGCATGATGCCCGAGAACGTGTACATCCAATCCCACCTGTCGCTTTTCCCCGGCGCAGGCTGCAGCCAATATCAAACTCTGGAAGAGCGCCGAACACATCAACAGCAGAAAAAAATTCCGCATCATAAGTCCTCTTCATCCATTAAATCGGCATATTTCATTAGGCATGCTTGTCGCCGCAGACTGGAAGCTTGCTTTGTGCCAGAGACAGTAAAACTAATATGACAAAAGGAGCCGAATGGCAAGCAGCCCGCATCATTATATATTATTTTTGCTTTATCGCTTGGCACGATCTCTTTCCACCCAACCCACCTAATGCTGGGTTTATCCCTCTGGCTCCTTTTTCGGGGAATCCGCCTTCCAGCCGAAAACACGGCTGTCAGGCTTTCTGAATGAAATCTGTTGACGGAAGGGGCTTCTTTCTTTAATAGCTCCAATGGGGTTTTGTCTCCTTACCAAATTCAACAGGCCCAGCTGAGCCAGCAAAAGTCATCCCGTTTCCCGCTCGTAACAGAGATTGAATGATGAAAGACCTCACCCGGTTCTCCCCTATCTCGCGCGCCGTGATCGTCGCAGCGGCCATAGCCATTGCGGTGTTCTTTGTGCAGGCGGCCGCATCCATCATGGGGCCCATGCTGCTGGCCGCGTTCATCGCGATCATCGCCACCCCTCCGTTGAGATGGTTGCGGCGTAAACGGGTGCCGAAATGGCTTGCCCTCGCGGTGATTATTTTAGCACTTTTCGAGGCCGGAAGTCTTTTGGTATTGGTGTTTACCGGACAATTGGAGGGATTCAGGGACGGTTTGCCAGATTACCAGAGTCGACTGGTCCTGCTGAGCGACCAGATCGGCAGCTGGCTGGAGGGTCTCGGGGTGGACAATGCTCGAGAAGCCCTTAGAGAAATCTACGATCCGGCCTTAGCTATCGGTCTGGTGCGTGTAGCCCTGTCCAACGTGAGAGACACCTTCGGGACCGGGCTGCTGGTCCTCTTGGCCGTCATCTTTATGCTGCTCGAGGCGCCTGGTCTTTCGGCCAAGCTGAAGAAGACATTTAATCTAACTGAAGAGGGCGAGGCCCGAATTCAGCGTGTGTCGAGCGCTATCAATCACTATATGGTGATCAAGAGTATCACCAGTCTGGCCACTGCGCTGTGCATCTGGGCCTGGCTGCGGATTTTTGGTATCGACTTTGCCGTCCTCTGGGCCATCTTGGCCTTCTTGCTGAACTTCATCCCCTTCGTCGGCGCCCTTCTAATGACAGTTCCGGCTGTCTTGATGGCTCTGGTGCAGACCGATTTGCTGACAACGTTGTTGGTCGCGCTGGGCTATCTTGCCACCAACACGGTAATCGGGAGCATCCTGGAACCCAGAGTAATGGGCCGTGGACTCGGCATCTCTACGCTGGCGGTGTTTCTTTCACTGCTGCTGTGGGGCTGGGTGCTGGGAACCGTCGGCGTATTCCTGGCGGTGCCGCTAACCATGGTACTTATTATTGCCCTGGACGCCAGCTCACAGACCCGGCCGATTGCCGTCCTGCTCGGTCTGCAGGTGACCGAGAAGCCCGAGCCTAAAGAAGAGAGGAGAACGCAATGAAATCCATTGACAACGATCGCAGAAAATTTCTGAAAAATGCCGGAGGTTCTTTGTTCGCAGTCGCTGCGGGTTCAAGCCTGGCCCTGTCGGCAATGCGGGCGCAGGCCTCCCAATCCGCCGTGACTCAAACCAAACAGACCCAGGCCGCTATAACCCCAGTGCACGGATCGCCGGGAATTTTGTCAACGACGATATCCTCGGCAGCCTGGAGTTTGCCTGCGCGGCAGCCGGTGCGAAATTGATTGTCGTTTTGGGTCACACCGAATGCGGAGCGGTCATGGGCGCCTGTGACGATGTTGTCTTGGGCAACCTCACTCAGATGCTGGCTAACATCAAACCGGCGGTGGCAGCTGTATCCGGATATGATTCCGACCGGTCATCGCGCAACACTGCTTTTGTCCAGGCCGTA
>Ga0209288_10000622_pt1 | contig 10624 bp, 11 predicted proteins | sample PPLLaktember2015_4_FD_187261 | JGI IMG/M metagenome (GOLD analysis project Ga0209288, IMG submission 187261) | Freshwater sediment microbial communities from Prairie Pothole Lake near Jamestown, North Dakota, USA - PPLs Lake P8 Core (1) Depth... | ecosystem: Environmental > Aquatic > Freshwater...
ATCAATATGCGACATCAAGAAGTGCGAAAAATGATGCTCTCAATATTGTAATTATTGATGATACCGGATCTTTAACTGGGGTACAAGGAAATATATTAGAAAAGCATGTTTCAGTTTCTAAAGCTACTGATTCTGTTTCCGGTGTAAATTCACCACAGAAGACTTGGTATAAAAATTATCTTGCAAACTTTTCTAATTATGTTTACTCTGGAACTAATTATTATACTTCAACTGATAGCTTAAACAATGTTGTTCCGGTTGTTACTGGATTTAGTACTTATTCTGGAGTCCCATCTGCTTCATTTACTCCATTAAGCATTTCTAGTGGTGGTTGGAATCAGGAAGCACAAGGAACTACTTTTAATGCTATTGGTAATGTAACTTTTAATCTTACCGCTGGCTCTGATTACTCAGGAAATGGTGCAAAAGCTACTCTTGGTGCATTGAATACCGCATATGATCTATTTTCAAATGAAGATGAAATTGAAGTAGATTACTTAATCTGTGGTCCTGGACTGGAAACAAAAGAAGATTCTCAAGCAAAGGCAAATAAACTAATTTCAATCGCAGAAAACAGAAAGGACTGTATAGCAGTAATTTCTCCATATAGAGCTTCTATCGTTAATGTAACTAATACGACCACACAAACAAATAATGTAGTAGATTTCTTCTCTCCATTATCATCCTCTTCTTATGCAATATTTGATAGTGGTTATAAGTATACTTACGATCGCTTCAATAACCTATTCCGTTATATTCCATGTAATGCTGACATTGCTGGTCTTATGGCCAGAACGAATGTGACCGCATATCCATGGTTCTCTCCAGCTGGCCAACAAAGAGGTGTTTTGAATAATGCTATAAAATTAGCTTATAATCCAAATAAATCTCAAAGAGATTCACTATATAAGGCAAGAGTGAACTCTATAATTAATCAACCAGGAACTGGAATTTTATTGTTTGGCGATAAGACTGCACTCGCTTACGCATCAGCATTTGATAGAATTAATGTTCGCAGACTATTCTTGACTGTTGAACAAGCATTGAGAAGATCCGCAGAAGCTCAACTCTTTGAACTTAACAATCAAACTACAAGGGCAAACTTTGTAAATATTGTTGAGCCATATCTAAGAGATGTCCAAGCAAAGAATGGTGTATATGATTTCTTGGTTGTTTGTGATACTACAAATAACACTCCTGATGTAATTGACAATAATGAGTTTAGGGCTGACATTTTCCTCAAGCCAACCAGATCTATCAATTATATTACATTGACTTTTGTTGCTACTAGAACTGGAATTTCCTTTGAGGAAGTTGTAGGTAGAGTCTGATTATAATTAAAATCAACAATAAAGGAGGTATTAAAAATGTCTACACTCAGAACAATCACTGGTTTTAAAGAAAGACTTTCTGGTGGTGGTGCAAGGCCAAATCTATTTGAAGTTGAAATTCCAAATTTTCCATCAGAATTACAGAGTTTCTGGAATACTGGAGCTGGCCAAGAAGCAGAAACATTTAAATTTATGTGCAAAACTGCAAATCTACCTGCTTCAAATGTTAACCCAATTGATGTTCCATTTCGTGGAAGAATATTAAAAGTTGCTGGAGATAGAACTTTTGATCCTTGGACAGTAACTATTATAAATGATGAAGACTTTAAGCTAAGAACTGCATTTGAAAGATGGATAAATGCTATCAGTAAACTGGAAAATAATACTGGCGCAACAAATCCTTCTTCATACATGACCGATGCATTTGTACATCAACTTGGTCGAGGTGCTGGTACTGTTAACTCTACTAACAATTCTGCCATATTAAATGGCTCTGCAATTCAACCACTGAGAAGCTACAAGTTTTATGATATCTTCCCAACTAATGTTAGTGCGATTGATCTTTCATATGACAGTGCAGATACTATTGAAGAGTATACCGTAGAATTCCAGGTACAATACTGGACTGCTGGTCAAGGTTCTGATAATACTTCTGACGCCACAGGAGTTACAATTAGCTGATAAATAGGTATACAACTTTAAAATAAATCATGGCAAGACTGTTTGGTTTTTCGATTGAAGATTCAAATAAAAAGTCACCCTCAGTTCTATCCCCCATTCCTCAAAATAATGAGGATGGGGTTGATCACTATCTGACGAGTGGCTTTTTTGGTTCTTATGTTGATATTGAAGGTGTATATAGAACTGAATTTGATTTAATTAAACGATACAGAGAAATGGCACTGCACCCTGAAGTGGATAGTGCTATTGAAGATATCGTAAACGAGGCTATAGTTTCAGACACCAATGATTCCCCAGTGCAGATTGAATTATCTAATTTAAATGCAAGTGATGGATTAAAGAAAAAAATAAGAGAAGAATTCAAGTATATATTAGAACTATTAGATTTTGACAAAAAATCACACGAAATTTATAGAAATTGGTATATTGATGGCAGATTGTATTATCATAAAGTTATTGATATTAAAAATCCACATCTAGGAATTCAAGAATTGCGTTACATTGACGCAATGAAAATGCGGTATGTCCGACAAGAAAAAAAAGTAAAAAAAGATAATAATGTTTCTGGAACTACTAATGGTTTAGTTGGAGATCAAAATCCAATGAACTTCAAATTTCCTGAAATTGAAGAATATTTTATATACGACCCAAAAAGTTCTTATCCTGTTGGCGGTGGCATCGCAAATATGGGCACCGCTTCACCAGAACGAGGAGTCAAAATTGCTAAGGATGCAATTACTTACTGTACTTCTGGATTAGTTGATCGAAATAAAGGAACCACTCTTTCATATTTAAACAAAGCAATTAAAGCTCTGAATCAATTGAGAATGATTGAGGATTCATTGGTCATATATCGCCTCAGTCGTGCTCCAGAGCGTAGAATTTTCTACATCGATGTAGGAAATCTACCTAAGGTAAAAGCAGAACAATATCTTCGTGATGTCATGATGCGTTATCGTAATAAACTTGTGTACGATGCAAGCACTGGCGAAATAAGAGATGATAAAAAATTTATGAGTATGCTTGAAGATTTTTGGCTCCCTCGCCGTGAAGGTGGCAGAGGAACAGAAATTGATACTCTTCCGGGAGGTCAAAATCTTGGCGAAATTACAGATATTAATTATTTTCAATCTAAACTATACATGGCTTTAAATGTACCACCTTCAAGAATTGATGGGGAAGGTGGATTCAATCTAGGTAGATCATCAGAAATTCTAAGAGATGAGCTTAAATTTAGTAAGTTTGTTGGAAGATTGAGAAAAAGATTTTCTAATATGTTTAGTGATATGCTTAAAACTCAATTAATATTGAAAAATATTATTACTCCGGAAGATTGGGATTTAATGAATGAACATATTCAATATGACTTTTTATATGATAATCACTTTGCGGAACTGAAAAATTCCGAATTAATGACAGATAGACTTAATATGCTGTCAATGGCAGAACCTTATATCGGAAAATATTATTCTCAAGATTATGTAAGAAGGCAAATTCTTCGCCAGACAGATCAAGAAATTGTGGAGCAAGATGAATTAATTAAAAAAGAAATTGAAGAGGGAATAATACCAGATCCAAGTATTCCTGTAGATCCAAATACAGGTATGCCAATAGAAAATACTGGCAATATAGAAGGAGAAATGGGAAAAGTTCCAATTGAACCACAGCCAAGTGAAAAAGGAATCAAACCACCAAAAGGTGGAGAAATTTAACTCTAAATAAAAATACCTATAATTTTAATTTTTATGGATGACCTAATGGATATGATTGCTTCTGATGAATCACCTTCTCAGATTAGCGACAAAATAAAAGATATTCTTTATGCAAAGTCCGCAGCTAAAATTGATGATTTTAAGCCATATGTTGCTGCATCTTTATTTGGAGAAACTGAGGATTGATAAATAATTAGATAAAATTATTTTAAAGATAATGCAAAGAACTAAAATTCTTTCTGATGTAGTTGCAACTCCAACTAGTGCTGGACTAGCTTCTAGTATTGGGTCTGCTACTTGTGTGAGATTATATAATAATACTGTAGGTGTTGTAACTGTTAGTATTTCCACTTCTGTTGGGGCCGGAACTACTTTTCAATTCGCAATACCATCAACCACAGTGGAATTTTTGGAAAAATTACCAACTGATGTTATCTATACTTCTTCACAAATTCAAGCAAACAAAGTAGCATTTACAAACTAATAAAATGAAACTAATCACCGAAGAAATTTCTAAAGTAAAATTTGTTACTGAAGAAAAAAATGGAAAAAAGTCTCTCTACATTGAGGGAATTTTTCTTCAGGCAGATATAAAAAATAGAAATGGTAGATGCTATCCAATGGAAACTCTAGCTAGAGAAGTTGGAAGATATACAGAAAATTACATCAGTAAAGGCAGAGCTTTAGGTGAACTTGGACACCCATCTGGACCGACTGTAAATTTAGATCGTGTATCACACATGATCACTTCTCTTACAGAAAATGGAAATAACTTTATTGGTAAAGCCAAAATTTTAGATACTCCTATGGGTAAGATTGCTTCTTCTTTAATATCAGAAGGAGTAAAACTTGGTGTTTCCTCTCGTGGAATTGGCTCTCTCGTTGAGCGTAATGGTGTTCGTTATGTTTCTGATGATTTTATGCTAGCCACTGCAGCTGACATTGTTGCAGATCCCTCTGCACCTGATGCGTTTGTCAATGGAATCATGGAAGGAGTAGAGTGGGTATACGATGCATCTAGAAATGATTGGTTGGTAGAAAATACTAGGAAAAAAATTAATCATTTAGTAAATTCAAGAGAACTAGAGGAGAAGAAAATTCAGCTATTTGACGAATTTTTAAATTCCCTCTAATTTTTTAAATTATAAATAAATATAGATTTAATACATAGCTAAATCGGAGAGTTCAAATGTCTCGTGGAAAAAATTTACAAGAAATGGAAGTAGGCACAAAGCAATCCAGATCTGCTGTAAATGCAAACGCAAAACCAGCAGAGTCAATGCCACATCTAACTACTGGTATTCCTGATGGTCAAAGTGCAACTGGCTGGGAAGATCTAGGTGGACCTACTCCAGAAAACTATAAATCTGACGATGAGTCAGCAAAGATTAAAGATCCAGCTGCTACTCTAAAGAGTGTTAGTGATGTAGTCAATTCAAAAGCAAAAGCTGCTGAAGCCATGCAAAAAATGGCAGTAAAAGAAGAGGCAGAAGACGAAGAAGAAGATTTCGAGGAAGAAGAACTCGAAGAAGATGACGAGCTAGAAGAAGAGTATGATGAAGAAGATGGTGAAGATGACGAAGATGAAGAAGATGGCGAAGAAGATGAAGAAGACGAAGAGCTAGAAGAAGAGTTTGATATCGAGGAAGATGTCCAGGCTTTAGTTGAAGGCGAAGATCTTTCCGAAGAGTTTAAAGATAAAGCAAAGATAATCTTTGAAGCCGCTCTTCGTAGTAAAGTTAATGAAATTCGTGATGTGCTTGATGAACAGTATCAACAAGCTTATGAGCAACGCCTCTATGAAGAAGTTAGCTCCATGAGAGATGAGCTTCAAGAGCGTGTTGATTCTTATCTAGAATATGTATCCGATGAATGGATGCAAGAAAACACTCTTGCCATTGAATATGGAATTAAAGAGCAACTTAGTGAATCATTCTTGAGTAATCTCAAGAATCTTTTTGAAGAACATTATGTACAACTCCCTGAAGAAAAATATGATGTACTAGAGAATATGGTAGAAAAACTTGATGAAATGGAGACAAAACTCAACGAGCAAATTGAGAGAAATATTCAGCTCAACAGAAGACTCTCAGAGTCGGTTGCTGATAGAATTTTTGATGTAGTATCTGATGGTCTAGCTATCACTCAGAAAGAAAAGCTCGCTTCACTTGCCGAAAGTGTTGAGTTTGAAAGTGAGCAAGAATATCGTGAAAAATTGGAGACTTTAAGGGAATCATATTTCCCAACCAAGTATGCAGCTCCAACTGCTCAACCTGAAACACTTTCAGAAGGTGTAGTTTCATCTGTTGAGGATCATTCCCCATCAATGAACACCTACATGAAGGCACTTTCTATGTTGGCTAAAAACTGATTTCAATATTAAATCAAACAAAACAAAAACATTTTTAAAGAGGTAAAAGCAAATGTTCCAATCTGAGCATCTGCAAGAAAAGTGGGCACCGCTTCTCAACTATGATGGTCTTGATCCAATCAAAGATTCTCATCGTAAAGCAGTAACCGCTGTCTTGCTCGAAAACCAAGAAAAATTCCTAAGAGAAGAAAGCGCCTTCTCTAGTGGTGTACTTATGGAGTCACCAACTAACGCAGGTAATTCTGCTGGTGCTAGCGGTGCATTTAGTGGTAGTGCAACCGCTGGTGGCCCTGTTGCTGGTTTTGACCCTGTTCTAATCAGCCTAATTCGCCGCTCTATGCCTAATCTTGTGGCATATGACCTAGCTGGCGTTCAGCCAATGACTGGACCTACTGGTCTAATTTTTGCGATGCGCTCCCGCTATAATAATCAAAGTGGCGATGAAACCTTCTACAACGAAGTAAATACCGCCTTCTCTGGTACCAATGCAAACAGAAGTGCTTCTAATGCCACTGATGCTATTGCTGGTCTTGGTACTACTGGTGGTACCCAAACTGGTAGCAATCCTGGTATTCTAAATCCAGTCGGTACTGCTTCTTCCCTAGGTTACAATGTTGGCCAAGGCATGAAGACTGGCGATGCCGAAGCTCTAGGTGCTGATAATGGTGGCCAATTCAACGAAATGGCTTTCTCAATTGAGAAGGTTCTTGTTGAAGCAAAGTCCAGAGCACTAAAAGCTGAGTACAGCCTTGAGCTAGCTCAGGATCTAAAGGCAATTCATGGTTTGAATGCTGAAGCGGAACTCGCAAACATTCTCTCAACTGAGATTCTTGCTGAGATCAACCGCGAAGTAATTCGTACCATTTATAAAGTTGCCGAACAGGGTGCTGCTAACAATGTAGCTACTGCTGGTGTATTTGACCTTGACATCGACTCCAATGGTCGTTGGAGCGTAGAGAAGTTTAAGGGTCTACTCTTCCAAATCGAGCGCGATGCTAACGCAATTGCAATCAGAACTCGTAGAGGAAAGGGCAATGTAATCATGTGCTCCTCCGATGTAGCTTCTGCTCTCACCATGGCGGGCGTACTTGATTATACCCCAGCTCTAAATGCCAACCTAAATGTAGATGACACTGGTAATACCTTTGCTGGTGTTCTCATGGGTAAGTATCGTGTTTATATCGATCCTTATTCTGGTGGTGTAAATCCTGGTGCTGATGGTGGTCAGTATTATGTTGTCGGCTATAAGGGTTCTTCACCTTATGATGCTGGACTATTCTATTGCCCATATGTTCCTCTCCAAATGGTTCGTGCCGTTGGTGAGAACACCTTCCAGCCAAAAATCGGATTTAAGACTCGCTACGGTATGGTAGCGAACCCATTTGCCGAAGGTTTGGATAAAGGTCTTGGCCGTCTACAAATTAATAGCAACCGCTATTACAGAAGAGTACAGGTCAAGAATCTTCTCTGAGTTAAAACACATAAGATTCAAGAGAGAGGATTTTTCCTCTCTCTTTTTTTATGGCTGAATTTAATTTATAGAATTATATAAGCACTACTAAATAGTAGAAAAAATGGTCGGAAACGCATTTAATAATCAAATAGAGAACAGGAATTTCCTATCTCCAACTCAATTTAAATTTACCGTTACAAGAGCACCAAAAGTTGCTTTCTTTACCAATACAGCAAATATACCATCGATAACTCTTGGTATTGCCAATCAACCTACATACTTAAGAGATATTCCCCAGCCAGGAGATAAAATAAAATTCGAAGACTTCAATTTACGATTTATGGTAGACGAAGGTCTTGAAAATTATATGGAACTTCAGAATTGGATTCGAGGTCTTGGATATCCGGAATCATTGGACCAAATATACACCTTACAAAGACAAGACAAAAAAGTAACTTCTAATGTCAATCAGGGTCTTAATCTTTATTCTGATGGTACTTTACAGGTATTAACAAGTAGTCAGCGACCAAATTTCCAGGTAAAATTTTATGATTTATTTCCATATGATTTAACTACTTTACTATTCGATGCAACTGATAATGATGCTGAATATTTTACAGCTGAGGTGAAGTTCAAATACACTTACTATGAAATAACTGATAACAAAGGAAATTTACTTTATGGATATCAATGAAATACAAAAAATGTGGAAAGAGGATTCTAAAATTGATCCAGACAATTTGCATTTAGAATCACTTAAAATTCCACAACTACATTCAAAGTATTATGAAATTTTCAATAATATTTTATTGCTGAAGAAAAAAGCAATTGAAGACAAAAACAAAATAAGACTTAAAAAATATGAATATTACACTGGAAAAGCAGATCCAGAAGAATATAAAGATGTATACCAAAAAAAGATAAGAGACAAAGAACATCTACAAAATTGCATGGGTGCTGACGAAGATATATCAAAAGCATCACTAAAAATAGAATACTATGATGCCATTTTAAGTTACTTAAGTGACATACTCAAAATGATTCATAGTAGGACATACCAAATAAAAAGCTCAATTGATTACCAAAAATATATTTCTGGATATGGCTGATATTAAGATCATAAAGAAAAATGAAGTCTTTATAAAACTTGAGTGTGAACCACATGTTTTATACGAACTGCAACCACATTTTACCTTTGAGGTAGAAAGTGCAAAATTTATGCCACAATACAGAAAGACTGGTTGGGACGGTACAATCCATTTACTTTCAGTTTCAACTGGAGAAATTTATGCTGGATTACTCGATCGAGTCGTAGAAAAAATTAAATCATATGGTTACACTTATGAATTCAAAGAGAATAAGTATTATGGTCTTCCATTTGAAATCAATGAAGAAATATCAATAGAGGGCGTTAAAGGATATATGAATACTATTTGTTCATATACACCTTACGACTATCAAATCAATGCAGTCTATGAATGCTTAAGATACAATAGAAAAACAATCATTTCGCCAACAGCTTCTGGTAAGTCATTGATCATCTATGCTTTAACGAGATATTATACGAATAAAAATTTAAAAACATTGATTGTTTTCCCTACCACATCATTGATCCACCAAATGCATAAAGATTTTTATGAGTATGGATGGAATCCAGAAAAACATTGTCACATGATTTATTCTGGTAGAGAAAAAAATACAGATTTGCCAGTAACATTATCAACTTGGCAGTCAATCTTTAAAATGGATAAATCATTTTTTGAAGAATTTGATTGTATAATTGTTGACGAAAGTCATCAGGCAAAATCTAAATCTTTAATTGACATCATGAAAAAGTGCCATCATGCCAAATATAGATTTGGATTTACTGGGACTTTATCTAATGGTGGAAAAGATTCTCAAACTCACGAGTGGGTAATTTCTGGACTATTTGGGCCAACATATAAAACAATTAATACAAAAGAGATGATAGAAAAAGGTAGAGCATCTCAACTTGATATTCATTGTTTAGTACTCAAACATACCCCACAACAATTTGAACAATATGAAGATGAGATTCAATTCTTAATTAGTAGTGAAAAAAGAAACAATTTTATTAAAAATCTTTCTCTAGATTTGAAGGGAAATACCTTAGTTTTATTTGCTAGAGTAGAAGCCCATGGCCAGATACTATATGATCTAATAAATAACCATAGTGACAAGACTAGAAAAATATTTTTTGTTCATGGTGGGGTTGATGTAGCTGAAAGAGAAGAAATTCGAGAAATTACAGAAAGAGAATCTAATGCGATAATTGTCGCTAGTTATGGAGTTTTCAGTACTGGAATATCAATTAAGAATTTACATAATGTAATTTTTGCTTCTCCGAGCAAATCTAGAATTCGAAATTTACAAAGTATCGGACGAGTTTTAAGAAAAGGAAACAATAAAGATAAGGCAGTTTTATATGATATTTCCGATGATTGTACTTACAAAAATCGAAAGAATTATACACTAAATCATTTCATAGAAAGAATTAAGATTTATAATGAGGAAGAATTCAATTACGAAATTATACCAATAAATTTAAATCAATGATGGAAGAAGATTTTTATGCAAGCTTAAAATTAGTAAGTGGAGAAGAGATATTTGCAAAAGTATCACCATCCGAGGAAAATGGAAATCTTATGATTATACTCTTTGATCCTATTACAATTGATGAAGTAAAAACCAAATATGGTCATGCATATAAAATAGAACCATGGATGAAAACAACAAAGGAGGATATGTTTATAATTGACATGAAGAATATAATGACAATAACCGAAACAACTGATTCAGATATTATATCAGCTTATGACAAGTTTGTCAAACAAAAAATAAAAGATAATATTAGTATGGGATTAAACTACTCTGAGTTAACTAAAGAGATGGGTTATGTATCTAATATTAAAGAAGCTAAAGAAATACTAGAAAAGATATTTAAGAGTAATTAAAACAGTTAATAGTTCCCTTCGGGAACTTCTCTTCGAGAACTATCTAGTATTATTTTTTCTTTAGTTCTATTAAGTTCTTTAGAATTATTAATGTAATAAAG
>Ga0209288_10000628_pt1 | contig 10588 bp, 9 predicted proteins | sample PPLLaktember2015_4_FD_187261 | JGI IMG/M metagenome (GOLD analysis project Ga0209288, IMG submission 187261) | Freshwater sediment microbial communities from Prairie Pothole Lake near Jamestown, North Dakota, USA - PPLs Lake P8 Core (1) Depth... | ecosystem: Environmental > Aquatic > Freshwater...
GCGCCCGCCGGCTGAGATCGTGCCTCACTCAGGACGCGGACTTCTTCCGCTCCTGGGCGCGCCGGCGCCTCATCCGTGTGAGGAGTTGTTCGCGCCGTTGCTCGAGCTTGGCGGAGAGCCTGGCGGCATCGCGACGCAGCGACGAGTTGCGCGGGATCGATGCCCGGTAGCGGCGAAAGTCCTCGTACGCCTCGATCTCGTGGCGCAGCTCGCGAAACACGAGCTCGATCATCACCGCATCGTCGAGCAGCCCGATGCCCGGGATGTCGTCCGGAATGATGTCCTCTGGATCGCAGGCGTAGGCGAGGGCGGCGAGCACGGGCGCGCGTTCCCGCTCATCGAGGGTCCAGTCCGCGTCGGTCAGGATCGCGTGCAGCGTCTCGAGCTTGCCAAGTCGTTCGGCAACGAAATCGGGCAACTCCGCTCGTTGCAGGGTCTCCAGCAGGTCGGCCGCGGCGCCGAGGATCTCCTCGTCGTCGGCGATGCCGACCGCCTCGCGAGTGCGGCGGAGCTCGCGGCGAAAGTGACGCAGGTCGCGATCCGACAGCTCGATGATCAGTTTGTATGGCATCTGAACCCCCGTGGACAGGCTAATGGCGGAACCGGCGAGCGGTCAACGCGGTCGTACTGGCATCGTACGAGTGTTTAGAATGCCGCGAAGTCTCCCGAGGTTGCTGCGCATGCGTCGATTCGTGGTCACGTCCCGCCTCATCGTTGCCGTTACGGTTGGCGTCTTTGCCGGCGTGGCCGCGGCGACCGAGGCCGCCACCGGAGTCGGCGCGGCGGTTGCCCCTGAGGCCGTCCCGGAGGACTCGGAGATCTTCCCGGGCGGCGCCGAATACGTGCTGCCCGCGAACGGTGACAACGTCGTGGGCGTCGTCACGACGGCCATCGCCGAGCACGAGGACACGCTGATCGAGATCGGCCGCCGCTACGGCGTGGGCTACGAGGAACTCATCTCGGCCAATCCGGGTATCGACCCATGGCTGCCGGGCGCCGGCACCGAGGTCCTGATCCCGACCCGGTTCATCCTTCCCGATGCGCCGCGCGAAGGCATCGTCGTCAACCTGCCGGAGCACCGGCTCTACTACTATCCACCGGCGAAAGCGGGCCAACCGAAAGTCGTCCGCACGTACCCGATCAGCACCGGCAAGATGGACTGGAAGACGCCGCTCGGCGTGACGCGCATCGTCTCGAAGCAGGAGCGGCCGAACTGGTATCCGCCCGCATCGGTTCGCGAGGCGCATGCGGCGCGCGGCGAGCCGCCGCTGCCGGCCGTGGTGCCCGCAGGCCCCGACAACCCGCTTGGCGAGCACGCGCTGCGGCTCGGCATTCCGAGCGGCGCTTACCTGATCCATGGCACGAATCGCCCGGCCGGCGTCGGCATGCAGGTGACGCACGGCTGCATCCGGCTCTACCCGGAAGACATCTCGGAGCTGTTCGGCCTCGTGCCGGTCAACACCAAGGTCAATCTGGTCAACCTGCCGAGCAAGGTTGGCTGGCTGCGCGGCACGCTTTACTTCGAGCAGCATCCGTTGCTCGAGGGGGCCGGCGATCCGGGCCCGGACGCGCTCGGGGCCCTCAAGCAAAGCGTCGCTTCCGCGGCCGGGGGGCGTCCGGTCGAGGTCGACTGGAATGGGGTCGAGCACGCTTTCCGGGTCGAGAGCGGCGTGCCTGCGCCGGTCTCGGTGCCCAATGAAAAACGCCGCGGGGTTACCGCGGCGTCTTCATCGAGCAGGTGAGTAATCGCGCGAGCGATTACTTGCCCATCGAGCGCTTGAACGCGCGATCGATCTTCTCGTTCGTCGCGTCGCAGCACGCCTGCGCGCCCTGGGCAGCCTGCAGCGCCTGATTGGCGGTGCTCTGCGCGGAGGAGGCGGCGTTCGCGGCGCTCGAGGCGCTGGCAGAAGCGGCTTCGGCAGCCGACTTCGCGGCAGCGGCGTCCTGCGCAGCAGCCTTGGCGGCGGTCTCGACAGCGGCGACGCGCGTGTCGAACGCGGACTGGCTGACGCAGCCCGTGGCGAGCAGAGCGGCGGCGGTGACAGTCAACGTCTTGATGATCGCGTTCTTCATAGTCGTTTGTTCCTTCGGAAGCTGATTTCGTTCGGGCGAGTGGAGTCGACTGCGCCGAGCAGGACGCAAGATCCATTGCGGACCACAGCCGAACGGCGGAATCCTAACCGATCCTGCTGCAATGGGAAAGGCGCGAGTGTCCAGTGAGTGTCGATCGCACCGCAATGGTGCGATCGACTTCCAATGACGGATCCGACGTGCGCGCGCCGCACGCCAACGATCGCGGCGTGGCGATCAGTGCTTGTGATGCGAGCGGGGTTCGGAGCAGATAGTCGTGAATGCGTAAGTTCGGTTGCAGACAGATCGGGTCGATCCGCTTTCAGTGAGTGTGGATTCAAGCACGCGTGTGTGGACTCGAGGTTGTGCGCGCGTCGGGAACAGCACGCGGCGTCGGGGTCGATTGGCCGCGTTGCAGGTGATGAATCAGCGGCAACTTGATGCGGCACTTGCCTCGGGTGCATTTACTGTATATAAGAACAGTATCTGTACGCACATACAGGAGCCGACATGGACGATCTCACCCCACGCCAGCGCCAGGTCCTGCAATTCATCCAGGATGCGCTGGTCGAACACGGCATGCCGCCCACCCGGGCCGAGATCGCGGAAGCGCTCGGTTTCAAGTCGGCCAATGCCGCCGAGGAGCACCTGCGGGCACTGCAGCGCAAGGGGGTGATCGAGCTGCGGCCGGGCGCCTCGCGCGGCATCCAGCTGCGTGACTCTCTGCGCGAGCAGATGGGCCTGCCGCTCATCGGGCGCGTGGCAGCGGGCCGCCCCATCCTCGCCGAGGAAAACATCGAGGCGCGCTACCAGATCGACCCGCAACTTTTCCAGCCGCGTCCGCACTACCTGCTCAAGGTGCGGGGCATGAGCATGCGCAACGCCGGCATTCTCGATGGCGACCTGGTCGCGGTGCACCGCACGCCGGAAGTCCGCAACCGGCAGATCGTCGTGGCCCGCCTCGAGAACGAGGTGACCGTGAAGCGCTACCGCCAGGAAGGCAAGGTGGTGTGGCTGATGCCCGAGAACCAGGACTTTGAACCGCTGCGTGTCGACCTCGAGCACGAGTCGCTGATCATCGAGGGCGTCGTGGTCGGGGTGGTGCGACAGGAGGCGGGGCGGGCCTGAAGAGAGCGGATAGCGGATGGTGAAGAGGGTGGCCGCGGCCACTGGCGCATGTACACCAACCGCTCTTTCCACTCTCTCACTATCCGCTATCCGCTATCCCCGTGTCCGTCGACGACCTGCTGCGTCACCCCGGACTCTGGCGCGCCCGAGAGCAGGGCGGTGCCGCGCTGCGGCCGGGCCTGCCCACGGGCTTTGCGCTGCTCGATCGTTGCCTGCCGGGCGCAGGGTGGCCTTTGCAGGGGCTCGTCGAGATCCTCGCGGATCGCAACGGCATCGGCGAACTGAGCCTGTTGATGCCGGTGCTCGCCCGGCTCTGTGGCGAGCACGAGGACGGCTGGCTTGCCTGGATTTCGCCCCCGCACCAACCATACGCACCGGCACTCGCCGCCTGCGGCATCGACTTGCGCCGCGTGCTGGTCATCCGCGGCCAGGCGGCGGAGTGGGCGATGGAGCAGGCGTTGCGCTCGGGTGCCTGCAGCGCCGTGCTCGGCTGGGCCGCTTGCCGCGACCGGCAGAGCCTGCGTCGGCTGCAGCTCGCGGCTGAGCAGTCGCGCTGCCTGGCCGTGCTGTTCCGGCGGTTGAGGGATGGCAGCGAACCTTCCCCTGCCGTGTTGCGCATCGCGCTCGACGGCAGTCGCGACGGTCTCGAAGTCCGCATCCTGAAGAGCCGTGGCGGACGCGCTGCGAGCGTGCGGCTCGGTTGGGCCAGCTTTGCAACCCGCGCCATCGCGCATTGATCATGCCGTTGCCCGGCAAGCATCGGGTGCCGCCCGAAGTTTCCCCGTCGCCGGTATCCGGGCGTTCCCGGCTGAGGCCTGCGCTCGGCGGAGGGAACCGCAGCGGCACGGGCGAGCCAGCCCGCTCGGCTGCGCCGGCTGGCGAACTCTGGCTCGCGATTCATCTGCCGAACTACATCCTCGAATCGTTGTGCCAGCCTGCCGCTGCAGCCTGTGAAGCCGCCGCTGGAGACGCTGCCGGGCGCGTCGTCGTCGTGGATCCAGGGCGCGGCGGTAAAGTGGTCTGCGCCTGTGGAGTGACGGCAACGGCGGCCGGCGTTGCGCCCGGCATGGCGCTCAACTCGGCCCTCGCACTGCTGCCCGACGCGCGGGTGCTGGCTCGCGACTCGCGCCGCGAGCGGACGCTACTCGAGACCGTTGCGGTGCTGGCTCTCGATTTCACGCCGCGCGTCAACCTCGATCCACCCGACGGTGTGCTGCTCGAGGTACGTGGCAGCCTGCGGCTGTTCGGTGGCGTGCGGCAATTGTGTGCCCGGGTCGGCGAACGACTGCGCGCCCGGGGACTCGCGCCGCGCATCGCGCTCACGCCCACGCGGCTTGCGGCGCTCTGGTTCGCGCGCTCGGACATGGAGGTCGTGCTGCGACGCCCGGAGGCGCTCGCGGGCCGGCTTGCAGCGCTGCCGCTGGCTTGCACGCGCTGGCCTGAGCGGAGTCTCCGGTCGCTGGCCACGATGGGTGTGCGTGCCGTCGGTGATTGCCTGCGATTGCCACGCGATGGTTTCACGCGCCGTTTCGAGCCGCAGATGCGGCTCGATCTCGACCGCGCGCTGGGTCACGCCCCCGACCCGCGCGCCGCCTTCGTGCCGGGCGAGCGATTCGTAGCGCGCCGCGACCTCGAGCCAGAACTCGCCGACACCGCTCGCCTGCAGCGCGTGTGCGAGCCGTTGCTCGATGAGCTGTGCACATTCCTGCAAGCACGGGGCGCAAGTGTCGAATCGCTCGAGCTGCGTCTCCTGCACCGCGATGCACCGCCGACGCGGCTGCGGTTGCGCTTTGCCGAGCAGGTGACGGCCGCCGCGCGGATCGCGGCGGTGCTGCGCGAGCGACTCGCCCGCGCCGAATTGCCTGAGCCCGTGCGCTCGGTGCGCTTGCGCAGTGGTCCGCTGAGCGAAGCGCGTGTGCAGGCGGGGGACCTGTTCGCGCTCGACCGCCGGCGCGCATCCGCGGTGCCGCAGCTCGTCGAGCGCCTGCGTGCCCGGCTCGGCGAGGAGGCCGTGCACGGCGTCAGCCTGGCGCCCGACCACCGACCCGAATCCGCCTGGTGCCGGTGGTCGGATCCGTCGGATTCGAACAAGGAAGAATGCCCCCCTTTTTTCACCGGTATCTTGCGGCCGTTGTGGCTGCTGGCCGAACCGCAGCTGCTCGATGGCGAGGAGCGACCGCATTACCAGGGCGCGCTGGAGCTGGAGGAGGGGCCGGAGCGCATCGAGTCGGGCTGGTGGGACGGTCGCGACGTGCGACGCGACTACTACGTGGCGCGCACGCCGGCCGGGGTGCGGGTCTGGATCTTCCGCGAGCGTCGTGCGCCTGGAGGCTGGTTCCTGCACGGCGTGTTCGGCTGAGTCTGCGCGCGAACAAGGTCCGGCCCATGAGTTACGCCGAGCTGCACTGCCTCACCAACTTCAGCTTCCTGCGCGGTGCCTCGCACGCCGAGGAACTCGTCGAGCGTGCCGCCGAGCTCGGTTATTCGGCGCTGGCCATCACCGACGAGTGCTCCGTCGCGGGCATCGTGCGCGCGCATCTCGCGGCCCGCGAGCATGGCCTCAAGCTCATCGTCGGCAGCGAGTTCCGCCTCGAGGACGACCTGCACTGCGTGTTGCTTGCCACGAACCGCCGCGGTTACGGTCAGCTGTGCCGGCTGATCACGCAGGCACGGCGCGCCGCGCCGAAAGGGCAGTATCGACTGGGGCGCCGCGACTTCGTCACGGAAGCGGAAAGTGAACAGCGGATAGCGGATAGTGGAAGAGCGGGGCCGCCGACGCAGTCGGCTTCCTCACTGTCCGCTGTCCGCCGTCCACCGTCCGCTTTCTCAGATCTCCTGGCTCTCTGGTTGCCGCAACAGGTGCCGGACGAAACGCACGGCCGCTGGCTCGCTTCCGTGTTCCCCGGGCGCCTCTGGATCGCGGTGGAACTGCTCACCACCGGACAGGATCGTCGCCGGCTCGAGAGGCTCCAAGGACTCGGCGAGCGGCTCGGACTGCCGCTCGTCGCCGCCGGCGACGTGCACATGCACGCGCGCAGCCGGCGCGCGCTGCAGGACGTGCTCACCGCCACACGGATCGGCACCACCGTGGACCGCGCGGGCTACGCGCTGTTCCCGAACGGCGAGCGCCACCTGCGGGCGGTCGAGCGTCTCGCCGCGATCTACCCGCCGGAGCTCATGGCGGCGACGCTCGACATCGCCGCGCGCTGCACGTTCTCGCTCGACGAACTCCGTTACGAGTACCCGCGCGAGATCGTGCCCGACGGCGAGACGGCCGGGAGCTGGCTTGGCAAGCTCACCGAGCAGGGCAAGCGCCGTCGCTGGCCGCAGGGCGCGCCCGCGCACGTCGAGCAGGCGATCGCGCACGAGCTCGCGCTGATCGCCGAGCTGCGTTACGAGGCGTATTTCCTCACCGTCCACGACATCGTCGAGTTCGCGCGCTCGCGCGGCATCCTCTGCCAGGGGCGCGGCTCGGCCGCGAACTCCGCCGTGTGCTTCTGCCTCGGCATCACCGAGGTGGATCCCGCGCGCATGTCGCTGCTCTTCGAGCGATTCATCTCGCGCGAGCGTAACGAGCCGCCCGACATCGACGTCGATTTCGAGCACGAGCGGCGCGAGGAGGCGATCCAGTACGTCTATGCGAAGTACGGCCGGCATCGCGCCGCGCTCACTGCGACGGTGATCAGCTACCGGCCGCGCAGCGCGCTCCGCGACGTGGCAAAGGCGCTCGGTCTCGATCCGCTGCAGGTGAACGCGCTCGCCCGCTCGATGCAGTGGTGGGACGGCTCGAGCATCGACGAAGGCCGTGTACGCGAGGCGGGCCTCGACCCCTCGAGCCCCGTGCTGGCACGGGTGCTCGCGCTCGCCCGCACGCTGCTCGGCTTCCCGCGGCACCTCTCGCAGCACGTCGGCGGCTTCGTCATCGCGCGCGACCGGCTCGACGAGCTCGTGCCGGTCGAGAACGCGGCGATGGCGGACCGCACCGTCATCCAGTGGGACAAGGACGACCTCGACGCGCTGGGTCTCCTCAAGGTGGACCTGCTCGGCCTCGGCATGCTCGCGGCCATCCGTCGCAGCTTCACGCTGGTCGAGCAGTTTCGTGGCCGACGCTGGACGCTGGCGACGGTGCCGGCCGAGGATCCTGCGGTCTACGAGATGATCGGCCACGGCGCGACGATCGGCGTGTTCCAGATCGAGTCGCGCGCGCAGATGTCGATGCTGCCGCGCATGAAGCCGCGCACTTACTACGATCTCGTCATCGAGGTGGCCATCATCCGGCCGGGGCCCATCCAGGGGGGCATGGTTCACCCGTATCTCCGCAGGAGGAGCGGACTCGAGCCGGTGAGCTACCCGAGTCCCGCAGTCGAGGCCGTGCTCGACCGCACGCTCGGCGTGCCGATCTTCCAGGAGCAGGTGATGCAACTCGCGGTGGTTGCGGCGGGCTTCACGCCGGGCGAGGCCGACCAGCTGCGGCGCGCGATGGCCGCGTGGAAGCGCAAGGGCGGCCTAGGGCATTTTGAGGAGCGGTTGATCCGCGGCATGCGCGAGCGCGGCTACGCGGAGGAGTTCGCGCGGCAGATCTTCCGGCAGATCCTCGGCTTCGGCGAGTACGGCTTCCCGGAGTCGCACGCGGCAAGCTTCGCGCTGCTGGTCTACGTTTCGGCGTGGCTCAAGTGCCACGAGCCGGCCGCGTTCACCGCGGCACTGATCAACAGCCAGCCGATGGGCTTTTACGCACCCTCGCAGCTCGTGCAGGACGCGCGCCGGCAGGGCGTCGAGGTGCGCCCGGTGGATGCGCGGGCCAGCGACTGGGACTGCACGCTCGAGCGCGGTGACGACGGCGAACCGGTGCTGCGCCTGGGCCTGAGGATCGTCAAGGGATTTGCAGAGGCCGCCGCGCTCAGGCTGCTCGAGGCGCGGGGGCAGGGAGCGTTCGCGAGCGTGCAGGACCTCGCCGAACGCGCGAGGCTCGACCGTCGCGAGCTCGGCTGCCTCGCGGCCGCCGGCGCGCTGGAGGAACTTGCAGGGCACCGCCACCGCGCGGCCTGGAACGTGGCGGGCGTCGAGGCGCCGTTGCCGCTGATTCCACAGCCGCGCATCGCCGAAGGCATTCCGCTGCTGCGGGCGCCGCGCGAGGGCGAGGACATCGTCGCGGACTACGTCCACACCGGGCTCACGTTGCGGCGCCATCCGCTCGCCATGCTGCGGCCGCGGCTCGAGGCGCGCGGATTGCTGACGGCGGCCCGCCTGCGCGAATTACCCGACGGCTCGACCGTGCGTACCGCGGGGCTCGTCATCACGCGCCAGCGACCCGGCAGCGCGCAGGGCGTGACGTTCGTGACGCTCGAGGACGAGACCGGCTACGTGAATCTGATCGTCTGGCGCGACGTGGCCGAGCGGCAGCGCCAGCCACTCATCGCCTCACGCCTGATGGGCGTGTCCGGCCAGCTGCAACTGGAGGGCGAGGTCATGCACGTGATTGCCCATCGGCTGGCGGACCTGTCGCGCTGGCTCGGCAAGGTGGCGACCCGGTCGCGCGACTTTCACTAGCGCCTGCGCGGGGGGCGGCGTTCGTCGCCGATGTCGTAATCGTCGAAGTCGCTCAGCAGCTCCGAGGTGCGCTTCTGCTCCATCAGCCGCTCGAGCTTGCGCCAAGCCGGCTCCGTCGCACGCGCGGCGCCGCGCTTGCGCTTGTCGAGATCCTGCATGAGGCGATCGACGTCGAGCGACTCCTCGTCACCCGCGACCTCGTCGGCTTCCTCATCCTCGAACTCGTCTGAGTCAGGCTTCTCGCTCATCGAAAAACCCATCGCCGCCCGCCGGCTGTGCTGGCGCGACTTATACTAAGCCGCGCCAGACCCGGCAAGAGCATCAATGCAGCAGGCTGGCCATCCTGCGCCGGTAGGCCGACACCAGTTCGTCACCTTCGCCGAGTACCGTGAATGCCAGCAACAGGCTGCGCCTCGCCGCTTCGTCACCGAAGCGACGGTCGCGGCGCATCAGTTCGAGCCATTCCGCCAGCGCGGTGCCGTAATCGCCTGCCAGAGCATGATGCGCGGCCAGCGCGTGCCGTGCGGCGGCGTCGGCCGGGTCCCGCTCGAGGCGGACGCGCAGCGCAGCGACGTCCGGTTCGGCCACGGCGGTCTCCAGGAAGGCCAGGCGCGCGCGCAGGGCGCCGAGCGCCGGATGGTCCGCTTGGGCCGCCTCGAGCTGGGCGATCGTCTCCCGCGCGGCCCCGGCATCGCGCTGATCGATCTGGGCGGACGCGACGTCCGCCAGTCCAGGCGGCTCCGACTCAGCCTCGGCCGGGGCGAGATACTTGTCGAGCAGCGCGCGGATCGCCTGTTCCGGCTGCACGCCGACGAACTGTTCCACGACCTGCCCGCCATGAAACAGCATGACCGTCGGGATGCTGCGTATGCCGAAGTGCCCGGCGATCCGCTGCTCCTCGTCGGTGTTCACTTTTGCCAGTGTGAACCGGCCGGCGTAGTCGTCGGCGATGCGCTCGAGCATCGGCATCAGCGTGCGGCAGGGTCCGCACCAGGGCGCCCAGAAATCGACCAGCACCGGCCGGGTCGCCGAAGCCTCTATTACGGATTGCGCGAAGTTCGCTTCCGTAGCGATGATCTTGAACGGAGTTTCGGACATGGCGACCTCGACTGCGGGAACGCGATTCTCCGCAGCGCGCCGCCCGCCGGCAAGTGGCACGTTCCGCTATACTCCGGCGCCCGTTTTTTTCGCTGCGTCAAGGAGTCGCATGATGAACAGGAACCTGATCAAGGTGTCGATGGCTCTCGCCCTGTGTTCGATGAGCGCCACGGCCCTGGCCGACTGGACCGCCAAGGGCGAGGTCGGCGCCTCCTTCGCGACCGGCAACAGCGAGAATGAGTCGGCGAATGCCTCTCTCGAGCTCGTGAAGACGCTCGAGCAGTGGCGGCACACGCTGGGCTTTGCTGGCAACTACGGCAGCGACAGCAGCGTCACGACCGCCCAGCGCTGGGAAGTTCGCGGCCAGTCGGACTACAAGTTCACCGAACGCGCCTACTGGTTCGGTGCCGGCCGTTACGAGGACGACCGCTTCAGCGCGTACGACTTCCAGGCGACGGCCGCCACCGGTCTCGGCTACAAGTTCATCGATACCGAGCGGACCAAGTTCTGGATCCAGGGCGGTCCCGGCTACCGCTATGCGGAGTTCAACGAGACCGGGGAATCCGAGGACGGCGTGATCTTCCGTGGTGACCTCGGCTGGGATCACCAGCTGACCGAGACGACCAAGATCGTCGAGCGGTTCCTGGTTGAGACCGGCTCCGAGAACACGTACTTCCAGAACGACCTGGGGTTGGAGGTCTCGATGAACGATCACCTGGCTCTGCGCGTCGGCTACCAGTAC
>Ga0209288_10000633_pt1 | contig 10522 bp, 7 predicted proteins | sample PPLLaktember2015_4_FD_187261 | JGI IMG/M metagenome (GOLD analysis project Ga0209288, IMG submission 187261) | Freshwater sediment microbial communities from Prairie Pothole Lake near Jamestown, North Dakota, USA - PPLs Lake P8 Core (1) Depth... | ecosystem: Environmental > Aquatic > Freshwater...
TCCGTGATATAGGAAATTCAACGAGAAATTCACATTTTGGCCGGCTATTGAATGTAGAACGATGTTAAATTAGAAAGGCCCTGCGGGTTTGCAGGGCCTTTTTCACAATATTGCACGTACTAAAGTCTGATTAATTCCACGCGGCGGTTGTTGGCTTTTCCTTCGGCTGATGTGTTGGCGTCGATCGGTTTGGATTCGCCCCAGCCTTTAGATTCCAGCCGATCGGCCACGATTTTAAATTCGTTTATCAGGTAGGTCCTGACAGCGTCGGCGCGGCGTTTGGACAGGTCCGAATTCGATTCATCCGAGCCATCGGCATCGGTATGACCTTCAATGGATACCCTGAGAGCCGAATCTTCGTTCAACAATTCACCGATTTCCTGCAGAGTCTTATAAGATTCGCCCTTGATCATATGGGAATTGACATCGAAGAGGATTCCATGGGTGACGATCTTGCCGGTTTCGTCGAGCTGTTCGCGCATGCTTTTGCCCCCTTCGGCGAAACGAAAATGACGGAAGAGGGTCGGGTTGTCGGAATCGCTATATGGGCGAGTATGGACCTTAAATCCGCAGGGATTGAAATTCTCGACTTTGGGAACATTGGCGACGCGGACTTCATCGACGTAACATTTAATGGAGCGCTTGGTGGCCATAATCCTCATGGTGTGGATACCGGCTTCCAGTTCATGTTCAAGTGTTTTGTCCGCCAGGGTATTCTGGTTAATTGACAGGAAAGTATTGTCATTTCCCCAGACGTCGAATTCACCGATAATATCATCCTCGCAATTAATCCATCTAAGGTAGAAATAATTGCCCGGATGGTCTTTCCCATTGATATAGAACTCCATTTCGACGGTGTACTGCTCCGGAAACGGTCCTGCGGGGATTTTTGGCATAATCGAGCCCTCGTCAGTACACATTATCCAGAATTCACCGTTCTTTTTCACGACCTCATACACGCCTTTGTCGAGATTCCAGCGATAGGGAAATTCTGCGACTTCGTCATTCGCCATGTCGTCATAGAAGATGGTCTTGCTTCCCGGGACGAAATCATAAGCAGTAAAGAGGGACATATTTTCCGCGACGGAAGCGGTCGAAACCGTGCTGTCGGCCGCAACATTTCCTCCGGAACCAGCAGATACCTGAGTTGCGGCACCGGACGATGACGTTGTTGCACCATATTCCTGTGTGTACTGCCCCTGACCCTGGTAACGATAGTATTCTTTCGGGATTTCCTTTGATATTTCATTTACCGCATCCCGCAGCAATTCGCGGACGGCTCCTTCCATCGGTTCGTTGGAATAAGCCCCGAGGGCCCCAACCAGCGCGATATCCTCGGTCCAGCCTCCTCCGGCTGCTCCGGCTTTCCACTTGGAGGCTTTTCCTTCGAGCGACAAGGCCTTGATTATTCGGCGGGTACGGATATCAATCAGTTTGATATCCATTAAAATCTTGGCTTCCTTCTTTGATAGCCCCGCTTCGCCAAAAGCCTTCTTGGTCAATCCCCCCAGGGCTCCGCCGCCGCCTCCGGCGTTCGGCTCAAAGCCGGTGATGGCCCCAGAGACAAGGATATCAGCGCCTTCCATAAGGCCTTTATCCGCGCCGCGGCCGGATTCGACATATTCCGACTGCCCCAATTCGATTTCGTCGATCAGTTCGTCGACCTCTTCCTGGCTGGCCAGGACGATAAATTTGTCGGTATTGGTCAGGGCGGTGGATAGCATTTCACCGACCGATTCGGCGATTTCATAACCGCAATCCTGGGCCTTATCCTTGATTTTGCCGACCGTGATGCGGGCCTTGTTCCCCTGGTAGGTGATGTTATCATCGGCCAAAACGCCGCCGAAAACAAAGCAAGTCAATGCCGCCGCAATCAGCATTACTTTAAGTTTGATTCCCCAATGCATTACACTCTCCTCCGTTAAGATTATAATCCTGGATTAATTCCGCACATGACTTAAAAGAATATATCCTTAAGGCGATTGGTATGTCCACTAATTTTTCAAAAAATCGAGAATTCGGAATCTTCAATTTATACAATAGGGCGGAAGACCGAAGGAGAACTTGAAATTAACCAGATACACTATATCGAGTATGTTTATCTGGTTATCATGGTTGACATCGCAAGAGCGCTCATATGTCGGCAGCGCGCCGTTTTTAAATTTATAATTGATAAAGAAAATTATATCGAGAATATTGATGATGTTGTCCAGGGTAAGATCGCCGCAATACGACGGAAGCGCTATGGAACCGGATACAATTTCTGGATAAATCGGGTATGCCAGCTGATCAGAGAAGGATGTTTTTTTAATAATAGGTATGGGAGTCGGCCAGGTAATCGAATCAACCGAGTATAACCCCAGTTCAGTTTCAGCGGTCAGTGAAAAATATATCCGGGCCAGAAGCCCGTTTCCTTCCGGAATAAAGGATACGAAATCGGGAATCCACAGGTCGAGAAGTCCCGAGGAATCACAGAGAATGATATTAGAAGGATCTATGTATTCGACTCTGCTGCCTGCTGTCGAAATGGAATCCAGACGCAGTTCCAGATGATTGTAATGGATAACGATTTCCACGGCGCTCAGTAATTCATCGTTATAAAAATAAACAGGGAGGACCGCCGATCCGGCGGGAAATGCGGTGATTTCGCCAATCCGAAGCGTATCGGGATTGCCGGGGTCGGCCAAGGAAACCGAATAAAATAGAAGTAGAAGCAATATCGCTTTATTCAATACTCGTATCCGGTCGGAAAGTAAATTAGCAGCCTTACAAATAGGAATATAGCCGGGCTTAACTTTTTGTCAAGCCCGGCTATGATTATTGGCATTTTGTCGGGGAGGGTTCAGCCCCCGAGTGCTTTCCTGGTGAATTTGCCTTTCAGTTCCGGGACGACGAATTCTCCGTCTTTACGAATCAATTTGCCGTCGAACCAGATTTCGCCTCCGCCGTAATCCTTTCTCTGGATATTCACGAGATCCCAGTGAATAGCGGATTTGTTTCCATTCGGGGCGGCATCGTAACATCTTCCCGGAGTCAAGTGAAAGGAGCCGTCGATTTTTTCATCGAACAGGGTGTCTTTCATCGGTTCCTTTATCATCGGGTTGACCCCGATGGCGAACTCTCCGAAATAGCGGGCACCGGGATCGGTGTCGAGGATTTGATTCAGTTTCTTTTCGTTGCTGGCGCAGGTAGCCTTGATGATTTTCCCGTTTTTGATTTCAAAGCGGATTTTATCGTAAATGTTACTCTCATAAAGTGAAGGAGCATTGTAGCTAATCACGCCGTTCAGGGAATCTCTTACCGGCGCGGTGTAGACTTCTCCGTCCGGTATATTCCGCTTGCCGTCGCATTTAATGACATCGATGCCCTTGATTGAAAAGTTTAAATCGGTACCGGGGCCTTTCAGGTGGACCCGGTCGGTCCTTTTCATCAGCTTTACCAGACCGTCCATGGCTTTCGACATTTTGGGATAATTCACGCAGCAGACATCATAATAGAAATCTTCGAATGTTTCCTGAGGTTTTTGCGCCAATTGTGCCATGGCGTCGTTAGGAAATCGGAGGACCACCCAGCGGGCATGTTTCGTGATAATGTCGGCCAGAACCGGCTTGTAAAACAGCTTTTTGTAGCTTTCCATTTTTTTTGAGGGGATGTCGCTGAGGTCGAAGGGGTTATTTCCTCCGGCGATGCTGATATAGCAGGCGACCTTTTGCATCATCGGCTTAAAATAGGCCGCGTATTGCTTGATCTGCTCTTCGTTGTTGAAATTCAGAAACTGCCGGAACAGGGAATCATCGTTGTATTGCCAGACAGGGACGCCTCCGACTTTGGTCACTTTTCGGATAAGGGATTTCACCAGTTCCAGAGAAGGGATTCCTCTGGCTGAAATATAAACGTATTCCCCCTTTTTCACCTTACAGGAATAATCGACCAGGATGTCGGCAAGCCGGTCGTTTCTCGGATCGCGCATGTTATCCTCCAGAATAAATTGGCATATATCGCGAAACCAAAATAAAGAATGAGTGGGAGAATCACAATGTGAATTAATGGAAAATTTAAACCGCAGAAGTACTATTAGGCGGATTTCAATACATGCAGGGTAATTTCCGAGCGGGCGCCGATTCTCAGTTGCGGACCCCAGTAGCCGGTTCCTCTACTGACATAGATCATGGTTTCACCATGCCGATGCAGGCCAGAAATATAGGGCTGACTGAGGGCCACCAGGAAATGGTAGGGGAAATACTGCCCGCCGTGGGTGTGCCCGGAAAGGACGTAATCGTATTTGGCCTTGGCGGCTTCGTGGATGCTGACCGGCTGATGGGCCAGGAGTATCCTGGGGAGGCCTTCGGGTGCTCCTGAAATCGCTTTGTGGGGATCGGAGGTATGCGTCTTCGAAAATTGTCCGCCGGTGTAATCGGTCACGCCTGCGAAAATTATTTTGCTGCCGTTTCTATCCAATATGCGATGCTCGTTATTCAGGACGGTAAATCCCAGGCGGGCGGTCTCTTTAACCCATTGCTCTACCCCGGAATAATATTCGTGGTTTCCCGTCACGAAGTAAGTACCGAAAGGCGCCTTTAAATCTCCGAGCGGGGCGACGTCCGCTCCGAGTTGATCCACGGAACCGTCAACCAGGTCTCCGGTCAGGGCTACCGCATCCGGATTCAATTCGTTTACAGTGTCAACGATTTCCTGAACGAAGGGGCGTTTGATGGTATGGCTGACATGAATATCCGTTATTTGTGCAATACTGAAACCATCGAATTCCCGGGGTAGATTCCTGATCGGGACTTCAACCCGCACGATTTTCGGTTTTCTTAACGCGCCATAAATCCCATAGCCGAACAGCGTCCCGGTCGCTCCCAGGACGCCGATGTTAACGGCATTTACAAGAAGCTGCCTTCGGTGGGGATCGACCGTATCACTTCCCCCGCTGCCTGATAGGCCGAGGAGAATTGCCGTTTTTTGAATACCCGTAATTACAAGCGTTATGAAATCTTTGGCGACCAGGAAGGCAAAAAGGAGGGTGAAAAATCCGAAACTGAGATAGCCGATCCAGGCTAGAATATCCAGGCACCAGCTGCCGGCTCCGCGGAATCGCATCATGACCGGGATAAACGGAAGGAATAAGGATAGAACCAGAATGCCCCAAAAAATGATATTCCAATGCAAGGAGAGAGCGGCCGGGATAATCAAGCGCCAGCCGATATATCCATACATCAGGGCTAAAACCGCGATAACAATTAATAAAAACAGCATAAAAACCTTCGTTAATCAACCTATTAAACGCATGATAAGTTCCTTTGAAAAGATAAAATTGCGGGTGCGGGCGATAGTTTAAATCTTTTAAAGGGCGTGGAAAGAAACTTGCGTAAGTAGCGGAATTGGTTTAAATTATCGGCCTGCAATTCATGCCGGAGTGGTGGAATTGGTAGACACCAGGGACTTAAAATCCCTTGGGTCGTAAGACCCGTGCCGGTTCGAGTCCGGCCTCCGGCAGAGTATAGCCTGCAATATCTCCTAAAAAGTGCTTGAAAATATCATAAAATTGGTTATATTTTAAGCCGTTGGGTAGCATCTATTTTTGGCATCAGGAGGAGGACTGTGAACCGTCGACTGTATGTTATTGGTTTAGCAGTTATTTTTATTCTATTTTGGATTCCCGGCGCATTCGCCGACAATCAGGAAAATCAAAGCGATCAGGGGAAGTTCACTGATTTGAACGGAGACGGAATCCGCGACAATGCCGCCGATACCGATTTTGACGGTATTCCCGATTTTGAAACGGAGAATCCGAATTCGGAGGAACTTACCGGATTGATATCTTTCGGCGATGCCGACCCGGGATCGGCTGTTGGAATTGAAGAATCCAATCGTGTCCAGTACAAGAAACGAAAATTCTCCTGCCGGGCGCATACCTCGACTCGCGGTGAATTCGGTAACAGCGATGCCGATGCCGGGAAGGGGGTAAGCGGTTCCGTAAGCGGCGCTTGTGCCGGCGGACTTTGCTTTTAAGACGGTACTGGACAATATATGAATAAGAGAACATTTACCTTTACAGTTTTGGTCATGCTGTTTTCTTCGGTGCTCCTGGCGCAAGATAGTCAGAATAATTATGATCCGCTTGGGTTGGCTGAAAATCTCGAATTCGAGCTGAATTTTTCATCCGGATACAGCAGCAATCTTCTGGGAGATGTTACCAGGACCGATGACCGGAATTACACCTCTTCGGTTTCAATCTGGTATAACCCGTATCCGGCGCTTGAAATCGGTATTGAAGATGAGTATACCTATTATGAGAATACTTTTCGTTTAAGCAGTAATCTCAGTAAATTTTCTTTCGGATTTGTACCGACGCGTGAAACATCTCCATGGACTATATATTTAAGCGGCGGATTGAATCTGTTGAGGTATCAGCGATCGACCATGAGCTTCGACAATGACAGCTACGACATGCTGGCTGCGATTGGATGGCAGGTCGCGGATCAATTATCTTTCAGAACGGGCTACGGCTTCAATGCCAATACCTATATTCGGTCGGAGGTTTCGGATCTCCTGAAATACAGCACTTTTATGGGCGGAAACTGGTCCTTTCTTGGCTCGAATACCATCGATCTGGAACTGGGTTATTCGATAACGGCCTTTTCGTTTGTGCCCGATACTATCGTAATCATAGATACGCTTTACCGGGACTTGACGGTCGACGATTATTTCACCGACGGCTATCTTCTGGCTTTTTACGTATCGCCGAGGTTTTCCCGGTCCATCGGTCCAAAAACAGGAATATCTCTGGAGTTCAATTATCAGAGTTTCAGCAATGAGGACCACAGCGTGATCATAATATCGGAATTCGAGCATATTTCGCCGTTTGCGGGTGTTTCCGAGGGGAAATCGATCGAATTGGATTTGAAGACATACCAGTTCAGTAATATGATTGTGACGACCGGAGCTGGATACTGGTACAAGAAATATTTAAGGCTGCTTGACGGGCCGTTTGAACGGACGCGTGTCGATCTGGCCGAACGGAGGGTTGATGAACTCAGCCGCTGGTACCTTTCACTGGAACTCCCGGTTGCGATAGGTCATTCCGACCTGCTGAAGTCGTTTTGGAAAATCGATTACACTAATAACATTTCCAATTTCGACCAGTTTAAATATTATAAGTGGGCTTTTTCCACCGGAATTACTTACCGGTTTTAAAAATAAAATGATTTATGGGGATTTGAGATTACTGCAAATTAGGGTATGAAAGAATTTAAAATAGATTATAATAGGAGATGATTGAGCACGCCAATAGCTAAAATCAGGAGAGGAACATGAAACATCAATCCAGAACTTGGCTGCGGATCGGCGGAATAGTGGGAATTCTGCTGCTGGCAGCAATGGTATTCGCAGGAGAACTGTCGGTTTGGGAGCGACCCGACAATATGAAAGCCCCGGAAATCTCAACCCAGCTGGTAACGCCGGTCGAGACCGCGGGAATGACGGGAGAAAGGGGAGCTTATTTGGGGAATTTCAGGGTGTATGTTGTCGAGCCGGAAGCAAGGTGGAAGGACGATGACAACCAAATCTACCATTACGGTTTCCTGGGATTCGCCGTTAACGAAGAAATTATTCTGACCGATCAAACTGTGACCGGTTCCGTGATTTGGGATGCCGACGATTATACTCCGGCATATGGCTTGAACCCGAATAATATTGAAGTCATCGGGGTGGTCTTTAACGGGACCGGGCATTCGGCCTATTCCGATCCTCCGAGCGGATATCCCTTTACGGCGTATTATAGTGATGCTTGTGCCGCGGCGACTCCGGGGCACGCGGGATCGAACAGCACTGCGGGGGGATATACGCATACAGTGTTTCTGGAAGAAGGGACCGCTCCGTGGTGTCCTTCCTGTCCCGGTGCGAACTATTCGCTATCGTATGTAAAGGCCAATATGGGACTAAATTTCCATTATGCGGCCATAGTTATCGACGGGGAATATGGCGGTCCCGCCAGCCCGGCAGATGCTTATATGAGGATCGGAGAATATAACCTCCACTGGCTCCCGACCGTTTACAGCGATGGCGGAATGGATGTTTTATCGGATGGTGCTTTTTACACTGTTCCTTATGTTAATATGATAAATGCGGCGGGTGCCAGAGCCGTTGCCGATCTGGACCTGGATGTTTCCATGACTTTCCTTGGCGGAAACGCCATTCAGGTGGATTATTCCATAACCCTTAACGGCTGGACCAACAGCGCTCCCGAAGTCGACGAAGCCCCTCAGGGCAACACCGCCCAATGCGCCATGGGCAATACCTATGAATTCCACGGAGATGCTTTCGACAGCGATTACCAGGATATGTACATCCGCTGGGATTACGGCAATGGCTTTATTTCGGATTGGTACGGGCCTTATGAAAACGACGAGGACTGCCTTGTGAATTACAGCTGGGGAACCAGAGGTGAATATGCAGTAAAAATTCAGGCCAAGGATGCCATGGATGTAGAATCACCCTGGTCAGCCGCGCTTGATGTCGAAGCGTATTTATGCGGTGATGTGAACGATGAAGGTTCCGTTAATGTTCTCGATATCGTAACCCTCGTGAATTACAAGTTTAAGGGCGGGGATGCACCGCGGATTCTGGCATCAGCAGATGTCGATCACAATGGCGCTATCAACGTTCTCGATATTGTGGCGATGGTGAATTTTAAGTTTAAGAGCGGACCGGAACTCGCTTGTCCATAATAAGTTGTAGTAACGATAAAAGTCTATGGGCGGTCGCAAGGCTGCCCTTTTTTTATCTCATCGGGAAAATATTAGGCGATTGCCGGGGAAAGGAATAATGTTAATACCACAGTTTCCGAAAACATTTCTATTGATATTTTGGGGGGAATAGGTAAATTTAGTGGCTAAAGCCACCGTAGCTCAGCTGGTAGAGCAACTGATTCGTAATCAGTAGGTCAGCGGTTCGATTCCGCTCGGTGGCTTTTTCTATTGCACCATTACCATCTTTTTGCTATCGGAAAACCCTCCGGCGATAATTCTATACAGGTAAATACCCGATGATGCCTTGCGGCCGAGATCATCGTGGCCGTCCCAGCGGATCGTATGGTAACCTGCGGATTGAACTTCGTTAATCAATATCGCCGTGCGCTGTCCCAGGACATTGTAAACTTCAATTCTAACGTGGGAAGAGGCGGGAAGAGAGTATTCAATAGTCGTGGAGGGGTTAAAGGGGTTGGGGTAATTTTGATTAAGTCCGAATTCTTCCGGCAATTCGGAGTACTGGTCGTCGTCGGTGTCAAGAATGAATCCGGTTTGAGAAACCGCGTATACGGTATTGGAAAGCGCCGAGGCATTATCGGCGTCATCCACCGAAATCATGGCCACACAATAGCCCGTGCCGGGGTCCAGGTTACGTAATACATATTCCTGCTCGGCGCCAGCCGGAAGCGGGTCGGGAGGGCTGACACAGAGGTCAGCCTGCTCCCAGTTATCGGTCGTAATGGTGTCTTTCGAAAAGAGAATCATGTAGTGGTCGGCAATTCCGTTGTTGCCGTTGTCTCCGGGTGCGGTCCAGTTAAGCGTCAATTCGCCCGATTCCTCTCCTGATTCGGCGCTCAAGTCCATAATCGGCGAGGGAGAGACGTTGTCGGGCGTGGTGGTGTTGACAACGTTGGACAATCCCGACCAGTTGGGGACTTCGTCGGCCGTGCGCATGGCGAAATAATAGCGGATATCGGAATTAAGGCCGGAAATTATCATTGACTGGGCTGTACCGGCAACCGCCGGGGGCGGTTCATTCGCTACCTGGGTGGCGCTGTTCCAGGTCGAGGAGTTGATAGGAGAAGTAGAATAGCGGATGTCGTACTGCGAAGCTGTCCCGACCGTGCCGTCGTCGCCCGGTGCATGCCAGGCCAGAGTTACCGTAGTTGCGGTAGCATTTTGAATTTGAAGATCGACGATATTCGAAGGGGGCGTCGCTTCTGTACCGGTGGTACCGCTGGCAATATTGGACAATCCCGACCAGTTAGGGACTTCGTCTGCGGTCTTGATGGCGAAATAATAGGTCGTGGATTGATTCAGACCGGTAATAACGAATTGTTCAGTGCTTCCCGCCACCTTGGGAGTCGGCTCGCCGGAAACCTGCGTTGCCGAGTTCCAGTTGGCCTCATTAATGGCAGAGATGGAATAACGGATATCATAAACGGTCGCGGTTCCGCTATTTCCATCGTCACCGGGAGCGGTCCAGGTCAACGTCATGCTGGTCAGGCCGGGAGTGGCGGTTTCAAGGTCGGCAATATTGCCGGGAGCGGTCTGTTCAGCGAGAGTGGTTCGCGAAATAATATTGGATAAAGGCGACCAGTTGGGAACTTCGTCCGCGGTTTTAATCGCGAAATAATAGGTCGTCGAAGGCTGAAGCCCCGTGACGGTGAACGATTCGGCACTCCCTGCGACGCGCGGCAGCGGTTCCCCGCTGGCCTGGGTGGCGGAAGCGTAGTTTGCTGCGGTAATTTGAGAGGTGGAATATCGTA
>Ga0209288_10000634_pt1 | contig 10512 bp, 9 predicted proteins | sample PPLLaktember2015_4_FD_187261 | JGI IMG/M metagenome (GOLD analysis project Ga0209288, IMG submission 187261) | Freshwater sediment microbial communities from Prairie Pothole Lake near Jamestown, North Dakota, USA - PPLs Lake P8 Core (1) Depth... | ecosystem: Environmental > Aquatic > Freshwater...
GCATTCGCGGGGTGGCGTGGTATCGACGTGAAATGGTGGGCGTGCTGGTCAAGCGCATGGGGTTCCTGGCGCTGGAAAGAGCCAAGCGCACGGAGCAAAGGGCATAGGGCAAAGGGGGAAGGTGGAAGGTGGAGGAGTAGAGAAATCATGGCACGCGATATCAGCTTCGTTTTCAATGGGAACAACATGACAGCTCGGGTGGAGGACCACTGGACGCTGTTGTACTTCATCCGGGAGGAGCTCGGCTACACGGGCACCAAGGAGGGCTGCGGCAGCGGCGAATGCGGGGCCTGCACCGTGATCGTCGACGGAGCCGCCGTCAATTCGTGCATCTACCTGGCCGCTGAGCTCGACGGCCGGAGCCTCCTGACGATCGAGGGTCTGGCGGCGGCGGACGGCAGCCTGCATCCGCTTCAAAAGGCCTTCGTGGAGCGCGGCGGCATCCAGTGCGGTTTCTGTTCCCCGGGAATGATCCTCTCGGCCAAGGCGCTTCTGGACGAGAATCCGGCCGCATCCGAAGAGGACATCCGGGCGGCCATCGCCGGAAACCTCTGCCGCTGCACGGGATATATCCAGATTATCACTCCATCAAAAGCGTGTGCGGCGATGCGCCGGAGGGACCGCGCGTGGTGGCCTGGAGGGACGAGGAAAGCTGAATCTCGGCATGCAGAGCGGAGGACTCATGTTACCCATCTCATAAAGAGACAGAGTAGCAATTAAAAGGGAGAGATAGTTGATGCACGATTTCAGCACGGTCGGAAAGCGAGTTCCCAAACTGGATGCCGCCGACAAGGCGACCGGCCGCAGCCGCTACATTCAGGACCTCAAATTGCCCGGGATGCTCTACGGGAAAATTCTCTACAGCAAGTACGCCCATGCCCGCATCGTCAACATCGATGTCTCCCAAGCGCGCGCGCTTCCGGGGGTGCGGGCGGTTTTGACCGCCGAGGACATCCCGGACATCAAAATGGGCGTTTACAAGGACAACCGGCCCCTGAAAAAGGGCAAGGTCCGCTCCTACCGGGACGAAGTCGCCGCGGTGGCCGCGGTCGACCCGGAGACCGCCCGGAAAGCCCTGCGCTTGATCGACGTCGTCTATGACCCCCTGCCGGCGGTCTTCGACCCGGAAACGGCCATGCGGGAGGGGGCGCCCTTGGTCCACGAGGCGCACAAGACCAATGTGCTGCGCATGCCCTGGAAGCTGCACTACGGCGACGTGGAAGCGGCGCGCCGCGAGGCGGCGTTCGTGGTGAGCGAACGGTTCACCACCACCTGGGTGACCCACTGCTGCATGGGCACCAGCGGGGCCATCGCCGAGTTCGACCCGGGCAACAACTTGACGATTCACTCCAACACCCAGATCCCCTCCCTGGCCCAGAAGGACTTTCTGGAGGCGCTGGCGGCGATGGGGCTTGCGAACCGGCGGGTGCGGGTGATCAAACCCTGCATCGGCGGCGGGTTCGGCAGCAAGCTCGACACGTACGCCTACGAGTACATCGCCATCCTGCTGGCCTACCAAACCCGCCGGCCGGTGAAAATCGAGTTCGACCGCACCGAAGAATTCATCGCCACCTCCACGCGCCAGCCGACCCTCACCACCATCTCGCAAGGCTGCGACCAGGATGGCAAGCTCCTGTTCCGGGATGTGAAGATGATCCTGGACAACGGGGCTTACACCTCCTGGGGCGCCACGACCCCCTCGGTCATGATGATGCCCATCACCACCCTGTACCGGGTGCCCAACGTCCGCTACGAGGCCAGCTGCGTCTACACCAACAACACCTATTCGCAGGCCATGCGCGGCTACGGCAACCCCCAGGCCACCTTCGCCATCGAGAGCACCATCGACATGCTGGCCGAGGCCGCCGGCATCGAGCCGCTCGAGTTCCGACGCATCAACGCCAATCAGCCCGGGGACGTCTCCACCCAGGGGCTGCGCATCACCACCTGCGGACTGAGCGAGTGCATGGATGCCGTGAAGGCCAAGCTGGGCTGGGATCAGCCTCGATCGTCGGGCGAGGGCGTCGGGGTCGCCTCACTGATTCACGTGGGCGGCGGGGCGCGGGTCTACAAGTCCGACGGCTGCGGGGCGATTTTAAAGATGGACGATTTCGGCAAGGTCGACATCTTCACCGGCGCGACCGACATGGGCCAGGGCTCCGACACGGTGATCGCCCAGATCGTGGCCGAGGAGCTGGGGTTGAACATCGAGGACATCCATGTGATCCACTCGGACACGGACATCTGTCCGTGGGACGTGGGCGCGCATGCCAGCCGCACGACCTTCGTCGCCGGAAATGCGGCGCTGGGGGCCGCTCGCAAAATCAAGTCCCGGATCCTGGAGATGGCCGCCAAGGAGCTCTATGCGCCGCTGGAGAAGCTGGTGCTGGGCAATCGGCACATCCAGCACGCGGAGGAGCCCGATCGCAAGGTGGAGATCGGCAAACTTCTGCGCAAGGCCCACTTCAGCCACGGCGGCCAGATGCTCATGGCCGAGAGCTTCTACGACCCGGCCAACGAAAACATGGGCAAGGACTTCCGGGGCAACATGTCCATGACCTACACCTTCGGCGCGCACGGCGTGCGCGTCAAGGTCGACGAGGAGACCGGGAAGGTCAAAGTCCTCAACTATGTGGCCGTGCATGATGTGGGCCGGGCCATCAACCCCATGCTGCTCGAGGGCCAGGTCTACGGCGGGGTGATGATGGGTCTGGGCTACGCCTTGAGCGAGCAGGTGATCCTGGAAAGAGGGGAGACCATGAATCCTAATTTCCGGGACTACAAGATCCTTACGGCCAAGGATGTGGTGCCCATCGAGGCGCCGGTGCTGGAGACCCCCGACAAGGACGGACCCTACGGCGCCAAGGGCATCGGCGAGCCGGGGTGCGTGCCGACGGCTCCGGCCGTGGCCAACGCCATCTACAACGCCGTCGGCGTTCGCATCCGGGAGCTGCCCATCACCCCCGAACGCGTGCTGGCCGCCCTGCGCGCGAAGAAGGGGCTGGATCTTTGCGGAATCCAGAAAGGGGCGGAAAGCGCTGCGGCGTGCGTGATCGAAGAGTGAGGTTTAAGTTTCGAGGTGAAAGGTTTATCGTGAACCCCGGCTTTGCTTTCAGTGTTTTTTTAGAGGTTGTCTCATTCAAACAACCCTCAACCCAAAAGGAGGATCGACCATGAAGCGCAACCTGGCGTTTGTTCTCGTGGGCATTTTCTCACTGGCAGTGGTGATCGGGCTGTGGACGCCCCAGGCGGCCAGCGCCCAGGCGGTCAAACTCAAGTATGCGAATTTTCCGCCGGCGCCCACCTTCCCCTGCGTGCAGATGGAGCGCTGGAAGACGGAAGTGGAAAAACGCACCGCCGGCAAGGTGGCGGTTCAGACCTTTCCGGGAGGAACCCTGCTCGATGCCAAGAACATGCTGGACGGCGTCATCGCCGGAACGGCGGACATCGGCTGTACCTCCATGGCTTACCAGCCGGGCCGTTTTATCGTCACCAACGCCACCGCGCTGCCGCTCGGCATCCCCAGCGCCAAAGTCGGCAGCCGGGTTCTCTGGGATCTTTATGAAAAATACAAGCCTCAGGAGTTTGCCGATGTCAAGGTCCTGGCGATGTTCACCACGGCGCCCAATAACATCATGTCCAAAGTGGCGGTGAAAAAACTCGAAGACCTCAAGGGCCTCGATCTGCGGGCCTCCGGCGGGGCGGCCGAGGTCCTGAGCGCATGGGGAGCCAACCCGGTGGGCATGCCGATGCCGGAGACGGTGGAGGCCCTGCAGAAGGGTGTGGTCAAGGGCCTCTTTTCATCGCTGGAAGTCATGAAGGACTTCAAATTCGCCGAAACCTGCAAACACGTCACCATGACCGACACATCGATTTACCCCTTTACCGTCATCATGAATATGAAGAGCTGGGAGGCCCTGCCGGCCGATGTGAAAAAGGTGTTCGACGATCTGCGCGTGGAGCAGTCCGAGTGGACCGGGGTTTACATGGACAATCATGTGAAGGAGGCCATGGAATGGTCCAAGACCACCCAACAGGTGGCCGTGGTCAACCTGTCCCCCGCAGAGAAGGCGGCCTGGAACGCCCAACTGCAGCCGCTGACGGCCAAATGGATCACCGAGGCCAAGACCAAGGGCCTGGCCGCCGAGCAGATCATCAGCGACCTCCAGGCGCTGATCAAAAAATACAGCCAGTAAGCCGGCGCCGGGAAGCATCCATTGCGGTTGGGGGCCGGGAGCCGAATCCGACGGGCCGGCCCTTATCCGCGGACGGGATAGAGCCCCGTGCACGACCCTTGGAGGGCGAAGCTTTGTGATGAACTTTCTCGATCGAATCATTGAGCGCCTGAACCAGGTTTTGATGATTGTGGCCGGCGCTGCCCTGTTCGGCATCGTGTTGCTCACCGTCGGTAACATCTGGCTGCGGCTCGTCTGGGCGCCCATCAAAGGATCCGTCGAGTTGATCGGTTTTTTCGGAGCCTTGGCCGCAGCCTTGGCCCTGGGATTCAGCCAGATGAAGAGCGCGCACATCGCCGTCGACGCCCTGACCCTCCGGTTTTCGAAGAAGACTCAAAACGCGCTGAAGTTCTTGAACGCGCTGATCGGGGCGGTCTTTTTTTCGGTCGCCGGCTGGCAGCTCATCCGCTGGGGGAACACGCTGCAGCGCACCGGCGAGCTCACCGAAACCCTGCGAATCATCTATCACCCTTTCGTCTACGCGGTCGCCTTCGGATGTTTTCTCATCGCCCTGGTCCTGGCGGTCGAGATGCTGAAAGCCACCCGCCCGGCACCGAAAGACCACTAAGATGGAGCTTGCAGCCGTCGGCGTCGCCGGAATCCTGATCCTGCTGCTGGTCTTGTTTGTTCTGGGGAGCCCGGTCGGGCTGTCGATGGCTGCCGTCGGGTTCTGCGGCTTTGCCTGGGTGGTGTCCATTCCGGCCGCGGTCAACATGATCGGTGCGGACATCTGGAACACCTTCTCCAAGTATGGCTTTACCGTGATTCCGCTCTTCATATTGATGGGATATCTGGCCTTCAATGCCGGGATCGCCGAGAGACTTTTCGACTCGGCCTACAAGTGGATGGGGCACTGGCCCGGCGGCTTGGCCATTGCCACTATCGGCGCGGACGAGTTGTTTGCAGCGATCTGCGGATCCAATACCGCAACGAGCGCCACCATGGGCACCGTCGCGTTGCCGCAGATGAAAAAATACAACTACGACGCGCGGCTGAGCAGCGGCACCATCGCCACCGGCGGCACGTTGGGGACCGTCATGCCGCCCAGCGTCGTGATGGTCATCATCGGGCTGCAGACCGAGCAGTCGATCGCCAAGCTGTTCCTGGGCGGCATTCTTCCGGCGCTGCTGCTGGGCGCCTTGTTCATCCTGACGATCATTGTTCTCTGCCGCATTCACCCGCACTACGGCCCGGCCGGCCCGAAAGTCGGCGCACGCGAACGACTGGCCTCGCTGTGGGGAATCACGGAGGCCCTGGCGATTTTTATACTGGTGATCGGCGGGCTCTACATCGGCATCTTCACGCCGACCGAAGCCGGCGCCGTAGGGGTTTTCTTTACGGCGGCTGTGGCCTTCATCATGCGGCGTTTGAACTGGAAGGGGATCCTGCGCTCTTTTACGGAAACGCTTAAAATTTCCTGCATGGTTTACATGCTGGTGGCCGGCGCCATCATTTTCGGCCGGTTTCTGGCGGTCACGCGGCTGCCCTTCGAGGTCGCCGAATACGCCGCCGGGCTGCCGGTGTCGCCCTATGTCGTTCTGGCCATTATTTTGCTGATCTACCTGGTCGGCGGTTGCTTCATGGATTCCCTGGGGTTCCTGGTGCTGACCATCCCGATTTTTTTCCCGCTGGGGGTCCGGCTGGGGTTCGACCCGATCTGGTATTCCATCATGCTCACCATGGTGACCACCATGGGGGCCATCACGCCGCCGGTCGGCGTCAATGTCTATGTCGTAAAAGCGTTGGCGCCGGACATCTCCATCGCCACCATCTACAAAAGCGTCACCTATTATCTCGCAGCCTGCCTGGTGTGCCTGGTGCTGTTGACGATTTTTCCCGCCATTGCCACTTTTTTACCGGGCTTGGTGAAATGATCCGCGATGCGGTTCGGGCAGCGTTTTAAGCGGCCATCTGGCTGGGAGCGCGAGGCTTGGATTCTCAAGCAGGCCGATCGGAATAAGATCGCCGGAGGAATGGGTTTAGGGTGCATCCTCCTTGAAGCAGCTCAGATCCTCCGGGCAGTCGACGTCCCTGCAGACGGCCGGATCGGACAACTCCACTTCAAGGACGTCGCCCGGATGAGCGCCAATGATTTCCCGGGCGCCCCGGTCGCCGGTCACCCGCCCTATCTCCGGGTAAAGCGAACGTTCGAAAATGCACGGGTTGCCGCGACGGCCCCGATAGACCGGCACGGCGATGCGGCGGCCGGCGCGGAGGAAACGCGCCCGCATCAGGTTGATGAGGTTGGAGGTGATGAAAGGCTGATCCGCCAGCAGAAACATGGCAGCGGAATATTCGTCGCAGGCCCGGTTAAGACCGGCCTTGAGCGAGGTGCTTAGGCCGGAGGCGAAATCAGGGTTAATCACCACCTGCAGGCGGCGATGCGCGAGTTCGGCCTTTAGCGCCGAGCGCACCGCCCGGTGGCGGCTGCCCAAGACCAGGATCACGGCGTCCAGGTCCGAAGCCAGGGCCGCACCCAGAACCCACTGCAGCAGCGGCTTGCCCTGCAGCTGCGCCAGCTGCTTGCAGCCGCCGAAGCGTGTTGCCTCCCCGGCCGCCAATACGATCCCGGCGATGGAGCCTTCCTTCACCATGCCTCCTTAGAAAAGGTGGATACAGCTAACACTATAAAATACCCTTTTGACGATTGTCCACCGCTTCTGCTAATTAAAGCTTGCCGATTGAGGAGATGGCATGAAAATGGATTCGATCGTTGACGCGTATCTCGCCCCCACGGCGATCATCGACAGCGATCATCCGCGCATTCAGGCCCATGCCCGTACCGTGGCCGGCGCCGATGGCGGACAAGATCGCGTGGCGGCGGCGGTGCGGCTTTACTACGCCGTGCGCGACGGAATCTGGTACGACCCCTATCTGCCGTTTCACAAACCGGAGCACTTCCGCGCGAGCACCGTCCTTGCCAGCGGGCGGGCGTTCTGCATCGGCAAGGCCGGACTGCTGTGCGCTTTAGGGCGGGCGATCGGGATTCCCTCGCGGCTCGGATTTGCCGATGTGCGCAACCATCTGACGACGCGGCAGTTCCTGGAATTCCTGGGCTCGGATCTGTTCGTGTTTCATGGCTACACTGAATTTTTATTGGAAGGCAAATGGGTCAAGGCGACCCCGGCCTTCAACGCCGAGCTATGCCGCCGCCACCGCGTCCTGCCGCTGGAATTCAACGGCCGGGAGGACTCCATCTTTCAGCCGTTCAACGAGGACCACTGCCAGTTTATGGAATACGTGACCGATCACGGGGTGTTTGCGGACATCCCGCACGACCGGATTCTGACCGCCATGCAAACGGCATACGGCGAGGCTCGGGTTCGGCAGTGGATCGAGGCCCATGAGAAGGCCGGGGAAACGTCCGCTCGGAGGTTCGAGCGGGAGGATGTCGTTGGGGGCTGACGAGCACGATCTGGAGCGCCGGCCGCAGGCGATGGCGTCGATTCGATGGTTATGAAGAAAATCCGAGTGGAAAGGCTCCGTTCCGATCTCCTCATAGGGCTCAAGGGCGCCGGTGAGATGGCCAGTGCGGCGGCTTGGCGGCTTTTTCAGGCCGGCTTCGCAAACATTTTCTTGATGGAGATCGCCGCGCCGCTGGCGGTGCGGCGTGAGGTTTCATTCTGCGAAGCGGTCTACGACGGTTCCAAAGTCGTGGAGGGCGTCGAAGCTTTGCGGGCTGAGAGGCCGGAGCATTTTCACACGATCTGGGCCGCCGGCAAGATCGCCGTGACGGTCGATCCGGCCTGGAACGCGCTGCGCCACATCCGGCCCCATGTATTGGTGGACGCCATCCTGGCCAAGAAAAACCTGGGGACCCGCAAGGACGAGGCGGGCCTGGTCATCGGGCTGGGACCCGGTTTCGTCGCGGGCCAAGACGTTCATTTCGTGATCGAGACGCAGCGGGGCCATCACCTCGGCCGCATTTTAACGACCGGGGCGGCGGCGCCCAACACCGGCATTCCCGGACCCATCGCTGGACGGACTACCGAACGGGTGCTGCGAGCTCCGGCCGAGGGCGAATTTCGAACCTCCAGCCGGATCGGAGATCGGATCGAGGAGGGGCAAGTCGTCGGGCAGGTGGGAGCCTCACAGGTTCACAGTCGGATCGGCGGGGTCCTGCGGGGGGTGATCCGCCCCGGCACGCGGGTGACCCGCGGGCTGAAGATCGGAGACATCGACCCGCGCGGCGAAGCCTCCTTTTGCTTCAGCATTTCCGACAAGGCCCGGGCCATTGCCGGCTCGGTTTTGGAAGCCGTGCTGAGGACCTACAACCGTTAGGATGGTGGGGAAAAGAACTTATTTCGGAGTCGGATAGCCCGGTTTCGGATAGGAATGGAAATGGGTGCGTCGGAACACGTGCGGGAGGCATTGCTTTTGGAAGGCGGCGGGATTGTCAGCCTGGTGGGGGCGGGCGGCAAGACGAGCCTCATGTACCGACTGGCGCGCGAACTGGCCGGGAGCGGCCAGACCGTTCTGACGACCACCACCACGCGGATCTATCCGCCCCTGGCGGATCAGTGCGCCATCTGCATCCTGGCGCCGACCGCGGAGCGGATCCTGGAGCAGGCAGCCGGGACGCTCGGCCAACACCGGCATATCGCCGCCGCTTCCGGCCGAATCGATGAGTCCGGAAAACTTGCCGGCCTGGCCCCGGAGGAGATCGACCGGCTGCAGGCCTCGCGGGTGTTCGATTGGATCCTCGTCGAAGCGGACGGGGCCGCCGGACGGCCGCTCAAGGCGCCTGCTGCGCATGAGCCGGTGATACCGTCCGGCTCCGGATGGCTGGTGGGAATGATCGGCTTGCGCGCGATCGGCAAACCCTTGACGGACCGTTGGGTCTTCCGGGCGGAGGCCTTCGCGCGGATCACCGGCTTGGCGCCGGGCGCGACGGTCAGCGAAGAAGCCGTTGCTGCGGCTTTTACGCACCGGCGCGGTATACTGAAAGGTGCACCGGCAGATTGCTGCTGCCTGGCGTTTTTGAACCAGGCCGATGCCCCCGACCGCCGGGCGGCCGGTCTGAGGATCGGCGAGCTTCTCGGACGAATCGATTGCGCTCCGATCCGACGGGTGGCGGTCGGCCACGTGCTGGATGATCCGCCGGTAACGGCCCTTTTCGATCGGAGCGGATGGCGGCTGCAACGGGTTTCCGACACGAATTCAGCGAATCCGTGCACGACGACCGGCGCAGGGCCGTGCTGAAGGAGCGAAGCGGATGATCGACGTTTACGACGAACTGCAGCGAGCCCTCTCGGGCGGAGACAAATGCGTTCTGGCGCGGATCATCCGCCAAGCCGGCTCGGCGCCGCGTGCCGTGGGAACGAAACTCCTCGTCAAAGCCGATGGACGTCTGGTGGGAACGATCGGCGGCGGGCGCCTGGAGCACGAGGTCCTTGGCAAGGCGCGTGAGGTGGCGGCCAGCGGCCGGCTCGCCGTGCTGGCGGTCCGCCTGTCGGGTCAGGATGTGGCGGGCGGCGAGATGCTTTGCGGCGGAAACGTGGATGTTCTGATCGAACCCGTCCTTCCGGAGGACGCCGGCGCCCTGTCCGTGTTTCAGGCACTTCACGCAATGAAAGCGCAGGGCCGGCGCGGGGTGCTGCTTACCGTCGTAGCGGAAGACCGGCGCGGCGTGCAACGGGCGCTGCTGACCGAAGAGGGCAGCCTCATCGGCGATGCCGCCGGGCGATTCGAGGCAGCCGGCGCCGGCCTGAAACGGTGGGCCGGCGCACGCGGGTTTGCGCTCGAACCCCTGGCAGCCGGAGCGGACCCGGCGATGCTCTTTGTCGAACCGGTGGAACCCGAGGCGGTGCTCGTGCTGTTCGGAGGCGGTCATATTTCGACCTGCGTAGCGCCGCTGGCCCGCACGGTCGGCTTTCGCGTATGCGTGATCGACGACCGCGAGGAGTTCGCCAATCCCGAGCGGTTTCCGTCCGCCGACCGGCTCCTGGTCTGCCCGGTGGCGGAAGCCTTCGATCGGATCGCCGTTACGCCGGCGACCTACCTGGCGATCGTGACGCGCGGGCACGCCCACGACCGGGACGCCCTGCGGCGCGCCCTGACGAGCCGGCCGGCCTACCTCGGCATGATCGGAAGCCGACGCAAACGGGACCTGATCTATGCCGCGCTGGTGGAAGAAGGGGCTTCGGCCGCGGACCTCCGGCGCGTCCACTGCCCGATCGGGATTGCGATCGGCGCGGAAACGCCGCAGGAGATCGCGGTCAGCATCGTGGCCGAGCTGATCCACGTCCGGGCACACGCGCAGGGCCGCCGGCCGCAG
>Ga0209288_10000640_pt1 | contig 10462 bp, 7 predicted proteins | sample PPLLaktember2015_4_FD_187261 | JGI IMG/M metagenome (GOLD analysis project Ga0209288, IMG submission 187261) | Freshwater sediment microbial communities from Prairie Pothole Lake near Jamestown, North Dakota, USA - PPLs Lake P8 Core (1) Depth... | ecosystem: Environmental > Aquatic > Freshwater...
GAAGGTCGTCGTACCGGCGGTGGGCGAGGGCGAGGTCACCAGCGGCACGTTTTCGCCGACGCTCGAGCGCTCGATCGGGCTCGCTCGCGTCCCGTCGCAGACCGCCGATCGCTGCGAGATCGAGATTCGCGGCCGCCTGCTGCACGCGGCGGTCGTGCGTCCGCCGTTCGTGCGCCAGGGCAAGGCCGCGATCGCACTTTGAGAGTTTTTCCACGGAGCAAATCATGAGCAACGTTCCAGTCGACCTGCGCTTCCTCAAGTCCCACGAATGGGCGCGCCTCGAGGCCGACGGCACCATCACGGTGGGCATCTCCGACCACGCGCAGCAGGCACTCGGCGACCTCGTGTTCGTCGAGGCCCCCGAGGCCGGCCGCCAGGTCGCCGCGGGCGAGGCCTGCGCAGTCGTCGAATCCGTCAAGGCGGCCTCCGACGTATATAGCCCGGTGGGCGGCGAAGTCGTGGCGGGCAATGCCGCGCTCGGCGGCCAGCCCGAGCTCATCAACCAGGACCCCTATGGCGCCGGCTGGATCATGCGCATCCGCCCGGCCGACAAGGCGCAGTTTGCCGCGCTGCTCGACGCGAAGGCATACGAGGCGGCGCTCGCGGCGGAAACCCACTGAACGGACGGCTGCACGATGCCCTTCATTCCACACACGGCGGACGACGTCCGCGACATGCTCGCGGTCATCGGCGCGCCGACGACGGAGGCTCTGTTCGACGAGATCCCGGCTGAGCTGCGCGCGAAGTCGCTCGGCGGCGTTCCGGCCGCGCTCTCCGAAATGGAGGTCGGTCGGATGATGCTGGAGCGCGCCGCCGCGGACGGCCTGCCGCTGAACTTCATCGGCGCGGGCGCCTACGAGCACCACGTGCCCGCCGCCGTCTGGGCGATCGTCACGCGCGGCGAATTCTACAGCGCCTACACGCCGTACCAGGCCGAGGCGAGCCAGGGCACGCTGCAGCTGCTCTACGAATACCAGTCGATGATGTCGAGCCTGACCGGCATGGCGGCCTCCAATGCGTCGCTGTACGACGGAGCGACGGCCGTCGCGGAGGCTTGCCTGATGGCGGTGCGCGCGCACCGCAAGTCGAAGTCGCAGCGCGTGCTGGTGCCCGCTGCGCTGAATCCCGCCTACCGCGATGTCCTGCAGGCCATCGCGGGCAACCAGAATCTCGCATTCGAGTTGCTGCCGTACGATCCGCAGGGCGGCCAGACGACCGTCGCGAGCCTCGAGAAGTACCGCGGCGCGGACATCACCGCGCTCGTGATCCAGCAACCCAATTTCTTCGGCACGCTGGAGGACGTCGACGCGCTGACCGACTGGGCCCACCAGGCCGGCATGCTGGTGATCGCGGTGGTCAACCCGGTGTCGCTCGCCGTGCTGAAGCCGCCGGGCGAGTGGGGCCAGAACGGCGCGGACATCGTCTGTGGCGAAGGGCAGCCGCTCGGCGTGCCGCTGTCCTCCGGTGGCCCTTATTTCGGCTTCATGACCACGCGCATGGAGCACATCCGGCAGATGCCCGGCCGCATCGTCGGCCGCACGGTCGACCTCGACGGCAAGCCCGGCTTCACGCTGACGCTGCAGGCCCGCGAGCAGCACATCCGCCGCAGCAAGGCCACGTCGAACATCTGCACCAACCAGGGGCTGCTGGTCACCGCGGCCACGATCTACATGTCGCTGGTCGGTCCCAGGGGGCTCGCGCAGGTGGCGGCCACGTCGATGGAGCGCGCGTCGCAACTCGTCCAGGCACTCACCCGGGTGCCGGGCGTTCGGCTCGCATTCGACGGGCCTCGCTTCCACGAGGCGGTGTTGCTGCTCGACCGCCCGGTCCGCGGCGTTCTCGAAGCACTCGCGGCGCGGGGTATCGTCGGGGGCTGCGACATTTCCGCGGACTACCCGTCGCTCGGCAATGCGCTGCTCGTCTGCGCGACCGAGACGCGCACGCCCAGTGACATCGAGACCTATGCCCGCGCGCTCGCCGAAGTGATGCAGAGCGCGGTCGCCGCCTGAGCCGCCTGCGAGGATGACGACATGCACGAAAAGCTGATCTTCGAACATTCGCAGCCGGGCCGCAGCGCCGAAGCGCAGTACCCGCTCGGCGAGGTCACCCCGTCCATCCCCGCAGCGCTGCGCCGCACCAAAGCGCCTCTGCTGCCCGAGGTGTCGGAGCTGCAGGCCGTACGCCATTTCACGCGCCTGTCGCAGCTCAATTTCTCCATCGACACGCACTTCTACCCGCTCGGGTCGTGCACGATGAAGTACAACCCGCGTGCGTGTAACCAGTACGCGATGCTGCCCGGCTTCCTCGGCCGGCACCCGCTGGCGCCGGAGTCGACCGGCCAGGGCGTGCTGCGGTGCCTGTACGAGCTGCAGGAAATGCTCAAGGAAGTGACCGGCATGCGCGGCGTCTCGCTGACCCCGATGGCCGGCGCGCAGGGCGAGTTCGCGGGCGTGGCGATGATTCGCGCCTACCATCGCGCCCGCAACGACCTCGCCCGCACCGAGATCATCGTGCCGGATGCCGCGCATGGCACGAACCCGGCCACTGCAACGATGTGCGGTTGCACCGTCAGGGAAATTGCCTCGCTGCCGAATGGCGACATCGACCTCGACGAGCTGCGCAGGGCCGTCGGCCCGCAGACCGCGGGCATCATGCTGACCAATCCGTCCACGCTCGGCGTCTTCGAGCGGCGCATCGGCGAGGTGGCCGGCATCGTCCACGAGGCGGGCGGGCTGCTGTATTACGACGGCGCCAATCTCAATGCAATCCTCGGCAAAGTGCGGCCGGGCGACATGGGCTTCGACGTCATCCACATGAACCTGCACAAGACCTTCTCGACGCCGCACGGCGGCGGCGGGCCGGGGTCGGGCGCGGTGGGCGTCAGCGAGCGGCTGCTGCCGTTCATGCCGCTGCCGGTCGTGGGGCTCGACGGCGGACGCTACCGCTGGCTCGGCGCGAAGGATCTGCCGCAAAGCATTGGGCGGCTCTCGGCATACATGGGCAATACGGGCGTGTTGCTGCGCGCCTACATCTACATGCGGATGCTCGGGCGCGAAGGCATGCACCGGGTCTCGGAGTTCGCGACGCTGAACTCGAATTACCTGATGGCGCGCCTGAGCGCAGCCGGGTTCGAGCTCGCCTACCCGGGGCGGCGGGCGGGGCACGAGTTCATCATCACGATGCGAAGCGAGGCGCGCAATTACGGCACGACGGCGATGGATTTCGCGAAACGGCTGCTCGACTATGGCTTCCATGCGCCGACGACCTATTTTCCGCTGCTCGTTCCCGAGTGCCTGCTGATCGAACCGACCGAGACCGAGTCGAAGCAGGAGCTCGACGCGTTCGTCGACGCGATGATCGCGATCCGCGAGGAGGCGCAGTCCGACCCGGCGAAACTGAAGGGCGCGCCCTACACGCTGCCGGTGCGGCGGCTGGACGACGTGCGCGCAGCGAAGCAACTCGACCTGGCCTGGAAGGCCGCCTGATGCGCGGCGGATCGGCGCAGGCTCGCGGGCCTGCCGATCCGCCGGCGATTCGCGACGTGGACGGCGGAGCTTTCGGGCTCGGCCGGCCCCACGATCCCACCTTCACCACCCACTATCCGTTCCCCCTATGACTGCACTGATCTGCGGCTCGATGGCCTTCGACACGGTCATGGTCTTCAACGGACGCTTCCGCGACCACATCCTGCCGGACCGCATCCACCTGCTGAACGTCTCGTTCCTGGTGCCGAGCCTGCGGCGCAATTTCGGTGGCTGCGCGGGCAACATCGCCTACAACGTCGGCTTGCTCGGCGGGGCTGGCGTGCCGATGGCGACCGTCGGGCACGACTTCGGCCCTTACGGTCACTGGCTCCGCGAACGCTCGATCGACCTCACCCACGTTCGCGTCATCGACGGCGAGTTCACGGCGCAGGCTTTCATCACGACCGACCTCGACGACAACCAGATCACCGCTTTCCACCCCGGAGCGATGAACCACTCGCACGTGGTGCAGGTGCCGCGGGCCGACGGCATCACGCTCGGCGTCGTGGCCCCGGACGGGCGCGAGGGCATGCAGCGTCATGCCGAGCAGTTCGCCGCGGCCGGCATCCCGCTGCTGTTCGATCCCGGCCAGGGCCTGCCGATGTTCGATGGCGAGGAACTGCGCAGCTTCATTGCCCGGTCGGCCTGGGTCGCGGTGAACGACTACGAGGGCCAGATGCTGCAGGAGCGCACCGGCCTCTCGCACGCCGAGATCGCGCGACGGCTGCGCGCGCTGATCGTGACGCGTGGCGCGGAGGGCAGCGTCATCTACGCCGACGGGCGCGAGATCGTGATCCCGCCGGCGCGTCCGGATGCCGTCGTCGATCCGACCGGTTGCGGCGATGCCTACCGGGCCGGCCTGATTTTCGGCCTGCAGAACGGCCTCGACTGGGAGACCACCGGCCGCGTGGCCTCGTTGATGGGAGCGATCAAGATCGCCCATGCGGGCACGCAACAGCACCGCTTCACGCGCGAAGAGTTCGAAGACCGCTTTCTCGCGTCCTTCGGACGGAGGCTCCGATGATGCGCTGCGTGCTGCCGTCGATCCTGCTGCTGCTCGTCTCGGCGACGGCGTCGGTGCCCGTCATGAGCCGCGCTGCGGAAACCCCGCTCTGGGACGAGACCCTGTCGCGCATCGCGTCGTCGGTGGTCACGATCGAAGTCGACCAGGCGCGCGCGTTCGATACCGAGTGGAACCAGTCCACCCAGGCGACCGGTTTCGTGGTCGATGCCGAACTCGGACTGATCCTGACCAACCGCCATGTCGTCACTCCGGGACCGGTGGTTGCCACCGCGATCTTCCAGAACCGCGAGGAAGTCGAATTGCGCGCCGTGTATCGCGATCCGGTGCACGACTTCGGCTTCTACCGCTACGATCCGGCCAGGCTGCGCTACGTGCAACCCGTGGCGTTGCCGCTCTATCCGCAGGGAGCCCGCATCGGCACCGAGATCCGCGTCGTCGGCAACGACGCGGGCGAGCAGTTGTCGATCCTGGCCGGGACGCTCGCGCGCCTCGACCGCGCGGCGCCCGAATACGGCGCTGGCAAGTACAACGACTTCAACACCTTCTACATCCAGGCGGCCTCGGGCACGTCTGGCGGCTCGTCCGGTTCGCCGGTCATCGACATCCGCGGCCGGGTCGTCGCACTGAATGCAGGCGGCAGCAGCGGCGCGGCTTCGAGTTTCTACCTGCCGCTCGGCCGCGTGCAGCGCGCGCTCGAAATGCTGCAAGCGGGCCTGCCGATCACGCGCGGCACGCTGCAGGTGACGTTCACCTACACGCCTTACGACGAGCTCGAGAGGCTCGGGTTGCGACCGGAGACCCAGGCGGCCGCGCGCCGGGCTGCACCGGAGCGCACGGGCATGCTGGTCGTCGACGACGTGCAGCCGGGCTCGCCGGCCGAAGGCGCCCTGCAGCCAGGCGACATCCTGGTGCGGATCCAGGAGCAGCGGATCACGACCTTCGAGCCGCTCGCGGCGGTGCTCGACGACTCGGTCGGTCGCACGATCGACGTCGAAGTCGAACGCGGCGGCCAGCGGATCGAAGTGCGGCTCGCGGTGCAGGACCTGCACGCGATCACGCCCGCGGAATACCTCGAGTTCGGCGACGCCGTGGTGCACCGGCTGTCCTACCAGATGGCGCGCCATTTCAATGCGCCGATTCAGGGCATCTTCGTCGCGAATCCCGGCTACGCGCTCGGCGCGTCCGGCGTGCCCCGCGGCGCGGTCATCACCAGCATCGGCGGGCAGGCCGTGGCGACCCTCGAGGAATTCGAGGTCGCGCTGGCGAGGCTTCCCGACGGTGCGCGCACGACATTGCGCTACAAGACGCTGGACGACCCGCAGGGCACGCAGACCGGTGTGTTCCGAATGGACCGTCGCTGGTACCCCGCCGCACGCTGCAGGCGCGACGATTCGACCGGGTACTGGCCGTGCCGTGAGCTCGCGGCGCCTCCCGTCGCCGAGACTGCAAAGCCTGCCGTCACGTCGTTCGTGATGTCGGGGGACCCCGTCGCGGACCGACTTGCGCCATCCCTGGTGCTGGTCAATTTCGAGATGCCATTCTCGGTGGCCGGCGTGACGGAACGGGTCTATCACGGCACCGGGCTCATCGTGGACGCGACCCGCGGCCTCGTGGTCGTGGATCGCAACACCGTGCCGGTGTCGGTGGGAGACGTGCGCATCACGGTCGCCGGGTCGATCGAGATCCCGGCGCAGGTGACCTATGTGCATCCGTTGCACAATCTCGCGCTGCTGTCGTTCGATCCGGCGCTGCTTGACGGCACGCCGATCAAGGCTGCCCGCCTCGAGCCGCGGGATCTCGTGCCCGGAGAGGCGGTCACCGTCGTCGGTCTCGGCAGTGATTCGCGAGTGCGCTCGATTGCGACCACGGTCGCCTCGATCGACGACGTGAAACTGCCCCTGTCGCGCACGCTGCAGTTCCGCGAAGCGAACCTGGAGGTCGCGACGCTGGTCAATCCGCCCGGCGACTTCGACGGGGTCGTCGTCGGCGGCGACGGCCGCGTGCGGGCGCTCTGGTCGAGCTTCGCGACCGAGAGCGGTCGCGACATGGTGCAGGTCAATCGCGGCGTGCCGATCGACCTCGTCGTCGAACTCATCGAGACGGTCCGTGAGGGGCGGCCGTTGTATTCACTGGAGGTCGAGTTCGAGGCGGTGCCGATTTCCGCTGCGCGCAAGCGCGGGCTGCCGGACCCGTGGGTGCGCAACCTCGAGTCGCTCGACGGCGCGCATCGCCAGGCCTTGAGCGTCGCGCGCCTCGTTGCTGGCTCGCCCGCCGCCGACGTGCTGCGTGAAGGCGACTTGCTGCTGGCGATCGACGGGCGCCCGTTGAACCGCGTGCGCGACGTCGAGCGCGCCACGCGGGCGCCGCAGGTCAACGTCACGGTCCTGCGCGACGGCGCGGAGCGCAGTTTCGACGTGCAGACCGCTGCGCTCGACGGCGGCGACATCGACCGCCTGCTGCTCTGGGCTGGCGCCGTGCTGCACGCTCCCCATCGGGCCATGTCGGCGCAACGGGGAATTCCGCCCGAGGGCGTCTTCGTCGCGTACTTTTCCTATGGCTCGCCGGCCACGCGCCACAAGCTGTTCGCCGGTCGCCGCATCGTCGAGGTGGACGGGGTCGCCACGCCCGATCTCGACGCGTTCGTCGCGGCGGTGCGTGGGCGCGCGGACCGGTCGTCGCTGCGGCTGAAGACGATCACGTGGAACGGATCGACCGAGATCATCACGCTCAAGCTCGATCGGCATTACTGGCCGACCTATGAGTTGCGCCGCACGCCTGCCGGCTGGCAGCGCCAGGCCATCGACTGATCGGCGGGACTCCTGTCGCGCCGAAGCGACAGCAGTGGCCGGAGAAGATCATGCGTGACGTCCGGCTGTAGCGCCTGAATCATGCGTGATCGAGGGTGCGACAGACCTTGCAGTCGATTTCGGGCCAAGACGTTGGATCTTTGCGACAGCTTGGGTAGTATCCCGGCGACGACCGGCTGATGAGGGGGCGTCGACTGGGGAGGGGCAATGGCGTGCGTCCGCGGCGCGCTGCTGCTTGCCGCACCGGCGCACGATTCCAACCAACTAGAAAATCGTGAGGTCTGCACGCATGTCATGTTATTCACGCTCCGCGCTCGTCAGCCTTGCCGTGGCTGCCGCGCTCGGCCAGGTCTCGACGCGGGCTTCGGCCCAGGCGCTCGAGGAAATCATCGTGACGGCGCGCAAGACGGAGGAGTCGCTGCAGAGTGCGCCGGTCGCCGTTTCGGCCTTCACGGCCCGGGCCATCCAGGATCAGGGTCTCGTCAGCATCAACGACATTGCCCAGTTCACGCCGGGCCTGTCCTTCTCGCAGGCATTCGGCCGTACGACCGACCGGCCCGTGATCCGCGGCCAGTCGAACGTGCTCGCCGGCGTGCAGTTCGGCGTCGAGTCGGGCACGGCCTACTTCATCGACGGCGTCTATTTTCCGGGCGACGTGCAGGCCATCGACTTCAACTCGCTCGAGCGCATCGAAGTAGTCAAGGGCCCGCAGAGCGCGCTGTACGGTCGCAATACCTACGCGGGCGCAATCAACTTCATCACGCGCGCGCCCAGCGAAGACGTCGAGGCGCACGTCAAGGCGGTGGTGGCCGAGTTCGGCGAGCAGGACTACTCGTTCTCAGTCGGCAGCAGCTTCCTCGACGACAAGTTCGGGCTGCGCGTCAATGCCCGCAGCTACGAGTACGACGGCGAGTACACGAACACGCTCACCGGCAAGAAGGTCGGCGACGAGTCGACGAAATCGCTCGGGCTGTCCGCTTACTGGCAGCCGATCGACGACCTCAAGCTCCAGGCGACCGGCTTCTATCGCGAGGACGACGACGGTCCGCTCGCGCTGTTCCTGCAGGGCGCGAACGAGAACAACTGCAAGCCGGGCTTTCGATCGACGCTGTACCGTGATCCGGCCGGGCCGGCGACGACCGGGGGTAACCCGAACCAGTACTTCTGTGGACGCATCCGCCCGGGTGTGGTGGCGCTCAACACGGATCCGCTCCCCGTATCCGTTGGCGGCGTGCCGCAGGTCCGCGACGGCACGGCCTTCGACGGCGTCGAGACCGACGAATACTTCGGCACTCTGCGGGCCGACTGGGACGTCGGCGGATCGGGCTGGGTGGTGACTTCGCTTTCGGGCTACCGGGACTTCGAGAACCTGTTCGGCACCGACAGCGATCACTCCAACGCGTTCACGCTGGTTCCGTCCTTCATCCCGGGTACGGGACTCGTGTTTCCGCCGGCGACCGAGGAGCCGCTGTTCGCCAACACGAATCGCAACGACACCCGGAGCGTCTCGACCGAACTGCGCCTGGCCAGTCCCCAGGACCGCCGGCTGCGCGGCCTGGTCGGAGGGTATTACTTCGATCAGGAGGACGACGGCAGCGACCTGACGTTCGCGAACCCGCGGGGCGGCGGTACCGCGGACTACACCGAAACGGTCACCAACGAGGCCATCTTCGGCCTCGTCGCGTACGACATCACCGACCGGGTGACACTGACCGCGGAAGTCCGCTACATGGAGGAGACCAAGGAGCGCACCGAATACTGTTCCACCGTGAACTACAACTGGATCACGCAGCGCTGCTCGAATGCGGCGAACGTGCCGAATGCGCTGCCATTGGGCGGGGTGCGCTACCAGGACGAGGCGAAATTCGACTCGACGACGCCGCGCCTCACGCTCGACTGGCAGGCGACCGACGACCTGATGGTCTACGGTATCTTCGCGCAGGGCGCGAAGCCGGGCGGCCTGAACGGCATCGCAGGTCAATCGATCGGCATTGGAACCTACGAGCAGGAAGAGTCGGACAATTTCGAGCTCGGTTCGAAGTTGTCGATGTTCGACAACCGGCTGCGCCTGAGTGCGGCCGCGTACTTCACGCAGGCCACCGACGTGCAGTTCACGCAGTCCGTGCCTTCGCCCACGGGGCAGGGGGCGGTGACCTCCGTGGCGACGAACCAGGGTGAAGGCGAGATCATGGGTCTCGAGTTCGAGATCGAAGCAGCGATCACGGAGGCAATCACGCTGTCGGCAGGCTATGCCTACACGGACACCGAGATCACCAAGGGTTGCGATGACTTCGAGTACACGTTGAACACCGGCGGCCTCGTCTACGACCCGGCGCTCGGCAACGTCCCGGAGTGCAGCATCAAGGGCAACCGCTATCCGCTGGGGGCCGAGGACAACGCGAACTTCGTGATGAACTACGACGCGCCGACCCAGTTCGGCCAGGGCCTCTCCTGGATCAGCAATTTCTCGGTGACCTATGAAGGCAGCAAGTACGTGCAGGTCCACAACCTCGCCGAGACCGGTGAGACGACGCTGGTCAACCTGCGGCTCGGCATCCGCAGCGACGATGGCTGGTCGATCGTCGCCTTCGGCCGGAACCTGACGAACGAGGACACGATCCCGCTCGCGACGCGCTGGTTCGACCTGCGGACCGGCACGTCCCGTACCTGCGGTGCCGTCTATGGCGCGCCCTGCGTGCCGGCATCGCCGCCGCCGGGCACGGCGGGTGGCGCGGACGTCGGGTCGCCGCGCGCATTCTTCGGTGCGCTGCGCCGTGGCCGCACCTTCGGTCTCGAGTTCAACTACGACTTCAAGCTCTGAGCGGAACCGTTCCGCAGTTCACGGGGCCGCGCAAGCGGCCCCGTTTTTTTGCGGCTATCATTCGCCGATGGTTACGGCCCGCCTCCCCCAGGACGAGATCGATGTCGCCGTCGACGCGTTGCGTGACGGGGATCTCGTCGCCTTTCCGACCGAGACCGTCTATGGTCTCGGCGCCGACGCGCAGAATCCCGACGCCGTGCGCAAGGTGTATGAGATCAAGGGCCGTCCCGCGACTCACCCGTTGATCGTGCACATCGACCACCCGCGGCTGCTCGAGCGCTGGGCG
>Ga0209288_10000641_pt1 | contig 10452 bp, 17 predicted proteins | sample PPLLaktember2015_4_FD_187261 | JGI IMG/M metagenome (GOLD analysis project Ga0209288, IMG submission 187261) | Freshwater sediment microbial communities from Prairie Pothole Lake near Jamestown, North Dakota, USA - PPLs Lake P8 Core (1) Depth... | ecosystem: Environmental > Aquatic > Freshwater...
AGGAGCATGTGAAGAACTATGGACCTGTGGCTATCCACGGCAAGCGCTACGACTTCAAACCGGACGAGAAGGTAGACTGGGATCGTGTGAACAAATCTCTCAGAAATCATGCCTATGAAGTTTTTCAGAAGCATGGTATAGATGTAAGAGACCACATGGGATTTAGTCAGACCTTCTCTACAGGTATCTGGAGGAGAGGCGATGAGGCTCTTATTAGGGAGCTAGACTTTCCCGTAAAGATTACTACAGAATTCAGGGGACACAAGATATGAGTTGGCTCGCCGACTTGGAGAGAGAATACCGCTACGAATGCGATGAGTGCCAAAAGGTTTCCGTCTACCTTCTTAAACAGCAGGATTATGACTATAGGCAGCCTCAGACCTGCACTCACTGTGGAAGCACGGCATCGTATGTGGGATTCAATCCCGTCAAGCTCGGCGTGCGCTCCAAGGTAGCTTTTGAGCATAACGGCAGAAAAGGCTACATTTGCTCGGACGGCAGAGGTAATGTAAGATATACCTCTGCTGCCAAGGAGCATTACCTTGAGACGGGAGACGTCAAGCCGCAGTACACCAGCGGCTATGTCGACCATCTTAAAAAGACTGGGCAAGAGGATCTTCTCAAAGAAACAAAGAGGTCAGAGATCATCGAGTCCAGAGAGAAGAACAAAGAACTGTCCAAGCTGGCAAAGCCAGTTATGGCAGTACCTGCTGACGTATAACAAGGGGATTGTGATCGTGAAGATAAAAGGAATTCAAAGGGACGGAAGCAACCAAGGGGAGATCCTGGAGCTGTCTGCAGAAGAAAAAGTACCACTGACACTCCAAGACGGGCTATCAAAGCACTCGGAGTTTGAGGGAAAATGTTTAGTGTGGTTCTCAGAACCAGCCCTTACAAACGTTAACTTTTTTTCTAGGGGTGCTCTTCTCAAAGGCAAGTGGCAGAACAACCTCTATAAAGCCTCAGGCACTGCACTGTTCCATATGCGGAAGATGAATCCTGACAGGATACTTGCGCCAAAGAGGAAGAAGTTCGCAATTGAGTTTGAAGACTGTCTTGACTCAATAGGACAACCCGATACCAAGGTCATTAAGCTCGTTATGGAGTAGGCATGGGGGTTTTTTCAAAGGCTGTAAGGGCTTCGATCCCCGCTGTTATTCTTATTGGCGGGTCTTATTCCTACTATTTTTATCCCAGAAAAGTAGTCAACGAACCATTTAATAAAGTCGAGTTCGCGGGCGCCTATGACGGAGATACGTTTTCAGTAAATATCCCATCCCTTCCTGATGTATTTGGAAAGCAAATATCTGTTAGGATAAGGCATATCGATACCCCTGAAAAGAACGGGGAGACCCCGTGTGAAAAGAGGGTCGCTGCGGAGGCGGGCGAGGCTTTAGAAACCCTTCTAGCCAACGCCAAAAGAATCGACCTTATAAACCCACAACGAGATAAATATTTCAGAATCTTGAGCGACGTTATGGTAGATCGTAAGGTCGATGTCGCCGAGTTCATGCTTAAGAACAAGCTAGCCTATCCCTATGAGGGCGACACCAAGCCGCTTGTCGACTGGTGCAAATACGGCCAGCAATAAAAAATAAACCAGGCCAGTTTCTTGGCATAAGAATAATGGAATAAAATCTATTTGTTACAGGAGGTGACGTGAGCACGGCTGCGCCTAAAATCATGGCCTATAAAGACAAGGAAAAACGAGTTTTATCTATAAGGAAGTTTATCGAGCTGGATTTTGTGTCTGACAGTGGTTTCGTCCTTATCCAGTGGGGGTCGAACCCCGTTAAGTTCATCTGCTATCTCAAGAAAGGAGGGAGGGCTCCGGTATTTCTTTACTCTGTGCGCTGGCTCATCAAGGTTTCTTTGTGGAACTTCAGGGCCGGATATACCTACAAACCTATTAACTTAAGGACTTTTTGGAGAAAACAATGCGCTCAAATAATAGACTTAGCCCACTACCGTCGTGGGACTACGAGGATAAGCAAGACCAGCTCTCCGACTGGGTTGCCAACTCCAACACAGGAATAATGGGGTTTACGTTTGGAGAAGTTCCCGCCGAGTGTTTTGATTTCTGCATATCTCAGTATGAAAGATTTAATGTCAGCGTTCCCAATATTCTCTACAGCGTGGTCGAGGCTGGAGCCAGTGCCGCGCTTTATTATATGGACTGCGTAGACCCTTATGTGCTGTTTTCTGGGATAAGCGATGTGGATATGACTGATGATTGGGCCATGCATGCCTATGAGGTCGTTGACGACAGGGGGAAGATATATGAGATAAGCCCAGAGTCAGTCGAGACGTTTATTTTCAGGCCGGGGCAGGATGAGGAGGTCTTCCAGAGGGTGATGTCCCATCCAGGACTAAAGGCGCTGCCTGTGGGACTTGGGGAGAGCATAGCGGATGTTATCCATGGTGAGTATGGTTCCGACTGCTGCTACACGCTGAGCATGGAGGCAGATGACGCTCTTAGGAGCATGTGCACAACGGCCGACGGAAAGTTCAACAGGGAGATGCACGATGCTTATTTCGAGCTTGCTGCTTGGGCAACCTGTGCTTGGCTTATAGGCCCGTCCGGCAGGAACTTCAGGTACTCCCACCATGACATATTCTGTGCAGTTATGGATCATGGCGAGGCTATCTTGTATGACGGATCTGTCTTGGCCCCCAAGTATTATCGCAAGCTGGGTAGGCCACCAAAGAGCTGCTCAAAGTGCGGAATACCGTCCTGGTGCGTGGAGCTGATCTCGTCTGGGGTTACAACAAGATATCTGTGTGAATCATGCTACAGCGAGGGTATGCCCCCTTCGGCTCTGGCTACTTGCGGCAGCAAGCGCTGCCTTTTGGTGGCCTGCCGTCATCACCCCTACCACAGTCTTGGTAGTGCGGGAATTCAGTATGCGAGGAAAGATCACGGCCAGCTTGGCGCTTCTGCCAGAGGTGAGTCCGTACTTAGAATAAGAGGAGGAAGAGGTGGTTAGTAAAGAACTTATTGCAAAAAAGAACGACGAGCTCCGTTCGGTTCTCCCGAACACGATAATCCCGAACAGGCTGCACCTTTCGCTGGAGGTGTACCAGCTGTCTCAAGAGAAACTTATACAACTGTTTGAAAAAATCAAACACTTCAACGACTTCAATTCATACAATGACCCCTACGGGGAGCATGATGCCGGTGTGGTTATCGTTGAGGGCGAGGATTTCTACTGGAAGTTTGACTATGCCAATGAGGATGACATGGAGTCTTACAAGGAGGATGGTGTTAGAATTCTTACCATTATGAGGTTAAGTGAGTATTAAAATGTGATAATCTGGAAGCATAGCAGCATTTCCGGAGGACACAGTGGATATCAACAAAGTCTTTATGACTGGTGTAGCTGAAACTGCACCTGTTCTTACAACCTTACCCCAGACCAGAACGCCTCTCTGTTATTTCACCCTAAGGGTGGAGGAGAGGTTCACCAGCAACAAGGCGACTCCGAGCATAAGGGTCAACTACTTTCGGGTAGAAAGTCTTGGCAGGCAGGCCGAATCTTCTTACCATAAGGTTCGTCGCGGGGGGAGATACCTTGTTGATGGGTACCTTAGGCAGGAAAACAGTATTGCGAATCGTATAGACCATGTGAAGATCAGAAGTTTCGGGATCATTGCGGATCCGTCTTCTGATAGTCACCTGTACAAAACAGGACTACAAGAGGCTCTTGATATTTTAGCTACAAGCCCAGATTTGGCCGCTGCCATAACTGTGATACAGGAGCTCATAAATGGCACCAATTAGGAGAAACACATGTACAATGAGGTTGGTAATGCTGCCTCTCTCAAGCAGCATTACGGAACATACTATCAATCATTTCTAAAGGATATACTCCCAGGAACAAAAGAATACTCACACACAATTCAAGGCCCTCCAGGCACAGACTTTCCGACCTTCTACAATTATCTAGAAACCCTAGGCAGAGATATTTACAGAGCTATAGAAGGTGCTAGCGTTGAAAGCTATTTCACTGCTATAACAAATCATAGGAATGCTATGGTATATCTCCTTGCACGTTTTTTGGATGAGAGGATTGAGGCCGAGTATCTCCCTTATAAAGTGGGCCTTCTCGAGAGCTGGCAGATATTTAAAGTCAGCAGCTGCAAGGGTGTGGTCATAACCTTCAAGGAGGACCATGAGGTTAAGCGGATCACTGTAATACCCCACTATGGGGTTTTAGGTGATGAGGTTCCTGGCGGGACAGATATAGTTCTTGATGCGGAAGAGACGCTTCTTATGGAAGGTCTTGGGTGGGATGAACAGCAAAAGTTCATGCTTAAAAAGAAAGGCCGTCTTAGGACGAAAGCCCTGTCGCTTGACGAGGAGCCCATACCGCTCAAAGAGATAAACACCGTCCTTGGTGTCAGGGACTGGAAATTAATTGGGTGCAGTTTGTGAAAAACGAAAACGAATTTAATGCTTATCTAAAAAAAGAATTTAAAAAGTTCTCTCAGTACAAGGCCATAAAGGTTTCCGATAGGTTCAAGATCGGACTCCCCGACTGGCTTATATTCCACCAAGGGAGGGCGGCTGCAGTAGAATGCAAGTTCGCAAAGGAGTGGCATAACGGGAAGAACGTTCTCAACCATGCCGTATCAGGACCACAGATAACTGTGCTGAACGGGTTTTCAGCGGTTTCGGTACCCGCCCTTGTCCTTATCGGTTTTGCGGATCGAAAGGAGATGTACGTAGGTAGGCCCGGTCATCTCACCCCTACGGGGAATGTGACTGGTAATATAATTTTCGGAAACTTCTTCGGCTTTGCATTTGAAGAGGTCGGCCTACTTCTAAAACATCTTTTTGAGGAGGGCACATGAGCTCAAAACCCACAAGATCAGTAAGAGCGGCCTCTGAATATAAAGACTTGGAGGAGTTCTTCAAGACATCAGATAACGATGTGAGTACCTTTGTCGATGTGCTTAAAGACCATATGGGAGATGCCTCGGACAGGGACGTCTCTTTTTCCAGAAAGCTCATGTCAGGACTGCCCGACAAGGTCTCTGCCCCCAGAAGGTTTCAGGAGAGCCTTTCTGGCTTCGTAAGGATCTTCCACGGATGGCACGATGCCGACTATGTCTGGCATGTCGAGCATGCTTCTATAAGAAGACCGTGGAAAGTACCTGTGGATAGAGTCATCTACATCATAGCCAAGACCATGCATGATGCCCTTCCTGACGTTGAAGCCACCATCTGGCCACCGCAACTGCAGTGGGAACTCAAGACCGTTACCTTCAAAGCTCTGAACCTATCCAAAGAGTGGAGCTTTAGTGAGGACATTATTGAAAAGATCAACAACCGCCTGTTTGAGGCACTAAATAAGGTAGTCTAAATCGTTTTTTTTAGCTATCAAAGAACTATAACCGGAGGAACCCTAAATATGGCAGATGATATTTTAGAACAAAAAGCAGGCGGCACTTTTGCAGACGATCTTGGTGTCGAAATAGAATACGTACAAGTCGAGGATGTCTCGGCAGAGCAGTTTAATAAATATGTGGATACCGCTGCTGCAGAGCTTAACCCGAACCTGGAGCTGACCTATGAGGACGAGCCACAAGACACCATGGAGTTTGGGGAGTACATCAGCTTTCTTGGAAACATCATTCAGGAGCAGTCTACTATGATAGCCACTCTTGACAAAAAACTAGATGAGGTGTCCTCCAAACTCAACTCATTACAGGATGTTATGTCAGTCCTGGCGGATCATGTTGAGGTAGAACCTTTCGACCTTGGTGCTGAGGATGACGAGGAGTTCGAGGATATTTTTGAAGACGAAGACCTTGATGATTACGAGCCTAAGAAAAAGGGAACACCTGGAAGACCTGCCAAAGAGACTCCCAAGACTCCACTTCCTCCAAAGAGGGAAAAGCCTAAGAAAACAACGGTTAAAAAGAAAGCCGCTCCCAAATCAGTCCCTAAAAAGAAAGCTCCTGCAAAGAAAAAGGCAGCTAAGAAAAAAAGTAAGAGGTAGTATATCCCAAACCTTAATCAGTCACTCCCACAGGTATTATAGCGATTCCTATGGGTGTACTTGTGTTATTTAAAATCTCCTTAAATCCCCATAAAAGCATTTTATGTCATATTTTAATGCTACGCATTTTGACAAACAAGGTTAAAACCCCTATTATTTAGATAGAGCATTTCACTGCTAATTTAGTAACACAGGGGGAATTTATGCCTATCTTCGACGAATTCAGAGACGCGGTGGCCAACGAGAACATCAAAGTATGTGCTTCTTGGCCTTCACAAAGACTGACAATGAACACCATGGATTTCGACAGACTTCGTACCCAGATGGGTGACAACGCTGTTGAAAGACAAAACGAGCAAAACCGCTCCTATCATATCCTCAACGCACGCTTAATGAAAGATGTTGTTGAGCCGGATATCGAGTCGGCCAATGCCTACAAAGAGATCGCAACAGGGCTTTCGCCAACCTCCCAAGGTTACCACTGGGCGAATCAGAACCAGCAAGTTAACGCTGCACTGACCACTTCAATTCACCAATTGGAGTCTACTGTAGCCAGCATGCAGGCCATGATGTACCAGATCGCCAGCCTTGTAAAAGACAAAGCCTAAGAACCACTTTCAGGCTGCCAGCAATTCTGGTAGCCTGTTTGGTTTAGAGCGTCCAACATTTTTAGGAGGAATTTATGCCTATTTTTCAAGAGTTCACAGATGCCGTAGCCAACGAAAACCTCAAGGTAATGGCTTCTTGGCCGTCCCAGCGTCTCACAACAAACACCATGGATTTCGACAGACTCCGCACTCAGATGGGAGACAACTCTGTTGAGCGTCAGAACGAGCAAAACCGTTCTTACCATATCCTAAACGCGCGCCTGATGAAAGATGTTGTTGAGCCTGATATCGAATCTGCAGGAGCGTACAAAGAGATCGCCACAGGGATTTCACCGACTTCTCAAGGATATCACTGGGCGAATCAGAACCAGCAGATCAATGCTTCTTTGACTACTACAATCCACCAGCTGGAGACCACCGTAAGTAGCATGCAAGCTATGATGTACCAGATTTTTGGGCTGATCAAAAAATAACACCTATCAAGACAGGAGGTCTTTAGATAGACCCCTAATTGGTTGACACAGGAGCACAGACCATGCCTATTTTTCAAGAGTTCACAGATGCGGTTGCTAATGAGAATCTCAAAGTATGCGCATCTTGGCCTTCACAAAGACTTACAACAAACACCATGGACTACGATAGACTTCGTACTCAAATGGGTGACAACTCTGTCGAAAGACAAAACGAGCAAAACCGCTCGTACAGCCTTTTAAATGTTAGGCTGATGAAGGATGTTGTTGAGCCTGATATCGAATCGGCAGCAGCTTACAAAGAGATCGCTTCTGGCATCTCTGCGACCTCTCAGGGCTTCCACTGGGCAAACCAAAATCAGCAGATCAACGCTGCACTGACTACTTCTGTACACCAGCTACAGACAACCGTAGCCAGCATGCAAGCAATGATGTATCAGATTTTCGCACTCATCAAGAAGTAAAGACTGCTAGCGGTTGCCAAACAGCCCTTGTGACTGAATTTTGGCAGCGCGCTCAGCTCTTTCCAAAGCTCTGTCTTCAGCAGCATCGAGAAGTTTCATGGTGCGCTCCTGGATCTCAAGATCCTTGAGCTCTGCTTCGTGCATAGCCTCTTTGATCTTCTTACTTAAGTCCACCGCATCTTGATGCATGTTCTTGAGATCTTCTCTAATCTCATCACTTCTACTTGCCACAGAAGATTCCAACGTATCGACTTTGCTTGAAATGTCTTTACCAATGGCCTCAAGACCTGCCGTTAGGGCCTCTAGCGCTATGCGTATTTTCTCAAGCTCCTCTTTCGTCTTATCACATGCCCCGCCCTGAGAAGGTGGCTCCTCTGGTATCCTTGGAACCTCTATAGGAGGAACCGGCATCTTTGGAGGCGTAGGAATCCTTGGAGGCATAGGTATTCTCGGCGGCTGCTGCGGAGGCATGGGTATTCTCGGCGGCTGCTGCGGAGGCATGGGTGGACGAGGCTGCGGAGGAGCATCTTGTCCCGAAGTCGGAGGCGCAGGAACCCTAGGCACCCGTGGAGGAATCGGTGTAGGGATTCTTGGGTTTTTTGGAATAGGTATCGGCCACTCAGAACCTGAGCCTTCTTGGGCAGGTGGTGCTGGTCTGTTGGGCGGTGGCGGAGGAACTGTTGGCTCATCCACGGGCGGAGCTGGTACAGGTTCTTCTGCGGGCTCTTCTACAGGAGGCTCTGGCTCTGGCTCCACCTCATTCATAAGGTCTTTAAACGACTGGATGATAGGTACCTTATCGAGCGTGTCTTCGATAATGTCATCCATGACCTCTTTGAAAGTATTGTTGTCTTGATCCATTACAGCAAGATCAAGCTCAAGATCCTGCATAAGCTCTTTTGCAGCTTCTTCACCAATATATTGACTGAACGGAAGCGGTCCGTCCTTAAGCCTGGTGGTCCTAACGGAGCCACCTTCGGGCTTTGCGGGTTGCCGAAAAAACATAACGATCCTCCTGATCTTTAAACCTCAAAAGCACGTCTGCGAGTTTTACTACAGCCAGGGTCACTCTTCCGATTTCAAGACTAGCTGTAAAAGCTGCTTTTTTAGATTCTCGTCTTTGTTGATTCTGGCCGTGATCATGTGGTTAAAGTCTATTGTGAAGATGGCTTTGTTTTCAGCGTAGAAGATCGCCTTGTCGATTTTCTTGGCGATCATCATATCCAATTCTTTATCTGTAAATTCCATGTGTTCCTCCGAATTTTTTATCCTTACGCTGATGGTATCCTAAAACGAAAACAAAATAAATGCTAGAAATATTGTTGGAGGCTATTTCTGGAGGAAACACTATGGTTATTTACAGTATAAACAGGAGCTTATTTGAAGAACTTGTGGGGTGTTTGAATTATTGTCCCGGACTCTTATCCTTGTTGTGCTTATGGGTTAGGTATGCCGCACCTGTACCGCCAGCCACCCCAAGACCTGCCGCAATAAAAGCCGGTAGATGAGGGTGGTGTGGTTTCTTTCTCATCGTTTTTTTCAGAATATGGGCGGTTGCCGCACCTGTACCGCCTGCTGCCAGCCACGGCATAAGAGAGCCTTTCTGCAAAGGTTTCTTATGAGAAGGTGTCGACTCTTTTGGGGGTATGAATTCTTTTTCGGGTATAGGTTCTTTTTTTGTATCCTTGCGGAGGTGTTTTTCAAGGCGCTCCTGTAATTTACTTTTTGAAGGCTCTGTCTTGTGTGATTTAATAGTGTTCGACATAGTCTTCTTAGAAAAGATGACGGGATTAAACCCCTTTTCAAGAGATACGGCGTGGATTGGTGGGTATCCTGTTTGGAAATCAACTATCTTGCCACCAACGATATTGGCAGGCCGGAGGTCCCCCATAGGAAGGCCCTTAGACTTCGCAAGCTCGACGTATTTTTTCTGCTCGGGGGTGATATTTTCCACACTGTACATAGCTTTTCTAATATTGTCTTTCCGCTTGTCTAACTCCACGAATCTTTTGTGAAGGACTTTCCATTCAGGTGTATTTTCTTTGGCCTTCATCATTTTTCTGCCTGCCGATCTCCCTTGCGTCTCCAGCTTATCGTACAACCTATCAAGCCTGGGGCCGTAATCCTTCTTGCCAGGAGTTGCCATCTCGTAATATCCCACATGACCTTTGCTTCCTTTTAGGTGTGCAAAAGGTCCTTTTCCTCCGGTTATCCCGTAAAGTTTTTTCCAGTGGCCCAAAGTATCCTGGGCTTCCTGCAAATATTCTTTTGTGTAGCCAGGATGCCTTATTAACGGGGTTTTGCGTACTACCCTCCCATAGTGGGGATGCAACACTTCTTCGGCTATTTGGCTTGCACCAGTGCCCAGATGGCGAACGGTACGCTCAGGCAACCCCAAGGACTGCAGTTTTTCTACAAAACTTTTTCCAAGGTCCTTGCCGCCGCGAAGTTCCTTAACCCATCTAGGAGCGGCCCTCTTCTCAAACCCTAGCCAAAAGTTACCAGTCATTATCAGCCCCCCGTGGTAAAACAGTTTACTCTTTATACTTCTTTTTGATCTTTCCCTTGTCATCGTAGTAGTCCTCTACCATGGCGTTGTGCGCCATGGATTGTCCTCCTATTGCTCCTGCCAAAGACCCAGGAGGTCCGGCCAGTGCACCGCCAGCAAGGCTGCCAAGTACCCCTGCTCCTATTCTAGCAAGCCACTCACCTATTCTTGAATGCTTATCGGGGCGATCAGCTATAACTGTCTGGCCCGTAACACCAAAAGGAAGGAAGTTTAGACCTGCTCCCAAGAGCAGCTCTTTGTTTTTTGTTTCTAGAAGCGCCTGCTTCTCAAACCCTTTCCAAAACGCTTTCTTCTCCACGTACTTGTCCTCCATTTCCTTGAGATGAGTGTAATAAT
>Ga0209288_10000644_pt1 | contig 10423 bp, 10 predicted proteins | sample PPLLaktember2015_4_FD_187261 | JGI IMG/M metagenome (GOLD analysis project Ga0209288, IMG submission 187261) | Freshwater sediment microbial communities from Prairie Pothole Lake near Jamestown, North Dakota, USA - PPLs Lake P8 Core (1) Depth... | ecosystem: Environmental > Aquatic > Freshwater...
AATCAGCCCTTTCCGTTCCGCCTCGCTATAGGCACGAGTAATGGTACCTATCGCAACCCCCAGCTTATCCGCCAGATCCCGCTGGGTGGGGAGTTTTGATCCAGGTATCAGCCCGCCGTCGGTAATGTCATCCGCGAGAGCGCGCACAATCTCTTGATATAAAGGTTCTTTCGACCAATCGATATTGTTCATCCATTGAGGAGTCATTGTAATCCTCCTAAGCTATTGCGAAACAAGGGAATGAGTTTAATTGCTGATTCCCCGTTCGAGTCTTTGTTACTGTGACAAAAAAGCCAAAACTATTATCAACCAAATTATGTATTATTCATTGTAATAATACAATAGATTTGTGACAATGTTTCAAAAAAAAGGAGGATATATGGGATTCGAAAATAAGCTGGCCGGAAGAACCTCCAATATGGCCGCCTCGGTTATTCGCGAAACTTTGAAAGTGGTCGCCCAGCCCGGAATGATTTCGCTCGCCGGAGGAATCCCCTCCCCGGACAGTTTCCCGGTCGACATTATGGAAGAATTAACCATTGCCGTTTTACACAAATACAAATCCTCGGCACTTCAATATGGCCCGACCGAGGGTTTCCCTCCGCTCCGCGAAGCTATGGTGCCTTACCTCAAAGGACTGGGCGTGGAGACCGATTCCGGAGGGGTTGTCGTTACTTCCGGTTCGCAGGGAGCCCTCGATATCCTCGGCAAAATCCTGATCGGCCCCGGAGACAAGATCGCTCTCGAAGCGCCAACCTACCTCGGCGCCCTGACCGCGTTCAATCCTTACGAACCGCACTATCTTTGTATCGAAACCGACCGCGAGGGCATCATCCCGGAATCGCTCGAAGAAATATTGTCACAGAACGAGGTGAAATTCGTCTACTTGGTCAGCAACTTCCAGAATCCGACCGGCAAGACCATCCCGTTGTCCCGCAGACAGCAGGTCGCGAAAATCATTGAGAAGTACAATGCCCTGCTGGTGGAAGACGATCCCTATCGCGCCCTCCGCTATCGCGGCGAAGATATCCCTCCTATCAAATCGCTCATCCCGGACCATACCGTCTATCTGACCACCATGTCGAAAGTCCTCGCCCCGGGTTTGCGGCTCGGAGTCACCGTCGCCCCGGAATTGATTCAGAAATGGATGGTCCTGGCCAAGCAGGGAGTAGATCTGCATACCAGTAGTTTCGATCAGGCCCTGGCATCGGAGTACATCTCCGGTGGATACATTAAAAAACAGCTTCCAAAAATTATCGCACTATATCGTCCCAGGATGGATGCCATGCTTGGTGCACTCGATGAATATTTCCCCGAAGGCTTCACCTGGTCGCGTCCCGAGGGAGGCATGTTCCTCTGGGCGGAGGGCCCCGACGGCGTCGATACCGAAAAGATTTACTGGGAGGCCATTAAGGAAAATGTCGCCTTCGTTCCCGGGAAGTACTTCTATGCCAAAAAGGGCATGGGAAATGCCACCATGCGCTTGAATTTTACCATGTGTGACGAGCAGACCATAGAACGAGGAATCAGAATCCTGGCCGAGGTTCTCAAGAAAAGTATGATTACGGTCTGATTTCCTTATAGTTAATTGCTCTTTCCTTAGTTATAAGCCACCGGCAGGCGGGGAGTGTTATGATAATATGTTCGTCCGGCAGAAACAAAAGTGATGGCAATCGCGGCCCCTTTCGAATATCCTTCTGTCGAAATGAAAAGAGCCTGTGCGTGATTATCAGGGCCTTTTCGTATTATTTGAAAGTATGTAACGAATTTATCGATGGGAGTTATGATGGACGAGAATCGGAAGAATACCGGTAAAATCGCCTGGATCGATTTGACCGTGCCCGATGCCGCCAAAGTGCGGGATTTTTATTCCAAAGTCGTCGGGTGGCGAGCCTCAGCGGTTTCGATGGGAGACTACAGCGATTTCAGCATGATGCTTCCCTACGATGATGCTCCCGCCGCCGGTATATGTCATACCCGCGGAGTCAACGCCGACCTTCCGGCCCAATGGATGATATATATCATCGTCGATGACCTCGACAAGAGCATGGATGCCTGCCGCGAGATGGGAGGGAAAATTATCGCCGGGCCGAAAAAGATGGGGGAAGAGCGATATTGCGTGATTCAGGATCCCGGCGGAGCATTCGCCGCGCTGTACGAAAAGAAATAGTCATAAATTTCCAAGTAACTCCCGGACTATTTCCTCCCACTCTTCGTTATGGCTCTTCTTTGAACCCGGCTTTCCGGCCCGGGCATACCAGTATCCGGCGTTTCCCGTATTTCCTTCCTTTCGATGAAGATAAGCGTGAACCCAGGCCGCCTCTTTGGTATGCGAAGATTGCACCAGGAGGTGAGCCTCCTTCCAGTCTCCCCGTTTTTCGGTCCAAAGCGCCTGCAATTCGACCGATATTCCTTCCGGAATGAGCGGCCCTTTCAGCGATTCTATGAATTGCTCGAAGGTCATATAAGAAACGATACTCCTATGGAATTAATACGCCCATACCATGTCCTGCATTGTCATAATTCAAAATAATGAAACCTATTCACTCCATTTTCGTTTAGTAACTAAACGTAATGAATACCGATGCAAAGACATTAAACGGCGCTTTCGAAAGAATCATCGGAAAGATAACGGAAAACCACCGGAAACCCCGCGATTACGGGATCGGTGAAGTTTTGTATCCATCCGAGATTCAAACGATTCTGCTGATCGGGCAAAACCCGGGTATCAGCGTTACCGAACTCGCTGAGAAAAACGGAGTTACCAAGGGAGCGGTGTCGCAGCTGCTGAACCGCTTGGACGCCAAAGAATTGATTATCCGAAATGAAGACCCGCGCAACCTGTCGCGAATCAATCTCGATCTGACTCCGCGCGGGAAAAAGGCTTTTAAAAGCTATCGAAATCGCCACCGCAAAAACGATCTCGTTATTTTGAAATTCCTCGAAAGCCTCAACGAAAAGGAACGGGAGACCATCGGAGGATTTTTCAAGGCGGTCGAGAAGGGACTGGGCGGCGCCAAATAATTCCAGACGAGAAATATGACCGAATCCAATACCGGCTTATGCCGGTTTTTCGTTTTTAGTGATTTCCTGATACCAAAGATGTCCAAAAATAATACCTGTCGAATCGTATATTATCCGAATCCCGGAGGTTGATATTATGGAATTCAATGAAATAATGATGCAGCTTAAGAAATTGGGGACGGCGCAGAATGTCAAGGTGTACAAACGGCACGGAGCGGGGGATAATCTCTTCGGAGTCAGTTTCGCCAATCTCAATACCCTCAAAAAGAAAATAAAAACCGATCATTCTCTTGCCCTGCAATTATGGTCAACGGGTAATTCCGATGCCCGCACTCTGGCTACCATGGTAGCCGATCCGGTGGCATTCAAACAGGCCGACCTGGAAGCCTGGCTTAAAAATACTTCGTATTACATGCTGGCCGATTATACCGCCGGGATTGCCTCTAAAACTCCCTATGCGCTCAAAGCCATGAAGAAGTGGATGAAATCGAAAGACGAATTCGTCAGGGCATCAGGATACTCGGTCATGTCCGCCATGCTTCGTGACGACCGTGAAATCCCCATTACGGAATTGAAAGAAATTCTCCAAACCATCGAAAAGGAAATTCACAAATCGCCCAATCGCGCCCGCCATTCCATGCTTATGGGACTGATTGCAATCGGGATTTACCGTCCGGAATTGACCGAAGCGGCCAAGGAAGCCGCGAAACGAATCGGCAAGGTTGAAGTGGACCACGGCGAGACTTCATGCAAAACTCCCGACGCCGTACCATACATAGAAAAAGCTCTCAAACGGGCCAAACCGATTAAGCGAAAACGCTGCTGAAATTAAAAAGGCCGGTTGCAAAACCGGCCTTTCTTTATCTTACTCGCTGGTCATGATGAACAGCGGCTGCATTTCGAAACTGCGGTACTGCGGGCGAAGCCTGTCTTTGTTATAGTGCCGTTCCACGTTGACATATTTCTTGGTGTTCGTTACCACGTCGATCGGGACATTATCGTACCGCCCGTTTTTCAGCACCACCAGTCGCCCGTGAATTCCGTCCAAAAGCAGGTCGAGCGCCAGGTTGCCGTACGCCATCGGCACGATGGAATCGATCGCATCGGGATCGCCCCCCCGTACCAGGTAACCCAGCTTCTGGTTAATGACATTGATTTCTTTGCCGTTATTGAATTTCGGGGAGAGTTCCTTCAGCTTCGCCGAAACCAGGTCGCCGATTCCGCCAAGCTTCTTATGCCCGTATGCATCGGTGGTCGAATCGAGGAAAACCATTTCGCCCCCCTCAAACATCGATCCTTCGGAAACCAGCACGATGGAATATTTCGAAGTGCTCTTGCGCCGATCCTCGGCAAGAAGTTCCGTTAACCGTTCGATATTGAATTTGTATTCCGGTATCACACAGCGGTGCGCCGCTCCGGCCATGGTCGGAAGCATCGCCGTAAATCCCGCGTATCGCCCGAAAACCTCGAGCACCAAAAACCGTTCGTGCGAACCGGCCGAAGTCCTCAGGTTGTTTATCATGCTGATGGTCCGGGTAACGCAGGTGGAAAAACCGATACAGTAATCGGTTCCGGGAACGTCGTTATCCATCGTCTTCGGTATCGCCACCACTTTGAATCCCTCCTGGTACAGCCTTACGCCGTACGACAGGGTGTCATCGCCCCCGATCGGTATCATGTATTCGATTCCGAGGAATTCCAGATTCTTGATTACTTCCTTGGTAAGATCGTTGACGTCGTTGTTGTACTGCGCTTTAAGGTGATCCGGGACCTGGTCTCGTTTTACTTTCCCGGGATGAGTCCGCGAACTGTGCAGGAATGTTCCTCCGGTTCGTCCGGCCTTGTTGACGATATCCTCGGTAAGGCGCATATAGCAGGCGCTGTTATCGGCGTTTTTATCTCTGATAATATCAACCGTCCCGGCCCAGCCGCGACGAATACCGATGACGTCATAACCCTCGCGGAGAGCCCGGATAGTTACGGCGCGGATTGCCGGATTTAATCCCGGAACATCGCCGCCGCCGGTAAGAATTCCGATTGTCCCCTTCTTATCGCTCACGATTTCACCTCCATCTCAGCCCGATTTCTATCCGGCTGAAAAAACCATTCTGTCGTCCCGGAAACCACTCTGTCCGAAACGCTTAATTATCTTATACGACATTTCGGCGGAAAAACGGTTCCGCTTAATATCGGGGGGAGAAGATAATAAATCCTCCCCAAATGTCACGAAAATTCGAGAACCACCTTTATATCCGTCCCAAAATTGTGGAAATATCCCGCCCCGGATGCTATAATTAAGACTAATTACGGTACCCGAAAAGTAAAGGAGCGAGTATGCGTTATAAGCTATTGGGCCGAAGCGGCCTGCGGGTTTCGGAACTGGCCCTGGGAACCATGACTTTCGGCCCCGAATGGGGATGGGGTTCCGAAAAGGAGGAAAGCCGCAAGGTCTTCAATGCCTTCCTCGACGCCGGAGGCAACTTCATCGACACCGCCAACCGCTATACCGAAGGAACCAGCGAAAAATATGTCGGCGAATTCATGCAGGGAATCCGCGAAAAAATCGTCCTTGCCACCAAATACACCCTATATATGAAACAGGGAGAACCCAATTCCGCCGGAAACCACCGCAAAAACATGGTCCAGGCCCTCGAAGCCAGCCTGAAAAGACTGAATACCGATTACATTGATTTGTACTGGGTCCATGCTTGGGATTATATGACCCCGGTCGAAGAAGTTATGCGGGCTCTTGATGATATGGTTCGGGCCGGCAAAATCCTTTATGTCGGAATCTCCGATACTCCCGCCTGGGTTGTCTCGCAGGCGAACATGCTGGCCGATCTGCGTGGCTGGAGCCGGTTCGTCGGCCTCCAAATTGAATACAGCCTAATGCAGCGAACCGTCGAACGGGAACTGCTCCCGATGGCACGATCCCTCGATATCGCGGTGACTCCCTGGGGAACCATCGCCGGAGGGGTCCTGACCGGTAAGTACAGCAAACAAAACAAGCAGGCCTCCGACACTCACCGCTACAAAGGGGACGAAAAATCGGTCCGCCTCGGCGACCGCAATCTGGCCATTGCCGATGAAATGGTCAAAGTCGCGTCCGAAATCGGCTGCTCTCCGGCTCAGGTCGCCATCAACTGGGTTCGCCAGCAACCGGGCGTGATTATTCCCATCATTGGAGCTCGCACCGAAGCTCAAATCCGCGAAAATATCACATGCCTTGACCATCCCATTCCGCCGGAACTCTTGAATCGCCTCGATGAAATCAGCAAAATCGAACTCGGCTTCCCCCACGATTTCCTTAAAGGGGAACATATCCGTAATTTGATTTATGCCCACAGCTTCGATAAGATTGACAACCACCGCGCCATTTAAGTTATTATTCAATTACCAAAAAGCCGTCCTGTTGGGGCGGCTTTTTTATTGTCTGCGAGTATTCAAAGTACAATCTTTCGGTATGTTTCTGATTATCGCCGCAGGGATGTTTGTAACAGGAATTCTGTTCCTGATTAAATCATCGAGAATGAATATCGGGGACAATCCCTCTTCAGAGCAGAATCCCGCCTCCCGCAAGATCGCCGAACTGCAATTGCAGCAGAAAAACAGCCTCCGCAAAATGGGCATCCTGTCAATCGTCATGGGGATGGCCCTGATAGTCGTCTATTTTATCTATATGTAATTTAACGCCAATAAAAAGAGCCGGATCTCTCCGGCCCCTTCGATCCTAATACCCGTTATAGTCTATTGGGCGTCGTAATTCATGGCGGCCCGGTTCCAGTTGACCACCTTCCAGAAATTCTCTATGTATTCCGGCCTCCGATTCTGGTACCGCAGATAATAGGCGTGCTCCCAAACATCGATCCCGAGCACCGGCTTTATTCCTTTCGCCAGAACCGTATCCTGGTTGAATGTCTGCATGATACTCAGCTTCCCGAATTTATCAGCTACCAACCAGGCCCAGCCGCTGCCGAAGACCGTCCCGGCCGCTTTCGCAAAATCCTCCCGAAATTTCTCGAATGCCCCAAAATCTCGATTAATAGCTTCACCCAGCTTGCCCCCCGGAGTTCCCCCGCCGTTAGGGCTCATCAGCGGCCAAAAGAGGGAATGGTTGTAATAGCCGCCGCCGTTATTACGGACTGCCGTCCGGACATCTTCCGGTACTCCATCGAGATTCGAAAGCAAATCGACCAGCGGCTTCTTCTGCAAATCGGGATGCCCTTCCAATGCAGCATTCAATTTATCCGTGTAACCCTTATGGTGTTTGCCGTGATGAATCTCCATGGTCATGGGATCGATGGCGGCATCGAGCGCATTGACCGCGTATGGCAACTGCGGGAGTTGATACGGGTAGGTCTCAGATGCATCCGGAGCCATCGCTTTAAGCGCTACCCCGGCAGCCATCGTCGGCATCATGGCTTTGGCACTGCCGAGTAAAAATGGCGAAATAGCCGCCGTTGCCGCCGCCGCAGTGAGGGCCTTTATGGCTCCGCGACGGTCAAGCCTTAAATTGAATTTATTCCCTATTGTCTCCATAGTCTCTTCGGGCTGCAGAATTATTTTTTCCGTCCGCATGATTCCTCCAATCGTTTAACCGGAATTTTTATGACCATATTATTTGTAAAACCGGGAAATTCTCGCGATGTTCCAATGGAATTTCAACTGACCTCATCTGCCCTAAAGCCATAAAAAAACGGGACGTTTCCACGCCCCGCTTTACTTGAATACCCGAAGGTGATTCTTACCACTCGAGTTCCCCGCCAGTCTGGTATTCGGTAACTCTGGTTTCAAAAAAGTTTTTCTCTTTCTTCAAATCCATGATTTCGCTCATCCAGGGGAAAGGATTTTTCACCCCGTAGACAATCGGAAGATTTATCCGTTCCAGTCTCCGGTCCGCGATGTACTGCACATACTGAGTCACCACTTCCGCGTTCAGCCCCAGCACCCCGCGCGGCAAACAATCCTCGGCATACGCCGCCTCCAGTTCAACCGACCGCTTGATATAAGCGATAATCCGTTTCTGAAATTCACCGGTCCAGATTTCGGGATTTTCTTTAACGATGGTATTGATCAACTCGCTCCCAAACGCCAGGTGTGTCGATTCATCCCTCAAAATATACTGGAACTGCTCCCCCACCCCGACCATTTTATTCAACCGCAAAAACGACAGCATCATCGCGAATCCGGCATAGAAGAAAATTCCTTCCATGATGACATAGTACCCCACCAGGTCGTTGACGAATTTCCGGACATTCTCCGGTCCGTCGGTGACGAAATTCGGGTCGAAAATCGATTTCGTGATTTCCACCACGAATTCATCCTTTTCCTTGATGGATGGTATCGTCAGGTACATGTTATAAATTTCATCCGGATCCAGCCCCAGCGAATCGCAGCAATAAATAAACGTATCGGTATGAATCGCCTCTTCGTACGCCTGCCGTAACAGGTACTGGCGGCATTCCGGATTGGTTATGTGCCGGTACAGCGCCAGAACGATATTGTTGGCGGTCAGGCTTTCAGCGGTAGAGAAAAATCCGAGATTCCAGAGTATCAGCCGCCGCTCGTCCTCGCTTAAACCGTCCGGCCGCCGCCACAGCTCGATATCCTGCTGCATCGGAACCTCTTCCGGAGTCCAGTTGTTGGCCACCCCGATTTTATAGTACTCCCGCGCCCAGATATATTTCATGGGAAGGATTTTGTTCGGGTCAGTCGCCGAGCAGTTCAGGATTCTTTTCTTGTGTTGATTTGTTTGTAAGTCTTCCATTTTCTTCGTTCCCGTTATTGACATGCTTCACAGTCAGGGTCGTCAATAGCACAAGCCGGAACCGTTTCCCGGACCTCCGGTTTTTCTTCCGGAGCCGGTTCTTCTGCCCGTAAGTACGTGACCGTTTCGTGCCGGTGGTTATCCCCGTTACCCCCATCCTTTTTGGAATAGGCTCTTCCGATCGATACTGTGCTCTTTTCAATCCCCGACTTGGCCATAGTTCTCAGATAGTACGTCGTCTTCAGTCCCATTTTCCAGGCGTAAAGATAAATTTCCGCAATCCGCGGCCCGGAAGTCGAGCTGGTGAAAATATTCAGCGACTGGCTCTGGTCGATCCATTTCCCGCGATAAGCGGCATGACGGATAAACCATTCCGGCTCGATGTCAAACGCCGTTTTGTACTTGTCACGAAGATGCCTGGGAATAATCGCGATCCCCTGCACCGACCCGTCGTGCGCCTTGAGCTCCTCCAGCATTCCCTGGTTCCACAATCCCAGCGCCTTCAAATCATTGACCAGGTATCGATTCACTACCGTGAATTCTCCGCTCATGTTCGATTTGACATAAATATTTTTATAAATCGGCTCGATCGAAGGATAACAGCCGCTGATATTGGCGATAGTGGCGGTCGGAGCGATCGCCATGCAGTTGGAATTGCGCATCCCGTGCGCCTTGACCGCTTCCCGGACCGGGGTCCAGTCCAGTTTACCTGCCCGAGGCACCTCGATAGCCTGTCCCCGCTCGCTTTCGAGAAGGTCCAGGGTATCTTGAGGGAATATCCCCCGTCCCCATTTCGAGCCGGGATAAGTTTCGTACGTGCCCCTTTCTTCGGCCAGACGAGCCGACGATAGAATGGCATTGTACGCTATCAATTCCATGCTTTCATCGGCAAACGACATGGCGGCATCCGAATCGAAATTGATATTGAGACGGTACAAGGCATCCTGGAAACCCATGATCCCCAGTCCGACCGCCCGGTGCCGCATATTGGCGGTTTTTGCTTCAGAGGTGGGATAATAATTTATATCGATGACATTATCGAGCATCCGCATGGCGATTGACACCGTTTCGGAAAGAAGCTCCCGATCGAATCTTCCGTTTGATATGTGCCTGACCAGGTTCACCGAACCGAGATTGCATACCGCGGTTTCATCTTTCGAAGTATTCAGAGTAATTTCGGTGCAGAGGTTTGAGCTGTGCACCACCCCGGCATGATCCTGGGGCGATCGGACATTGCAGGGGTCCTTGAAAGTAATCCAGGGATGCCCGGTTTCGAACAGGCGGGTAATCATTTTTTTCCAGAGATCCTGCGCCTTTATTCTTTTAAAAAGGCGAATCTTACCGTTGTCGGCCAACCGTTCGTAGTCGATATAAGCTCCCTCGAACGCTTTCCCGTACTTATGGTGCAGGTCCGGGACCTCTTCCGGAGAAAACAGCGTCCATTCCCCGTTTTCCATTACCCTCTTGATGAAGAGGTCGGGAATCCAGTTGGCCGTGTTCATATCATGCGTGCGGCGGCGTTCGTCTCCGGTGTTGCGGCGCAAATCAAGGAAGTCTTCGATGTCGTAATGCCACGTTTCCAGATAAGCACAAGTGGCCCCTCTCCGTTTCCCGGAACGATTGATGGCCACC
>Ga0209288_10000646_pt1 | contig 10413 bp, 5 predicted proteins | sample PPLLaktember2015_4_FD_187261 | JGI IMG/M metagenome (GOLD analysis project Ga0209288, IMG submission 187261) | Freshwater sediment microbial communities from Prairie Pothole Lake near Jamestown, North Dakota, USA - PPLs Lake P8 Core (1) Depth... | ecosystem: Environmental > Aquatic > Freshwater...
CTCGACCTGTCCGTCACCTATGCGATCTGGTCGGGGCTGGGCACGGCGGCGGTCGCCGTGATCGGCATGACCTGGTTCCAGGAAGAGATCAGCGCGCAGCGGCTGATCAGCATCGCGCTGATCGTCTGCGGCGTGGTGGGCCTCGCCCTGTCGGCCCGCGGAACCTGAGGCGCCCGTGACGAGCGAGACGCCCTCCCTGCCCTGGCCGCCGCGCCCCGTCGCCCTCGCGGGCGAGCTCGTGCGGCTCGAGCCGATGGCCGCCGAGCATGCGGGCCCGCTCGTCGAGGCGATCGCCGACGGCGGGCTCGAGCAGCTCTGGTACACGATCGTGCCGGCACCGGCCGCGATCGATGCCTGGATCGCCTCGGCGCTCGCGCAGCAGGCCGCCGGCGGCGCCCTGCCCTTCGTGGTGCGGCGGCTGCGCGACGGGCGGATCGTCGGCTCGACCCGCTACATGAATGTCGAGCCGGTGCAGCGCCGCCTCGAGATCGGCACCACGTTCTATTCGGCCAGCGTGCAGCGCAGCGCGCTGAACACCGAGTGCAAGCGGCTGCTGCTGCAGCACGCGTTCGAGGCCCTGGGCTGCATCGCGGTCGAGTTCCGCACGCACTGGTTCAACCAGCGCTCGCGCGAGGCGATCGCCCGCCTCGGCGCCAAGCAGGACGGTGTCCTGCGCAACCACCAGCGGCTGCCGGACGGCAGCTTGCGCGACACGGTGGTGTTCTCCATCATCGATTCGGAATGGCCGGCGGTGAAGCGCCACCTCGGCTTCCGACAGGCGAGGCTGCCGGCGCCGTGAGCGCCGCGCCCAGCCGCCCCCACCGGAGCGACGCATGCTGATCGACTTCTTCCTCCATCTGCGTCAGGCGAAGCTGCCGGTCTCGGTCAAGGAATACCTGACCCTGCTCGAGGCGCTCAAGCAGCACGTGATCTCGAACTCGATCGACGAGTTCTACCACCTGTCGCGCGCCACGCTGGTCAAGGACGAGCGCAACTTCGACAAGTTCGACCGAGCCTTCGGCGCCTACTTCAAGGGTGTGCAGAACGTTCCCGGCATCGACATCGACGTGCCCCTCGAGTGGCTCAAGCGCCAGTTCCAGCGCGAGTTCACCGCCGAGGAGAAGGCGGCGATCGAAGCCATGGGCGGACTCGACAAGCTCATGGAGCGCCTGAAGGAACTGCTCGAGGAGCAGAAGGAGCGCCACGAGGGCGGCAGCAAGTGGATCGGCACGAACGGCACCTCGCCGTTCGGCAACGGCGGCTTCAACCCGGAAGGCGTGCGCGTCGGCGGCCCGCCCGGGGGCAACCGCACCGGCGTGAAGGTGTGGGAGCAGCGCGCCTACCGCGACTACGACGACCAGGTCGAGCTCGGCACCCGCAACATCAAGGTGGCCCTGCGCCGCCTGCGCAAGTTCGCCCGCGAAGGCGCCCAGGACGAGCTCGACCTCGACGACACCATCGCCTCGACCGCGCGCAACGCGGGCTATCTGGACATCAAGATGGTCCCGGAGCGCCACAACACGATCAAGGTGCTGATGCTCCTCGACGTGGGCGGCACGATGGACGACCACATCAAGCGCACCGAGGAGCTGTTCTCGGCGGCCAAGACCGAGTTCAAGCACCTCGAGTTCTACTACTTCCACAACTGCGTCTACGACTTCGTGTGGAAGAACAACCGGCGCCGGCATTCCGAGCGCCTGATGACCTGGGACCTGCTGCGCAAGTACAACTCGGACTACCGGCTGATCTTCGTCGGCGACGCGACGATGAGCCCGTACGAGATCCTGCAGCCGGGCGGCTCGGTCGAGTACAACAACGAGGAGGCCGGTGCGCTGTGGCTGCAGCGGCTGGCCGAGCGGTTCCCGAAATTCGCCTGGCTGAACCCGGAGCCCGAGGGCGTCTGGGAGTACCGGCAATCGATCTCGGTGATCCGGCAGGTGCTGTCGAACCGCATGTATCCGGTGACGCTGGCCGGCCTGGAGAAGGCGATGCGGGAGATGTCGAAGTAGCCGAGCCCCGGCACCGGCGGACCCCGCCCGCTGCAAGGGGCGCCTAAGGACCTGCGGCCCCCGCGGCCGCACCCCGGATCACCGCGAGGATCGCATCCGGGTCGATCGGCTTGATCAGATGCAGGTCGAATCCTGCCCGGCTGGCTCGGTCCCGATCCTCCGGCTGGCCATAGCCGGTCAGTGCGATGAGCAGACAGGCCGCGGTCTCCGGACGGCTCCGCAGCGCCTGCGCGACCTGATAGCCGCTGCGCCCCGGCAGGCCGATGTCGAGCACCGCGACGTCGGGTCGTACACGCGCGCCGATCTCGAGCGCGACCTCGCCCGAGAACGCGGTCCAGACCGCATGACCGGCAGCCCGCAGCATCAGCGCCAGGCTCTCGGCGGCATCGACGTTGTCGTCGACCACCAGGACGCGGCGCGCGCCGATGCCGGCCGCGAGCGGCTCGATCGGATCGACGGAGGTCCGCGGCGCGGGCGCGGCGGTGAGCGGCAGGCGCACGACGAACCGGCTGCCGTGCCCGAGTCCCGCGCTGCTCGCCTCGACCCGCCCGGCGTGCAGGGCCACCAGCTGCCGGACCAGCGTGAGCCCCAGGCCGAGCCCGCCCCGTGCCCGATCGAGCGTCGTGTCGGCCTGCGTGAACAGGTCGAACACCCGCGGAATCGTGTCGGCCTCGATGCCCACGCCGTTGTCCTGGACCGTGATCACGCCCTCCCCGCCCTCGCGGGCCAGGGACAGCGAGATCGCTCCGCCCTCGTCGGTGTACTTCGCGGCGTTGTTGAGCAGGTTGGCGACGACCTGGGTGAGCCGGATGAGGTCACCGTCGACGAACAGCGAGGCGTCGGGCATCGACACCGACAGGCTGTGCCGACGCGCCTCGATCAGGGGGCGCGCGACCTCGACGGATCGCTCGACGAGCACCGCGAGATCGACGGGCATCCGGTCGAGCTGGATCTTGCCGCGCGCGATGCGGGCGACGTCGAGCAGATCGTCGAGCAGCTTGGCGAGGGTCTCCGTCTGGCGTTCGATGATGCGGGCGGCCCAGGCGGTCTGCGGATCGGGCTGGCCGAGGCGGGAGATGATCGTCACCGCGGTGCGGATCGGCGCCAGCGGATTGCGCAGCTCGTGCGCGAGCATCGCGAGGTACTCGTCCTTGCGGCGGTCCGCGGCGACCAGCGCCCGCTCGGCCTTGCGGCGCTCGTCGATGTCGAGGGTCAGCGTGACGTCGCCCACGTACTGCTCGGCCGCGTCGAAGTACGGGACGGTGATCGAGCGCATCCACGGATAGCTGCCGTCGCCGCGGCGCAGCCGCAGGTCGGTCTCGTGGCGGTCGCTCGAGCGCCCGGCGCCGCCGTGTCCGGCCAGGAAGCGCGCGCGATCGTCGGGATGCACGAACTCCAGCCAGCCTCGGCCCAGCAGGGCCTCGCGCTCGCAGCCGACGAAGTCGGCGCAGGCTTGGTTCGCGAACTGGGTGCGGCCCTGCGCGTCGTCCACGCGCAGCAGCGCCGGGATCCGGTCCGCCAGCCTGCGGAACTGCACCTCGGTCTCGGTACGCAGCCGCTCGGTGAGGTCACGCTCCGTCGAGAGGACGCCGGTCACCGTGCCGTGCTCGTCGCGCAGCGCCGAGCCGGTCACCGACATCGTGAGGAGCGCGCCGCTCCGGATGCGTCGCGGGAGATCCTCGGGACCGGCGTGCCCGTCCAGCCGGACGCGCTCGATCATCGACCGCGTCGCGGCCAGCCCCGGGCCGGGCACCATCGCGAACAGGCCGGTGGCCCGGGCCTCGTCCGCCCGCCAGCCGTACAGCCGCTCCGCGCCGCGGTTCCAGCCGGTGATGCGCCCCTCGAGATCGTGGACGATCACCGCGTCGTTGGAGTCCTCCAGCACCGCGAGCAGGTGACGGGCATTCAGTGCGGCGGTGCGCAGCGCGCTCACGTCGACGCAGGTCAGGATCACGCCGTCGATCGCCCCGCCACGACTGCGATAGGGCGTCGCCCGGCGCAGCACCGTCCTGCCGTCTTCGGTCCCGACCTCGACCTCCGCGGTGCGCCCGTCGGCGAGCACCGCGGCGAGGTCGGTGGCGAACCCCGGATCGCGCAGGCGCGATGCGATGTCGCCGAGCGGACGCCCCTCGTCGCCGCTCTGCAGCCGGAAGAACGCGCCGACGTTCGGGGTGAAGCGGCGGACCCGCTGGTCCCGATCGAGGAGGATCGTCCCGACGTGCGAACTTTCGAGCAGGTTCTGCAGGTCGTCGCGGTTGCGCGCGACCTCGACCACCTTCTCCTCGAGCTGCGCGTTCACCATCGACAGCTCCTCGTTGAGCGCCTGCAGCTCCTCCTTGGCGCTCTCGAGCTCCTCGTTCGACGACTGCAGCTCCTCGTTCAGCGCGAGCGTGTCCTCGTTCGCCATGCGCAGCGCCTCGTTGACCCGCTCGGCCTCGTCGAGCGCGAACGCCAGTTCGCCCTGCACCTCGTCGATCTCGGCGACGCCGGCCGGAGCCGCCACCGCGGGGGCGGCATCGAGTCCGGTCGCGGAGAGGACGCGCGCCGCCGCCGGCGCCACGTCCGCCTCGAACACGACGGCCCACAGGCCGGGCCCGACGCCCTCCTCCAGCGGCTCGACCGCGACGGTGATCGGCCTGGCATCGGCCCCCGATCCGAGCCGGGTCCGCCGGACCGTGACCGTCCGGTCGACGGCGGCATGCGACAGCGACGCACGCACGCCCGCCCTCAGCTCCGGGCGCACCAGGCGGGCCAGGTCCAGCGTGGCTTCGCCCCGCGGCGCCAGGAAGTCGGAGACCGCGCCGTGGAAGTACAGGGCACGCCCCTCCCGATCGACCAGGACCGCGGCACTCGGCATGCGGGTCCCGAGGTGTTCGGCGAGCAGCCGACCGGCGGTCCGGCCCGAGGCGTCGGCGACGCGCTTCGTGCCGGAACGGGGACTGCCGAGCCCGGCCCATCCGCCGACGAAGCCTCGCGGCAGATGGGTGCGCGTGCCGACCCGCTTGAACAGGCGTCCCTCCCGCGCGACCGGCTCGAAGAGGGCCGCCCGTGTACCGAGCGATTCCGCGCGCCCGAGCAGCAGGAACCCCTGCGGACGCAGCGCGAAATGGAAGATCTCGAAGACCCGCTCCTGCAGTTCCGCTTCGAAGTAGATCAGCAGGTTGCGGCACAGGATCAGGTCGAGCTTCGAGAAGGGCGTGTCCCGCACGAGGCTGTGCGGCGCGAACAGCACCGCGTCTCGCAGGGCCTTGCGGACGACGTAGCGCTCGCCGCTGCGCTCGAAGAAACGGGCCAGCCGTCGCGGCGAGACCGAGCCGGCGAGGGTCAGCGGATAGCTGCCGGCCCGCGCCGTCGCGAGCGCGTCGAGGTCGATGTCGGTCCCGAACACCTGGACGGGCGGCGGATCGGGCAGTGAGTCGAACTGCTCGAGCAGGAGCATCGCGATCGAGTAGGACTCCTCGCCGGTCGCGCAGCCGGGCGTCCAGACCCGGATCGGGGCGCGGCGCATGCGGTGCCCCTCGAGGAGCGCGGGCACCACGCTCTGCTCGAGCGCCTCCCAGGCGGGGGCGTCACGGAAGAACTCGGTGTAGCCGATCAGGAACTCGTTCTTGAGGGAGAGCGCCTCGTCCGCGGACCGGTCCAGCAGCGCGAGGTAGTCCTCGATGCGCTCGATGCCGCGCAGCGTCATGCGCCGCGCGAGCCGCCGGCGGAGCATCGCGGGGCGATACCAGCGGAAGTCGTGCCCCGTCCGGTCGAGCACGACGCGCAGCGCATGCTCCAGACCGTCGTCCAGCGGTCCCACCCGGTCGATGGCGACGGACAGGCCGATCCGATCCCGATGATCGAGGTCCGCGCACAGCGCCGCAGGCATCTCCGCGGGGGCGAGCACCCGATCGACTGCGGAGGCCTCGATCGCGCTGCGCGGCATGCTCTCGAACTCGGCCGTGTCCGGTCGCTGCGCATAGGCGATCCCGCCGGCGGCCCGGATCGCCTTCAGTCCGATCGTGCCGTCGTGATCCGTGCCGCTGAGGACGATGCCGACCGCGCGCTCGAGCCCCTGCTCGGCCAGCGACAGCATCATCAGGTCGATCGGTCTGGGCGCCGGCGGGCGCCCCGGCGGGTCCGAGAGCTCGAGCGAATCGCCGCGGCACAGCAGCAGCCGCCCCGGCGGCGCGACATAGGCCCGACCGCCTTCGATCGCCGTCGGGCCCTCGACCTGCACCGCCGGCACGGTGCCGGCCGCGGACAGCAGCTCGGCGAGATGACTGACGCTGCCGATCGGCAGGTGGGTGACGACCAGGTAGGCGATGCGCGGATCGGGCGTGGCGGCCGCGAAGAACGCCTTCAGCGCGGCGAGGCCGCCGGCCGAGGCCCCCAGGCCGACGAGCATGGCCGGGGATGCCCCTCGGGGCACCGCGTGTTCTTGCTCGCTCAACGGGAGGTCCTCTCGGTGGTGGGGGCACGCGCCGTGCGGCGCGTACGCTGTGAGGGCGCGTACCGTCAGCGCCGGCGCCGAGGGGCACCGCTCATCAGACAGATCGGAATGCAGCCAAGCCAGGAGGGCGGATCGGGGCGAGCTCGGCGAAGCCAGTATAGGCCTGCGGGCGCCCGCCCCCCGGGACAAGGGCCCGACGCTTGATCGGGCGCAAGGGTCGGGCGTGCGTCGCGGGGGGAGGTCCGCCGGTTCAGCCGAACTGCAGGCCGGCCAGCCGCGCGTACAGCGCCCCGCGCGCCATCAGTTCGGCGTGCGTGCCCTGCTCCACGATCGAACCGTGCTCGAGCACGACGATCAGGTCGGCGCGCTGCACCGTCGACAGGCGGTGGGCGACGACGATGGTCGTGCGTCCGCGCATGGCGGTCTCCAGCGCCGCCTGCACGAGGCGCTCGCTCTCGGTGTCGAGGGCGCTGGTGGCCTCGTCCAGCAGCAGCAGCGGCGCGTCCTTGAGGATCGCCCGTGCGATGGCGATGCGCTGGCGCTGGCCACCCGACAGCCGCACGCCCCGCTCGCCGAGGAAGGTCCGGTAGCCGTCCGGGAGCTGGCGCAGGAAGCCGTCGGCCTGCGCGGCGCGGGCGGCGGCGATCACCTCCTCCTCGGTGGCGTCGGGCCGCCCGTAGCGGATGTTCTCCATCGCGTCGGCCGAGAAGATCACCGCGTCCTGGGGCACCAGCGCGATGCGGGCGCGCAGGGCTTCGAGCGGCCAGCGCTCGATCTCGACGCCGTCGATGCGCAGCGTGCCCGCGTCGCGGTCGTAGAAGCGCAGCAGCAGCTGCAGGACCGTGCTCTTGCCCGCCCCGCTCGGGCCGACCAGCGCGACGGTCCGGCCGGCCGGGATCGACAGGGAGAGCCCCTGCAGGGCCGGCCGATCGCGCCGCGACGGGTAAGCGAAGCGCAGGTCCTCGAAGGCGATCGACGCCCCGAACGGCGAGCCCTCGGGCACCGGAGCCGGCGCGCTCGGGCTGCGGATCGCGGGCACGGCGCGCAGCAGCTCGTCGAGCCGCTCGGAGGCGCCGGCGGCACGCAGCAGGTCGCCCCAGACCTCGGCGAGCACCGCCGCGCTCGAGGCGACCATCGCGAAGTAGATCAGGGTCTGGCCGAGCTGGCCGGCCGTCATCTCGCCGCGCAGCACCGCGAGCGAGCCGTTGTACAGGCCGAAGATCGCCGAGCCGAAGGCCGAGACGATGATGAAGGCGGTCAGCCAGGCCCGGGTGCGGGTGCGTCGGATCGAGGTGACGAACGTCGCCTCGGTGGCCTCGGAGAAGCGTCCCGCCTCGCGCCGCTGCTGATCGTAGCTCTGCACGACCGGAATGGCGTTCAGCACCTCGGCGGCGATCGCGCTCGAATCGGCGAGCCGGTCCTGGCTGGCCCGCGACAGCTTGCGCACCCGCCGGCCGATGAATACCGCCGGCACTACGACGAAGGCCAGCACGGCGATCATGGTCACCGCGACCTTGGGCACCGTCCAGACGAGCATCCCCAGGCCGCCGACGAACAGCACGGCGTTGCGCAGCCCCATCGAGAAGCTCGATCCGACCACGGTCTGCACCAGCGTCGTGTCGGCCGACAGCCGCGACAGCACCTCGCCGGTCTGGGTCGTCTCGAAGAACACGGGGCTCTGCTGCAGCACGCGCGAATACACCGCGCTGCGGACGTCGGCGATCACCCGTTCGCCGAGCCAGGTGACCATGTAGTAGCGCAGCGAGGTGAACCCCGCGAGCACGGCGGACGCCGCGAACAGCCAGAGGAAGCTGTGTCCGAGCTGGGCGGCGCGCGTCGCCGGATCGCCGCCGAAGCCGGTGTCGATCACGTCGCGCAGCAGGACCGGAACGGTCAGGGTCGCTGCCGCCGCGGCGAGCAGGAACAGCGTCGCGAGCGCGGTCCGGCCGAGGTAGGGGCGCAGCCAGGGCAGCAGCACGCCCAGGCCGGAGAGTCCGGAGGCGGGGGGACGCGAGGCGGGGGGGCGGTCGGCCATCGGGCACGGGAGCGGTTGCGATGCGCCGGACGACGCACGCCGTCAGCGTAGCAGAGCGTCGCGGGCGCCCCCGCCCTAGTGCGCCGGCGCAGGCTTCGCGCAGCGCGCCTTCACGTGCGCCACCATGCTGTGCGCCAGCTCCTCCTCGCCGCTGAAGACCGTGCCCAGTCCGGCATCGCGCATCAGGCGCGACTCGGCCTCGCCATGGCTGCGGACGACGACCTCGATCCCGGGGTTCAGGGTGCGCGCCGTCCGGACCATCCGTTCGAGCCCGACCGTATCGGGAATGGCCACGACCAGCATCGCCGCGGTCGCGATGTGGGCCTGGACCAGGACCTCGGGGTCGGCGGCATCGCCGCTGACGGCAGCGATCCCGGCCTGACGCAGCGCCTCGATCCGCTCGCGGCTGATGTCGATCACCACCACGGGCAGACCGTCGTCGCGCAGGGTCCTCGCGATCTGCCGTCCGACGCGCCCGTAGCCGACGATCACCACCTGGCCGGACAGCACGTCCGGCCCGGTGTCCGCCGGCAGCGCGGCGGACGGGTCCCGGCGGGCGTCCATCGCTCGCGCCCACGCCGAGCGGGCGGTGAGCGCGCGCGCGAGCGGCTCGGCCGACGCCATCACGAAGGGGTTGATCGCGATCGAGATCAGCGCGCCCGCGACCACCAGGCTCATGCCCTCCGGCGGCATCAGGCCGAGCGCGGCCCCGAGCCCGGCGAGGATGAAGGAAAACTCGCCGATCTGCGCCAGGCTCCCCGACACGGTGAGCGCGGTGCGCAACGGGTACCGGAACGCGACCACCAGGGCCGCCGCGGCCACCGACTTGCCCACCACCACGATCCCGACGACGGCGATCACCTGGAGCGGACGATCGAGCAGCACCGCGGGATCGAACAGCATGCCGACCGAGACGAAGAAGAGGACCGAGAACGCGTCGCGCAGCGGCAGCGACTCCTCGGCCGCCCGCGCACTGAACTCGGACTCGCGCATGACCATGCCCGCGAAGAACGCGCCGAGCGCGAACGAGACCGAGAACAGCTTGGCCGACGCGAACGCGATGCCGATCGCGCAGGCCACCACCGCGAGCGTGAACAGCTCGCGCGACCCGGTGCGCGAGACCTGCCACAGCAGCCAGGGCACCGCGCGACGCCCGGCCACCAGCATCACCGCCACGAAGGCCGCCACCTCGAACAGCGTGCGACCGATCGCCCCCCAGGGCGAGCCCGCCGCCTGCGCGTCGGGGACCGTGCCGCCCAGCAGGCCGGCCAGCGGCGGCAGCAGCACGAGCACCAGGACCATCGCCAGGTCCTCGACCACGAGCCAGCCGACCGCGATCCGGCCGTTGGACGACTCGAGCGCGCCCTGCGCCTCGAGGGCCTTGAGCAGCACCACGGTGCTGGCCACCGACAGGCACAGCCCGAAGACGAGCGCGCTGCCCCAGGTCCAGCCCCACCAGGCCGCCAGCCCGGCGCCGAGCGCCGTGGCGACCGCCATCTGCACGACGGCGCCGGGCACCGCGATGCGCCGGACGGCGAGCAGGTCGCCGAGCGAGAAATGCAGACCGACGCCGAACATCAGCAGCATCACGCCGATCTCGGCGAGTTGCGCCGCGATGCCGACGTCCGCGACGAAGCCCGGCGTGGCCGGGCCGATCATGACCCCCGCGACGAGATAGCCGACGAGCGCCGGCAGCCGCAGGCGTTCGGCGATCACGCCGAGCAGCAGCGCGAGGCCGAAGCCGACCGCGACCGTGCTGATCAGCGTGACGTCGTGGACCATCGGGGAGGACGCAGGGGCGGGTTGGAATGCCCCGATGGTAGAAGACGCGCGAGCGTCCGCCGCAGCGTAGGGGTTTGCCCGGCGTGGGACCGCGCCGCGTCAGTGCGCGGGGGGCGCGTTCCTCAGCACTTCCTCGATCGTGGTCTGCCCGG
>Ga0209288_10000648_pt1 | contig 10409 bp, 9 predicted proteins | sample PPLLaktember2015_4_FD_187261 | JGI IMG/M metagenome (GOLD analysis project Ga0209288, IMG submission 187261) | Freshwater sediment microbial communities from Prairie Pothole Lake near Jamestown, North Dakota, USA - PPLs Lake P8 Core (1) Depth... | ecosystem: Environmental > Aquatic > Freshwater...
GGAAGCCGTCGTCAAAAGCGTCGGAATACCGGTTACGGCTAAAACCCGGATCGGCTGGGATCACGATTCCATAAATATTATTGAGGTGCTTCACCGGCTTGAAGATGCCGGTATCCGGGCGCTTGCCATTCATGGCCGTACCCGAAGCGATATGTATAAAGGCAAGGCAGACCGGGAGCGGATTGCCGAGGCGAAGCGGCAGGCATCGATTCCGGTGATTGCCAATGGCGATATCTGGTCGGCGGAGGATGCTGTTGCCATGTTCGATCAAACCGGCGCCGACGGGGTCATGATCGGCAGAGGGTCGATCGGTAATCCGTTTATATTCAGTCAGGCAAAGCATCTTATCCGAACAGGAACTCCGGCTCCTCCGCCGGGATTTCGGGAGAGGATACATGCCGCGATAGAACATCTCAAACTCTCTGTTCAGTATAAAGGCGAAAAATACGGCAATCTCGAAATGCGCAGGCACTACGCCACCTATCTTAAAGGGTTGCCGAAAGTGTCGCAGGTTCGCAATAAACTCGTTCGCGAAGATGGATGGGAGCAGATTGTCGAAATTCTTCTCGCCTATGAAGTCGAATGCGAAGGGTATGCGAAGGAGGGCCGCATCAAAGAGTATGCGGAGTACCTCAACGATCATTCCGGAAAACTTGTTTTGAATTATTAAAGAACCATTGAAACTACGTATGAGCAGTTCAGATTTCCGCTACCGCGTAGCGGTGCTCGGTGCGACCGGACTTGTCGGGCGCACCATGATCCAGGTACTTGAAGAGAGGAATTTTCCCGTCGATGAACTCGTCCCTCTGGCTTCTCAGAGAAGCGCAGGTCAGATTGTCCGGTTTAAAGGCCGGGAGTTCATTACCGCAGTACCATCCGGGGATATTTTTCGCAATGTCGATATCGCGCTTTTCTCTGCCGGGGCATCGGCAAGCAGAGAGTGGGCTCCTGTCGCTGCGGCTGCAGGGGCGATTGTTATCGACAACTCTTCTGCATTCCGTATGGAGCCAGGGATTCCCCTTGTTGTGCCCGAGGTCAATCCTGAAGCTATATTCAAAGCAGACGGCACTCCCGAGAGCATCATCGCCAATCCCAATTGCTCGACCATTCAGATGGTGGTTGTACTCAAGCCGCTGTACGACCGGTATGGCGTAAAGCGGGTGGTCGTTTCAACCTATCAGTCTGTAACCGGCAAAGGCAAGGCAGGAAGGGACGCTCTTGAAAGCGAGCTTGCCGGCGAGGAGCAGGAGCAGTTCACTCATTTCCACCAGATCGCCTTCAACGCCGTTCCGCAGATCGATACCTTTACCGAAAACGGCTACACGAAGGAAGAGATGAAAATGGTTAACGAGACCCGCAAGATCATGGGCGATGAAGCTTTGGCGGTTTCTCCGACCACGGTGCGAATCCCGGTTTACGGAGGGCACGGCGAGTCGTTGAATATCGAGCTTGAAAACGAGTTCGATATCGACGAGCTTCGCGCTCTTCTCGCTTCGTCTCCCGGTATCATTCTTCAGGACGATCCTTCGGCGCGCATCTATCCCATGCCGCTTACCTCATACGAACGCGACGAGGTGTTTGCCGGACGAATACGGCGCGATTTCTGGAATCCGAAGACTCTGAATATGTGGATTGTTGCCGACAATCTCAGAAAAGGCGCAGCTACCAACGCAGTGCAGATCGCCGAGGTTATTGCCGCAAGGCAGGAGAAGGCCTGATTAGTATCGTTCCGCAGGAACGACCTGTCAGGCAGAGTTGCGCTCCTTCTGAAAATGGGGTCGCCCTCTCCGAAAAATGTTTTTTCACCTTGGGAAAGAGGGTTGCGTCAGTTTTCGAGAGCCATTACGGCGGTACGGATGGCTTTTACTGCCGCTGAAGACCGGCAGACTGAACCGTCCCGTCCAGAAAAGAGTACACCATCGGGAAGACCTGGCGGGACAACATGGCAGGAGGTTTCTTTTTCGAGCAGGGAGGTCATGGCTTTATCGAAAAGATAGCCTCCGGCCTGAATCGCGCTGTCATGGATGATCGGGTTGCTTTGCAGTTCGTGAATCGCAAAGTATTCGGCTTCTTTTCTCTCCTTCACCGGGTGACAGTTGAAATATTCCAGTTTTCCTTTGTTTGCCACGGTAAGCGCGACATGGCTGTTTTCAAGATCAAGAAATGCGGTTTTTTCTTTAATTGAAAGCGAGTGGTGCAGTTCAGGAATAAGTGGAGATCCGCTGAAAAGGAGTGGGTGTCGTTCCGAGAATCCGATGGAAAGGGTTTTGAAGGGTTCTGCATGGTAGAACAGCACAAGGTGCTTTTCAAGATTGTTTTTTACTGCAGAACCGGCATAAGCCGTATGATCGTGCAGATACTCTTCTGGCCGGTCCAGAAAATGTGCCGCTTCGATGCGGCAGTAGTCCTCGCAGGCTTCTTTCGGTGCGTTGCTCGGGAAGTAGGCATGCAGCGGGAAATAGGCGCCGGGACAGAAACAGAGAGCCAGAGCCTCTCCCCGCCACTCTTCAGTAAGAGCGAGAATCTTTTTCAGGGAACGCGCCTGTTTTTTCCCTTCGAACGCTTTCGTTCCGAGCGGCAGGACTTTGCAGGCAGTGACCACATAACTGCCTGAACCGGAAGATTTTATCCGCACAAAAGCACTACTGGTATTTCCTATTGCACAGGCTAATTGACTTCTACTCATTTACTCAAGCGTAAGATGCTTTTTTAGGATTTCCAGTTTCTTTTTTCCTATACCCTTGACTTCCAGCAACTCTTCATGCCGTTCTATTCTGCCGCCTTTGGACGCCCTGAACGTAACGAGTCGTTTCGCCATAACCGGTCCGACTCCTGAAATCTGCTGGAGTTGTTTCTCCGAGGCTTTGTTGAACGCTATGGTTCCGCTGAAAACCTTTTTTCCGGAACGTCGTGCCGTTTTCTTTTTCTGTGGCTGTTCTTCTTCAAACTCTCCGGCGTAGATATCTTCACCAGAATTGGTCAATGCTTCGGGAGTGTCGGGAGTTCCTGCTGCAGAAAGGTTATTTGCATAACCTGACGCTATGGCGAGCATGCTGTCGGTCTCTCTTTCGGAAAACTGTTCGCGTTCTTTATGTTTTACAAGGGTATCGGCATCGCGTACCGACCTGAAATTTCTGACTGCCTCGCCCAGCACGAGAAAGATTACAAGAATGGATATGACAGAGATTTCAGCTCTGGTCAGGCTCAGCCTGACAGCAAGCCTGTCAAGGGGATTCATGATTGCGGAACGGTTGTTGCTTCAGATAAAAACACGGGCGACTCTGTTCGATACCGAACAGAGCACTTCATAGCTGATACTTCCGATACTTCCTGCAATGTCGTCGGCCGTAGGCCCTTCCCATCCGAATAATATAGCTTTATCCCCGGTTTTTACATCATGTTCCTTGCCGAGATCGATCATGATCTGGTCCATGGTAACCGTGCCGACCTGCGGGCAGAATTTTCCATTGATAACGACACTCCCCCTGTTGGAGAGAGCTCTGGGATAGCCGTCAGCATATCCTGCGGCAACGGTTGCGATACTTCGGGATTCGGGAGCTCTCCAGGTGCGGTTGTAACTGACGGAGCTCCCTTGCGCGACGGTTTTGATGAAAACCACACGGGCCTCCATTTGCATGACAGGGGTTACGTCTATCGGGGAGGGCATGCATGGATCCGGCAGATACCCGTAAAGCAGAATCCCGGGACGTACCATATCGAACCAGGCATCCTTTCTGCAGAGGATCGCTCCGCTGCTTGCCGCATGTTTACAGACCGTTGTCCCGCTTTCCGATTCATATTGCGTCACCAGACTCCTGAACTGCTCGAGTTGTCTCCCGGTGTATCCCTCGGGCTTCGAGCCTTCGGCGAAATGAGTATAGATACCCTTGAGTTCGATTTCGGGCGACCGGTTGATTTTTCTGAGAAGTTCCATGGTTTCGGCCGGCTGAAGGCCAAGGCGCCCCATGCCTGTATCTACTTTTACCTGTACAGCGAGCTTTTTGCCGTAAGCGGCGGCTTTTTCTCCGGCAGCGCTGAGAATATCGAAACTGCAGACCGTCATCTCGATGTCGTGCTGCAGATATCCATCGATCTGCTGCTCGAGCGGTGAGGAAAACGCAAGAATGGAGGCAGGTTTTTTCAGTGCGCCTCCGGTTTTCAAGGCGATGGCTTCCTGAATATTCGCAACGCCGAAATCACTGACACCGGCCGATTCGAGGGTTTCGGCGACCCGGTGGACGCCGTGACCGTATGCATTGGCTTTGACAATTCCCATGATACGGAGCTTTTCCCCCGTCCATTGCCGTATATGCCGGATATTCTCCTCGAGGTGCGATAGCTTGATACGGGCTTCCGCCATGGGGAGAGGAGTCAAGTCGGTCATGAGCTGAACAGTCTTCTTGATATTTTTTGAAACAATCGCTCCGTTTTTCGAAACGCAACTTACGGAAGTATCGTCTCAGGACGGGTAAAACGTCCACTAATTAAACATTTTTTGCCGCTGATTATCAAGCCGGAAGTTTATCCGTTTATGCAAGTCGATGAGATGGCGGAGGATGTCGCTCTCTGCGGACGTTTCCGGCCGATCGTCTCCGACAGTTCAGCGGCGATCGGCCGGAAATGCCTATTTATGCGTCAGTGCATCGATAAGATCTGATTTCGTAAGCAGTTGGAGCCTTCCATCCGAAAGGCTGATAAGTATTCCCGAAGCACTCTGCTGCAGCTTGTCCGACAGTTCCGAAATGGTTGCATCGGTCTGACAGACCGGGAAGGGCGGTTCCATGAATCCTACAACTTTCGAGTTCATGGCTTCATCGTTCTCGATGAGAATCGATAGAATCTTGTTTTCGCTGATACTGCCGATGGGAGTGCCATAGGAAACGATGGGAAGCTGCGATACATCGTTCTGTTTCATCATCTCGAAGACTTCGGCAAGCGTGGCTTCCGGATTGGCGAAAATGAGATCCTTTCGCGCCTTGAGCTGCAGGATGTCTTCGGCGGTAATCTGTTCGAGAGCGGTTTTTGCCTTACGATAATATCCTTTCTGTTTCATCCAGCCGTCACGGAACATTTTACTGAGATAGTATCCGCCGAAATCGTTCAGTACGGCAACGATGCAATCGTTCTCGTCGCAAGCTGCAGCCGAGCGGAGCGCGGCAGCCATAACCGCTCCGGATGCTCCTCCGGCAAAGATGGCTTCAGCCCGCAGAAGCTCCCTTCCGCAGTTGAATGCATCATTATCGCTGACCTGAACAATATCGTCGATAACGGACGGGTCCCAGAACCCCGACGGCTGCAGCGCGCCGATTTCTTCGAGTTCATATGCTGCAGGTTTATCCGGAGCGCCTTTTCTGAAAAGGCTCTGGTATATCGATCCCTCAGGTTCTACGCCGATGATTCTGATCGAGGGTTTTTCGGACTTGAGGAGGTGCCCGATTCCTGAAATCATGGCTCCGGAAATCATGGGAACAAAAACATGCGTTACGAGGCTCTCCGTCTGTTGCAGAATCTCCCGGCCGGTTGAGTTCGAATGGACATCCCTGCTCACAGGATTTTCGTATAAATTGGCAAAAAAGGCGTTGGGAATGTTTCTGACCAGACTTTCCGCAACTTTCATGCAACTTCTCGGTTCTTCAGGCAGCGCATCCGAAGGGGTGATCACTATTTCGGCGCCAAGCGCCTTGAGCACATCACGTTTTTCATTCGATATTTTGTCAGGGGCCGCCAGAAGCAGCTTGTATCCCCGACTTACTCCTGCCATCGCAAGCGCGATTCCGCTGTTGCCGTAGGTCCAGTCCACGAGGGTCATGCCGGGATGAATCAGCCTCCGCTCCTCTGCATCGCGGATTACCGCCGAAGCTGCGCGGTAGTAGTGCGAACAGGCAGGGTTCATATACTCCAGCTTGGCCATTACCTTCGCTTTGAGATGCCGGGCCATCTGCCCGATATAAACAAGAGGAGTCTCGGTTGAAATTCCGAAAATATCGTGATTCGACATGATGAAGGTGATAAGATGTTACCTGCCGTGCGTTACACGGGCGCACTTCTGCCCTAAGATATACATTAATAGACGAATCTCTGATTTGCAAGGGATTCCGGCAGTTGATTTTTTCCCTGCCGGAAGCGCTACTGACGGGCATATGAGAGAATTAAAAAATTACCGGTTGTTTATTTTTGGAGATTTCTTTATTTAAGCAGTCCTGAAGGTTCCGGATTCTCTCAGCTGTATCCGGGGGATTTCGGGTATTCAACAGGCCAGCACCGCAAGACGGATGTGCTCTTCAGTGCCGTTAAGGCAGATGCACGGTTAACGGGCGCATTATTCAATCAGAAAAGTCATATGAAGGTAGAGTCCAGAAAAAGACCGTTTATTTTGGAGGGGAAGATCAAGCCCGGTTTCTGTGAAGGATGTGGTCAGGTTACCAAAAAAGTCTTTGTCGGCGAATGGATTCCGAGTGACAAGCCAAAAGTTGATGATCTCCTCACCGCCAGGCCTTCAAAGAAATCGAAAGAGGTCAAACAGCGGAATGAAGAGTTGCCCTCTTCGGCAGAAAACCAGTACTGGATTCGTTGTTCGGTATGCAATCAGGTGCACCTGCTTAAAGAGTGGCAGATCCAGATCGATCGCGAATTGAGCCCCGAAGAGTTGAATCCGGAAGATTGCCAGGTATATTCTCCTCACGGCATCTATGCAAAGGGCGATGCGCTTTATCACCAGGCTCTCGACGAGGTTGGCGTGGTTCGTGAAAAGCAGGCGACCGGGAGCGGAGCTTATGTTATTATTGTGGAATTTTGTAAAAGCGGCAGAAAACAGCTGCTTGAAAATGTTCAGGTCAATTCCGGCAAGGAAAAGAGTTCCGAAAGCCTGACCGATCTTATCAAACTGAAATTAAGACGTTGATCTTTATTAAAAGGGGGTGATTACTTTTGGTTAGTGTGCAGATTAATGATAACGAGTCCATCGACAAGATGCTGAAGCGCTTCAAAAAGAAATATGAGAGAGCCGGCGTGTTGAAGGAGTTCCGTAAGAGAGCATACTTTGTCAAACCGTCAGTGGATAGTCGTCTGAAACGTTCGAGATGCAAGCGAAGAGCTCAGAGAGCGAATGAAGAGAGCAATTCCTGATCGTCAGGTTTGAATCATGATGTTAAAAAAAAGCAACCCCTTTCGAAAAGGGGTTGCTTTTTATTTTCAGTGTATCGCTATAAATTGCCGTAAGCGTTTTGATGCCCGGAAAAATGTGCGAACCCGTTCTGAGGGATACGAAGATTTCTGGCTTCAGTCCTGAGAACGATGGGAATGCCTTACAGAATAATTGACCTGTCCTGTATTGAAAGAAAAAATATAAAGCTCTATGGCTGTTTTCAAAGGTGAAGTGACGGCACTGCCTCCCGACAAATCAATCTCGCATCGCGCGGCCCTTATCGGTTCCCTGTCTGAAGGTGTCACGGAAATCACCAATTTTTCGGCAGGTTTCGATAACCAGTCAACTCTTGGCGTATTGCAGGATGCCGGCATCGAGGTTTCTCAACAAGAGGTCGATGGCGCTTATGGATGTTGTATCAGAAAGGTTATCATCAGCTCACGCGGACTCTGGAGCTTTACTGCTCCTGAAAAGCCGCTGATGTGCAACAATTCCGGCAGCACCATGCGGATGTTTGCCGGTATTCTCGCGGCCCAGCCATTCGAGAGCGAGCTTGTCGGTGACAGCTCTCTCATGAAGCGGCCCATGAAACGGGTCGCGGATCCCCTGCGCCTGATGGGCGCCGGCATCGATCTCTCGCCGGCAGGTACGGCACCGGTTCGTATCAGAGGCACCAGAGATCTCACTCCTCTTGAATACCGTCTTCCGGTTCCCTCGGCCCAGGTGAAATCGCTCGTTACGTTTGCCGCTCTCCATGCCGACGGGGAAACGCGAATTGTTGAATCGATCCGCTCACGCGACCATACAGAGCTGATGCTTGGTCTTGAAACCCTCGACCAACCCGATGGGGAAAGGGTTATTGTCATTCCCGGGAGGAAAACCATCCCCGCTCGCTCATTTTATATCCCCGCCGATCCGTCGGCGGCCTGCTTTCTCGTCGCTCTCGGTCTTCTTGGCAGCAACTCGGAAATCATTATCAGGGATGTCTGTCTCAACCCGACGCGGATAGAGTACATCCCGCTGCTTACAGCTGCGGGTGCCGATATTTCGATCGAAAACAGCCGCATAATAGGGGGGGAAGCCATCGGTGATATTCTTGTGCGCACGACGCGGGCATTGAAGCCTCTCGTTATCAGCAATCCAACGGTGGTCGCCGGAGTTATCGATGAACTGCCCATGCTGTCTGTTCTTTCGGCCTTTGCGTCAGGAGAGTTCGAACTCTATAACGCCGAAGAGCTTCGCACGAAGGAGAGCGACCGGATCAATGCGATTGTGGTGAATCTTGAGCGTCTCGGTTTCGATTGCGAACAATACCCTGACGGATTCAGGGTCATAGGCCGCAGAAGCAGACCTGCCGGTCAGGTTACCGTGGAATGCTTCGACGACCATCGTATCGCCATGAGCTTTGCCGTGGCAGGCAGAGCGACCGGTGAGGGCATAGCGCTTTCCGACGGCGACGTCGTAGGGGTTTCCTTTCCCAATTTCTTTGAGATCATCGAAAACCTGAAGGCATGAATGGGTTGCGAGATCGGGATTAAGCCGGGTCAGAGGCTCATGACCCGGCTGATGTGACCGAGCAGGGCACGGTTGAACCGATCCGGCTGCTCCATGTTCGAGAGATGTCCAGCATCCTGAATCAGCTCCAGTTCCGCTCCGGGTATTCCTTTTGCGATATCCTCTGCGGTTTGAGCTGTAGTCAGACGGTCTTCACGTCCATTAAGCACAAGCACCGGACAGGCTATGTCCTGCAGCAGCGGCGTCGCATCTTCCCGCTTCATGATGGCTTTCATTGCCGAATTGATGGCGGTTACGGACTGTGCCGTTATCATTGCAGCCGCACGCTCAACCAGTGACGGGTTTGCGTTGCGGGTTTCTGGGGTAAAATAGTTGGGCATCATCCGTTTTATCGCCTCTGCCGGACCGCCGCTCTCAACTGCTTCGATGAATTCCTGTCGTTGTTTTGCAGATTCTGGAGCATCGGCTTCAGCGCGGGTATCGCACAGAACCAGCGATGCAGTTCGCTCCGGAAAGAGCCGGTAAAAAGCAAACGCCTGATACCCACCCATCGAGAGTCCGGCTATGGTGGCCTTTCTGCAGCCGATCCCGTCAAGCATGGCGCAGAGGTCACGGGCATACCCATCGAACGTCCAGTCCGGCATCTCATCAGAACCCTCTATCCCATATGCGTTTGGCGCGATGGCGGCAATTCCGGCCTCTTCAAGTGCCCGTAGTTGCTGATCCCACATTCCGGCTGAAAGAGGAAATGCATGCAGCAGCAGAACGGCATAACCGTCGCATCCGGATTCGGCGCCGTCAGTGCAGTGAGTTGTCAGCATTGCTCAGTTAGTTTCCGGTTTGGCATGACCTTTGATCTCTCTGATGATGTTGTTCGCTTCATTGAGAATTTTCTTCGCTTCGTCGCGGGCTGTATCGATAATCTCCTGGGAGCGTTTTTTCGCATCGTTACTGTATGCGTTGTCATGCTCGGTGCTCTCATAATAATCGGAAGCCTTGTCAATGGCGTGTTTTACCTTGCCGGAAATGATCTGCTGGGTTTCAGTGCCCTTGTGAGGCGCGAAAAGCAGACCCATAACGGTTCCTGCCGCGGCGCCCAGAGCGGCTCCGAAGAAAAGCCCCTTGTAAAATTTGTCCTGCTGTTGCTGTTCCATGAGATGTCCAGGTTTTGTATGAGTTATTCGCTTATACTGTTCTTGACTGATAAATACATAAAAATACAAGATTTCACGACTGCAGAATCTCCATTACCCCATTCATCGACTCAGATACTTTTTCCATAAGATTTTCCCTGCAGAGCAGCCTGAATTTTTTAGTGTAACGCTCGAACGATAGAATAAAATCCGAACGGAAGACCGATTCGTCGAAATCGTCGAAACGGCAGTACTCCGAAGAGAGCTGAAGCGAATAGTGCAGGTGTTCCGATCGGGTGGGGTAAACCCGCAGTTCTCTGAGATCGTTGTAATCGAAAATATCCTTTCTTGACGGCGGGTCGATCAATACTTCCAGACCGCTGAGGTTCATGTTATGGCGTTTTGAGAGCAAATCGCATATTTCCCGCTCTTTTTGCCGGCAGAGCAAGCTGTCCGAGGCATAGGCGAACCAGCGTTCGTCCGTTCCGTTTTTCGTATATGGCTGAATGGTGACCACCCGTTTATATACCCGTCGCTGCAGAATATCGTCGAGCAGCAGGGTTTCCCCCGAAACCCTTTGTGGCAGCATCGCTTTCAGTTCGAAGAGTACCCGGTCG
>Ga0209288_10000650_pt1 | contig 10392 bp, 6 predicted proteins | sample PPLLaktember2015_4_FD_187261 | JGI IMG/M metagenome (GOLD analysis project Ga0209288, IMG submission 187261) | Freshwater sediment microbial communities from Prairie Pothole Lake near Jamestown, North Dakota, USA - PPLs Lake P8 Core (1) Depth... | ecosystem: Environmental > Aquatic > Freshwater...
CGATAAGCCGGATCTGAGAATACCTCTTGAAATTCAGGATGTGACATCGCTTTTCGTCAACTCTTCGTTCAAGGTGTTTGCATCGAATACCAAAGAAGGCACTTGCGTCAAAGCGCTGGTATTAAAAGGTCGCGGCGGAGAATCACGCATGTTTTACGATAAGGCCGAAAAACGTGCCCGCGAACTTGGTTCGGCAGGTCTTGCCTATATTCAGTTCAGGGAAGAAGGTCCGAAAGGTCCGATCGTAAAGTTTCTCGGTGAATCCGAAATGGAGGTACTGAAAAAGCAGCTTGGTCTTGAGACAGGCGACGTGGTGTTTTTCGGCGCAGGCAAATGGGAGGCTACCTGCAAGATCATGGGTGGTATGCGGATCTATTTCGCCGATCTCTTTGAACTCGACAAGGATGAACTCTCCTTCTGCTGGATCGTCGATTTTCCCATGTACGAGTACAACGAAGAGGCAAAAAAGATCGATTTTTCGCACAATCCGTTCTCCATGCCCCAGGGTGAAATGGAGGCGCTAGAAACCATGCAACCGCTCGACATTCTCGCTTATCAGTACGACATTGTCTGCAACGGCATTGAACTTTCCAGCGGCGCTATCCGCAATCACCGCCCGGATATCATGTACCGGGCGTTCGAGATAGCCGGATACACCAAAGAGGAGGTTGACAGCCGTTTTGGTCACATGATCGACGCCTTCAAGCTTGGCGCGCCGCCACACGGAGGCATTGCTCCAGGTCTGGACAGAATGGTCATGATCCTTCGGGACGAGCAGAACATTCGAGAAGTCATAGCCTTTCCGATGAACCAGCAGGCCCAGGATCTCATGATGTCCGCACCTTCCGAGGTCATGGCTCAGCAGTTGAAGGAACTCCATCTCAAGATTGATCTCCCGCCGGTAAAGGAAGGAAAGTAGGAGGGAGATTGTGGGCCGTCAGCCGTGGGCGGTGAGCCGGAAGCCCGGCGAGTGAACGCGCAGGAGTATCGTTCGCTTCGCATTGCGGGAGTAACGCAGCATTGCATCGGGCGGGGGGCTGTGGGAGGTGAACCGTGAGACGGGGATGATCGACGTATATTGTATCAGGCGCAAAGGGGCTTTCGGGCTCCTTTGCTATTGCCCTAAAAATACGAGACGCGATTTATTGTTGTAACCAGATCTGAAAACAGACACGAAACATATAGCATCGGACTCCTGATTTACTGACTTCATCCTGTTTTTGTCAGACTTCGAAGCGTATTTCGGCAAGTAAAAGAAATTCGATATGAAGGGCTCCTTGCATCGATTTATCAATAGAAATCGCGTTGATTCAGTGGCTTCGATTTCAAGAGTTCTTCATGGTAATGAATGGAGAACTTGATTGTATTCACGTTATTGCCGTTCAGGTAAGAAACAGAAGAAACGACAGTTAAGGTAACTCCGGCTTCTTAACCGCTTTGGTTTTACTTTTTTCTGTTATACCTTACAGTTGCTTATGCCGCAGCCGGTTTGGGGCAGGAAGGAAATCGTTGACTGATCGAAGGATCTTTCGTGACCGGGAAAGTTACGATTCCTTATTTGTCCGATTATATAGTACTTTACAGGTCACGTATTAAAATCTTAACAACAATGGAGGTCCGTCATGAGGATTAAAGCTTTACTGCTGTTTTTGTTTCTTTTTTCAGTCTCAGTGTTTTCTGAGGGATTTGCACAGGAAAAGCCCCGGATCGGGGTGCTGAGGTTTACAAACAACACCTATGCAGGATGGTGGCATGGAGGCGTGGGACATGAGTTGCAGGACATGCTCATTTCTGAGCTTGCATCGACGAACAGTTTTCGGGTACTCGAGAGAAGAGAACTCGATGCAGTACTCAATGAGCAGGATCTCGGCGCATCCGGGAGGATTAATCCTAAAACAAGAGCGAGATTAGGCAAGATTACCGGCGCAAAATACCTCGTGGCAGCTACGGTATCGGCATTCGAGCACAATACGAGTGGCGGCGGCGGCGGTATCTCCTATGGCGGAATCAGCCTTGGAGGAAAACAGGACAAGGCTTACATGGCTGTCGACCTGAAAGTGATCGATGTGGAAACCGGCGAGATCTATGATGCCAGGACGGTCGAGGCAACATCAAAATCAAGCGGTATCAGGGTTGGAGTCTATCGCGGCGGCTTTGGTGGCCATCTCAATCAATACAAGGATACGCCGGTTGGAAAGGCGATCAGGGGCTGTATCATTGAAATCGTCGATTATCTTCAGTGCTCTCTGGTGGAGGGAAAAAACAGCGGTTGTATGGATGAATACAGCCAGAAGGACAGAAACAGAAGGGAGAAGACCAAGAAATCGATCGATCTTGAATAATTGTATGTTATACAGAGGGGCGGCTTATGAAGTACGTCCCTCTGCATATACTCCGGTTCTGCTGATATTGCTCTGCTTGTTTTTCTGAATGATTCTTTAATCCCTCATATTTTCTCTTGAGTCTCCTGAAGTCCTTGACGGACCTCCATTCGTTATTTTCATAACCGGTTTTATCGTTGTCCTTTAACGGACTTCCACGGTTTGAAGATAGAGATGAAGAGCGTTGCGACAAGAAGTGTTACCTGCAACGATCCGAAGAGCAGGTTCATCCGCTGGTTCCAGAGGTATGCGGTGTCATGCAGGGAAGCGATGCCGATTCTGCCTGAGATATCCATCATTGCCGTTTCCCACGGGCCGAGGAAGAAGGTACCGAAGAGGATGGCCGATACGGTGACGATCCATTTGAAGGTTAGCCATCTGTGTCTGAAAAAGCCCCAGTTGCTGAAGAGGGAGTAGACAAGCCCGGTCAGCAGGCAACCTATGGCTCCGGGAATGACCACGATGCTCATATCGACGTGATGGATGCTCCTGTTGATGCCGTACAATTCGCTGCCGTCGGTAACTCCGGTTTTGAGAAAGTAGAGCGAAAGCAGGGATATAGCCCCTCCAATCCAGGACGAAGCTGCTATCAGATGGATGCCTTTCAGCCATTTCAGGCCTTTTGCCGAGAGTTTCCGCATAGGCGTTTCAGATGAACGTCTTTCAGGCAAGCTGCACGTTACATGCCTCAGTAGTAGTATTCCGGCGAGAGCTTTTTGGTGAAGCGGTGCATCATGTAGTTCACGAACCAGACCCAGTTCAGCGGCTTGCCCTTCATGCGTTGCATGATCGAGCGGCCCTTGTAAACCTCTTTCTGCAGTTTTACGAAGTTTTCGAGAAGTTTTTCGCCGCTCATTTTGTTCGGTTCGAACATGTAGTGGTAGGTGTCGTACTTGTCCCAGTCGAGGTGCCGTACACGGGATTTCATCTCATCGAAGTAGGGCGTTCCGGGGAAGGGTGTCACCAGTGAAAATACCGGGAACTCGATACGATTTTTCATGATGAAGTCGTAGGTGAGCTGGAAGCTCTCTTCGGTATCGTTGTCGAAACCGAACATGAAGTAACCTTGTATGGCGATACCGTTGTTGTGCAGGTTGCTGACCACCTTTTCATAATTCCCGAGACGATTGGAACCCTTCTGGACGCTTTTCAATGTTTCGGGATTGAGCGATTCGAACCCTATGCTGAGAAGGTCGCAGCCTGAACGTCCGGCCAGTTCGGCGACTTCGGGCTTGTCGAGGAAGTTCATGGAGATGTTGGCGTTCCAGTGCACGCCAATCTTTGCCATCTCTTCGAGGAGCGTCATGAAATACTTCGGCCTGAAGCTGATGTTGTCGTCCATGAACGAGAAGTTGATCTTCTGCTTGCCGAGACGATCCTGATGGTAGCGCATCTCTTCGAGCACGAGGTCGAGTTCCCTGTATCGGTAATTTTTGCCGTAAATGGTCGGCGTCGTGCAGAAATTGCAGCCGACCGGACATCCTTTGGTTGCAAGGATCGGGATCAGTGAACTGTACTTTTTCGCGTTTTTTGCGTTGAGGGCATAACTGAAATCCGGGCGGTGCATATCGCTCATCGGTTTGAGCGTTTTTGCCCGGTAAACCGGCTGCATTTTTCCTTTCAGCACGTCAGTGGCCAGTTCAGTCCAGATCGATTCGATTTCTCCGTAAACGACGCTGGTACAGTGCTGTGAAGCTTCTTTTTGCAGCATGGTAGGGTGTACGCCTCCGAGAATGACGATTTTTCCCTGACGGATCGCGGCATCGCCTATCCGGTAAGCCTTGCTGGCATTCAGGGTTCGGGAGGTGATCGCTATGACATCATACCCCGAGAGATCCTCGGGAACCCGTTCGCCGAGACGCTCATCGATAAACGTGACATCGAAGAGCTTTCCGACTATTGTGGCCACCATAATGAGGTTCAGCGGCATACTGACCGTGCCGGAATCAACCATCATACTGGTGTTGCTGACCGGTTGAACCAGCAGCCATTTTTTTCTTGATTTCTGTTGGGATGCGAGCTGTTGCAGAAGCTCTTCGGAATAACCTGCGGCAGGGGCAAACGATGATATCACTGTGTCGGATTGTTCGGTCTGCATACCCTTATGAACGGCAAAAGGTGTTAAAAACTGAAACTGCTACGAACCTTTAAGGTATGAAAAGTTTTGAAAAAAACTGATCGTTGAGTTGAAAAAACGAGTTTCCCGGAGCTTTAATCGATCATTCTTCCTGCCGATCAAGTACCGCTACGGTAAAGCGGCTTACGCAGACAAGTTTTTCAGCCTCATTACGGATTTTAATCTCCCATACCTGGGAGCTTTTTCCGAGATGCAGCGGGGTAGCCGTGGCATAAACAAAGCCTTCCCGCACCGGGCGAATATGATTGGCGTTTATCTCCTGCCCGACAATATACTTCCGGTTTCGGTCCACACAATATGATGCCGCAATGCTGCCGACGGTTTCTGCAAGTGCAAGCGAAGCTCCTCCGTGAAGGATGCCTATACGCTGAATTGTTCGATGATCGACCGGCATTTTCGCGATCATGAAATCCGGTCCAACTGCAACCATTTCAATGCCGAGATGACGGGCCATCTGACCTTCGACAATCTGGGTTTCATTGATTTCTTGCGGAGAAACGGGGACAGAAAAGATCGATGATGATGACATGGGAGGAAATGGAATGTTGAGGGCTTCCCGATAAAGATACGGCCTTTATAAAAGAGCGGGTGACGAGATTCGAACTCGCGACATTTTGCTTGGGAAGCAAACACTCTACCGACTGAGTTACACCCGCTTGCCGGAGTGGTGAGAGAGGGAGTTGAACCCTCGACCTCAGGGTTATGAATCCTGTGCTCTAACCAACTGAGCTACCTCACCATTTAACGGGCTGTAAATATAGAAAACTATCAAAAAAAAACAATGAGTACATCGATTTTTTCTATTCATTATTTTCGTTTTCCATCAGTCTGCCGTAAATCGCCTCTGCGACGGGAATGTCTTCCGGAGTCGTGATTTTGATATTGTGATACCCGGTTTCATAAACACGGATAAGCTGTTCAGGAAAAAATCGTTCCACCAGCGAGGCATCGTCTGTTCCATACCAGGCTTCAAGCTCGGCCTGTTCATGAGCCTGAATGAGCAGACGGCTTCTGAAACTTTGCGGAGTCTGTACCTGAAGCAACCTGTTTCTGTCTGGAGTTTCGCCAAAAAATCCGGGATCGTTGCCGATGAATTTAATGGTATCCTTGGGTTTCGTTGCAGGGACACAAGCTCCATACTGCATGGTAAGGGCAGATATGGCATCGATCTCTGAAGGCCTGATAAATGGACGCGCGCCGTCGTGTACCATGATGATGTCCGGTTCTTTACCGGAGGCAGCCATATCTTTTTCAATGGCCCTGATGCAGTTTCTTATCGAGTCCTGTCTTTCCTTTCCCCCTTCGATCACGGCTCCAAGTTTATGGAACCCGTACGTCAGACGCATTTCCTGCAGGGTTTCAATATTTTCAGCTCGTGTCGCTATGGAGACCGACTGTATGGTTGATGCGCACTCAAAGGCTTTGAGCGTATGGTATATAACAGGAAAATCGCCGATTTCAAGCAGTTGTTTGCTTATGCCGCCTTGCAGCTGCATGCGTTTGCCGATACCGCTTGCAGCAATGATGGCGTGGGCGTTGATAGTCATGAGAAGCAGAAGAAGTATGATTAATGAATGAACATGGCATCTCCATAGGCGAGGAACTGGTAATCGCTTTTCATGGCAGTCTTATAGGCTTCCATGAGCAGGCGATGTTCGGCAAATGCGCTGACCACCATTAAAAGAGTTGTTTCCGGCTGTTGAAAATTCGTGAGGAGTGCATCGGTAACTTTGAACTGATAGGGAGGATAGATAAACTTGTCTGTCCAGCCTCGTCCGAACTTGATCTTTCCGTCAACTGTGGCGTTAGCTTCAAGAACCCTGCACGTGGTTGTTCCGACAGCGATGACGCGACCGGTTTTGTTTATCTTCGTCTCGTTGATTTCCATGGCCGTCTGGTAAGGAATATTGAAATATTCCGAATCCATCTTGTGTTTTGAAACATCCTCAACCTCGATGGCGTTGAACGTACTCAAGCTCGGATGCAGGGTGACAGGAAGTATTTTAACCCCTATTTTCTGGATTTTCTGCAACAGAGGCATCGTGAAGTGCAGACCTGCCATGGGCGCGACAACAGCTCCGGTCTGAGACGCATAAACAGTCTGGTAGTTCTCTTTGTCCGACTCTTTCGGCTTTCTGGTGAAGTAAGGGGGCAGCGGTACATGACCGATTCGTTCGACAAGGCTGAATACATCGATTTCAGGGTTCAGGAACCGGATCGTTCTGCCCCTTGACGTTGTATTGTCAACCACTTCGGCAACGACATCCTCGTCAAAATATATTTTATTGCCGACCCGCACCTTGCGGGCAGGATCGACCAGAACATCCCATAACCCGGCCTCCTTGTTGAGCACCCTGAGGAGAAAGACTTCGATTTTTGCATCGGTTTTTTCTTTCTGGCCAAAAATTTTTGCCGGAAAAACCCTGCTGTTGTTGACAACCAGCAAGTCGCCTTTTTTGAAATAGGAAACAATATCCTCAAAAACTTTATGTTCGATCTCTTTTTTTCTCCGGTTCAGCACCATGAGTTTACAGCTATCGCGAGGCGAAGCCGGATGATCGGCAATTTTCGTTTTTGGCAGGGTATATCTGAAATTGGACAGGCGCATAAGCGGTGTAACAATGAATCGTCAAAATGAGTTAAAAATAAAAATAATACGTTTTTTCCCGTTAATGAACAAAATACCGGCACCGTTCAGCGACGCCGGTATCGCTGCAGTATCGATTACGCCATTGCAACAGAGGTTCCTTTCTGCAGGGTGACGGATTGTCCGGCAATGCAGGCAGGCGCCTCGTTTTCTTCTGAATTTCGCAGCATCACGGTTATGGTTTCAGGAGTCAGCGTGATGGCATAGCTGTTACTCCTGAAACAGACATTCAGATCCAGTTTTTTCCAGTGAGCCGGCAGGTTCGGTTTTACATTGAGCATACCGTTTTCAAACGATATGCCGGCAAAGTATCTAACTACCGTATCGAGAGTTCCCGCCATCACGCCACTGTGGATGCCCTCTTGCGTGGTGCCTCCCTGAGTGTCGCTGATATCGCTTTTAAGCGCTTCGAGAAACCATTTCCATGCAGTTTCATGGCCGTTGTCAAGGTAGCTGGATATAATGGAATGAACGACTTTGCTCAGCGTTGAACCATGGCTGGTTCTCGGTTCGTAGTAGGCATAGTTTTCGCGGACCAGCTTGACCAGATCGGGTACGGAATAGCCGTTTTTTTCAAGAAGATGTGCTACTTCTGCAGGTGCGAGCGTATAGAACGTCATCAGCACATCGGCCTGTTTTGCTACCTTGTAATGATCGGGCGTATCGCCTTCAGCTTTGAGAATGCGGTCCATGCGATGAATATTGCCGTATTTGGAGCGGTAATGAACCCAGTCAAGCTCCTTGAGACTCATGTAGCCGTCAAACTGTTCCAGAATGCCCTCGCTGTCAATCAGAATATTCATCGAGGTACTGATATCGCGCCACTTCTGCAGTTCGTCAAATCCGAGATTTATTTTTTCAAGCAGATTTCTCAATGCTGCCTCATCGATGGTTTCGCTGATCTCAACGGCTTTTTCGAAGAGCCAGACCGCCATGATATTGGTATAGGAGTTGTCTTTTACTCCTTCCAGCCCGCTTCCCGGCAGTGTCTCATGAAACTCGTCAGGTCCCATGACCCCTTCGATATGATATTTTCCCGTTTCCTTTGAAAAGGTTGCTATGCTGGCCCAGAAACGGGCGATTTCAAACATCAGCTCAGCGCCGTATTCATCAAGAAATGCGGTGTCGCCGGAATTATAGATATAGCTCCATGTATTGTAGAAAACCGCAATAGAGACGTGGCGCTGCTTGCGGCTGAGATCCGGGCCCCAGCTTCCGCTTTTCGGATTGAAATGAATGATCTGGGTGTCCTCCTGTCCGTCATCGGCAGTCTGCCAGGGGTACATGGCTCCTCTGTAACCGTTTTCACGGGCATATTCTCTTGCAGCATCGAGCCTGCGATAGCGGTACATGAGCAGTGCCCTGGAAATTTCAGGGAAGGTTCTGTTGAAGAACGGCAGAATGAATATCTCGTCCCAGAAGATATGACCCCGGTAAGCTTCGCCGTTCAATCCCCTTGCCGTTATGCCGGCATCGATGTTTCCGTTATGGGGGGAGGCAGAGCACATCAGGTGATAGGTGTGCAGACGCAGTACTTTCAGACTGAAGCGATCTCCTTCAAGAGAAATGCCTGCTTCCAGCCAGATTTTTTCCCATGCGGCAGCATGATCCTTCAGCAGCGAATCAAAGGTTTCGTCTGCCTGCAGAGATTGTTTCGCTGCAGCGATCGGACTGAGTTTGCCGTTATGATCCAGAGAGGTGTGGATGGCAACGAGCTTTTCGATAGTGCAGCTCTTATCAGGGCTCAGCTGCATTTTAAAAGATTGACTGATATAGCGATCACTGGCGTGTTCCATACGTTCGGCCGCCTCAGGCTGTCCATGGCAGGTCACTCTTGTTTTTGCAGCTGTCGCAATGCCGTAATGCGATTGGCTTGTGCGGACGTGCAGGGCAATTATCTCCTTGTCACAGCTTCCTTCTATATGTTCGAGGTGATCGGATGAGAGCTCATTGTACCGGGCAACGCCCTTGTTCTGAATGGTGCCGTCAATTGCGGAGCGAAACTCGACGGCAGCTGTATAGTTGACCGGACGGAGGTTGAAGCGAAGGGCACAACGGTGTGGATCGGCCATGCTTGCAAAGCGTCGGCTGCTGATTCTGCTGATTCTGCCCAGATTGTCCTGAATAACGATCTCCCGCTCCATAACCGCATTCCGCAGGTCAAGGTTCTGGCGGTAACTGAGGATTTTCTGTTCAAACGGATCGATGAAATCGCCTCCGCCTATTCTGAACTCTATCGGCAGCCAGTTCGGACAGTTCACGAAATCATTGTTGAATACGGTCTGGCCGTGAACATCCGTTGGCAGACGGTTATAAATGCCGGCGATATAGGTACCGGGGTAGTGGTAGTGCGAGGCGGCAACTCCCTCATAGGCGCCTCTGACTCCAAGGTAACCATTGCCTGTCGAGGTGAGTGCCTCTCTGAGTTTTTCGTCACGGGCAATAAAGCTGTCGTAGGAAAGGTTCCAGCAATCTTTTTCAAGGCCATCGCTGAACCACTGTTCAATATCTTCAAGAGTGATTTCTCCGAGGTCCCTGACGACGATATCGGCACCCTCTTCTTTCAGTTTCGATCCCTCTATCTCCCTTGCTATGCCGAGTACCATACCGAAATTTCCGCGAGATCCAGCCTGAACTCCGGATATGGCATCCTCGACTACAACGCATTCATGCGGTTCCAGTCCAAGGTTCCGTGCTGCAGTAACGAAAATATCCGGATTCGGTTTCCCTTTCAGATTCATCTCTATGGAAACTTCTCCATCGACTCGCGTTTCGAAAAGATGCTCAAGCCTGGCCAGCTGCAGGATCATCCGACAGTTTCGGCTTGAAGATGCGATGCCGATACGGATGCCTTTTGCTATCAGATTTTCAATCAGTTCTACCGATGTCGTATAAACTTCAGGGCCTTCCTTGATCAGGATTTCGGTAAAAAGAGTGTTTTTCCGGTTTCCAAGACCGCATACGGTCTCTTTTTCGGAAATATCGTCGAGTTCTCCGAACGGCAATTCAATATTGCGTGAGGCCAGGAAGCTTTTTACGCCTTCCATGCGGGGTTTGCCGTCAACATATTTATGATAATCATGAACCGGATCGAATGGAACAAATGTTTCATTGTTCACTTCGGCATAACTTTTCAGAAACGAGTTGAACATTGATTCCCAGGCAAGGCTGTGAACTTTTGCCGTACCAGTGATCACTCCGTCAAGATCAAAAATTGCACCTTTAAA
>Ga0209288_10000662_pt1 | contig 10290 bp, 8 predicted proteins | sample PPLLaktember2015_4_FD_187261 | JGI IMG/M metagenome (GOLD analysis project Ga0209288, IMG submission 187261) | Freshwater sediment microbial communities from Prairie Pothole Lake near Jamestown, North Dakota, USA - PPLs Lake P8 Core (1) Depth... | ecosystem: Environmental > Aquatic > Freshwater...
CCGGCCTCGCGGTCCTGGCCATCGTCGTGCCGGTGTTGTGCCTGATCGCGGTCGTCGCGTTGCTCTACTGGGGGACGCGCAAGGCGGGCCGGCTGATTTTCGGTCGCGGCCGGACGCCGCCGCAGGCGCCGACCGGGAACTGATCGCAAGGGCCTTACAATGCAGCCATGTGCCTGCTCGTCGTCGCCTGGCTTTCGCACCCACGCTACCGCCTCGTCGTGGCGGGCAATCGCGACGAATTCCACGACCGTCCATCCGCACCGCTCGGCTGGTGGAGCGACGCGCCCGGGGTGCTGGCCGGGCGGGACCTGCGCGCCAGCGGCACGTGGCTGGGCGTGGCGCGCAGCGAACGCTTCGCCATCGTGACCAACTTCCGCAACGTCGAGGCGTCGGCACCCGCGGAGGCGCCGTCGCGTGGCCAGCTGGTGCCGCGTTTCCTGAGCGAGGATCGCAAGCCCGCTGCCTTCCTGGAAGACCTGCGTGCCAATGCGCACCGGTTCGCAGGTTTCAGCCTGCTGCTGGGCGACTCGTCCACGCTGCACTACTACTCGAACGCGATCCGGCAACCGCCGCGCGCGCTGCCGCCCGGCATCTATGGCCTGAGCAATCACCAGCTCGATGAACCCTGGCCGAAGCTCGTGCGGGCCCGGCAGCGCTTTGCGGCAGAACTCGCCCGCGACGACCCGGCGCCGCAAGCCCTGTTCGACGTGCTGGCCGACCGCGCGCCCGCCGCAGACGACGAACTGCCCGCCACCGGTCTGCCCGCCGACCTGGAGCGGGCGCTCTCCGCACCGTTTGTGCGCCACGAGCGCTACGGCACCCGCTGCTCGACGCTCACGTTCGTCGAGCACGATGGCCGCACGCGAGTCCACGAGCGCCGGTTCGACGCAGCCGGCGCACAAACCGGCTCGAGTCGCTTCGAATTCCGCTGCGGGTTGCAGTGATGCACCGACCCTTGCGCGACCGGCGATGGCGTAGCCATGCCCTGCTGGCAACCTGCCTTTTGATGACACTGGTTTCCGGCACCGCGGTCGCCGAAACGATCCGGATCGAGATTGACGGTGTCGATCGCGCGATCGCCGACAACATTCGCGGCTTCCTGACGCTGGGGCGCTACGCGGAACGCAACGACGTGACCGACACGCAGGTGCGACGCCTCGCGGACCGCGCCGTCGACGAGGCCGCCGATGCGCTGCGGCCCTTCGGCTTCTACGAGCCGGTCATCAAGAGCCGCACCAGCCGCGACGACGCTCGCTGGATCGTGCGCATCAAGGTGAAGCCGGGCGAGCCGGTGCTCGTGAAGTCCGTGGACGTGCAGATCAAGGGGGCAGGCGCCGAGCACGCAGCCCTCAACCAGCTCGCGGCCGCAAGCCCGCTGCAACCCGGCGCGCGGCTCGAGCACGCGAACTACGACCGGCTCCGCAATGACCTGCTGCGCACCGCGCTCGACAATGGCTTCCTCGACGCGCGGCTGACGCGACGCGAGCTGATCGTGAACCCCGTGGAGCGCACCGCGTCGGCGCACCTCGAGCTCGACACCGGCGGGCTGTACCGGTTCGGTGCCGTCGAGGTCGAGCAGGACGTGCTGCGCGACGAGCTGCTCGAGCGCTTCGTGCGCTTCGAGTCCGGGCAGGTCTTCTCGAACGACCGGATCCGCAGCACGCAGTTCGCGCTCGAGGACAGCAACTTCTTCTCGAACGTGACGATCGTGCCCGGTCAGCGCGATCCCGAGACGCTGACCGTGCCGGTCAAGATTCGCGCTGAACCGATCAAGCGCGACCGCTACACCGTGAGCCTCGGCTACGGCACCGACACGGATCTGCGCGGCCGCTTCGCCTGGGAAAACCGGCGCGTCAACACGCGGGGGCACCGGCTGCGCTTCGAGGTAACGGCCTCTTCGGTGCTGCAGGAAGTCGTGACGCGCTACATCATTCCAGTCGGCGACCCCGCGCTCGAGAAGCTCGAATTCTCGGCCGGCTACATCAACGAAGAACTCGGCGACCTCGACAGCGAACGCTACGAGTTGATCGCCGGCCTGACCCAGGCGATGGGCGACTGGCAACGGGTACTGTTCTTCAAGGTCAATGACGAAACGACTGACTTCCCGGACGGCACCAGCAACCAGCAGCTGCTGCTGATCCCGGGCATCAGCTACGCGAGCATGCCGCCCAATTTCCTGACCGGCTGGATGCGCACCGCGGCCTATTACTTCGAGCTGAGCGGCAGCCCCGAGACGATCGGCTCGGATTCATCCTACCTGCGCTTCTACAGCCGCGCCGAACGGGTCTGGCCGCTGTCCGGCGGTCCCTGGCACCTGCGGCTGCGCGGCGAGTTCGGCACGAGCTGGGTCAGCGACTTTTCCGAGCTACCTGCGTCACAGCGCTTCTTCGCGGGCGGTGACCGCAGCGTGCGCGGCTTCGCGCTCGACGAGCTGAGCCCGACCGTCGAAACTGTGAATTCAGCGGGCGAGACCTCGCGCCAGTCGATTGGCGGCGAGCACAAGATCGTCGGCTCAATCGAGCTCGAGCGCGACATCTTCACGAACTTCCGCGCCGCGGTCTTCTACGACACGGGTAACGCCTTCAGTGACTGGAGCATACCGCTCGAGTATTCGGTGGGCGTGGGGCTGCGCTGGCGGCTGCCGATGCTGCTGATCGGGTTCGACATCGCGCAGGCGCTGTCCGACCGCGACAAGAACCCGCGCCTGCACCTCAACATCACGCAGGTGCTCTGATGCGCTGGCGCTGGATCGCCCTGGCCGTCGCGATGGGCCTGCTGTTTGGCGCGCCCCCGCTGGTCGCCTACCGGCTGCTGCACAGCGAGCGGGGCCTGCAATTCGTGCTCGGGCAGCTCGGGCGCATTCCGAACGTGCGCATCGAGGCCACGGGCGCGAGCGGCACGCTGGCCGGCCCGCTGGCCGTCGAGCGTCTCGTCGTCGAGCATCCGGCCGTTCGCATCGAGGCGCGCGGCCTGCGGCTGGACGTCGTAATCCGGCCGCTGCTGAACGGCGAACTTCGATTCGAGGAGTTGACGGCGGCCAGCGTGGATGTCGTGCTCAAGGACCGCGAGAAGCCGCCGCCGCGAGAACCGGGTTTCCTGCCGGATTTCCTGCAGATCGACGCCCGCGACGCGCGCTTCGCGAACCTGTCGCTGACGCTGGTCAACGGCGAGCGCTTCGAGGCGGCCTCCGCCCGGGCTGCACTCGACATGACGCGCTGGCGCATCCGGCTGCGGGAACTGGTGATCGACGACCCGGCAGGACAGATCGAAGGCAACGTCGCGCTGCGGGCGACCGAGCCGCTCGGCCTGCGCGTCGTGGCGAGCGGACACTGGCGCCTGCCGGACGAACGTGTGTACCGGTTCGCCGGCGTTCTGCGCGGGAACCTCGCTCGCCTCGGGACGACCGTCACGCTTTCGGAACCCGCGAACCTCTCGTTCAGCGGCAACGCGCTGGCACTGACCGAAGAACCGCGCATCGTCGGCACGCTGCGTTTCACGGAGTTCGACGGCTCACCGTGGATCGAGGACGGTCGCGTTCCACCGGTGAGCGGCTCGATCGCGCTCGACGCCCGACGCGCGGCATTTGGCCTCGACGGCACGCTGACGTCCGCGGTACTCGAGGCCGGGCCGCTGCGCGTGCAGGGCGCGGGCGAGTGGCTCGACTCGACGCTGCGGATCGATTCGCTGCGCGCCTGGCTGCCGCGCCTGGCCGCCTCGGCCAGCGTGACGGGAACCGTCCGCGTGACCGGGGACTCGGCGCCGGAGCTGGCGCTCGCCGGCGAGTGGAGCGGGCTGCGCTGGCCGTTGGTGGATGCAGCGGCCGTCGAGAGCGCGTATGGCGCGTTCTCCGTCGCGGGCTCGCTGCCTTATTCGTTCGACGTGCGCGCCGCGGCGAGCGCGCCGGAACTGCCGGCTGCGGACTTCACGGCCGCTGGTTCCGTGGATCGGGAGCAGGTGGTGATCGATCGCTTCGACGGCCAGCTGATGGGGGGGCGGCTGCAAGGCTCGGGGCGGCTGTCGTGGACCGGCTCGCAGGCGTGGGCTGCGCGGCTCGAGGGCCAGAGGCTCGACATCGCCACGGTGCGACCCGATCTGCCGGGGCGGGTGACGTTCGCCGGCACGGTCGAGGGGCGCGGATTCACGCCGGCTGCGCCGTGGACGGTGCGGCTCGCATCACTATCGGGCACCCTGCGCGGACGCGCGCTGACGGGCCGCGGCGAGGTGGCGCATCGCGACGGAATGTACGAACTCCGGGGGGTGCGCATCGCGAACGGACCGTCCCACGTAGACGTGGACGGGCGCTGGGGATCGAGCATCGACCTGCGCTGGAACGCCGACGTTCGGCAGCTCTCGCTGCTGCACCCCGACCTCGAGGGCGAACTCGTCTCCGCGGGGCGCGCGCGGGGCAGCCCGACGCGCCCCGAAGCCACCGCCGAGGCGCGCCTGAAAGGAATCCGGTTTGGCGCAGTCGGCGTGAAATCGCTGCAAGCGTCGTTCGACATCGACCTCGCCGACAACAGCGAGTCGCGCGTCGACCTGCGGGCCGAAGACGTCGATCTCGGCGCGCTGCAACTCGAATCCGCATCGCTCGCCGCAGAAGGCCGGTCGCGCGAGCACTCGGTCGAGCTGCAGTTCGTATCGGCCGGCGACGATGCCCGGAGCATCCCGGGCTTTCAAGCGAAGATCGTGGTCGCGGGCGATTACCTCGCAGCGGATGCGCGCTGGCTCGGCAACCTGCACACGGCCTCCATCGAGTTCCCGGACGGTGGCGCGACGCTGCTGCAGCCGGTCGCACTCGAGGCGGGGCGCGGGATGCTGCGCGCGGCGCCGTTCTGCCTGGCCACCGGCGAAGCTCGGTTCTGCGTCGAGGGCGAATGGCGTGCCGAGCCCGAATCGTGGCGCGTGATCTACAGCGCACAGGACTGGCCCCTGCGGCGCATCCTGCACTCGCTGTTCGGCTGGCGCGAATTCGACGGCAAGCTGCAGGCGAGCGGCTGGGCCGCGAAGGAACCGGGCCACGCGTGGACTGGCGGCACGACGTTGCTGCTCGACAACCCGACGCTCGACATCCCTCGCAACCAGTTTCGCACCGAGCGCGTTTCGCTCGGCGCGGGCCGGCTGGACGTATTTGCCGAGCCGGAAGCCATCCGCGCCACGGTCGAGGCCACCGTGGCCGAGAATTCACGCGTTACGGGCGAGGTTACCGCGCGCCGCGAACCCGGCCTCGAGGTCGCGGAGTTCCCGTTGAGCGGCGCGCTCCGCGCCGAATCCCCGGACATCACCGGGATTCCGATACTGGTACCCGAAATCGACCGCTCCGGAGGCCAGCTCGACGGGCTGGTTTCGATCTCCGGCGTGCTGGGCGCGCCACGATTCGACGGCGAGTTCCACCTCCGCGACGGGCTCCTCCACCTCTATCGGACCAACCTCCAGCTCACGGGCCTGACGCTCGACGGCCGCTTCAAGGGTGACGAGCTCGTGTTCGCGGGCTCGGGTTCCGCGGCGCGCGGCACGCTGTCGCTGGATGGCCAGTTCAGCTGGCCCGAGAGGGTCATGACCGGCCAGATGCGCCTCAAGGGCGACGGCCTGATGATTGCCGACACGCCCGACTTTCGCATCGTCGCCTCGCCCGACCTGCTCTTCGCCGTGGGACCCGACGGCTACGACGTCACGGGCGTCATCCTGGTGCCGTTGGCGCGCATCACTCCGCGCGACCTCAGCACGACCGTTTCCACGTCGACCGACGAGCGGATCGTCGGGCTCGAGGTGGAGGAACTCGGTCCATCGACGCTCGAGCGGCTGCGCAGCCGTATCCGTGTCGAGCTGGGAGACAACGTCCGCGTCAACAGCTTCGGCCTCAACGCGACGCTCGCCGGCGAGGTCACGGTGATCACGCGGCCCGGCGACGTCGTCCGCGGCGACGGCGCGATCCGTGTCGTCAACGGCGAGTACAAGGCGTTCGGGCAGTTCGTGCGCATCACGCGGGGCGTGCTGAGCTTCGACATGTCGCCGCTCGACGATCCAACGCTCGACCTGGTCGCCGAACGGGAGATCCGCCGCGAGGACATCGTCGTCTCGATCAACGTGCGCGGCACGCTCGCGAGCCCGTTCATCACGTTGAGTTCCGACCCACCGATGTCGCAGAACGAGGCGCTCTCCTACCTGCTCACGGGACGGTCGATCAACACGCTGCAGTCGGGCGAAGCGGCCACGATCGACAGCGCCGCACAGAGCCTCGCGCTGAGCGGCGGCGGTTTGCTGCTCGGCGGCATCGGCAGCCGGGTGGGCCTCGACGAAGTGACCGTGGAGCAGACCGGCGAGGACGACGCCGCGGTGGTGCTCGGCAAGTACCTGTCGCCGAACCTGTTCGTCAGTTACGGCATCTCGATCGCCGAAGCAATCAACACGATCAAGCTGCGCTACACGCTGAACCAGAACTGGTCGCTCAAGGCCGAGGCCGGCCTCGAGCAGAGCGCCGACATCGAGTACCGGATCGAGCGCTAGTCGAATTCGGTCGGCCAGTCGCGCCGGTGCCAGTGCTCGAGCATCCGCGCAACCTGCCGGGGCGTGCTGCGGCCGAGCGACATCGGCGGCAGGTGGCCGGGTTCGAAAAAGTCCACCGCGTCCGTCTCGTAGCTGCAGCGGGCCTCGCCGCCGGTGATCTCGCACAGGAAGAAGGCCTTCCAGCCGTGGTGCAGCGACTCACCGTGACCATGGCGGCGACGGTCGTAGAGTGCGGCGAGCTTGACGGCCCGCGCGCGGAAGCCGGATTCCTGATGGATCTCCTTCTCGACGGCCTGGGATGGAGTCTCGTTGACGTCGGCCCAGCCGCCGGGCAGCGTCCAGAAGCCGTCGGCGGTCTCCCGAACCAGCAGCACCCGTCCGTCGCGGAAAGTCGCGCCGCGCACCTCGATCTTGGGTGTGACGTAGCCCGTTTCGTTGCGCCAGAGAGCCAGCAGTCGATCGCGATCCACAGGGGCTTCGCCCGCGAGCAACTCTGCGGCGATCCGCTCAATCTCTGCGTAGCGTTCGCGGTCGTACTCGTCGCGGGTGAAGTGCAGACCCGTGCGAGCCAGTGCATGCAGACGGCGGGCGAGTTCGAGGTGACGGTCGGTCATGGCGGCCTGGAGGGCGGGAGTCCGCGGCATTGTGATCCTTGCCCGGCCCGCACGTCCCGGTTATTGACAGCTTGCTGTCACTCTGCCAGCCTCATGGCTTCTGCCTCTCCGGTCGCTCCGCCCATGAGCAACGCCGCGCGCACGACGGACGACGCCTTCCAGGACGTGCTGCTCGGGTTGTTCCAGTTGCACGGTCGGGTGCTGGAAGCCGCCGACGCGATGTCCGGCGGATTTGGTCTCACCGGCGCGCGCTGGCAGGTCATGAAGGTGGCCGCGCGACAGTCGCTGACGGTCTCGCAGATCGCGCGCCGGCTCGGGCTCAAGCGCCAGAGCGTGCAGCGCACCGTCGACCAGCTGGCCCGGCAGCGGCTGGTCGAGCTGAGGCCGAACGTCGATCATCTGCGCGCCGGGCTCGTGACGCTGTCGGACGAGGGCCGTCGCATCCTGGCGGCGCTCGAGTCGCGCCAGCAGGCCTGGCTGGGACGCTGCCTGCGCGGGCTCAACCGCACGGAGCTGGAGCGGCTCGCCGATTCGCTCGGCTCGCTCGCCGGGCGCGTCGAGGCGGCCACCGCGCGCGAGCCCGCCGCGGATGAGTCCCGCGCCGCGCGCAGTCGACGCCGCCCCGCGACCGGCGTGCGCCGCCGGCTCGTCGCGGCCTGATCACTCGACAAGACAAGTACAGACGCTGGGGAGTAGCGCCATGATCCCGACCTTGCTGATCCTGAAATGGGCCCACATCATCGCGATGGTCTACTGGCTCGGCGGCGAGTGGGGGGTATTCCAGACCTCCTACCACGTGACGAATCCGCGCCTCCCGCTCGAGGAGCGCCGGCGGCACATGGAAACGGCGTACCGCATCGACATCCTCGCCCGCCTCGGCATCATCTTGCTGCTGCCGATCGGCCTGCACATGGGCTACCTGTGGGGCGTGCAGCCGCTCGGTGGAAACTGGCTGGTGGCGATGTGGATTTTGACCGCGGGCTGGGTCGCCCTCGCGCTGTCCGCGTTCGTGAAGCGCGGCACCGACGCTGGCATCCGCATCACGATCTGGGACGACCGCATCCGCTACGTGCTGATCCCGGCGCTGGCGATCGCGGCCATCGCGTCCATCGTGAGCGGCAAGCCCTTCTCGGCCAACTGGTACTCGACCAAGGTGCTGATCTACTCGGGGCTGCTGGTGATCGGCCTGATCCTGCGTTTCGTGATGCGCCACTGGACGGAGACCTTCCGCCAGCTCGCCGTGGGCGGTCCGAACGCGGCGCTCGAGGCGAAGTTGACTCGCGAGATCAAGCTCTCGCGCAAGCTCGCCTATATCTACTGGATCGGCATCGGCACGGTCGCGTTCATCGGCGTGACGAAGTTCTTCTGACGCACCGACCAGTCCGGGGCGCGACCCCGGCAGTCGCGATTCAGAAAGACACGATCGGTGTGACGGTGACGTGCGGCTGTTCGATCGCCGCCGTGAGTTCCCTGTCCGCTCGGCGAGTGGCCGCTTTGTGGCGCCGGCCCCCACAGGCAGGAACCGGCCAGAAGCGGCCCGTCGCGCTCGCGACTCACTCGCCGCAATAGCGGTCGTTTGATGGCACGGTGCTCAGCGCCATCCCGCGTGCAGCGGCACCGCCAGCGCATCGTCCAGCGGACTGAGGACGCCCGTACCTCGATTCAAGACCTGCGTATAGATTTTGGATAACTCGAAACCCGGTTCTGGCTAGATTGGACTTTTATCTCGATAAGTCGGGCCACCAATGCAAGACGACGATTTCTGCCTAGTGTCCGTTGCCACCTTTAGTAGGTTGGCTGATCTCTACGCCGAGAAGTACTTTCACTTGGACATGTATGACCGGTATCTGGAGCAATTCGTCAAACGAATCGAGCCGCAGGGCGCGAGCGTCATTGATGTGGCGTGCGGACCGGGCAATGTCTCAGCCTATCTGGCGAAGGTTAGACCGGACCTCAAGCTGATCGGCGTTGATCTGGCGGAAGGAATGGTTAAGCAGGCCAGGCTTAGGGTCCCGTCCGCGGAGTTCTTGGTTAAGGACTGTCGGCACATCGGCGAACTTGAGCATGTATTTGATGCATCTGCTTTTGCTTTCGGCTTGAGCTACCTGACTGACGACGACGCGATTCGGTTTTTCAGTTCGCTCAACGCCATTCTGGCTGATTCAGCCATACTGTACCTCTCCACGATTACGGGTGAACCTAGTTCGTCCGGGTATGAAACATCGAGTAGTGGAGATAGGGTTTACATGAAGTATCGAAGCGTTGGCGATGTGGTTTCAATGGTTGAGCGAGCGGGGTACAGGGTCGATTTTTGGGAAGTGATATCAAGTCCTGCCAATGCATCGAAGCCGACGCAGGACCTCATTCTCATTGCCCAGCGAGTCGGCGGCGGCTGAGCTCAGACATTGAGCGTCTGCTTTGCAGTTCCGCGAACTTCCGCTCCGGGTCCATCTGAGTCGTAGCGCGATGCCGGAAGCGGACATCCCGCGAATGGGGCGGGCATGCGCCCAAGACCCGCTCCTGCACTCCCACGCTTGACAGCGATTGCATAATTATGCACATTAGCGTGGTTTTTATTCATCCCACCGGACGCAGAGCCTTGGCCACCGACCCCCACGCGCAGCTTCACCGCCGGGACGCGATCGTGCGCATCCTGCGGCAGACCGCGGTCGGCCGGCAGGCGGAACTCGTCGAGCTGCTGCGCGAAGAGGGTTTCGACGCGACGCAGTCGAGCGTCAGCCGCGACCTGCGCGAGCTCGGCGTGCTGAAGGGCGCCGACCGTTACCTGCTGCCCGCCGTCGAGGACGCGCTCACGCCCAGCCACTTCGAGGACGTGCAGACCTTCGTCAAGGGCTACCGGGCGGCGGGCCCGAACCTGACGGTGCTGCGCACCACCACCGGCACGGCGCAGAGCGTCGCGATCGCGCTCGACAAGGCGCGCTGGCCCGAGGTCACGGGCACGATCGCCGGCGACGACACGATCTTCATCGCGACCGCGAGCGCCCGCACCCAGCGCCGCCTGCACGCGCACCTGCACTCAATCTTCGGACGCTGAGGCTTCCCATGACCGAACCCACCGCGGGCACCACGCCCATCCTGCTCGCTTTTTCCGGCGGCCTCGACACCTCGTTCTGCGTGCCCTGGCTGGCCGAGACCTACGGTCGCCCCGTCG
>Ga0209288_10000666_pt1 | contig 10236 bp, 10 predicted proteins | sample PPLLaktember2015_4_FD_187261 | JGI IMG/M metagenome (GOLD analysis project Ga0209288, IMG submission 187261) | Freshwater sediment microbial communities from Prairie Pothole Lake near Jamestown, North Dakota, USA - PPLs Lake P8 Core (1) Depth... | ecosystem: Environmental > Aquatic > Freshwater...
GCAGACCGCAGCCTCGCGGAATGCGCTACATGTGAAGGAACTGGCCGAGCAACTGCAGAAGACCGTGGCCGCGCTCGAACAGGGGGCTGCTGTCGCCGAAGCCCGCTTCAAACGGACCAGTCTGCTGAGCAGTCTGGCTATTGCGGTCTCGCTGCTGGCGATCGTCTTGTCGCTGGTCGCGCTGCTGTCGCGCTGAAGCGCTGCGCGCCAAGCCGGCATGCCGGGGACGGTGAGTGACGGCGCTATTGGACTTGCCCATTGAAGACATCGAAGGCATCGGTGCGGTTATGGGAGAGACATTCCGTTCAGCCGGCGTGAAGTACGCCGACTTGTTGCTGCAGAACGTCCTGACGCCGAAGCAGCGCAAGGAGCTGGCGGAAAAAACCGGCTTGTCCGAGGCGCGCATCCTGAAGTTCGCCAACATGGCCGACCTCTACCGCATCAGCGGCGTCGGCTCGGAATATTCCGAGCTGCTCGAAGCTGCCGGCGTCGACACCATGCCCGAACTCGCCAAGCGCAATGCGACCAACCTCACCCAGGCGATGGCGACGGTCAATCAGGAAAAGAAACTTACCCGTCAGGTTCCCACCGAATCCGAGGTGACGAAATGGATCGAGCAGGCCAAGGGGCTTCCGAGGATGCTCGAGTATTGATTCGAACCGGTCGAAAAAAAGCCGGGGATTGCCCGGCTTTTCTTATTCCTTCGCAGCCAGCGACGCACGTCCAAAGCGCTGGCCGTGGCTGCAGGACGCTCAGGCGGCTTTTTCGTGGTGGTAGCCGGTGACGGTGTCGACTTCGGTCTTGGAGCCGAGGATCACCGGCACGCGCTGGTGCAGCCCTTCGGGGGTCAGGTCGAGGATGCGCTCGCGGCCGGTGGTGGCTGCGCCGCCGGCCTGCTCGACGATGAAGGCCATCGGGTTGGCTTCATACAGCAGGCGCAGCTTGCCGGCCTTGGACGGATCCTTGGTGTCCTTGGGATACATGAAGATGCCGCCGCGGGTGAGGATGCGGTGGACTTCGGCGACCATCGACGCGACCCAGCGCATGTTGAAGTCCTTGCCTCTTGGTCCGGTCTTGCCGGCGAGGCATTCGTCGACGTAGCGCTGCACCGGGGCTTCCCAGAAACGCATGTTGGAGGTGTTGATCGCGAACTCGCGGGTTTCGGTCGGGATGGTCATGTTGGGGTGGGTCAGCACGAACTCGCCGACATCGCGGTCGAGGGTGAAACCGTTGGTGCCGTGGCCGAAAGTCAGCACCAGCATGGTCGACGAACCGTAGATCGCGTAGCCGGCGCACACCTGTCGGGTGCCGGTCTGCAGGAAGTCCTCGATCTTGGCGGCGCGGCCGGCGACCGGGGCTTTCAGGATCGAGAAAATGGTCCCGACCGAAATGTTGACGTCGACGTTCGACGAGCCGTCGAGCGGATCGAACACCAGCAGGTATTTGCCGAGCGGGTACTGGCTGGGAATGGGGTAGGGCTCGTCCATTTCCTCGGATGCCATGCCGGCCAGGTGACCCGCCCACTCGTTGGAGCGGATCATGATGTCATTGGTGATGACGTCGAGCTTCTTCTGCGTCTCGCCCTGCACGTTTTCCGAGTCCAGCGAACCCATCACGCCGAGCAGCGCGCCCTTGTTGACCGCGTTGGAGATCGCCTTGCAGGCGGTGACAACGTCGTTCAGCAGCGAGGTGAAATCGCCGGTGGCGCCCGCGGTGCGGCGCTGTTCCTCGATGATGAACTGGGTCAGGGTTGTGCCGGTGTGCATGTTGAAGCTCCAAATTAATATTAGAAAACTCGAATATTATACACGCCACGCCGGGTCGACCGAGCCGCATTGGGCATGATCCGTCGGGGGCGTCAGTCGGTAACCAGTTGGTCGGACCGGGTGAAGGTCCAGGTTCGGGTTATAGACAAAATATCGGCTTTTTGCCGCATGTCGTCGGGAAAGGCGGCGTAGGGCGCGGCCAGTTCGACGATCCTGGTCGCGGCCGCGTCGAGTATCTTCGATCCCGAACTGCGGTCGATCTCGATGGCTTCGATCTGGCCGTTGGCGTGGATCGAGACCGTCAGCTTGAGGCTGCCGTAGATGCCCTGGCGGCGCGCTGCCTCGGGGTAGTTGAGATTGCCGACCCGCTCGACCTTGGTCACCCAGTCCTCGACGTAGCGGGCGAAGGCGTATTCGCGCACGTTGGCGCCGACGAAAGCGCGCTTGGGACGCTTCTGGTACTCGTCCCACTGCCGCGAGATGCGTGCCTGCAGCTGGGCCATTTCGCGCGCCTGCAGATTGAGCTGGCTGGCATCGACCGCGGGACGCTCGGGAGCCTGTGGTTCAGGCTGGCTGCTGACCTGGCCCTCTGGCTTGAGCTGGGTCAGCAGGCGTTTGGTCTGCTCTTCCAGCTGTCGCACGCGTGCCTGCAATTGTGCTTCGTCGCTGCCGGCGCGGGTTTCCGGGCTGGCCGGAAGCGGGCTCTTGAGACGGCGGTCTTCGTCGGTGTTGCCGCCACCGGCGAGATTGACCTGTGCCAGCGCATCCGGCTTCAGCGGCGCCTCGATACTCTTGGCGTTGACCAGCACCACCTCCATCGGCAGGCTGTTGTCCTCGAACAGTCGCGGATTAATCTGCACGAACTGCGTCGACAGCACCATGCCGTGCACCGCCGCCGAGGCCAGCAGGGCGAGCGCCATGCGGATGTCCTGTTTCGACGGTTCGGCGAGATGGGCGTTTGGCGCGGACGCGGTCCGGATTAGGGTCGGCATGCTCCGATTTTACGTAAGGGCGCCGCCGCTGTCAGGCGGCGTTTCCACGGTTTCCAGATACTCGGCATGGAAGCTGATGTCGAGCAGATCGATGTTGGAAATCGCCAGCCGTACCTTGGCTCCCGCCACGACACCCATCACCGACGGCGCGCGTGTCACCATCGGCAGGCTGTCGAAACGCACCAGATCCTCGCGAATGACGCTGGCCGTGACTTCATGGACAGCTTCCTGGATCAGCCAGCGCAGCATCCAGTAGCGCTCCATCCGGCGCTGGAACTCGTTGTAGGCGTCGTAGGCCAGCTCGAATTCGCGTACCACCGAAAACAGTTCTTCGCTGCGCGGCGCATACACCGGGTCGCTGCCTTGCACCAGGCTGATCAGCTGGCGCTGGTTGACCAGGTCGACGTAGCGCCGCAGCGGCGACGACGACCACGCGTACTGGTTGACGCCGAGGCCGACGTGCGGATCGGGCGCGGTGGTCATGCGGGTCTTGCCGTTGGACTGCGCGCGGTAGATGCCGGGCACGCGGTTTTCGGCGAGCCAGCCGCCCCAGTGGGCGTTGGCGAAGATCATCAGTTCCGACACCACCTTGTCGATCGGGCTGCCGCGCTTGCGCGGCACGATGCTGATGCGCTCATTGTCGACCTTGAAGTTGTAGTCGACACGGTCGACCGTGTCGGCCTTGCCGCGGCCGGCCTCGAGCACGGCGGCGAAATCGCGCAGCCACTCGAGTTCGCGGCGATACGGGTAATCCGGCACCGCGGGGTTGCGCAGCGTGCTGTCGTTGAACTGCACCTCCAGCGTCTCGTGGCGCAGGTTGTCGGCGATGTGCACCATTTCCAGACGGCTTTCGGTCCCGAGCACGCGCAGGTCGGGCGCAACGTTGACATACAGGGACAGCGCCGGACAGTCGTGGGTCTCGCCCAGCGTGTAGTGGTGGATCAGCGCTTCCGGCAGCATGGTGATCTTGTCACCGGGGTAGTAAACGGTCGACAGACGTTCGCGTGCCACCTTGTCGAGTTCCGACCCGGGGGCGATGCCGAGCGCCGGCGCGGCGATGTGGATGCCGACGCGGACGCTGCCGTCGTCGCGCCACTCGACCGATAGCGCGTCGTCGATCTCGGTGGTCGCCTCGTCGTCCATCGAGAACGCGCGCACAGGGCTTTTTGGCAGCTCGGGAGGATCCATCGGCTCGCTGACCGGAGCGAAGCCGGTGCCGCGCGGGAAGTACTCCAGCAGGAAACTCATCAAGTGGAAGTCGAGCGTAGACGGAATCGCTCCGCAGCGGTCGATCAGCCGCAGCTGCGACAGCCCGGTGGCGGCCGCCGCATCCTCCAGCGCCTTGTATTCGAGGGTGTTCTTGTCCGGTGCGATGAGGATGCGCGGGATCAGCGAAACGTATTCGGGGGGCAGGCGAAAGGCGGCAAGCTCGGTGGCGAGGTGCGCCTGCTTTTCCGCTGCCAGGCGTTTTTTCTCCAGGCCGGCCTTGGCTGCTGCCAGCGTCTCTGCAGGCGCCGGACGGTAGCGGCCCTTGCCGCGCTTGTGGAAATAGATCGGCGAGGCGTGCAGCTTCTGCAGCAGCGCCACCGATTCTGCCGGACGCGGCGCATGGCCGTAGTACTCCTGCGCCAGTTGTTCGAAACCGAATTCCTCGCTGCCGGCGGCTTCCCACAGGAAATCGGCGTCGAGGTCGACGCTCAGGGTCTCGGCCTCGGCCATCACCTCGCTCGGTGCCGGCGCGGCAAAGCGCAGCAGGATGTTGGCGGTCTTGATCTTGCTGCGCTTGCCCGAGACGGTCTCCACCTGCGCCGTGGCCTCGGTTTCGGACAGGATGGAACCGGCCTTGAAATGGCCGTCCTCTTCAAAAATTAGATGCATCAGAAATCCAGAATGGTGGGCAGGTCGTCGAGGAAGCGGGTGTAGCCGTGGTCGCCGCCCTCGTGAACGATTTGTTCGCAGCCGCGGTAATAGTCGACGGCGGCGCGGTAGTCCAGCACCTCGTCGCCGGTTTCGACCAGCAGCAGATAGTGTCCGAGGCGGGTCGGACGCGGCAGGTCGAGCGTGTCCAGTTCGGCAAGGTGCTGCGGGGTGAAATCGTATTCCTCGCCGCTGGAGTAGTTCTTCTGCGGACCGATGGCGTCGCGCAGCAGCAGGTTGGCGTGGACTGCGGGGTTGATCAGCGCGGCCTTGACGCCCCATTTTTCCGCCAGCCAGGTGGCGTAGAAGCCGCCCAGGGAACTGCCGATGAGCTTGACGCTGTCGGCAGGCTGGCCGGCGATCAGGTCTTCGAGCCGGGCGATGGCCTCAAGCGGGCGATGCGGCAGGTCGGGGCAGGCATATTCGGCACTGCGCCCGCGCTCATCGAGCCAGGCTTTGAGCTGCTGCGCCTTGCCGGAAAGCGAGGAGGAATTGAATCCGTGGATGTAGAGGATCATGCCGGGCGATTTTACCGGCCCGCCATGGATTCCAGAAATCGCCCGCAGGCTTCAGTCGTCGAAGCAATAGAAGTCAGCCTTGGTTACGCCGCAGTCGGGACAGCTCCACTCCTCGGGGATGTCCTCGAAGCGTGTGCCAGGCGCGAGGCCATGGTCGGGATCGCCGAGTGCCTCGTCGTAGACGTAGTCACACACGGCGCAGGTCCACTTGTGATAGGTGGCCGCAAATTGAGGGGCAGAGGCAATGAGAGTCATGATGGAATTCGCCACGCGTCGAGGGTGGCCAGCAGTTGGTTGAAAATGGCGTCTAACTCGCCGCCGAGAACATCGAGCTGCGGGTTGGAATAGGGTTTGAAGACCTCGGTGGCCGGGCGGGAGGCGACCCAGGTCCTGCCGTCGGCTTCGTAGAGATGGATGCGCAACGGGATGTCGATGCCGGCGGCCTTCTCCGCCGCCCATACCTTGACCGCGTAGTCGGGGCGGAATACCTCGAGCACCTGGTCGGCCGGCACCGCGATGCCCTTTTTCGCGCAGTTGGCCTGGCCGTTGGCGTGCGCGACCAGGCCCATCGGATAGGCTGCGATGGCGGCGATGAGCTTCTCCACTGCCTCGTCGACCGAGAGCGACACCGCGAAGCGGATCATGCGACCTCCAGCTCGGGTTGATTCAGCGCACAGGTGGCGCTGTCGAACTCGTGCAACTCCTTGCGCAGATGCTTGGTGGCCGGGGTGACGATGGCGATGAAATAGGCCTCGCGCAAGCGGCGTTGGGCGGCATTGTTCACCAGATAACCCTTGGCGCCGAGATGCAGCATTGCCGCATTGGCTGCCTTGAGGCTCAGTTCGCCGCCGGCCAGCCGCAGCGCCAGGGTATCCCTGACGTAAGGGGAGCTGCCCTCGCGCTCGATTCTTTCGGCCAGAGCGTAGGTGGCCGCACGCGCTGAATCGAGTTCGGCCTGCAGTGTGTCGGCCTGCACGTCGAGGAAGCGATTGACGTGACCGTGGGTCTTGTTGGAGCGTTTCATCATCGCCACGCAGGCGTCGATCAGGCCGAGGCCCATGCCCATCTGCAGCAGGATGAAGGCCGACTTGGTGCGCGAGGCAAAGGCGCTGAATTCGGCGCCGGGATGACAAACCACCTGTTCCTCGGGGAGGAAGGCGTTCTTGAACTGGCAGGCGAAGGTGTTGGTGCCGTCCATGCCGATGAAGCGGGCGTTCTGCACCAGGGTCAGGCCGGGGTGGTCGCCTCGGACCAGGCCGACCAGCAGCCCGGACTGGCCGGCGACGGTCGCGCCCATGTGGAAATAGTGATCGATGCCGATGTTCGACACCCAGGGCAGGGTGCCGTTGATCAGGTAGCCACCTTCCACCGGGGTAGCCTTGAGGCGGGCTTCCTCGATGCCGACGCAGGATTTCATCGCGTTGGACTGGCCGGTGCCGCCGAGCATCGTGCCGCTGGCCACTTCCGGCAAGACCCGCGTCTTCAGCGTGGTGTTGGGGCTGTTGTTGAGATACCACTGCAGGGCGTACTGCGCCCACACCAGAAAGCCGGTCGAGACGCACTCCTTGGAGACTTCCTCGATGATCTGGATCGCATGCTTGAGCCCGCGTCCGCTCCCGCCCAGCTCCGCAGGGGTGAGGCTGCCGAAGCCGCCGATCGCGCCCAGCTTGTGCATGAAGTCCCTGGGGTACTGGGCATGGATGTCGATGTCGACCACCTTGGGTGCGAGCTCGGCGGCGATGAGTTCGGCCAGATCAGGCAACACCTCGGTGGGTGTCTCAGGGACGGCGGGGGCGAATGCGGGTGCGGACATGAGGCGCTCCTTCGATAATCGGCCAGGTCAGGCCAGCTCGACGCTGACGTTCACCGGATTGCGCAGGGTGTTGGCGACCGGCGACCAGGCATTGGAATGGGCGACCAGGTCCTTCAGCTCTTCCTCGCTGGCGTCGCCTTCCAGATGAACTTTGACGCGCACGTCGGTGAAGCCGAGCTTCTTCATCGGGTCGAGGTCGCCCACTCCCCATACGGCAGTGACGTTGATGTCGCCTTCGAGTTCGAGTTCAAGCCTGGTCAGCGTGATGCCGCGCGCCACCGCATTGGCGTGCAGGCCGACCGACAGGCAGGAGCCGAGGGTGGCGAGCACCGCTTCGGACGGGTTCGGCGCGGTGTCGTCGCCGAGCAGGTGCGGCGGTTCGTCGATCACGTGTGCCGCCAGGTTGCGTACGTAGGTGAGGTTGCGGAACTTGCTCTCGCAGACGGTCTTGGCTTTCAGCGTGACGATCGATTGCGGGTTGGCCTTGCCCTTGGCGGCGAGGGCGGACAGGCCTTCGCTGTCGATGGGTTCGAGCACGGCTTGGGTTTTCAGGGCGACGACTTCGGACATGGCATGACTCCTTGGAATGGGTTGATCGGGGACCGACAAGCCCTGTATTGCGATTCCCGTGCCAGCTCGGTCAAACAATGTCAAGTCATTGAATTACATATACATTTCTTGAGGTCTGCGCTGAGGATGTGATTGTCGCGCTAACAAATTGTCAACCTTTGTCAGGCCATTTCCAGGCGCTTCATGCGGTAGTTCAACTGACGCAGCGTCAGCCCCAGCACTTGTGCGGCGCGTGACTTGTTGCCGTGGGTCTGCGCCAGCGCCTGTTCGATCTGCTGGCGGTCGTGCGAAGCAGCCGGCAGATACGGGCGCACCGTGACGCTGGATGGCGGGCTGGGCAGAACGGATGCCTCGGGTGCGCCGGTGGCCTCGCTGCGTATGACTTGCTCGACCTCGCGCGACGAGATGGCCGGCCCCTCGGCCAGCAGCACCAGGCGCTCCAGCACATTGCGCAACTGGCGGATGTTGCCCGGCCACGGGTAGTCGACCAGCCGCTCCATCGCCTCCGGCGTCAGGCCGACGTTGCGCTGATAGCTCTGGCAGATGAGGTTGAGCAGGTGACGCACCAGGGGACGGATGTCCTCGCGTCGCTCGCGCAGCGCCGGCAGGCGGATGGGGATGATGTTGAGGCGGTAATAGAGGTCGAGGCGGAAGCGCCCGGCGGCGACCTGTTGCTGCAGGTCGAGGTTGGTGGCGGCGACGATGCGCACGTCGATCGCAGTTTCTCGGCGGCCGCCGACGCGCTGCAGCGATCTTTCCTGCAGTACCCGCAGCAGTTTCACCTGCATCGCCAGCGGCAGTTCGCCGATCTCGTCGAGGAACAGCGTGCCCCCGTGCGCCTGTTCGAAGTAGCCGGCGCGCGCGGTCGAGGCGCCGGTGAACGCACCTTTCTCGTAGCCGAACAATTCCGACTCGAACAGGTTTTCCGGAATCGCCCCGCAGTTGACCTTGACGAAGGGCTGGTCGCGACGCGAGCTCGTCAAATGCAGGGCGCGTGCGAACAACTCCTTGCCGGTGCCTGATTCGCCGAGCAGCAGCACCGTGGCGTCGGTACCTGCGACCTGTTCGATCTGGCGCAGCGCGTGGCGCAGTTCGGGCGAGTCGCCGACGATGCCGAGGGTGGCATGTTGCGGCGAGCCATGTTCGAGTGCCCATTTGAGTTCGCGGTTTTCGTGTTCCAGCCGCGCGGTCTGCTCGGCCACGCGGTCGTTGAGCTTGAGGATCTGGGTGATCAGGGTGGCGATGATTTCGAGGAGGCGCAGATCGTCGGCGAGCGCTCGGGCGCGGCTGCGGATACGGTGCACGCCCAGCAGGCCGAGCACTTCGCCTTCACTGCGCAAGGGCAGGGCGATGTAGCTCACCGTCTCGTCCGGCAGGCGGTCACGGTCCACGGCGCGCGCCAGGTAATTCGGATCGTCGTCGATGTCCTGGACGATCGCAGTTTCGCCGCTCTGCAACGCACGGCCGGTGACGCCATCGCCCGGACGGTAAACGCCGCGTTCGATTTCGTCTTGCGTCAGGCCATAGGCATAGCGGATCGCGTAATCGTCGCTGCCGGGCTGGCGCAACACCACCCGCCCGCGATTGAGTCCAAGAAATTCCGAGATCAGGTGCAGCATCTCGCGAATCACCAGGCTGGGCTCCAGGCTCTTGCCCATGAGCCTGGCGGACTCACGGATCACCAGCAGCTCCTCGTTTTGCAGACGTTCGGCAGGCAGTGCGGCGGATGTCATGGCGGGTCTCTCGAAACAAATTGTTGACACTGTGTAATCAAGAAATGGGCCAGATAAGCGGGCAATTTTCCAGCATCCGGAAAAAGTCTTTGATCAACAGATGGTTAAAGGTTTTTTTCGGGGTTGGCACGGTTCCTGAATACGACGTAAGTGGAAACACGACGCAGTGACCTGAACCCCGTCCATTCGCCAGTATTCACGCGCTTGGGCGACGGATGACCCCGCCGGACCGGATTGCCAGATCTGCACCATTCCGGAGCGCGCGGCGAATAAAAGGGTGCGGGGCGAGCCGTGATTCATGCCACTTTTCAATTCAATAGGAGCGCGTTATGTCCGGCTTTGACAATCCGTTTGACCCCGATACCAAACTGCACCGTGCAGGCTGCAGTTGTGGCCGCCACCACAGCCAGGCCGACCACGATGCCGACATGAAGAACGAGGATGCGCGCGTCTCGCGCGTGGTCGAATCGGCGGTGATGCGCGGCTTGTTCCCGGACGACCAGATGCGCCGCAACTTCCTGCGTGCGGTCGGCACCGGCACCGCGATGGCGGCGATCTCGACGCTGTTTCCGATGGGCGCGGCCAAGGCGCTGGCGCAGGAGCGCGGCAAGCTGGAAAAAACCGACCTCAAGATCGGCTTCATTCCGATCACCTGCGCCACGCCCATCATCATGGCCGGCCCGATGGGCTTCTATGCGCGCGAAGGACTCAACGTCAGCTTGCAGAAAACCGCCGGCTGGGCGGTGATCCGCGACAAGGTGCAGAACAAGGAATACGACGCCTCGCACATGCTTTCGCCGATGCCGCTGGCGATGTCGCTGGGGCTGGGGTCGGCCAAGCAGGCGGTCGACGTGGCGTCGATCCAGAACATCAACGGCCAGGCCATCACCCTGGCTCTAAAGCACAAGAACAAGATGAACCCCAAGG
>Ga0209288_10000667_pt1 | contig 10235 bp, 10 predicted proteins | sample PPLLaktember2015_4_FD_187261 | JGI IMG/M metagenome (GOLD analysis project Ga0209288, IMG submission 187261) | Freshwater sediment microbial communities from Prairie Pothole Lake near Jamestown, North Dakota, USA - PPLs Lake P8 Core (1) Depth... | ecosystem: Environmental > Aquatic > Freshwater...
CGATGCGCAGGAACAGCTCCATGTCGAGCGCATTGTGGTGGGTGACGAAGGGTTTGGCCGCCGCACCGCCGGGGATGGGGTGCATCATCGGCGTCTCGACTTCGAGGAAGTCGTGGCCGGTCATGAATTCGCGGATCGACTGGATGATCTTCGAGCGGCGCATGAAAGTCTCGCGCGCAGTCTCGCTGGTAATCAGATCGAGGTAACGCTGGCGGTATTTCTGCTCCTGGTCGGCGAGGCCATGGAATTTTTCCGGCAGCGGGCGCAGCGCCTTGGACAGCAGGCGGATCGACTTGGCCTGGATGGTCAGTTCGCCCTTGTTGGTCTTGAACAGGGTGCCGCTGACACCGAGGAAATCGCCCAGATCCCAATGCTTGAAAGCGTCGTGCGCATCGAGCCCGGTGAGGTCGTTGGAGACATAGACCTGGATACGTCCGCTCATGTCCTGCAGCGTGGCGAAGCTCGCCTTGCCCATGACGCGCTTCAGCATCATGCGGCCGGCCAGTTGCACCTGCACGCTTTCGGCTTCCAGCGCCTCCTTGCTCTTGTCGCCGTGGGCGTGAGCCAGCTTGCCGGCGTAGTCGTGGCGCTCGAAGTCGTTGGGGAAGGCGATGCCGGTCTCGCGGATTGCGGCGAGCTTGGCGCGGCGCTCGGCGATGATCTGGTTTTCGTCGAGGGCAGGGGGGTTGGTTTCGGTGGTCATGAGTAATGATTCAATAAAAAGTGATCACGTCGAGGCCGAGCGCGCGGGCGGCGTCGGCCTGAGATTTGTCGGCGCTGGCGAACCGCTGTGCGCCGAAGTGGCGGGCATAGGCGAGGTGCAGCGCATCAAGTGCGCGCAGCGGGACTTCGGGCAGCAGATCGATCAAGTTCCGCGCTTCGTCAAAAAGCCCGGCGGATTCAGGATAGACACGCCACATTCGGCCGAGCATGTCGCGGTCGAATTCTGCGAGGGCGCTGCGTTCCAGCATGGCTTCGATCTGCGCCGCGCGGCGGCGGCGCGCGAGCAGGCAGCGAAACTCTACAAGGGCGAGGGGACTGGTACAGACCTCATCCTCGGCATCGGCCCAATCGAGCACGTCGAGCGAGCGCGGTTCGCGGATGTAGCATTTGGCGAGTGCGCTGGTGTCGATATAAGCACTCAAAAACGCTCCTCGCGATCTTCGGAGATGAGCACTTCACTGGGCACGTCCTGCATGGGCTGCGATTCTAGAAACGCGCGCAGCGAACGAATCCTGCGCCTGGGTTCGACTGGCAGAATGCGCGCCACCGGTTCACCTCGACACACCACCAGCACTTCGTCGGCGTCGGCGAACATCTGGTCGGGATGCGACAGGCCTTCGCGAGCCTCGCGGATGGTCAGGGTTTTCATGAGTCAGCCTCCATGCGGCAAAACGTGACACAATTATAGCCAATGTGACACGCCACTTGCCACCCATTTTTTGCCCATGTCCGACACCCCCTTAAGCCTGCTCAACCGCGTCTTCGGCTACCCCGCGTTCCGCGGTGCGCAGGCGGCCATCGTCGACACCCTTGTGTCGGGCGGCGACGCGCTGGTGCTGATGCCGACCGGCGGCGGCAAGTCGCTGTGCTTCCAGATTCCCGCGCTATTGCGCGAGGGATGCGCGGTGGTGGTGTCGCCGCTGATCGCGCTGATGCAGGACCAGGTCGCGGCCCTGCAGGAACTCGGCATCGCAGCGGCGTTCCTCAATTCCAGCCTAGACAACGCGGCGGCGATGCAGGTCGAGCGCGAATTCGCCACCGGCCAGTTGAAACTCTTGTACGTCGCACCGGAACGCTTGCTCACGCCGCGCTTCCAGAGCCTGCTCGAACAGGCGCAGGTCGCGTTGTTCGCCATCGACGAAGCGCATTGCGTGTCGCAATGGGGGCACGACTTCCGCCCGGAATACCTAGGCCTGTCGGCGCTGCACGAACGCTTTCCCGAGGTGCCGCGCATTGCGCTCACGGCCACCGCTGACACCGCGACGCGCGCCGAAATCCTCACCCGGCTGGACCTCGGCGCCGCGCGCGTGTTCGTCGCCAGCTTCGACCGCCCCAACATCCGTTATCGTATTTCTGAAAAATCCGAGCCGCGCCGCCAATTGCTCGATTTTCTCGCCGAGCACAAAGGCGAAGCCGGCATCGTGTATTGCAGCACGCGCAAGAAGGTCGAGGAAACGGCCGACGCGCTCAAGCAGGCCGGCCTCATCGCGCTGGCGTATCACGGCGGCATGGACAACCACACGCGCCGACGCCATCAGGAAAGATTCCTGCGCGAGGACGGCGTGATCATGGTCGCCACCCTCGCGTTCGGCATGGGCATCGATAAGCCCGACGTGCGCTTCGTCGCGCACATGGACCTGCCGCGCTCGGTCGAAGGCTACTACCAGGAAACCGGTCGCGCCGGACGCGACGGCGAGCCGGCCGAAGCGTGGATGGCGTGGGGCCTGCAGGATGTCGTCACGCAGCGCCGCTTCATCGACGAGGGGGAGGCCGAGGATGCGCACAAGCGCATCGGCCACGCCAAGCTGGATGCCCTGGTAGGCCTCTGCGAAGCGGCGAGTTGCCGCCGCGTCGCACTGTTGGGCTACTTTGGAGAGGCCAGCCAGCCTTGCGGCAATTGCGACGTCTGCCTCAATCCGCCCACGCTGTGGGACGGTACCGAGGCCGCGCAAAAACTTCTCTCCACCGTCTACCGCACCGGCCAGCGCTTCGGCGCGGGCCATGTGATCGACGTGCTGCTCGGCAAGTCCACCGAGAAGATCGACCGATTCGGTCACAACCAGTTGAGCGTGTTCGGCATCGGTGCCAGCCAGACTGACAAGGTCTGGCGCGCGGTGCTGCGGCAGCTGGTGATGCGTGGATTGCTGGAAGTCGATCACACCGCCTACGGTGCGTTGAAGCTCACCGCTGCCGCCAAGCCGGTGCTGAAGGGCGAGGAAACCGTCATGCTGCGAGCGATCGAAGTGCGCCCGGCGCGCAGCAGGAAATCGCGCTTCGCGCCCAGTTCCGGCGAGGGCGTTCACAACGACGAAGATCCGCTGTTCCTTTCCCTGCGGGCTTGGCGCCGCGAAACCGCCAACGAGAAGGGCGTGCCCGCCTACGTCATCCTGCACGACGCCACTCTGCGCGAAATCGCCGCGCGCCGCCCCGCCACGCTGGCGGAACTGAGCGAAATCTCGGGGCTGGGAACGAAGAAGCTTGAGGCCTATGGCGAAGCCGTGCTGGCGGTGGTGGAAGAGGGCTGAGCAGCCCTCCCTGTCGATTACACGCCCTGTTTCAGGCTCGCCTCGATGAATTGATCGAGGTCGCCGTCCAGCACCTTCTGCGTGTTGGAAGCTTCGACGTTGGTCCGGAGATCCTTGATGCGCGACTGGTCGAGTACGTAGCTGCGGATCTGATGGCCCCAGCCGACGTCCGACTTGCCGGCCTCGAGCTTGTCCTGCTCGGCCTGGCGCTTGCGCAGCTCGGCCTCGTATAGCTTCGACTTCAGCATCGACATGGCTTCGGCCTTGTTCTTGTGCTGCGAGCGGTCGTTCTGGCACTGCACCACGATATTGGTGGGCAGGTGGGTGATGCGCACCGCCGAGTCCGTCTTGTTAATGTGCTGACCGCCGGCGCCTGACGCGCGATAGGTGTCGATGCGCAGGTCGGCGGGGTTGATGTCGACCTCGATCGAATCGTCGACCTCAGGGTAGACGAACACGCTGGCGAACGAGGTATGGCGTCCGCCCGAAGAGTCGAACGGCGACTTGCGCACCAGACGGTGCACGCCGGTCTCGGTGCGCAGGGTGCCGTAGGCGTAGTCGCCCTCGATCTTGATCGAGGCGGACTTGATGCCGGCGACATCGCCTTCGGACTCTTCCAGCAGTTCGGCCTTGAAACCCTTGCGTTCGGCGTATTTCAGGTATTGACGCAGCAGCATCGATGCCCAGTCGCAGGCTTCGGTACCACCGGCGCCGGCCTGGATGTCGATGAAGCAGTTGCTCGGGTCCGCCGGATTGTTGAACATGCGGCGGAATTCCAGTGTCGACACATCTTTCTCGATGCCCTCGATATCCGCTTGTACCGCGGTGAGGGTGTCGTCGTCGTTTTCCTCGCGGGCCATCTCGAAAAGTTCGGCTGCGTCCTTCAGGCCCGACGACACGCGGTCGAGCACCAGTACCACGTCTTCCAGCGACTTGCGTTCGCGCCCAAGCTCCTGGGCGCGGGCGGCGTCATTCCAGAAGTCCGGCGCCTCGGACAGGCGGACGACTTCTTCCAGGCGGTCTTTTTTTACCGCGTAGTCAAAGAAACCCCCTGAGTTGGGTGGCACGCTCGGCCAGGTCGGCGAGTTGGGATTCGATCTGGTTTAGGGCTTCGGCTTCCATGATTTTCCGGCACGCAAAAGCCCGGAATTATAAGACACGCAGCACCCCCCGCGCAGCGATCAGGCCTAAGCGCCTGCCACCAGGCGGTGCGGCAACGTGTCCGGTTCGACGGGAAACCGGTTCATGGGGTCGCGCACGAACACGATGCGAAGGTGTTTAGTCGGGGACTGGCTCCCAATGGTGAAGTCTGAGCTGCACGCTGCGGCTGCCGTTGTATTCGTTGGACATGAGCGCATACACGGCGCGTATCCGCGGCGGTAGCAAGTCGGCATGAAAAAAATGCATCGCGTCGAATGTCTTGCCGTTACGCTGCAATTTCAGTTTCAGATGCTTTTCCTTCAATACCCGCTGCGCAGCAGTATCGAATTCGCCGACGAATAGCGGTGCTGGAAAACCCTGGCCCCAGATGCCATTCTCGATTTCTCGCGCGAAGTCGTAGGTATGTGCCTCTGCGGCAAGCTCGCCGTCGGTTTCAATGACGCCTTCGAGGTCTGCCGGGGAGAGCAGTTCGCGCGTTACCTGTTCGAAGGCCCGCTGAAAAAGCACGTGCCCACCGGCTTCCAGAGACAGGCCTGCCGCCATGGCATGACCACCGAACTTGAGGATCAGGCCGGGATGGCGTTTGTCGATCAGGTCCAGGGCGTCGCGCAGATGCAGGCCGGGAATGGAGCGGCCCGATCCCTTCAGCTCGCCATTTTCGCTACGGGCAAAAACCACGGTCGGGCGGTGAAACCGGTCCTTCAGGCGCGAGGCGAGAATGCCGATCACGCCGGCATGCCAGTCGGGTTGGTAGGCGGTGAGGCTGGTGCTGTCGCCGGGACAGAAGTCTTCAAGGATGGCGAGGGCTTCATCCAGCATCCCGGACTCGACCTCGCGTCGCGCATGATTGAGGGCATCGAGCCGCTGTGCCAGCTGTTGCGCGGCAGCGGGATCGTCGGCCAGCAGGCATTCGATGCCTAGCGTCATGTCGTCGATACGTCCGGCGGCGTTGAGGCGGGGCCCAAGCCGGAAGCCGAGGTCGAATACGCTGGCTTGCCGCGGCTCGGCCCCGGCCGCGCGAAACAGTGCCTGGATGCCGGCGGAGGCCTTGCCTGCCCGCATACGCGCCAGTCCCTGGGCAACCAGGGTGCGGTTGTTGTGGTCGAGCCTGACGACGTCGGCGACGGTGCCGAGAGCCACCAGATCGAGCAGTTCGCGCAGATCGGGCTCGGGAGCGTGAGTGAAATGGCCGCGCTGGCGAAGCTCCGCACGCAATGCCAGCAGGACGTAGAACACCACCCCGACACCCGCCAGATTTTTCGATCCGAAGCCGCATCCGGGCTGGTTAGGATTGACGATGCACAAAGCATCAGGGAGCTTTTCGCCCGGCAGGTGATGGTCGGTTACCAGCACCGGAATGCCCATCTTCCTGGCTTCGGCGATGCCTTCCACCGCAGCGATGCCGTTGTCGACCGTGATCAGCATGTCGGGATGGCGCGCGGCTGCCAGCTGCACGATCTGGGGGCTGAGGCCATAACCGTGCTCGAGCCGGTTGGGAACCAGATAGTCGACAGTCGCGCCCAAGGACCGCAGGCCGCGTACGCCGACCGCACAGGCCGTGGCGCCGTCGGCATCGTAATCTGCAACGATGAGCAGGCGCTGGTGTTGCTGGATGGCATCGGCCAGCAGACAAGCGGCGAGCTTGCAATGCAGCAAGGCATCGGGTGGCAGGAGTTGCGGCAGGCGATGTGCCACGTCGCTTGCCTCGGTCACGCCGCGAGCGGCAAACAGGCGCGCCCATTCAGGCGCAATTCCGCTCTGCTCCAGGGCTGCGAGATTGTCATCCGGACAGTTGCGAATGCTGATTTTTGGCATGGCGTGATTGTATCGGCGGGATCCGCGTCAGGGCTGAATAAGGAATTCAGAATGTTGTAAATTGCAGGTTTGGTCGGCTGCAGGGGCGGGGTTAAGATTCATTCATGAGCCATTTATTGCCTTTGTCGCGAGTCGCCAAGCTGGTTGGCCAGCCACGCCACGCCTTGCAGGAAATGATCCGTGGCGGCACGTTGGCGACATTCGATGGCATGGTGGAACTCGACGAGTTGCTGCGCGCCTTTCCCGAAGTCAGGTGGGATGACGATGCGGAGTTTCGCCGGGTCACCGAGATCAAGGAAAAGGCTTTCGCCAAGCGGGTGCTGGAGCGGGCGCTGCCGGACAAGGAAGTTCTGGCGGCGCGACTGACCGAGCTCGGCAACGAGTATGCGGCGACCAAAGCCCTGCTGATGCATTACAGCAATGTCATCGGCTGGGTGGATGAGAAAATCGATGAACTCGAGGAAGACCAGAGCCCTGAAACCCGCCACGCCTTGCACGCCTTGCGTGCATTTTTGCTGCGTCATCTGGACGAGACCCCGCCGGATGCGGCACGGGCGCAGGCAGTGATCGCTCAGGAAAGGATACTCAAGATCATGTCAGCCCATGTCACCATCCAGCCGAGTGGCCATGAGTTCTTCGTCGAGGGCAACGACACCCTGCTCGAGGCCGCGCTGCGTAACGGCGTGTCGCTTAACTACGGCTGCAGCAACGGCAACTGCGGCGAGTGCCGGGCACGGCTGATTTCAGGCGAGGTCAAGAAAGTCCATGCCCACGACTATGTGCTGAAGCAGGCCGAAAAGGACGCTGGCGTGATCCTGATGTGTTCCTGTTCTCCGGTGAATGACGTGGTCATCGAAGCATCCGTTGCCGGCGCGCGCGATATCCCGGTTCAGCGCCTCAATGCCAAGGTCAAGTCGGTCGAAGTGTTCAATCAGCATGTCGCCGCGCTGCATTTGCTGGCGCCGCGCAGCCAGCGTCTGCGCTATCTGGGCGGACAGTCCGTCAATCTCGTCGTCAACGGCATCTCGGGGCGTTATGCGCTTGCCAGCTGTCCGTGTGACGACCGGCATCTCGAGGTGCAAGTGCCACGTCGTGAAGGCGATGTCTTCTCCGCAATGCTTTTCGAAACGCTCAAGGCCAACGACAGCGTCGAAGTGGAGGGACCTTTCGGAGAATTTGTCCTTGATGAGGATTCACCGCGCCCAGTGATTTTCCTCGCCTTTGGCTCGGGCTTTGCACCGGTCAAGAGTCTGATCCAGCATGCCATGTCCCTGGATCTGGCAGAATCAATCGAGTTGCACTGGTTGGCCGATGAGACAGGGCATTATCAGGACAACCTGTGCCGCGCCTGGGACGATGCGCTCGACAATTTCAATTACGCGCCTCATGCGTATGGTGAGGAGCCTGCCGCGATCCTCTCGGCGATCGCGGCCGACTATCCCGACCTGCATCGCTTTGATGTCTATGCTGCCGGAACACGGTCCCAGCTCGATGCCGCTCGCGCCATTTTCCTGGCGCATGGTCTGCATGAAGCACGCTGGTTCTCCACCTCGGTCGAGGGCTGATTGCAGATGATCCGGGCCTGGGTCTTACTCTGGGCGTTTCCGGCGACTTTGCTGGGCCTGCTTGTTGCGCTGATCGCGCGCACCAGCGGTGGAAGGGTCAAGCCCGTCGATGGGGTGCTCGAGGTGGCAGGAGGCTTGCCAGCTCGCTTATTGATCAAGGGCTTTCCGTTCAGTGGCCCGGTTATGGCAATAACGCTCGGGCATGTGGTGATCGGTATATCGGAACAGGCGCTGACTCGTACCCGCTTGCATGAACGGGCGCATGTCAGGCAATTCGAACGCTGGGGCGGATTGATGCTGTTTCTTTATCCGCTCGCGGGATTGTGGGCTGCGATGCAGGGATTCGATCCCTATCGCGACAACCCATTCGAACGCAGTGCTCGCGCGGAGGAGCGCATCGGCAAGGTCTGATGCGTGTATTTACGTTCGGTCAATCGGGAAGGTGATGAGTTTCCTCACCAGGCACACCGGTTTCCGGGTCGATCCAGTCGGCGATACCCAATTCCTCTTCAGCTTGTTCCAATGTCTCGCCCGGCTCGTAATCGCTGTCTGCGCTGTACTCCATATCCTGCACCGCATCCAGCAAGGTAGGAAACGGGCCATACTCTTCACCCGATTCGCTGTCCAGCCAGTAAAAACCATCAGGACGCTCAATGACTCTCGTATGATCGAACTCAGGCGGGGTTTCCGGTATCGCTTGCTTCATGGTCCACATCCTCCTTAGTCACAAATATAGAGAGTGTTGGCCAAAGCGACAAGGATCGATTAATAGGCCATCTGCTGGTTCACGATCAGTCCGGCCAGCGCAGAGCACAGCAGCAGCAGATGCAGCCAGCTCCACAGACGGTAATGGCTGACCAGCGCCTTGACGACCCGGTTGGCGATCAGATAGGGGCGTCCGTGTTTAGGTTTGCGGATGAGGTGGATGCCATCCTTCAGGCGGATATCCAGATGCTGTCGATCGATCTCGTTGGCAGCTTCCCGACGCGCACGTTCCCATTCATCGAGATCGATTTCGCCGTCGCGGTTGGCATCGAAGCGGGCGAGCAGCCTAGCCTTGTCCTTTTTCCATTCGGCAAGCAACGATGCAAGGTCGGCTTGCTTGTCCAGCACGGCGTTGGGCCCGCCCAGCGTGACATGCTCGCCCAGTACGTAGAGCGTTTCCCCCTCGATCAGGGTCCATTCGGACTTTCGATAACCCCCTTCGTTTATCACGCTCTTGCGGGCAGTCTTGATCTCTGCGCCGTCCGGGTCGACCAGCGCCAGGTCGCTTCCATCATCGATCCCGAAAGTGTCGTGCGATACGCCGGAATCGACATATTCCCAGCGATCCCCACGCTTGCGCTCGATGAGGTAGCGATACCACAGGCAGGGCAGGCCGGTGATATGGCTGACAAGCACGTCACCAGGCGGCTGCTTGCCACGCCCGACGATTTCGACGAATCCCTGGGGTGCGGATGCGATGCGGGAAGTGGGAGTGTCGGCTACCAGACGATAGCGTTTCATGTTGCCGAGCCACGCCAGAAAGCTGGTGACTCCGATCACCGACAGCGTGAGCATCCAGCCGGTTCGCGAATGGAGCTGAAGCCCGATCAGCAGAAAAGCGAGGTTGCCGCCGCCCAGCGCGTAATTGACAAAATCATGACGCCATTCCGCGTGTGAGCGCAGCAGAAACATCAACTGGCGAAGAGCTGTCTAACATCGACGTCTTTCTTCTCTTCGCTGGCGAAGCGCAACAGCGGGAACTGCCGGAAAGAAAACAGCCTTGCCACGATCGTGTCGGGGAATTGTTCGACGCGTACATTGTTGATGTTCACCGATTCATTGTAGAACTCGCGGCGATCGGCTATGGCGTTTTCCAGGCCGGTGATTCGTGCCTGGAGGTGCTTGAATGTGTCATTGGTCTTCAGGTCGGGATAGGCCTCGGCGACTGCAAACAGGTTGCCCAGCCCCAGGCGCAGCGCGCCTTCCGCCTGGCCCAGTGCCGGAATGTCATGGCTGGCACGTGCGCTGGCGACCTGGCTGCGCGCCTGCATGACCCTTTCCAGCGTCTCCTGTTCGAACTTCATGTATTGCCTGCAGGTTTCGACCAGCTTGGGCAGTTCGTCATGGCGCTGCTTCAGCAGTACGTCGATGTTCGACCAGGCCTTGCCGACGTTGTGCTTGATCGTGACCAGATGGTTGTAGATGAAGATGCCGTAGATCACGAGCAACCCCATGACGATAAGAATAAGCAGACTGCCAGACATCACACGCTCCATGTTTTGTACCCTGTTTGATAGCGGTCCGGACAGTTCAATCTTGAGTTGAAAATGTCACAGACGTGCCTCCAGAAGGGCAGCGATTTCGCCGTCCTCGAGCACGATGGGATTGGTCTTCATGCTGCTCCCGCGGCAATGGCGGACAACCCGGGGGATGTCCGCTCGCGTCACCCCGAAATGCCCGA
>Ga0209288_10000673_pt1 | contig 10184 bp, 8 predicted proteins | sample PPLLaktember2015_4_FD_187261 | JGI IMG/M metagenome (GOLD analysis project Ga0209288, IMG submission 187261) | Freshwater sediment microbial communities from Prairie Pothole Lake near Jamestown, North Dakota, USA - PPLs Lake P8 Core (1) Depth... | ecosystem: Environmental > Aquatic > Freshwater...
GGCGTCGTACCCGTCTCGAGGTGGGCGACAAGCTCTCCGGGGCGAAAATGGCGCATGCCGCGACCCGCTCAGAAAACAAAGGCGGCCGGGTGCGGTGCGTTGACCAGCGCCTTGACGCAGGTTTCGAACAGGGTGACGCTGCGATACGCGCCGGGGGCGTTGCAGGTGACCAGTTGCGCCTGCATCACCGGCGCTTCGCCAACCACGGCGAAGAGTCGCCCGCCCGTCCTCAGCCGCCGCACCAGCGCATCGGACAGCAGGGGCGTCGAGCCGGTCAGGACGATGACGTCGAAGCCGTCTTCGTCGTCCCAGTCGGTAGCAGCGTCGCCGGTATGCAGTTCGACGTTGCCGATGCCGTGGGCCCGCAGCTTCTGCCCGGCTGCAGCAGTGAAGTCAGGCTGGATATCGACCGAGACCACCTCGGCCGCCTCCGCCGCCAGCAGGGCGGTGAGATAGCCGCTGCCGGTGCCGACTTCCAGCACGCGGTCGTTGCGACGAATGTCGAGTTCCTGCAGTACCCGCGCCTCGAGCTTCGGCGTCCACATGAATTCGCCATGCCCCAGCGGAATCTCCATGTCGACGAAGGCCAGGCTGCGGTGGGCCTCCGGCACGAAATCCTCGCGGCGCACCTTGAACAGCAGGTCCAGCACTCCCTGATCGAGTACGTCCCAGGGGCGAATCTGCTGTTCAACCATGTTGTAGCGGGCCTGCTCGAAGTCCATGATGCGCCTATGAATATCAATGGGTTAGATGGGGTCTTGCCTTGCAATTATTTCACAATTCCGCTACCTTGGCCGCTCGCCAGGGGTCTCCCGCCGGATGTTTTCCAGGGGGAGTGAGACATACCCTTCGAACCTGATGCGGTTGAGACCGCCGTAGGGAGGTGTTTCCGACGCCTCCTGCCTTTCCGGAGCGCCACCATGAACGCCAACCCCCAATTTCTCGCCGCCAGCGCCCACGTTGACGAGGCCGCGGTGCAGCCGCTGCCGAATTCGCGCAAGATCTACGTCCAGGGCAGCCAGCCCGACATCCGCGTGCCGATGCGCGAGATCAGCCAGGCCGACACCCCCTTGATGTTCAGCGGCGAACCCGGGCCGGGCGGAGCCCCTGCCCGCTCGGAGCCCAACCCGCCGATCTTCGTCTACGACTGCTCGGGTCCCTACACCGACCCGGCGGTGCAGATCGACATCCGCCAGGGGCTGCCGGCACTGCGCACACGCTGGATCGAGGCGCGCGGCGACACGGAAATCCTGTCCGACCTGAGTTCGGAATACGGCCGCCAGCAGGCCGGCAATCCCGAACTCGCCGCGATGCGCTTCCCCGGCCTCGCCCGCACCCCACGCCGCGCCAAGGCCGGCATGAACGTGACGCAGATGCACTACGCGCGCCAGGGCATCATCACCCCGGAGATGGAGTTCATCGCCATCCGCGAGAACAACAACCGTGCCGCCTATCTGGAATCGCTGAAACAAACCGGCCCGATGGGCGAGAAGCTCGCCGCGCTGATGAATCGCCAGCATCCGGGGCAGAACTTCGGCGCGAATCTGCAGAACGAGATCACGCCCGAGTTCGTGCGCGACGAAGTCGCGCGCGGCCGCGCCATCATCCCCAACAACATCAACCACCCGGAATCCGAGCCGATGATCATCGGCCGCAACTTCCTGGTGAAGATCAACGCCAACATCGGCAACTCGGCGCTCGGCTCGAGCATCCAGGAAGAGGTCGAGAAAATGACCTGGGCGATCCGCTGGGGCGGCGACACGGTGATGGATCTGTCGACCGGCAAGAACATCCACGAGACGCGCGAGTGGATCATCCGCAATTCGCCGGTGCCGATCGGTACCGTGCCGATCTACCAGGCGCTGGAAAAGGTCGACGGCAAGGCTGAAGAGCTGACCTGGGAAATGTTCCGTGACACGCTGATCGAGCAGGCCGAGCAGGGCGTCGACTACTTCACCATCCACGCCGGCGTGCTGCTGCGCTACGTGCCGATGACCGCCAATCGCATGACCGGGATCGTCTCGCGCGGCGGCTCGATCATGGCCAAGTGGTGCCTCGCGCATCACAAGGAGAGCTTCCTCTACACCCACTTCGAGGACATCTGCGAAATCATGAAGGCCTACGATGTGGCCTTCTCGCTGGGCGACGGCCTGCGCCCAGGCTCGATCTACGATGCCAACGACGAGGCACAGCTGAGCGAACTCAGAACGCTGGGCGAACTGACCCAGGTCGCGTGGAAGCATGACGTGCAGGTGATGATCGAAGGCCCCGGCCACGTGCCGATGCAGCTGATCAAGGAGAACATGGACATCCAGCTGGAGTCCTGCTCCGAGGCGCCGTTCTACACGCTCGGCCCGCTCACCACCGACATCGCCCCCGGCTACGACCACATCACCTCCGGCATCGGCGCTGCGATGATCGGCTGGTACGGCACCGCGATGCTGTGCTACGTCACGCCCAAGGAACATCTGGGTTTGCCGGACAAGGACGACGTCAAGGAAGGCATCATCACCTACAAGCTCGCCGCCCACGCGGCCGACCTGGCGAAGGGCCACCCCGGCGCGCAGATCCGCGACAACGCCTTGTCGAAGGCGCGCTTCGAGTTCCGCTGGGACGACCAGTTCAACCTCGGCCTCGACCCCGACAAGGCGAAGTCCTTCCACGACGAGACTCTGCCCAAGGAATCGGCCAAGGTCGCACACTTCTGCTCGATGTGCGGGCCGCACTTCTGCTCGATGAAGATCACCCAGGACGTGCGCGAGTACGCGGCGAAGGAGGGCCTGGACGAGGCCGCCGCATTGGAAAAGGGCATGGAAGTGAAGGCGGTCGAGTTCGTCAAGCAGGGCGCCGAGGTCTACCGCAAGGTCTGATCGCGATCCGTCGATAACGGCAGCAGGACTTGCCCCGTATCCTTCTCGGACTGGCCGCCCGGTTCGTCGGCGTGTTGGCCGCGGCATTCGCGGCGCTTGCCGTCGCTGCGCCGCTGCCTGCCGTCGTCGACCACGAATCGTCAATCGGCCTGTCTACCCGCTTTTACCAGGAACAGGATGGCGCGCTGGCACTGCCCGAGGCGATGGCGGCGCTTCAGGCAGGAAAATTCGCAGCGGGAAGGAGCCCCGTCCTCAATTTCGGCATCGGGGCGAAACCGCTGTGGCTCCATTTTTCCGTCGACAATCCGGCCGCCGCCGCCGTGCACAAAAGGCTGTCGATCGAGACCGCCTGGCTCGACCGGGTCGAAGTCTATTTCCAGCATCAGGGTCGTACGATCGCGAGCTATCGCGTCGGCGACGAACGAGCGTTCACCGAGCGCCCGATCGCGAGCCGCTATTTCGTCTTCGAACATGCTTTCGGGCAGGGGGTCAGCGACGTGTTCGTGCGGGTGGCCACCCCCGACCCCATGGTCATTCCGATCTATCTGCTGAATCCGGAAACCTCGCGGCTCAGGCAGATCCAGCAGGCGCTCAGCTACGGCCTGGTTTACGGCTTTCTGTTCGCCCTGATGGCGTACAACGCCATTCTCTACTTCAGCCTGCGCAGCTCGCGCTACCTCCTCTACACTATCTATTTGGCGGCGTTCGTCATCATGAACGTCGCCTACACCGGCCATGGCTTCGCCTGGCTCTGGCCCGATTCGCTAGCCTGGCAGCAATGGTCCAACCCGATCCTGATGTTCTTGTATGGTGTCAGCGGTCTGCTGTTCGCCAGCCGGTTTCTCGATCTGCGAGAGTATTTCCCACGCATCCACAAGGCCGTCATCGCCTACTGTGCGGCATTCGGCGTGTTTCTGGCTGCCGCCATCCTGCTCGGCAGCCAGAAACATGCGCTGCTGGCAGCCTTCAGCTTCGTCTTCCTGTTCACCGGCATCATGCTGGTGCTGGGCTTGCTCTCGGTACGCGCAGGCCAGAAACCCGCCAGGTATTTTCTCGTCGCCGCCTTCGCCGGCATGGTGGGCGCAGTGCTGACGACGCTGTCGACCTGGGGATTCATCCCGCACAACAGCTGGACATTCCGTGCCGTGGAAATCGGCATGATGGTCGATGCGACACTGCTCGCCCTGGCGCTGGCCTACCAGTTGCGCGTCGGCCAGGAAGAAAAGCTGCGTGCCGAACGGCTGGCGCAGCTCGATCCGCTGACCGGGCTGAACAACCGGCGCGCCTTCTATGACAAGACCAGCCCGCTGTGGGCGCACGTGAATCGTCACGGACACGTAGCCTCGGTCATGCTGCTCGACATCGACCACTTCAAGCAGCTCAACGACCACTATGGTCATGCCCACGGCGACGAGGTGTTGAAGGTCCTGGCGAATATCCTCAGACACTCCGTCAGGCAAGGCGATGTGCTTGCCCGCTGGGGTGGCGAGGAGTTCATCGTGTTCCTGCCCGAGACCGGACAGGAGGCTGCGCTGTCGCTGGCGGAGCGGCTGCGCACCGAATTCGGCGAGACGCCGGTACAGCATGCGGCAGGTGCAACCCTCGTTACCGCGAGCTTTGGCATCGCCGAGAAGACGGACCATCACCTCACCCTGGATGCACTGATCGCCGCTGCCGACGAATGCCTGTACCAGTCCAAGCAGAACGGCAGGAACCGGGTGACCTGCGCTGTCGTCGGGCAAATTCCGGCAGAAGCGGCGCCACTGGAGACTGCCAAAACGACCTGATCGGCAGCGCGTATAATCCGCAGGCGCGCCCGGTTGGCGCGCCTTTTTTCATCCCCGAAGCGTCTCCATGGCCGATCCCACCCTGATTCTGCATGCCCTCATCCTCGGTTTCGTCGAGGGCATCACCGAATTCCTGCCGATCTCCAGTACCGGACACCTGATCCTGGCCGGGCAGCTGCTCGGCTTTACCGGAGAGAAGGCCAAGGTGTTCATGATCGCCATCCAGCTGGCGGCGATCCTCGCGGTGGTGTTCGAGTATCGCGTCAAGCTCGGCCACGTGGCGACGACCCTGCATACCGACCCGACCTCGCAGCGTCTGGCGATCAACCTGATGGCGGGCTTCCTGCCGGCGGCAGTGCTGGGCTTCCTGTTCTACAAGGAAATCAAACACTATCTGTTCAACCCCATCGTGGTGGCGTCAGCGCTGGTGATCGGCGGCCTGCTGATCCTGTGGGCGGAGCGGCGCAAGCACGTCATCAGCACGCCGACGGTCGACGACCTAAACTGGCGCCGTGCGCTGGCCGTGGGCTTCGCCCAGGCGCTGGCGATGATCCCCGGCACTTCACGCTCGGGCGCGACCATCATCGGCGGACTGTTCCTGGGCTTGTCACGCAAGGCGGCGGCGGAGTTCTCGTTCTTTCTCGCCATCCCCACCATGTTCGCCGCCACGGCCTACGACCTCTACAAGAACTGGCACCTGTTCGACGCCGGCGACATTCCGCTATTCGCCATCGGCGGTGCCGCCTCGTTCGCCAGCGCCCTGCTTGCGGTGCGCACCCTGATCAAGTTCGTCAGCCGCCACGACTACACGGTGTTCGCCTGGTATCGCATCGTCTTCGGCGGCGTGGTGCTGGCGACTGCCTACTTCGGCGTGGTCGACTGGGGCACGGCCCACTGAGTCAGGCCACGGCGAGCGCCTGCTTTGCCTCGTTTTCCAGGTGGGTCTTGAGGTCGGCTGGCAGGTTCAGCTTGTTCGCCAGCGCGTCGAGATAGGCGCGTTCCATGAAGCTCTCGGCGTCGATCCAGCTGCGCAGTGCGGGGTCGTCGGCGAGCGAGGCGAGCGGAACCGAGTAGCGGGTCGAGCAGGGATTGCACGTTCATCGCAGGTTTTTCCTCATCAAGAGGCGTGCGAAAGGACCTGCCCGAGCGAGGCGAAGCTCCGCTCGCCTCAGCCGGCCCTGGGCGGACGCTTGTCGAGCTTGCGCTGCAGCGTGCGGCGGTGCATTTTCAGCGCCCGCGCAGTCGCCGAGATGTTGCCATCGTGTTCGTTCAAGACCTTCTGGATGTGCTCCCATTCCAGGCGCGCGACCGACAGCGGTTCGGGCTGAACATCGAGATCGGCGTCGGGTTGATCGCGCATCAGCGCGGCGAGGATTTCGTCGGCGTTGGCCGGTTTGGCCAGGTAGTGGAGGGCGCCGAGACGGATCGCTTCGACTGCCGTGGCGATGCTGGCATAGCCGGTGAGCACGACGATGCGCGGCGGCCGCGGCAGTCCGGCGAGCGTTTCCACCACTTTCAGTCCCGAGTCGCCCGGCAGTTTGAGGTCGACCACCGCATGCGTCGGCCGATGCTCGATGGCGCGCAGACGCGCCTGATCATGGTCGCCTGCCAGCACCACCTCGAAATTCCGTTTGCGCATGGCACGCGCCAGGGTTTCGGAAAAGTCCGGATCATCCTCGACGATCAGCAGCGTATGCTCAGCCATTGTTTTTCCCTCCCGGCGCGAGCGGCAGGCGCACGCTGACCCGCGTACCACCGCCTTCGCGCTCGATCAAATTCACTGTGCCGCCCAGCCTTTCCACAGTGGCATGGGTGAGCGTCAGTCCGACTCCCATGCCCTGCCCGGGTTTGCCGCTGAACGCGGTGCGGCCGGCCTGTCTCTTTTGCTCCGGGCTGAAGCCGGGACCACGATCGCAGATGTCGAAAACCAGGGCGTCGTCCTCGGTCCCGGCGTGAACGTTTACATCATCGGGCGAGACATCGGCGGCGTTGTTGAGCAGGTTCATCAGGGCCTGTTCGAGCGATTCGGACAACGCGGGCATGAGCGTGGCCGCGCCCGGTGACAGGTCAAGGGTGACACGGGCGTCGGGGCGTACCACCTGCCAGCGCGACAGCAGATGCTCCAGCCATTCTCCGAGCGGTGTGGCGACAGACTCGCCTGCGCGTGCGCGTCCGGTCAGTTGATCGAGGATGCGCTTGCAGCTGACGGCCTGCCTTTCCAGCATGCGGCAGTCCTCGCCGATGTCGGGATCGTTGGCGAACTCGCGCGCCAGTTCGTGGGCGGTGGTGGCGATGGTCGACAGGGGCGTCGCCAGCTCGTGCGCGGCCAGCGCCGCCTGGGTGCCGAGCGCCATGATGCGCTCGTCGCGCAACTGCTTCTCGCGCAGTTCGGCCAGTGCTGCGTCACGCTCGCGCAAGCTCGCCTGCAGTCGGGTGATGAAGTAGGCGATGAGGGCGGCGCTGATGAGGAAATTTACCCACATGCCGCCGAGATGCATGCCGTAGGCGGCGACCGGATCGGCGATCGCCAGAGGCAGATAGTTGAACAGCAGCAGCGCGTAGAACATGCCGGCGACAGCTGCCAGCAGCCAGGCATGGATGGGCGGCATGCTGACGGCGGCGATCACCACCGGCACCAGCATCAGCGAGACGAAAGGGTTGGTCGCGCCGCCGCTGTAGAAAACCAGCACGGCGAAGGCGGTGAGATCGGTCAGCAGATGCGCGAGCAGCTCCTGCGTGCCGGTCTCGCCACCCGTGCGAATCCGCCAGGCGGTCGCCAGCGCGAACAGCCCCATCAGTCCCAGCACTGCGACCATCGGCAGCAAAGGCATGCGGATCGACATGCCCCAGTGCAGCCACACCACGCCGATCGCCCAGCCCAGCAGCATCAGCACACGCAGCAGCAGCAGGCGACCAAGCAAGGCGCTGGCGGGCAGGGTGGCGATGGCGGCAGTCGGCATGGCGGCATTGTAATGCGACTGATTCGGAATCTTTTTCTACCGCCAAGGACGCGAAGGGAAAACCCTGGTCTGCGAACGACACGAACCGGCGCGAATCAACCGAGGTCTTTCCTTGAAGTTCATTCGCGCTGTTCGCGCATAAATCCTTCCTTTGCCCTTCTTTGCGTTCCTTCGCGTCCTTGGCGGTTAATCGCCTTTTCGTCTGTAAGTTCCATCGCTGCGACGATATGACGCATTCCGCGTCGCGGCCTCCCACGCGACAATTCAGTTCCCCAAAACAAGCTGTTCCGGCCATGACCCATCTGCCTTTTGCCCGCCGTCCCCTGCCGCTGATGCTGGCTGTCGCACTGTTGCCCGCTGCCTCCTGGGCCGAGGAAGTCACGTCGGCGATGACCATCGTGGTCAACCCCGAAGCGCAAGTGATCGAGGCGACCGATGCCATGGCGGGAAGCGTCGGTCTGCCTGGTGACGCTGCCGAACTGCTGACCCGGGTGCCGGGTGCGGCGGTGGTGCGCAACGGTGCGCAGACCGGCATCGTGCAGATCCGCGGCCTGTTCAACGAGCGGGTACGGGTGCGTGTCGACGGCATGAACATCACTCCGGCCTGTCCCAACCACATGGATCCGCCGCTGCATTACGCAGGACTTGAAGCACTCGGTGCGCTCGACGTGATCGTCGGCGCCACGCCGGTGAGCCTGGGTGGCGACAGCATCGTCGGCAGCGTCGAGGCCCGCACACGGCCGCTGGATTTCGCTGCCGGTCCCGATTGGCAGCCGAGCGCGCGCGTCGAGGCCGGCTACGCCAGCGGCAACAACGCGCAGCAGTTCGCTCTCGAGGCGGGCGCGGCCAACGATGTGCTGAGCCTGCGCTACCTCGGCGGCTACCAGGATGCCGGCAACTACGATTCGGCTGAAGGCGAGGTTGCCACCACCGGCTACACCAGTCGCCGCAATACGCTTGGTGCTGCCTACAAGCACGGCAGCGGTGTGTGGGAGCTCGAGGCCGGCACGCATCGCGCCGACGACGTCGGCACGCCGACCTTGCCGATGGACATGGTCAGGGACGACGCCGACCGCGTGCGTCTCGGGTTCCGCGGCGACACCCCCCTCGGCGGACTCGAGGCGCAGGTCTACCGCCACGAGATCGACCACCTGATGGACAACTATTCGCTGCGCCCGCTGATGGTGGGCAGGCCGCGGATGGAAGCGCCGTCGACCAGCGACGACACCGGCCTCACCCTCGCGCTGGCCAATCCCGCCGGCAAGGGCACGCTGAAGTGGGGGGCGGAATTTTTCCTCAACGATCTCGACGTCTATCAGCGCAACCTCGAGAACAGCGCGCTGCAGGACACATTCAATGACGCCGAGCGCGACCGCTACGCACTCTACGGCGAATGGGAAGGCGAGATCGCGCCGCGCTGGCGGGTCAACGCCGGCGTGCGCGGTGAATTGGTGAGCATGGATACCGGCGAGATCGTCAATGCCTTCATGGCTGATCCGAGCACCTTCAACGCTGCCGACCGCTCGATCGACGACACCAACGTCGATGCCACCGTGGCGCTGCGCTACGCGCTGCGATCCGACCTCAGCCTGGAAGGCGCGCTGACGCGCAGGACCCGCTCGCCGAGCATCCTCGAGCGCTACCTGTGGACGCCGCTGTCCGCGAGCGCGGGGCAGGCCGATGGCCGCACCTATGTCGGCAACCTGGATCTCGACCCCGAAGTGGCGCACGGGATCGACCTCGGCATCCGGCTCAGGCAGTCCGCACTGCGCGCCCAGGCCCGCGTGTTCTGGCAGGACGTCAGCGACTTCATCCAGGGGCAGGCGACCATGATGCTCGACGCCAATGGCTTGCCGATCCTGAAGTACACCAACGTCGACGCACGCCTGTGGGGCGGCGAGGCTTCGCTCAACCAGCAGATGGGGGCATTCGATCTTGGTGCATGGGTCAGCTACACGCGCGGCGAGAACACCGACAACGACGACAACCTCTACCGCATCGCCCCGCTGCGCGGGGGGTTGTCCGCCGACTATCGCCAGGCGGTTTGGAATGTGGGCGGCGAGTGGCTCCTCAGCGCGCGCAAGGACAGGGTCGCGGAGTACAACGGCGAAAAGGAAACGCCGGGTTACGGCGTGGTCAACCTTTATGCCGGCTACACGCCGCTGAAGAACCTCAACCTCACCGCCGGGGTCGATAACCTGTTCGACAAGCTCTACTACGACCCGCTCGCCGGGCTGAACTACGTCATCGGCAGCAGCGTTCCGGTCGGTGGCATCATGCCGGCCATGGGACGCTCGCTGTATGTGAAAATGGCCTGGGACTACTGAGCCTGCCAAAAGGAGAAATGCAGATGAAAACCACACTTGCCGCCGCATTGCTGGTCGCTGCCAGCCTGCCAGCCTGGGCCGCCAACGTCAGCGTCAGCGACGCCTGGGCGCGCGCCACCATGCCGGGACAGAAGGTCAGCGGCGCCTACATGCAGATCCAGTCGGATGTCGACGCCCGACTGGTCAGCGCTTCGAGTCCGGCAGTGCCGCGGGTGGAAGTTCACGAGATGAAGATGGACG
>Ga0209288_10000678_pt1 | contig 10174 bp, 10 predicted proteins | sample PPLLaktember2015_4_FD_187261 | JGI IMG/M metagenome (GOLD analysis project Ga0209288, IMG submission 187261) | Freshwater sediment microbial communities from Prairie Pothole Lake near Jamestown, North Dakota, USA - PPLs Lake P8 Core (1) Depth... | ecosystem: Environmental > Aquatic > Freshwater...
GCGCACGGCCGCGTTCTATTTCTCCGATCCGGGCGACGCCTATGCGAGCCGCACCGGCCGCCCGGACGACCTCGGAGTCATCGGCGTCGCGCTGTTCCGCGAGCAGGACGACCGCTGGCTGTACCGCCAGGAGCGCGAATCGGCTGCGTCCCCCGCTCCGCGCGCGGAGTCCTCGGAGAACCGGGCCAAGGCGAGCGGGGACTCGGCCGCCGCGGAGGCCACTGCGGGTCTACCGGCGCTCGGCACCGGACACGGCCGCCGCGAGCACTCGCCGGCGCAGCGCGTCGAATTCGAGCGCGCGAGCACACGACCCGACCAGCGCATCGTGCTGCGCTACGACCGTCGCGAGAACCTGATGGCGATGGGCGTGCTGCCGAAGCCCGAATACCGGTGGCGCGAGCCGAACCCGTTTCCGGGCGCGCTCGGTTTCGTGCCCGACCCATGAGCGCAACGCGCGGATGACGCCCGTTGCCGCGTCCGCCGGCCGCGCCGATACTGCACGGCACATGCAGCCGGCGGACGCAGGCAACCCGGACGACACGGATGAAGCGCTGATGCTCGCCTATGGGCGTGGCGATGCAGCTGCATTCGAGCGCCTGTATGCCCGGCACAAGGGCCCGACCTATCGCTATCTGTTGCGGCACACGTCGGAGCGACCGGTCGCGGACGAGCTGCACCAGGACGTCTGGATGAGCGTCGTCCGCGCGCGTGAACGATACGCGGCCGATGCGCGCTTCAAGACCTGGGTCTACACGCTCGCGCGCCACCGGCTGATCGATCACTGGCGAGCACGGCGCGGCACATGCTTCACGTCGCTCGACGACGAAGGCGGATCCGCAATGGTCGATTCGCAACTCGCCGCGGAGTGCGACGGAGCGCGGGGTGACGATCCGCTGTCGTTGACGATCGATGCACAAGCCGGCCGGCGACTGGTCGTCGCGCTTGCCGACGTGCCGGCCGCGCAGCGTGACGCGTTCCTGTTGCACGTCGAGGCCGGCCTGTCGCTCGATGAAATCGCCAGGCTCGCCGGCGCGCCACCGGAGACCATCAAGAGCCGGTTGCGCTACGCCTACCGCCGGCTGCGCGCGGCGCTGGAGGACCTGCAATGAGCAACGTTCGACGGGACGAAGAGCGGACCGGCGAGCCCGCGGTCGACCAGGCCTGGCGCGCAGCGGCGACCGACGAGCCGCCTGCGCTGCTCGATGCGACGATTCTCGCAGCGGCGCGAGCTGCAACGGCGCGCGCGAAGTCGGTGCCGGCGCCACCCGCGACTCGCCACTGGTGGGCTCACTGGCAGCCTCTGGCCGCGGCCGCCGGCGTGGCGGGTCTGGCGTTCACGATCGTGCAGATGGTGCCGAGGGAGCCCGCTGTCCCGGCGACACCTTCGGCCGGGCAGACGTTCGAGCGCGCACGACCTGATCGCACCGAGAGCGCGACGCAGCAGAACGCGGCAGCGCCGCCGGTACCACGTGAGGCCGATACGGAGCACCCCGTGGCGGCGAAACCCGCCTCGCCGGCAGTATCCCCGCCGAACCAACCCTTGGCAGGCGCCGCGGCGCGCGACGTTGCGGGCGCGGTGGCCGAGGCCGATGCGTCGTCCGAGCAACGACTGCGCCGGATTGCGCCGCCGCCGACCGCGCCGACGCCGCCGGAGGATTGGGCGCGACGCATCGAGACGCTGTATGGCGCTGGAGAGGAAAGCGCGGCGGCCGACGCGCTGCGGGCGTTCCGCGAGGCGTATCCAGGCGCGGACCAGTACCTCGCGGAGTCGCTGCAGCCTTGGGCCACGTCGGTAGACCAGCGCCCTGCCCAGGCCAAAGAACCGGCAGGTATAACCCCCTGACGCACTGGCATTGGACGCTGGAGCGGCCGGGCCGCGACCATCGCCGCATGAGCCATTCAGTCCGCGACCTCGTCGCCACCGCCAAGTCGTTGATCCGCGAGATCGGACCGGCCGAGTTGCTCGAACTGCAGCAGTTCGGCTGCCCGGTCGTGGACGTGCGCGAGCCCGAGGAATTCGCCGACGGCCACGTTCCCGGGGCCGTCAACATCCCGCGCGGCCTGCTCGAATTCGAGGTGGACGGTCACCCGGCCGTGAATTACCAGACGGCCGAGGCGCTCTCGCACCGCGAGCGGCCCGTCGTGCTCTATTGCCTGAGCGGCGGTCGTTCCGCGCTCGCCGCCGAAGCCCTGCTGCGGCTTGGGTTCGCCAATCCGATGTCGCTCGAGGACGGCATCCTCGGCTGGGCCGACGCTGGACATCCGGTCGTCACCCCGCTGGGTACCTCGCACACGTCCGCGTGTCGGAAAAGCTTACGATCGGTGGACAGGCGACCCCAGGGATCTGGCGCAGAACAGCCCAGTCCGGTAGCGTAAGACGCGACGGGGGAAGGAGACACAGCCATGGCTGCAGGGACACCCAGGCTTCGTTACCACTGCGTAACCGTCGTGCCGGGAAGCACGAGTTGTGCCGCGGCGCAGGCAATCTACGGGCAGCGGCTGCTCTCCGCCGATGCGCCGCGACTGCCGCTCGCGAATTGCGAGACGCCCGGCGAGTGCAAATGCACCTATCGCCACCACGACGACCGCCGCGCCGGGCCGCGCCGGGCCGTGGATCGGGAGGAAATCGCGGACCCCTACGCTGCGACGGAACGCCGCCGCGCCTATGGACGACGATCCACGGACTGAAAGCGCTCGTCCGACTGCGCTGCAGCTGTCTATGCGGAGAATCGCGGATTCCGGCAGCGGGGTGAACCCTCGGAATATGCGCAGCCAGCCGCGCCCGCGGCCAGTGGCCGGTTACCCACCAGACCCCGGCATCTCGGAAGAACGCCATGCAGCCGACAAAACGACCCAAGCGGTCCCTGCCGCCGCCCCTGCCCGACTGGTTCCCGCGCGGCGCGGCACTGTTGCGTGACCCGACGCTGAACAAGGGCACTGCGTTCACGGAGGCAGAGCGCGAGGCGCTCGGACTGCGCGGACTCCTGCCGCCCCACGTCGGCACACAGGAAGTCCAGGTCGCTCGCGTCCTGGAGAACTTCCGCAGCCTGCAGAATCCACTGTCGAAGTACATCCTTCTCGAGGCGCTTCAAGACCGCAACGAGGCGCTGTTCTTCCGGGTCATCACCGAGAACCCGGACGAGATGATGCCGATCATCTACACGCCGACCGTCGGCGCTGCCTGCCAGCAGTTCGGGCACATTTACCGGCGGCCGCGCGGACTCTTCATCTCCGCGGCCGACCGTGGCCGCATCGCGCACGTGATGCGCAACTGGCCGTACCGCGAGGCGGCGATGATCGTCGTCACGGACGGCGAGCGCATCCTCGGGCTCGGCGACCTCGGCGCGAACGGCATGGGCATCCCGATCGGCAAGCTCTCGCTGTACACGGCCTGCGCCGGCCTGCACCCTCGCAAGTGCCTTCCGGTGATGCTGGACGTCGGCACGAACAATGAATCCCTGTTGCAGGACCCACTGTACATCGGGCTGCGCCAGCGGCGCCTGTCCGGCGATGCGCTCGACGAGATCGTCGAGGAATTCATCGAGGCCTCGCAGCAGGTGTTCCCCGGCATCGTCGTGCAGTTCGAGGACTTCGCGAATCACAACGCGTTTCGCCTGCTGCGCAAGTACCGCGACAAGGTGTGCTGCTTCAACGACGACATCCAGGGCACGGCGTCGGTCACGGTGGCCGGCATCTTCTCGGCACTGCGGGTCACGGGCCAGCGGATGTCGGACCAGACGTTCCTCTGCCTCGGCGCCGGCGAGGCCGCAACGGGCATCTCGGACCTGCTCGCTGCCGCGATGGTGAACGACGGTCTCGACGCCAAGGCGGCGACGGGCCGCTGCTGGATGGTGGACTCGAAGGGGCTGGTGGTTGCCAGCCGCAGCGGACTCGCCGAGCACAAGAAGACCTATGCGCACGAGCACGCTCCGGTCCCGGACTTCCTCGGCGCCGTCAGGGCGTTGAAGCCCACCGCAATCATCGGCGTGGGCGCCACGCCAGGGATGTTCACGCGCGAAGTCATCGAGGAGATGACACGCCTCAACGAACGACCGATCGTCTTCGCACTGTCGAACCCGACCTCGAAGGCCGAGTGCACGGCCGAGCAGGCGTACGAGTGGTCCGGCGGTCGCGCGCTGTTCGCGTCCGGCAGCCCGTTCGACCCGGTCGTGCACCAGGGCAAGCGCCACGTGCCGCGCCAGGGCAACAATTCGTACATCTTCCCAGGCGTCGGCCTCGGTGTCGTGGCGGTGCGGGCCACGCGCGTCACGGACGAGATGTTCATGGCCGCGGCGCGCACGCTCGCGCAGCACGTCAGCGAAGAGGATCTCGCACAGGGCAGCCTCTATCCGCCCCTCAACCGCGTCCGCGACGTGTCGGCCCACATCGCGGCGGCGGTCGCCGAGGTCGTGTTCCGCGACGAACTTGCGGACATCGAGCGCCCGGCCGATCTCCTCGAGCACGTTCGATCGCAGATGTACGACCCGCGCTACGTAAACTTCGTGTGAGCGGCACCGCTGCGATGAACCTTCACCTGGAAGTCGACCGCGGCCACCTCGCCACGACGCGCCTTGTCGAGGAATCGCTCGCCGAACTCCGGCCTGGACAGGTCCGCTTTCGCATCGAGCGTTTCGCCGTGACGGCCAATACCGTCACCTACGCGGTCACCGGCGACGTTCTCGGCTACTGGGATTTCTTCCCGGCCGCCGAACCCGGCTGGGGACGCGTCCCGGCGATGGGCTGGGCCGAGGTCGTCGCCTCGAATCATCCCGATGTCGCGACGGGTGGCCGCTACTACGGCTGGTTCCCGATGTCGCGCTACGTCGACATGACGGTGACGCCATCGGCGGACGGACTGCGCGACGAAGGTCCGCACCGCGCAGCGCACGCGCCTGTCTATCGCGCCTACGTCCGCACCGACCGCGACCCGTATTTCCAGCCCGGCGAGGACGCCGAGGATCGCCATGCGCTGCTGCGCGGCCTGTTCATCACCGGGTTTCTCGCCGAGGACTTCTTCGCTGACAACGACTACTTCGGTGCCGCGCGCGTGCTCGTGCTGTCGGCCTCGAGCAAGACTGCGCTCGGATTCGGGCACTGCGCGGACGCCCGCACCGGGATCGAGGTCATCGGCGTGACCTCGCCCGCCAATCACGCGTTCACGCACGCACTCGGTTGCTACGACGAGGTCGTCTGTTACGAGGACATCGAGACCGTGCCGTCGCAGGCTCCGATCGTCTCGATCGACATGTCAGGCAATGGCGCAGTTCTCGCGCGGGTGCACGCGCATTTCGGCGACCAGCTGCGGTACTCGATGGCGATCGGCCGCAGTCATCACGATGCGCCACCGCGCGCCGAGGGCCTGCCGGGACCGCGGCCCGCCTTCTTCTTCGCGCCGACGCAGGTCAAGAAGCGCCTGCAGGACTGGGGGCCGCGCGGTTACCAGGACCGGACCGCGTCGGCGCTGCAGCAGTTCGTCGCGGCGAGCCGCTCCTGGCTGACGGTGGTCCGCTCGAACGGCGTCGACGCAGCGGCCTCGACCTGGCGCGAGGTGCACGCCGGCCACGTCACGCCCAGCACGGGACACGTGGTCTCGATGTGGGACTAGGATCCGACGGCTCCGACCACCGGCACCCCGGCTTTCATCACGAAGCTGACCTGCCGTGTCAGCGAGATATCCTCGAGCGGATTGCCGGGCACCGCGACGACGTCGGCGTGAAATCCTGGCTGCAGCTGGCCGAGATCGTCGGCACCGAGCACCTCGGCCGCAAGGTACGTCGCTGATTGCAGCGCGGCGGCGGCAGGCATGCCGGCCTCGACCATGTAGCCGAACTCGACGGCGTTCTCGCCGTGCGGGCCGACACCCATGTCGGTGCCGAACGCGATCTTGACGCCCGCGCGATAGGCCTTGCCGAAGGTCTGCTGGATCTGCGGCCCGAGCCGCTCCGCCTTGGGACGCACGATCTCCGGCAGGTACCCGGGCACCTTCGCCTTCTCCGCGACGAACTTGCCGGCCGTGATCGTCGGCACGTACCAGGTGCCGTGCTTCTTCATCAGCGCGAAGATCTCGTCGTCCATCAGCGTGCCGTGCTCGATCGACGTGACGCCGCCTTCGATCGCGCGACGCATGCCTTCCTTGCCATGCGCGTGCGCCGCGACCGCGTAACCATAATCCCTGGCGGTCTCGACGATCGCGCGAATCTCGTCCACCATGAATTGCGGCGCATCACCGCTCTTCGCGTAGCTGAGCACGCCACCCGTCGCAGTGATCTTGATCAGGTCGACGCCGTCCTTGTACCGCTGGCGCACGGCCTGCCGCGCGTCCTCCGGGCTGTTGACGACGCCCTCGGTCGGCCCCGGCGGCCCGAGCAGGTGCGACAGCCGGGCATTGAATCCGTTGGTCGGATCGGCGTGCCCGCCCGTGGTTGCGATCGACTTGCCAGCCGCATAGATCCGCGGGCCGGTTACGTGGCCCTGGTTGATCGCATTGCGCAACTTCACCGCCACCTCGCCACCGAGATCACGCACCGTGGTAAAGCCGGCGCGCAGGGTCTTGTCCGCGTAGCCGACCGCGCGCAACGCGAAATCCGTGTCGTCCAGCCGGAAGCGCTCTTCGTAGCTCTTCGGATTGGATTCCATCGAAAGGTGGACGTGCAGGTCGATCCAGCCCGGCATGCAGGTGTGACCGGTCAGGTCCACTTCACTTGCGCCCGGGACGGGTGCCCCGCCAGGCAGCACTTCGCGGATACGGCCATCAGCCACGACGATGGTGCGCGCGCCGACCAGCGCAGCCGACTTCGATTCGAACACGTCGCCGCAGCGCAGCGCGATCGTCCCGGCGAGGGCCGGCGTGGCGGCGATGAGGCCGGCGGCAAGCACGAGCAAGCGCATGAGGGAACCCCGGTCGCGGAAAAGCCGGGAGTTTACCAGCAGCCCGCGCTAGTCTCTGCAACCTTGGGCGACCCAACGAACAACGGCGCCGCATTGCGGGCCACCTACGCGAAGCTCATTGCCGTTCCGGCCATCTGGGGCGGGACGTTCATCGCCGGGCGCGTCCTCGCCCTCGCCTTGCCAGCGGCCGTGGGCTCGCTGCTGCGCTACGTCGTCGCAGTAGTCGCGCTGCTGTTCGCGGCTCGCTGGCTCGAAGGCGGCCTGCCCCGCCTGACACGACGGCAGGTGATCGGCACCCTACTGCTCGGCGCGACCGGCATCCTCGCGTACAACCTGTTCTTTCTCGGCGCGCTCGCCCGCCTGCCGGCGAGCCGCACGTCGCTGATCATCGCGCTCAATCCCGTCGTCACGATCGCGGCCGCATCACTGCTGCTCGGCGAGCGCATGAATCCGCGGCGCTGGTTCGGCGTCGTAGTGGCACTCGCCGGAGTCTGGATCGTCGTGTCGCGCGGCAACGTGCTCGGCTCGGTCACGGGCTCGGTCGGCGTCGGCGAACTGTTGATGTTTGGCGGCGTCTGTTCCTGGGCCGCATACACGCTGATCGGCCGTCGCGTGTTGCGCGGGCTGACGCCACTGGCCGCGACGACCTACGCCTCGCTCTGGGGCGCGGCGATGCTCGCGGTCGTGGCGGCGCCCGACCTGCGCGAACTGGCACTGGCCGACCTGACGCCACCCGTCGTGCTGAGCGCGTTGTACCTGGGCGTACTGGGCACTTCAGTCGCGTTCGTCTGGTACTACCAGGCGGTGCAGCGGCTGGGTGCGTCGCGCACGGTCATCTTCAACAACCTCGTGCCGGTGTTCGGGGCCACGTTCGGCGTGTTGCTGCTCGGCGAACCACTGCTGCCGAGCATGCTGCTCGGCGGCGCCGTCGCGGTGGGCGGCGTGATGCTCGTGTCGCGCTGACCTACATCTCCGTTCGAGCCTGGTACACCATCCGGCCGATTTCCGCGTAGCCCATCATCGCGCCCTCGAAGTTGTCGATCAGCGTCTGCGCGAACGTGGGCAACTCCGAGACGGGCTGGCCGGAATCCTCGAGCAGCTGGCGCCCGAACGCGGGGTCGATGAAGAACATCAGCGCGCTCAGGCAAGCGCCCAGCTCGTCGTCGATGTCCTCGGGCAGGTCGACGTCCCAGGCTTCCTCGAGCCAGTCGTGGCCCATGCTGAAGCCGCGCGCCCAGAGCATCAGCGGCGTGCCGGGCTCGAGGTTCGCCTCGGCGGGTTGGCGCACTTCGATGCACGCCGGAAGGCGCAGTGTCGCCTCGTCGATGTCGCGATTGAGCTGGTTGTAGAGCGCCATCGCGACCCTGTGAAAGCGCGCGGTCTCCGCCTCGTCGCGAAACACCGCCGTGTCGCTGTCGAAGATCGTCGGGATCCACTCCGACGGCATGATCAGGTCCGGCGCCGAGACGATCGCGAACAGGAAGCCGTGGAACTCCTCCAGGCTCAGTGTGTCCGGCGCCCGCTCGCGGGCGTCGATCAGGAACTGCCGGAGCCACGCCTCGTCGGCTGGGCTCAGGTCCGGGGTGGTCGCGGGCGGTGGCGTCGTGATCATGCCCGGGATTTTACGCCCTCAGCCGAGCGTCAGCAGGTGTTCTCCATACGCGCGCACGTCATCCCAGTCCGTATAGTCGATGACGGTGCGCGGGTCCGTGGGTCCCTTGGTGAACTTCATGATCATCTGGATCATCAGTGTCTCGTACCAGGACCATGACGGGTAGTCGACCTTGCCCGCGATGACCTTGAGATCCTGCGGCCGCCATGGCGACAGCTGCAGGAATTTCTGCATGTAGCGGTTGCCTTCGACCGTGGCCTTCTCGGGCGTCCGCGCGACGACCGACACGTTGAAGAAGCTGTTGGGCTTCGCCGCGAGCGCCGTCCGGTTCGCAGTGATGAACTCGAAGACACTCTTGTGGTACGTGCCGTAGAGCACCGGCGCGCCGAGCGCCACGACGTCGTAGCGGCCCCATTCCACGGCCTCGTGTGTCGCCTCGTTCAGATCCATCATCTCGCCGCGACCGCCGGCCGCGATGATGCTCTCGCAGATGCGCCGCGCGACGCGTGCGGTATGGCCGCCGCGACTCCAGTAGAGGACCAGGACTGATTTCATCAGGGCTCCATCATCGGCAACAACATCCACACGGCTCGGTGCCGCACGAAACTACTGCGCGACGATACCCGGTGTCATCGCGGAAATCCGACGGATCCGACCACCGGCACCTAGAAGAGGCGGTAGATCGCGGTAGCACCGAGCGTCGCGGCGAGCAGCACGACAGTGCCGCCGGCGAGGTTGGCGCGCCAGCCGTTGCGGGCCGAACCCATGATTTCCCGACGATTCATCACCCAGAGCAGGAAGCCGGCGATGACCGGCAGCAGCAAGCCGTTGGCGGCCTGCGCGAGCAGGATGGCCTCCAGCGGCCGTTGGCCGGTCACCGCGAACGCCGCGCCGATCACGATGATCGCGGCCCACACGCGCCGGAAGCGCGGACACCTGAGGCCGCCGTCCCAGCCCAGCAGGCCCGCCGTCGCCCATGCCGCGGCCAGCGGCGCGGTGATCGCGGAAGTGAGTCCCGCCGCGAACAGCCCCAGTCCGAACAGCCAGCGGGCCTGCGGGCCGAGCAGCGGCTCGAGCTGTCGCGCCATCTCGCCCACGCCCTGCACCTGCACGGCCGCGAGGTACAGGGGCACGGCCGTGAGCAGGATCGCGAGCGTGATGACGCCGCCGAGCGTGACGGCCACGGCGCTGTCGAGCCGCGATTCAGCCAGTGCTGCGGCGCCGTCCCGATCCCGCCATTTCTCACGCACGGCCGCCGCGTGCAGGAACAGGTTGTACGGCACGACGGTGGTGCCGATCAGCGCGAGCACCAGCATGCCGCCGCCCTCCGGAACGCGCGGCCGGACGAGCGCGTCGAACAACTGCGGCAGGTCAGGCCCCAACTGGATCGCCGTCGCGATGAACACCAGGCTCATCAGTCCGACGAGCGCGATCAGCGTGCGCTCGACGATCTGGTAGGCACCCGAGGCCAGCAGCGCGGCCGCTGCGACTGCACAAACGAACGCCCAGGCCGGTCGGGAGCCGCCGAAAATCGCCTCGAGCCCGAGCGCCGCGCCGGTCAGGTTGCCAGCCTGATACGCGGCGTTGCCGAAGGTGATCGCGACCAGCGCGAGCCCGGTGGCTGCAGCACGCAGCACCGGCCGCCGGATGCTCGCACGCAGCGCTTCGCCGAGA
>Ga0209288_10000689_pt1 | contig 10091 bp, 7 predicted proteins | sample PPLLaktember2015_4_FD_187261 | JGI IMG/M metagenome (GOLD analysis project Ga0209288, IMG submission 187261) | Freshwater sediment microbial communities from Prairie Pothole Lake near Jamestown, North Dakota, USA - PPLs Lake P8 Core (1) Depth... | ecosystem: Environmental > Aquatic > Freshwater...
ACGGAAACTGCCGAGTACCCGACGCGGCCCGTCGGCCGCGGGGAGGCAGCATGGCGCACGACGACCGGCACGACGGTCCCGCCGGGAAAACGGGACCGACCGCGGGACCGACCGCGGGACCGACCGACGAGGACACCCGCCGCTGGGGATACGACCCCGCCAACGACCGGCCGGCGCGCGGGATCGGGGAACGCCGCCCGGGGCCCGACGGCACCCTGGACGCAGATCACGATCCCGGTCGCGACGATCACCTCGCGACCGGCAGCGGAGGGGGCGACTGGGAGTCGAGCGCTGCGGGCATCGGCGAGCGGCGGGGGCCGATCGACCCCGATCAGCCCTTCGAGCTCAGCCCCCGTCCGGGCGACGCACTGGCCGGTCGGTCGGCCGAGGTCGCGCCGCACGCCGATGCCGGATCGACCGCGCGGGCCGACGCGGGGCCGCCCCACGAGACCGGCGACCCGCAGGCGGCCGACGCGGCCTTTCAGGACGACATCCGGGCGCGCCTCGCCCGCGAGCCCGATCTGGACGCGGGCGACGTGTCGGTGACCGTGGAGGACGGCACCGTGACGCTCGTGGGAACCGTGGCCGATCGGCCGACCAAGCACGCGATCGAGTCGCTGGTCGATCGGTGTCCGGGTGTGCGCCGGATCGACAACCGGATCAAGGTGATGCGCGGCGGCCTCCCGCCCGATCCCGACGCCCCGCCCACGCCCCGGCCGTCGGTGCCCGCCGATTCGCCGACCGCGCGCGACGAGGCCCGTGGCCGCCACAGCGAGCCGACGTCCGACCGGTCGGGGTACTACGGCTGAGGGGAGCCAGGGGGACGGGCGCCCCGATCAGAACACCTGCTCGCGCACCTGCTCGCCGCGTTCCCCGGTGCCGAGGCCATCCTCGGCGACACCGAGCGAGGCCACGCCCTGGCCGGGTCGTGTCTCGGCGTAGTACCAGTCTCCGTTCTGCTGGACGACACCGGCCGGGGGCTCGACGGGCCGGTCCGGCACGCCCTTGAGCGCCACCGCCATGTAGTTGATCCAGATCGGCAGCGCGAGCCCGCCGCCGGTCTCGCGATCGCCGAGCTTGCGCGGCTGGTCGAAGCCGACCCAGGCGACCCCCGCCACCTTCGGCGAATACCCGGCGAACCACGCGTCGTGGGAGTCGTTGGTGGTGCCGGTCTTGCCCGCGAGATCGGTGCGCTTGAGCCGCAGCGCCGCCGTCGCGGTGCCCTTGCGGACCACGTCGCGCATCAGACCGTCCATCAGGAACGCGTTGCGTGCGTCGATGGCGCGCAGCGCCTCGTCACCGGCCTTGCCCGGTCGGGCCTGTGCGAGCACCTTGCCGTTGGCATCGGTCACCCGAGCGATCAGGTAGGGCTCGACCCGATAGCCGCCGTTGGCGAAGACGGCGATGCCGCCGACCATCTGCCAGGGCGTCACCGCGCCCGCGCCGAGCGCCATCGTGAGGTAGGCCGGATGCCGCTCGGCGTCGAAGCCGAAGCGGGTCACGTAGTCCTGCGCGTACTGCGGGCCGATCGCCTGCAGCAGCCGGATCGACACCATGTTCTTGGACTTCGCCAGCGCGGTGCGCATGGTGATCGGGCCGTCGAACTTGCCGTCGTAGTTCTTGGGTTCCCAGATCTGCCCGCCGGTGACGGCGGCGTCCACGATCACCGGCGCGTCGTTGATGACGGTGCTGGTCATGAAGCCCTTCTCGAGCGAGGCCGAATAGATGAACGGCTTGAAGCTCGAGCCCGGCTGGCGCCACGCCTGGGTGACCCGGTTGAACTTGTTGCGGTTGAAGTCGAAGCCGCCGACCATCGCGCGGATCGCGCCGTCGCCGGTGTCCGCCGACACGAACGCCGCCTGCACCTCAGGCACCTGCGTGACTTCCCAGCCCTTCGGGCCCTCGGTGACGCGGATCACCATGCCGGGCTTGAGCCGGCGGGCCGCCGGCGCCTTCTCGGACAGCCACGGCGCCACCAGCTTGAGCCCGTCGCCGACGATCTCGATCGACTGTCCGCGGCTGCGCGCGACACGGATCGACTTGGGCTCCACCGACGTGACGACCGCCGGCAGGAAGTCGTCGATCTCGCCGGCCTCGAGCAGCGCCTCCTCGATCTTCTCGCCGCGGCGTTGCGGATCGGGCGGCAGATCGACCTGCGCCTCGGGGCCGCGGAAGCCGTAACGCCGGTCGTAGTCCAGCACGCCCTGGCGAACCGCGGCGTTGGCCGCCCGCTGGTCCTCCGCGAGCACCGTCGTGTAGACGTTCAGACCGCCGACGTAGGTCTCGTCCCGGAACTGCTCGTAGGCGAGCATCCGCGCGAACTCGGCCACGTACGGCGCCTTGACGGCGAAGTCGCCGCGGTCGGGCTGCAGCCGCGGCTCCTCCTTCAGCGCGGCCTGATACTGCTCGTCGGTGAGGAAGCCGAGCGAGCGCATGCGGCCCAGCACGTACTGCTGACGGATCCGCGCCCGCTTGGGGTTCACCACCGGGTTGTAGGCCGAAGGGGCCTTGGGCAGGCCGGCGAGCATCGCGGCCTCGGCGGCCGTGATCTTCGCGAGCGGCTTGCCGTAATAGATCTGCGCGGCCGATGCGAAGCCGTAGGCACGCTGCCCCAGGAAGATCTGGTTCAGATAGATCTCGAGGATCTGCTCCTTGGTGAGCTGGCTCTCGATCTTCAGGGCGAGCAGGATCTCGTAGATCTTGCGCGTGTAGCTGCGCTCGTTCGACAGGAAGAAGTTGCGCGCGAGCTGCATCGTGATCGTGCTGGCGCCCTGCGACTTGCCGCCGGCCGCCACGTTCGCGAGGGCCGCGCGCGCGATGCCCAGCAGGTCCACGCCGCTGTGCTCGAAGAACCGGTCGTCCTCGGCGGCGAGGATCGCGTGCTTCATGACCTGCGGCACGTCCTCGATCCGGGCGACGCTGCGCCGTTCCTCGCCGAACTCGCCGATCAGCACGCCGTCGGCGGTCCAGATGCGCAGCGGCACCTTCGGGCGGTAGTCGGTCAGCACGTCGAGCGAGGGGAGCCGGTCGGCCGCGAGGATCGCCGACAGCCCGAGCGTCAGGGCGGCGGCGACCGCCAGCGCGAGCGGCACGACCACCAGCACCGTGAGGAGGGTCAGCAGACCGAAACCCCGGTCGCGCCGCGAGCGGGCGAACGGAGCGAGGCGCTTGCGCACTGCCTTCATGGGGGGCCAGAGGGTCGAACAGGTGCCGATTATAGGGCTCGCCGACCCCGTCCACGCCCGACCCCCAGCGTGGCCGGACGCCCGGATCGACCGCTTCAGGGGGTCAGGCGACGAGTGGAGCAGGGGGGTCGACCGGCGGGTTCCGGACCGGGTAAATGCAACAGCGAAAAGCTTTACAGTGTGTCGACGCTGTTGTTAGGATCTCATCCTAATTCTGCAATCTCGTCGTAAGATCCTGTTTTATGACACTTTTTTCCACCTGACAAGACCGAGGCGCACGTGGCAGTCAGCCTTCAGGGCCTCTTCAGACGCGGTTCCCAGCCCATCCTGGGAGTCGACGTCAGCGCATGCAACGTCAAGCTCGTCGAGCTGGTTCCAGGTGGAAAGACGGGCATGCGCCTCGAGCGGTACGCGATCGAGCCGATCGAGCGGGGGGCCATCGTCGACGGCAACGTCGAGAAGCCCGAAGCGGTCGCCGACGCCCTGCTGCGCGCGATCCGGCGCACGGGGACCAAGACCCGCCTCGCCGCGATGGCCCTGCCGTCGTCGGCCGTGATCGCCAAGCGCATCTCGCTGCCGGCCGGTCTCCACGAGGAGGACTACGAGCTGCAGGTGGAGAACGAGGCCAGCCAGTACATCCCGTTCTCGATCGACGAGGTCAACCTCGACTTCCAGATCCTGGGCCCCGGCGCGCAGTCCGAGGAAGACGTCGAGGTGCTGCTGGCGGCCTCGCGCAAGGAGAAGGTCGAGGATCGTGTCGCGATCGCCGAGATGGCCGGCCTCAAGCCGGTGGTGATCGACGTCGAGCCCTTCGCGGCGCGCACGTCGATCGATCACGTCACGCGCTTCCTGCCCAACCAGGGCGAGGGCATGATCCTCGCGGTCTTCGACGTCGGTCAGACCACGACGAACCTGACCGTCGTGCTCAACGGCCAGACGGTCTTCGAGCGCGACCAGACCTTCGGCGGCAGCCAGCTTACCCAGGACATCGTCCGCCTCTACGGCCTGACCCTCGAGGAGGCCGAGCTCAAGAAGAAAAGCGGGGATCTGCCGGACAACTACGCGAGCGAGCTGCTCGCGCCGTTCGTCGAGCAGGGTGCCACCGAGGTCGCGCGCTCGCTGCAGTTCTTCTTCACCTCGACGCCGTTCACGCGGGTCGACCGCATCTTCCTGGCGGGCGGCTGCGCGGTGACCGCGGGCCTCGCCGAGGCGGTCGCCGAGCGCACGCAGGTGCCCACCGAGATCATGAGCCCGTTCCAGGGCATGGAGGTCGCGGGCGGCATCCGCGAACGTCAGCTGCGCCTCGATGCGCCCGCGCTGATGGTCGGATGCGGTCTCGCGATGCGGAGGTTCGACGTATGAGCGCCGGCGCCAAGTTGGGCAAGGTCGGGCTCGCGCCGGCCACCGAGATCGTCGACCAGACGGTGCGCAAGCTGGCGCCGATCCGGATCAACCTGCTGCCGCACCGCGAGATGAAGCGCGAGCGGCGCAAGAAGGACTTCGTCAGTCTCGCCGGTCTGGTCGGCATCGCCGGTGCGGTCGCCGCATTCGCCGGCGGCTTCGCCATCAACCAGCAGATCACGGCGCAGCAGGAGCGCAACGCGTTCATCGTCGCCGAGAACGCGAAGCTCGATGCCGAGATCGCGGAGATCAAGACGCTGCGCGACGAGATCGCCGCGCTCAAGGCCCGCCAGCAGGCCGTCGAGAATCTGCAGAGCGACCGGACCGCGCCGGTGCGCCTGTTCGACGAGCTGGTGCGGCTCACGCCCGAGGGCGTCTACCTGCGACAGCTCAAGCAGGACGATTCGCGCGTGACCCTCTCCGGGCATGCGCAGACGAACGAGCGCGTCGCCGAGCTGCTGCGCAACCTCGCCGAGCGCAGCCCGCTGCTCGAGCGCCCCGAACTCGGCGAGATCAAGGAGATCGCGCTGCCGCCGGTCGCCGGCTCGCGCGAAGGTCGCAAGATCTACGAGTTCTCGCTCAACACGCTGATGAAGCGCGCCGCGCCGCCGACCGACGCCAAGCCCGCCGCACCGCGCGCCCAGGGCGACGGTCCGGTCAAGCTCGGCGCGCTGCGCTGAGGCACGCGAGACGCACATGGCCAACCTCTCCCTCAAGTTCGATTTCACCCAGGTCGCCGCGCAGTTCCAGGGCCTCAAGGGCCGGCATGCCGGCCTGTGGCCCGCGCTGCCGCGTGCCGCGCTGCTGATCGCGGTGTTCGCCGCGATCGTCACCGCGGGCTGGGCCCTGTACTGGCGCGGTCTCGTCGAGGAGCTCGATGCCGGCATCGCCCAGGAAGCGACCCTCAAGGCGCAGTACACCGACAAGCTCAAGCAGGCGGTCAACCTCCCGGTGCTGCGCAAGCAGAAGGAGCAGGTCGGGCAGTTCGTGAGCCAGCTCGAGAAGCAGCTGCCCAGCAAGGCCGAGATGGACGCGCTGCTGTCGGACATCAACCAGGCCGGGGTCGGGCGCGGTGCGCAGCTGATGCTGTTCAAGCCGGGCCAGACCATCGTGCGCGACTACTACGCGGAACTGCCGATCACGGTGCGCGTGGTCGGCAACTACCACGACCTCGGTTCCTTCGCGAGCGACCTCGCGAACCTCGCGCGGATCGTGACGCTCAACAACGTGCAGATCACGCCGTTCGACGTCAAGGGCACGACGCTCGCGATGGACGCGACCGCCAAGACCTTCCGCTACCTCGATCCCGAGGAGATCGCGCAGCAGCGCGCCGCCGCGGCGGCTTCCAAGGCCAAGCCGGGAGCCAAGAAATGACGGGCACCCTGCATCGCGCCGCGGGCCTCGCCGTGCTGGCGGTGGCGCTCGCGGGCTGCGAGACCGATCGCGGCGAACTGCGCGAGTGGATGGATCAGAGCCGCCGCACCATGCCGCCGATCAAGGAGACGATCGCCGAGCCCAAGTCGTTCGAGCCCTTCCGCTATCAGGCGAGCGGCGAGACCGACCCGTTCAGCGTCACGAAGCTGCGGGTGGGCGCCGTCGACGGCGCGCGTCCGGGCGGCGGCATCCGCCCCGACCTCACCCGGCGGCGCGAGCCGCTCGAGGCCTATCCGCTGGACAGCCTGAAGATGGTGGGCAACCTCGCGCAGCGCGGCACGACTGTCGCGCTGCTCCAGGCCGATTCGGTCCTGTTCCAGGTCCGCGTCGGCAACTACATCGGCCAGAACTATGGCCGCGTGCTGCGGGTCTCTGAAGAAGAGATCGCGGTGCGGGAGATCGTCCAGGACGCCGCCGGCGACTGGATCGAACGGGACACGGCCCTGCGTCTGCAGGTGCAGGAGAGCAGGAAATGACGGGCGCTCGCCTTCGGGCATCGATCGACGGCCGCGGCCGCACCGGGCCCATCGCCCTCGCGGCGACGCTTCTCGTCGCCCTCGCGTTGCTGCTGCACGCCGGCTCGGCCCGCGCGCAGGCCAACGCGATCGAATCCGTCACCTCCGCGCAGCAGGGCGCGCAGACGGTGCTTCGCATCCAGCTCAAGGCGCCGCCCAAGGGACCCCCGGGAACGTTCTCGATCGCGAACCCGCCGCGGCTCGCGCTCGACTTCCCCGACACCGGCAGTACGGTCGGCACCGCGCCGATCGAGCTGGTCCAGGGCGAGGCGCGCAGCGTCAACGTCGTGCAGGCGGGCAGCCGTTCGCGCATGGTGCTGAACCTGCGCCGGCCGGTGACCCACACCACGGTGGTCGAGGGCAACGCGATCCTGGTGACGCTGGAGCCGATCACCGGCACCGGCGCGGCACCGTCGATGGGCGCCGCCAGCGCCAGCGCCTACAGCTTCCCCAAGGGCGACGCCCCGGGCACGCAGGCGCTGCGCGACATCGACTTCCGCCGCGGCAAGGACGGCGAGGGCCGCGTGGTCGTCGAACTCTCCAGCGCGCAGACGGGCGTCGACATCAAGCAGCAGGGCCAGACGATCGTCGTCGACTTCCTGAAGTCGCGCGTGCCGGACAACCTGCGCCGCCGCCTGGACGTCGCCGACTTCGGCACGCCGGTCCGCTCGGTGCGCACGTTCCAGCAGGGCGAGAACGCCCGCATGGTGATCGAGCCGAACGGCCTGTGGGAACACAACGCCTACCAGAGCGACACGCAGTTCGTCATCGAGGTCAAGCCGGTCCGCGAGGACCCGAACAAGCTCGTGCAGGGCACGCGCGGCGGCTATCGCGGCGACAAGCTGTCGCTGAACTTCCAGAACGTCGACATCCGCGCGCTGCTGCAGGTCATCGCCGACTTCACGAACCTGAACATCGTCGTGCGCGACTCGGTCGCCGGCAGCATCACGCTGCGGTTGAAGGACGTGCCCTGGGACCAGGCGCTCGACATCGTGCTGCAGTCGAAGAACCTCGACATGCGCAAGAACGGCAACGTGATCCTGGTGGCGCCGCGCGACGAGCTCGCCACGCAGGAGAAGCTCGACCTCGAGTCGAAGCAGCAGATCGCCGAGATCGAGCCGACGCGCGTCGAGACCTTCCAGCTGAACTACCAGAAGGCCGAATCGGTCGCGAAGCTGCTGGGCGACGAGAAGCAGCGCGTGCTGTCGAAGTCCGGCAGCGCGGTGCCCGACGTCCGCACCAACAAGCTGTTCGTGCGCGACACCGCGTCGCGCCTGGACGAGGTGCGCCGGATCATCGGCCAGCTCGACATCGCGGTGCGCCAGGTCCTGATCGAGGCCCGCATCGTCGAGGCCGACGACCGCTTCTCGCGCAACCTCGGCGTGAAGCTCGGCTTCAACGACATCCGCAGCACCATCGCCCGGACCACGTCGATCATCGACCCGGTGACCGGATCGCCGACCGCGCTCAACGTGCCGGTCTACGGCGCCGGGGCGCCGCTGCTCGGCAGCAGCGCGTACTCGACCGTGTCGGGCAACCTGCAGGGCGTCGCCGACCTGTCGTCGCAGCTCGGCAGCACCATGAGCGGCCTCAACGCGCAGGGCCTCGGCCAGCAGACCGCCATCGCGAACACCAACTTCGTGAACCTGCCGGCCGGCGGCATCTCGGGCGTGAGCCCGGCGAGCTTCGCGGTCAGCCTGTTCGGCTCGTCGCTCACCCGCTTCGTCAACCTCGAGATCTCCGCGCTCGAGGCCGAGCAGCGCGGCAAGGTGGTGTCGAGCCCGCGGGTGCTGACCTCCGACCAGGGCAAGGCGGTGATCGAGCAGGGCACCGAGCTGCCGTACCAGACCGCGACCTCCAGCGGCGCGACCTCGATCGCCTTCCGCAAGGCGAACCTCAAGCTCGAGGTGGTCCCGCAGATCACGCCCGAGGGCAACGTGATCATGAAGGTGCAGGTCAACCGCGACGCGGTCGGCCAGCTCACGCCCGCGGGCTTCGCGATCGACACGCGCTCGGTGCAGACCGAGGTGCTCGTCGAGAACGGCGGCACCGTCGTGATCGGCGGCATCTACGAGCAGTTCGAGCGCAACCGGGTCAACAAGGTGCCGTTCCTGGGCGACATCCCGTACCTCGGCAACCTCTTCAAGAACACCGCCCGAACCAGCGACCGGACCGAGCTCCTCGTGTTCCTCACGCCGCGCGTCGTGACCGACGTCGCCGCGAGCACCCGCTGATCCGGCGACCAGAGACAGGAAGGCTCGAGCCCATGTTCGAACGACTGATTCGCTCCAGCCGGTTCGCCCTGCTGGCCCTCGTGGCACCGCTCGCGGTCGCCACCGGTCTGTCCGCCTGCGGCGGCTCCGGCGCCGGCGCAGGCGGCAGCGCCGGCACGACCGGCTCCGGCGTCGGCACCGTGCAGGTGGTCGCGAGCACCACGACCATCAACTCGGACGGCAAGACGCCGATCGACCTGACCGTCTTCGTGACCTCGGCCACCAACGTGGCCGCCAAGAACGTCTCGGTCGAACTCTCGGCCTCGGACCCTGCCGGCGCCGCCGGCGGCGTGCGACTGGAGGTGACCCGTGCGATCACCGACGACACCGGGACGGCCACCGCGAAAATGAGCGTGCTGAGCGACCCGCGCAGCCGCGACATCACCGTGACCGCACGCGCTGCCGGCGTGGCGTCCACCCCGCTGACGGTCCGCGTCAGCGGCACGACGCTCACCGTGTCGGGCCCGTCGGCGATCTCGCTGGCCAGCACCAGCACGTCGAACTTCACGATCTCGCTCAAGGATTCCAGTGGCGTGCCGCTCGGCGGGTGGGACGTCGCCGCCGTCTCGGAGAAGGGCAACACCCTCACCGCCACGACGATCAAGACCGACGCGGGCGGCCAGGCGATCTTCGGCGTGCGGGGTGCGGTGCCCGGTGCCGATACGCTCAGGTTCAGCGCGCTCGGCGAGTCCCGCTCGGTGCCGATCACCGTGTCCGGCAAGGGCCTGTCGGTGACGCCGTCGTCGGGCTTCTCGACGGTCGGCACGACGCCGGTCGTCGCACTGGGCACGACCGCCGCGCTCCAGGTCACCTACCAGTCGGCCGACGGCATTCCGGCGGGCACGGTGGTCGATGCCTCGACCACCCGCGGCACGCTCGTGCCGCCCTCGGCCAGCATCGCATCGGGCACGGCCAACTTCGGCATCACCTCGGGCTTCGCCGGGCCGGCCACGATCACTGCGCGGGTCGGTGGCGTGTCGTCCGAGTTCAACTTCAACTTCGTGTCCGTCACGCCGTCGCAGATCGACCTGCAGGCCAGCCCGTCGACGATCGGACCGAACCTCGGTGGGTCGACCGACCAGCGCGCGACGCTCACGGCCGTGGTGCGCGATGCGCTCGGCAATCCGGTCGCCAACCGGGTCGTGACCTTCAGCGCCACCGACGATCCGAGCGGCGGCTCGATCCAGCCGGGCATCGCGACCACCGACCTGGCCGGTCGCGCCACCGTCTCGTTCATCGGCGGGCCGAACACCACCGCCCCGAACGCGGTGAAGCTGGTGGCG
>Ga0209288_10000690_pt1 | contig 10061 bp, 10 predicted proteins | sample PPLLaktember2015_4_FD_187261 | JGI IMG/M metagenome (GOLD analysis project Ga0209288, IMG submission 187261) | Freshwater sediment microbial communities from Prairie Pothole Lake near Jamestown, North Dakota, USA - PPLs Lake P8 Core (1) Depth... | ecosystem: Environmental > Aquatic > Freshwater...
AAAAGTGTCAAAAAGTTTAATAGCGGTGCAGGGACTCGAACCCCGGACACGCGGATTATGATTCCGCTGCTCTAACCAGCTGAGCTACACCGCCATTTTCAAAGAATTCAGAAGCAATTATAATACGCAGTTTGCCCCAAAAGTCAAGGAGTTTGCTCACAGGTTTCACCTCCATATCAAGGGCATGGCCCGCGCCACAAAAGGTTTGACTTTTTCCCCTCTTAAGGAGTATTATAGACTCGATTATAGGGAACTATCGGCAGGCCGGTCAGGTTCTCCTGTAAGAAATATAATGTTATGAAACATAACAAATTGGAAGATTTAATCCAGCCGGTCAAAGCCGATCTGGATCAGTTTGATCGTCGTCTGGCGGAGATCTTGACGGGCGATTCCCCGCTTATTTCCTCGATTGCCCGCCATCTGGTCGATAACCGCGGCAAGCGCATTCGCCCGGCTTTCTTATTTCTTCTGGCGCGGGCTTCGGATTTATACCACGAACAGGGGATCAACGCCTCCCTGGCCATAGAATTAATCCATACGGCGACCCTGCTTCATGACGACGTGGTCGACAACTCCAATTTCCGCCGCGGCCAGGAAACGGTCAATTATAAGTGGACCAATTTAATTTCGGTCTTGATGGGAGATTATCTTTTCGCCAAGGCTTTTCGCCTGATGGTTGAAACCGGCTCGATTCCGCTGGTGGAGGCTATCTCCCGGGCCACCGAGCGCGTTTCGGTGGGCGAATTGCGGCAAGTCGAGGAAACCTCCAATTTCGATTTATCCGAAGATGAATACCTGAAAATAATCGCCGATAAAACCGCCTCCCTTTTTGCCGTTTCCTGCGAGGCGGTGCCGATCCTGGCGGGAATGAACGGCGATGCCCGCCGTCGATTTTCTCATTTCGGAGAATCCATCGGAACGGCCTTTCAAATCGCCGACGATCTGCTGGATTACACGGGCGATATAAAGGTTACCGGCAAAGAGCCGGGCAATGATATTATCACCGGCAAAGTTACTCTTCCCCTCATTTATACCTTGCGGCAAAGCGACCGGAAATGCCGCAAAGAAATTCTGGATATTCTCGGCAATGGCGTCGGCGAAGGCGGATTTCGTCGGATATTAAAATATGTCTCCGATTCCGGCGGTTTGGAATATACTGCCAGGCGCGCCGCCGAGATCGCCGAGGACGGCGCCCTGGCGATAAAGAACCTCGGGGATTCGGTGTATCAGGCCTCGCTTATTTCCCTGGTCGAGTTTTCCATCACCCGCGTGAGTTAATTAAGAATTTCGCGTTACTTTCCCGGCCGGGAAGGGTATAAAAAGATATGTACGGCATCACCGATTTATCCATTACTTTCCTGACCGGGTTCCCGGTAATAACCACCCTGGTTTTTTTGATTTTTATCGGTTTCTCCTTTTACCTGTATCGCCGGACCAATCCCCCTTTGCCGCGGAGTATCAGGATTCTTCTGGCCCTGCTTCGCCTGACGGCGGTGGCGGCCCTGTTTCTGGCCCTTTTTGAGCCGGTATTATCGTACGACCGAATTTTCGAGCGCAAACCGCGCCTGACCATCTTGAAAGATGTCTCGGGCAGTATGGAAATTTCCGAAGAAGGGAAAACACGTTTACAAAGAATCGACTCCCTGGTTTCTTCGCCCTCTTTCAGTCCCATCGCCGATGCCTTTGATATCAGAACGGTCCTCTTTTCGGATAAGCCTTCGGGAGATATCGAAAGTCTCAATCGTGACGAGACCGCCCTGGGGGCGGTTGTGGAGGAGCAGGCCCGCCGGGAAGCCGCCGAGGGGTCGGAGTCGTGGTTGATACTCTCGGACGGAATTTCCAATCACGGTCTCGCTCCGGCGGAAGCGGCAGCCCGGATTAAAACCCGGATTAACGCGGTGGGTATTGGTCTGGAAAGCAGCGAACAGGATATTGCCGTTACCGGTGTGGATTATAATGATATCGTTTTTGCCGGACGCCCCACCGAAATTACAGTCCGTCTGGAGTGGACGGCCCTTAAAAATGAGACGGCCCGCTTGGAATTGAAAAACGGGGCCCGAACCTTGCAGCGCAAGGAGATAAACCTGGGCGCGGGAACTCTCAAAGACGAGATAAAGATAAATTTCGTTCCGGAGCAACCGGGGCAGCAGACCTTTCAGGTGACCGTCTCGCCCCTCAATGACGAGATGTCCGATAAAAACAACAGCCGCTCCTTTTCCATGTCGGTTATGAAAAGCCGCTTGAAAGTCCTCATGGTCTCCGACCGTCTGGATTGGGAGTACTCTTTCCTGAATCGCTTTTTGGTCCGCCTGGAATCGGTGGACTTGACGAGCGTGGTCTCCCGGCTGGGCGGGGGATATCTGGCGACCCCATTCCCGGTGCGTCAGGCGGAGTTGAACCAGTATGATCTGGTAATACTGTACGATATCGATGTGAAAGCCTATCAGGCCCGGGTGGAGTTGTTCGATTCTTTTCTTAAGGAAAAGGAGGGAGGGCTGCTGGTTATCCTTGGGGAAAATTATCTCCGGGCGCCTTATCCCCGATGGCTTGACGCCTACCTGCCGTTTTTGGTCAAGAGCCGCGGGCCGCGCATGATATATCATAAATTCAACGGGATTCCCGAAGAAAATTACCTTTTCCACCCCGTGGTACGTCTGGGCGATAGCCGGACAGCTATCCGCGATGCCTGGCGGGAGTTGCCGCCGTTTGAGACGATTATTCCCGTGGATTCGATAGTCACGGGAGCGGAAATACTGGTCGGTTCCGATTTGGGGGAAGGCGAGCGGACTCTGCCGGTTCTGGGCTTTCGACGCCTCGGACCCGGCAAGGTTCTGGCCGGGGCGGTGGCTCCTTTCTGGCACTGGAAATTTCTGGTTCAGGGTGTTAAACGCGAGGCCAAAGAGTACGGCCTTTTCTGGAACGGCGTTGTCAATTGGCTGGCCCTGAAAGAAGAATCCGAACCGGTCCGTATCGTACCGGATAAGAATATATACACCCGGGGGGAGACGGTGGGATTCGATGCTTTCGTGTATGATCTGGGCTTTCGTCCCATTACCGGGGCTTCGGGATATATCATGCTGAAATCCGAGGCGACAGCCGACAGCAATCTGGTGCAATTCCTGGAAACCGGAGAGGGGCGCTATCGGGCGGAAATGGAATTGATCCCTTCGGGAAGATACAAGTATCTCGGCGTGATTGAAAAAGACGGCCAAAAATTGAAAGAAGCAACCGGCGAAATCGCCATTGAATCATACACTGTCGAGGAATTCCGGCGTAAACCGGATTTTGCGGCGATGGCTTCGGCGGCCCAGTTAACCGGGGGGGAGTTTGTCCTGTTAAAGGATGCCGACAGCCTTTGGGCCGACTTGAACACGGATAAAATTTCGATGTCCGAGCATAATGAGATTGCGGTCTGGAATAAGATTTGGCTTTTGACGATTTTCATCGCCGCCCTGGGCCTGGAATGGTTTCTGCGAAAAAGGTGGCAGTTGCTGTAGGCGTAAAGATTTCCGTGACGTTATAAAAACCGGAAGGAATCGCCCCGCCGGCTTTTTGCGATTATCGCCGTCAAGTTTATTTCGACAAGACAGTTTCGAGCATTTCGGTTGAAGAATTTGCGACTCCTCAATTCCTCTATCTTGCCTTTTCAGGAGAAAGATATATAATAACAAATTGGCAAGGAGTGTCACTTACCCGGTAAAATATCAAAGGAAGAAAAGGCGGAGGAATAGAAAATGAAAATCGCAGTAATCGGATCGGGATTAATGGGAAGGGCGGCGGTCTATGACCTGGCCCGTGCCGAGGGTGTCGAAAAAATCGGCCTCTTTGATTTTGATAAAGAACTAGCTGATGAAATAGCCCGAAAGTTCGGCAATAATAAAACCATCGCGGCCAAAATCGACGCCGGGGATACTTCGGCTGTGGAATCAATCCTCAAGGATTATGACGCCTGCATCTCGGCCGTCACCTATAAATATAATCCCGGAATGACCCGGGCGGCGATCAAAACCAAGACTCACTTTTTCGACCTGGGAGGCAATAACGACGCTGTCCGCGAGCAATTTAAAATGAATGATGCCGCCAGGGCCGCCGATGTGGTCGTCATTCCCGACTGCGGTCTGGCGCCGGGGATGGTTTCCATCCTGGCCGCCGATGGAATCAAAAAATTGGACACCGTGAAATCGCTTAAGATCCGGGTCGGAGGTTTGCCCCAGAAACCGCGCCCGCCGCTCAACTATCAAATGGTCTTTTCCGCCGAAGGTCTGATTAATGAATACTGGGAGCCGGTCGTAATTCTCGAAAACGGGCGGACCAAAACGGTCGAGCCGATGTCGGCGGTGGAAACCCTGGAGTTTGAGAGTATCGGCCAATTGGAGGCCTTTTATACCTCCGGTGGCACTTCCACCTTGCCCGAAACCTTTCTCGGCAAGATTGATTTTCTCGACTACAAGACTATCCGCTATCCGGGGCATTGTGACCTCTTTCGGCCCATGCTGGAAATCGGGCTGGCTTCGCGGAAAGAAATTACGGTCGGCGAGAGCGTGGTCAGTCCGCGGGCGGTATTCCGCAAGGTCCTGGAAAAGAACCTGACCTTCAATGAGCCCGATCTGGTTTTGGTGCGAGTAACCCTGGAGGGAATAAAGGACGGCCGCGCCAGGTCGATCATTTATGAAATAATCGATCGCCAGGATATGGCCACGGGGCTGACGGCCATGATGCGCACCACGGCTTTCCCCGTGGCGATAATTGCCTGGATGGCCTGCTCCGGGAAGATTCCTGACCGCGGGGTAATGCCGCAGGAGATTGCGGTCGAGCCTTCCTTTTTTATCCGGGAATTGGGCAAACGCAAGATTGAGTTAAAAATCAGGGAATCGTGATAAATAAGGCGCCGTTTTCTTGGGATTTTTGGCGACGAAAAAAATAGCAGCGGCTTAACCGTCAGTCCGGGATTTTAACGGCAATATCTCCCTTAATGGCGCACTGGCAGGCCAGGCGGGAGTTTTCGCGGCGATTATCGCAATCCAGCAGCAATTCGCTTTCATCCTCGCTTAAAGGGGACAGGTTTTCCATTCCTTTTTCGATATAGACATGGCAGGTTCCGCAGACGGCGTTACCGCCGCAATCGCTGGGAATTTCAAAACCGTGAGCCAGGGCGGTTTCCAATATGGTATCGCCTTCTTTGGCTCCAATTACCCGCTCGTGATTAACAAAGACAACTTTGGGCATTATAGACTTTCGTATACCGGTTTTTAGTCTTAACCGCTTTTTAAGTCCTAAACCTCGCAATGTAACAAATGTTTCTATACTTTAAAAAGTTCTTGAAAAAATTGTAAAAACAGTCCATATTTTGACCAAGTTTGTCGTAATTTTTGGTAGTTACGGTTTAAAAAGAGCACGAGGAAAACACTATGAGGCTATCACGCAAATCGGATTACGCCATTCGGGCCGTTATGCATTTTGCCGGGCTTCCCAAGGGGAAACTGGCATCGATTGGAGAAGTGGCCAAGGCGCAATCCATTCCGAGGGAGTTTCTCGCCAAAATCCTGAAGGATTTGACCTGGGGCGGGATTCTGGTTTCCTATCAGGGTGTCACCGGCGGTTACCGTCTGGCCAAACCGGCCAAGGACGTCAGTTTTCTTGATGTCATCGAAGCCATGGATGGACCCATCAGTTTGAATCTATGCTGTGAAGAAAACTGCGAATGCCAGCATTTCAAGGGTTGTCCCATGAAAGATTTCTGGATTAAAGAACAGGATCATTTCAAGAAGGCTCTAAAAAAGGCCAATTTCGCCAAGTATAGATGCAAGGGTGAAGAATAGCCCGCTTTCGAAGGGATAAGTTTATTTTACGGGTTGTCGTATCCCGGATACTTCAATCCGTTTTTATTTGTCATAATTACAGACTATCGGGGGGCGTTGCCATTGCGTTTTTATTAACGTATATTAATGTACAAGAAGGCAGGAATAATCCGGCAACCGCCCTGAATCCGGATATGGCGGAACCGGGGAGGGAATTGGCGTCTTATTGGACAGGAGTGAAGGAATATGAATTTCGAAGATAAGATTTACAAAATTAAGGTCGGCCTGGCGGAAATGCTCAAAGGGGGAGTGATCATGGATGTGATCAACCCCGAGCAGGCCCGTATTGCCGAACAGGCCGGGGCGGCCGCGGTTATGGCCCTGGAGCGGGTGCCATCGGATATCCGCGCCCAGGGAGGCGTGGCCCGAATGGCGCCGCCGGAGATTATCGAAGGCATTAAAAAAGTGGTCAGCATTCCCGTCATGGCCAAATGCCGCATCGGGCATTTTGTCGAGGCCGAAATACTCCAGGCGCTGGAGGTCGATTTCGTGGACGAATCCGAAGTTCTGACTCCGGCCGACAACCAGTATCATGTCGAAAAATGGCCTTTCAAGGTTCCCTTCGTTTGCGGTTGCCGCAACCTGGGTGAGGCCATGCGGCGCATCTCCGAGGGGGCGGCCATGATTCGCACCAAGGGCGAGGCCGGGACCGGCGATGTCTCCGAAGCCGTAAAACACCTGCGCCAGATTTATCGCGAAATAAAAAATCTGACCACCATGTCGCCCGAAGAATTGGCCGGCGCCGCCAAGGAGCATCGCGCTCCGTTGGATGTCATCAAAGAAACGGCCCGCCTGGGAAAACTCCCCGTTCCCAATTTCGCCGCCGGCGGGGTGGCCACTCCGGCCGATGCCGCTCTGTGCATGAAACTGGGCGCCGAAGCCGTCTTCGTGGGCAGCGGTATTTTCAAATCGGCAAGTCCGGAAAAAACCGCCTACGCCATCGTCATGGCCGTCACGCAATATGCCCATCCCAAATTATTGGCCGAGTGCAGCCGCGGTTTGGGAGAACCGATGAAGGGTATCCAGGCCGCCGGCATTCCGCAGGAAAACCTGCTCCAGGTGCGGTAACTCGAGAACCGCCGGTCAAGTTCGATGATTAACTTCGCGGATGTTACGATCGGGGTCCTGGCTCTTCAGGGCGATTTTGAACGTCACCGATTTCGCCTGGGCCGATTGGGGGTGGCGAATCGCGAAGTGCGCCTGCCCGAGGATATGGATAATCTGGACGGGCTGATTATCCCCGGCGGCGAATCAACGACCATGAGTCTCCTGCTGGATCGTTTCGGTATCCGCTATAAGTTGCGGACTTTTTGCGGCACCAAAGGAATTTGGGGGACCTGCGCCGGGATGATTATGCTGGCCTCCGAAGTGGATGATTCCCGGATTAAGCCTCTGGGGGTAATAGACATCGGAGTTGCCCGCAACGCCTACGGGCGCCAGGTTTTTTCTTTTTTCACCAATCTATTGGTATCGCTCAACGGGTCATCGACCTCGGTCCCGGCCTCATTTATCCGGGCGCCGATGGTTACCAGGATCGGCGCGGGGGTCGAAGTCCTGGCCAAATATGAAGGTCTTCCGGTTTTACTTCGCCAGAATAATATCATGGTCAGTTCTTTCCATACGGAACTTGACGACGACCTGACTCTCACCGAGTTCTTCCTAAAGCATTTCATAAGCGGGAAATGATCTTATTTTGCTTTCCCATGGCGGCGAATTTCGTATTTTTCCCTGAAAAGCCCTATCGGAAGAGGGAGTCATAAATTGGATATAACCGAAGTATTAAAAGAAATAGATATTCTGACGGCCACCCTGTATAAGAGTATCAGTTTTCAACGGGGAGACAGGCCGGATTTGATAGGTCTAAGAAACGCTTTTATCCCCCAGGGGATTTTAATTAATACCGATCCCGAACCAACTTTGATAATGACCATCGATGAATTTATTGGAAATTTCCGCAGGGTCATCGACGAGGGCCAGGTGACGGAATTTTATGAAGCGGAAATCTCCGGGCAAACCCAGGTATTCGGGAAAATCGCCCACCGTTATTCCAGCTATCAGGCCCATTTCAGACATGATGATGCTCTCCCCGGGGCTCGGGGTCTTAACAGCATCCAATTCATTTTGACATCCGAGGGCTGGAAAACCGCGTCCATGACCTGGTTCGGCGAAAACGAATTGTTCAAACTCCCGGAGAGATTTCTTTAAACATGAGTAATTAAAAATTATGCCGGGATTGAAGAAAATCATAATCGCCGATTATTACGGTTTCTGCATGGGTGTCAAAAGGGCCATTGCGGTTACCGAGAAGGCCGCCGGAAGCGATACCCGTGTGACGATATTCAAAGAGATAGTGCATAACGAAGCTGTCGTGGAAAAATTTCGAAGCGACGGGGTGGGCCAATCCAAAACTGTCGAAGGGGTCAGCGGCGGGACGCTAATAATTCCGGCCCATGGCGCCTCACCCGAAGTTTTTGAAAAGGCGCGCCAAAAGGGCCTGGCCGTCATTGACGCCACCTGTCCCCTGGTTATTAGAATTCATAAGATTATCGACCGGCTGGCCGCCGACGGATATCACATTCTTCATTTCGGTGATCCCGACCACGACGAAACGATCGGTATTGTCGGCCATGCCCCGGAAAAGGTGACGGTGGTGGCTTCGGTAGAGGAATTGAATAAAATCGATGTGAAGTATGAGCGGATGGCGTTGACCTCGCAAACCACGGCGTATGTCCAGGATTTTAAAGAAATAGAAAAAATCGCCCGCCATAAATTTCCGCATCTAAAAGTCTACAACACCGTGTGCAATGCCACCAGCCAGCGCCAGGCGGCTGTCAAGAAATTGGCACCCCTGGTGGATTTGATGCTCATCGTCGGTTCGCAGACTTCGGCTAATTCCAAGAGGCTGCATAAAATCTCGAAAGCTCTCTGTGAGGATTCCTATCTGATCAACGCCGCCGATGACATCCGCGCGGAATGGTTTGAAAAGCCGCAGAGACCGGTCGCGACGGTCGGGTTGACGGCGGGAGCTTCCACGCCCGATTTTCTTATCGAAGGCGCCATATTACGTCTGAAGGAAATCGCGAAACAGGAAGTGGACGTTGTCTATCCCGGCCATCGGGGGGAGGTCAATGAATTGTTCGGCGTTGATATAACGGAATCCTGATTTCCGATACGCGACTATCTGTTCGGGGTAATATCATATTCTTAAAATGTCGAGCGGAGTTTCCACGTTAATTCCTGATTGTCCCAGTTTCCGTTTAAAAATATTCGAGCGAACGGCAAAAATTCATTTTTTGAGGGAACTGTTTCATCAAGGAAATGTTAAAATAGAGTGAAGAAACCTTTCTTCACCCTTTGCCGTTTCCCTATCAGTTTAGACCGGAATAGTGAAAAAAGGTACAAAGAAAGAAAAACCTGGAGAATCCCTGACCGCCGCTCGAGCGAATTTTATGTAATTGTGAACTAAGAGGTTACAGCGGTATAAATTAATTTCCGTGGCACGAATTATTGAAAATATGAGTGGACAAACCAAAAATATCATATATAATGTAGAATTCTCGGCAGGGATGTCGATAAATCAGGCATCCCCCTGCCGTGAAAGTTCGGCTGGAATTTCTTCTGGATTTCCCGACCGAGAGAAAGAGCACGCATCTTTGCATATCTGGAGGCGCTATGCTTAAGAAAGTCATACTTTATACAGATTCCAAGTCGCCGGAATGCGAGGAAATAATAAATTTCCTTTCCGAGCAGGAATTAAGTCTCGATATCCGCGATATTCGCACGCAACCGCTGACCCGCGCCCAAATTGCCGCCCTTTTAAGACATTTTAATCTGGAGCATTTTCTGAATCCGGAATCACGGCTGTACAAGAAAAACCGGCTGGATGATCAGATGCCCAAACGTTCCGAAATTTATGATATGATGGCCGAGGATGGTGAGCTGATGCGGACGCCTATCATAGTTTCCGGCCGGCTGATGACGGTCGGCTGCAATCATCACAAGATTATGGAAATGCTGCAGTTGAAATCCAATGGCTCGGGCGGGACCGAGGAAGCCAATGGGTCACGCAACGAAATGAAGCGCAACGGCACCAATGGCGGTCATAAGGGAAGAGCGGGCGGCGAATGAATTATTTCCCGGGAAACCCCCGGGATTTTTTTTATCACTCGATTTAATAACTTTGGCGGGATATGGATATCGAAA
>Ga0209288_10000694_pt1 | contig 10002 bp, 10 predicted proteins | sample PPLLaktember2015_4_FD_187261 | JGI IMG/M metagenome (GOLD analysis project Ga0209288, IMG submission 187261) | Freshwater sediment microbial communities from Prairie Pothole Lake near Jamestown, North Dakota, USA - PPLs Lake P8 Core (1) Depth... | ecosystem: Environmental > Aquatic > Freshwater...
ATCGTCGACGCCGGCATGCGCGAATTGTGGACGACGGGCTGGATGCACAACCGGGTGCGCATGATCGTGGCGTCGTTGCTCACGAAGAACCTGCGCCAGCACTGGCTCGAGGGCGCTCGCTGGTTCTGGGACACCCTCGTCGACGCTGACCTGCCGAACAACACGCTGGGTTGGCAGTGGACGGCGGGCTGCGGCGCCGATGCGGCCCCCTACTTCCGCATTTTCAACCCCATGCTGCAGACCGAGCGCTACGACCCGGACCGGGCCTATGTCCGCCGCTGGGTCCCTGAACTGAAGGCCATGCCCGACAATTACATCCATCGCCCATGGGAGGCGCCGGCTGCGGTGCTCGGCGCCGCTGGCGTCGAACTGGGCCGTACCTACCCCCGTCCGATCATTGATTTCCGGGCCAGCCGCCAGGCGGCACTCGACGGCTATGCCCGCGTCAGGGAGCCAGTTCGGGCCGGCTGAATCCAGCCCCCTGCCGCGGGCGAATGCGGCCGCATGCGCGCACGGACCGCTCCTCGAATCCTCATCCCGATCCTGCTTGGCTTCTGGCTGCTTGCGGGCGGCGTGGTGTCCGCGTCGAACCTGCCCGACCCGGTCGTCGACAACCGTTACGCATTGCGACTGGTCGGCGCGGGTGAACTGCGCTGGCTCGGTTTCCGGATCTACGACGCGAGCCTGTGGACGTCGAGCGGTCGCCACGCGGGTTTCACAGCAGAGGAAACCGTGGCGCTCAGCCTCTGGTACCGGCGATCGTTTACCCGCGACGAGTTGCTCAAGATCACCGAGACGGCCTGGCGCAAGCTCGGCCACGTCGACCCGGCCCAGCGCGCGCGCTGGCTCGCCGAACTGCGCAGCTTCTGGACGGACGTTGCGCCCGGCCAGAACGTCACGACGGTCGTGCTTCCCGGCGGCCCCACGCGGTTCTACGATCAGCGTAGCCGGTTCGGTCAGGTGGACGATCCTGCGTTCGGGCCGGCATTCCTGTCGATCTGGCTCGATCCACGCAGCGTCGTGAGCGACCTGCGCATCCGCCTGCTCGGCGGCCCCGAAGCGGCCCAAATCGTCGCGGCCAACTGAGGATCCGGGCAGACATGGATCGTGCGCGAGCAACGAAAGCCTGGCACGCGCTGGCGCGGTGGTTCGACGCCGGCGCGGCACCACGGGCGACCGATCCCGCCTCCCGCGACCGGGTCGACTGGGCGCGCATCGTGCCGTTCGTCGGCATGCACCTCGCGTGCCTGGGCGTAATCTGGGTCGGCATCAGCCCCGTCGCTGTCGGTGCCGCCGTGACGCTGTACGCGTTGCGCATGTTCGCGATCACCGGCTTCTATCATCGCTATTTTTCCCACCGCACGTTCAAGACGTCACGCGCTGCGCAGTTCGCGTTTGCCGTGCTCGGCGCCTCGGCCGTCCAGCGCGGTCCAATCTGGTGGGCGGCGCATCACCGCCATCACCATGCCCATTCCGACCGGCCGGACGACGTGCACTCGCCCGCTCAGCGCGGCTTCCTGTGGTCGCACATGGGGTGGTTCCTGTCGCGCGGCCACTTCGCACCGGACCTCGGTCGCGTTCGCGACCTGCTCAAGTTCCCCGAGCTGCGCTGGCTCGACCGCTTCGACATCCTGGTGCCGACGGCGCTCGCCGTGGCGCTGCTCGTGCTGGGCAAGCTCCTCGAGCACTACTGGCCCGGGCTTGGTACCAGCGGCGGCCAGATGCTGATCTGGGGCTTCTTCGTCTCCACGGTCGCCTGCTACCACGGCACCTACACGATCAATTCGCTGTGCCACGTCTGGGGCCGGCGCCGCTACGACACCGGTGATGAGAGCCGCAACAACTGGCTGCTGGCCCTGGTCACGCTCGGCGAAGGCTGGCACAACAATCATCACCGCTATCCGATGTCGGCGCGGCAGGGCTTCTACTGGTGGGAGATCGACATCACCTATTACCTGCTGCGGGCGCTGGCCGCGCTCGGCATCATCTGGGACTTGAAACCCGTGCCCCGCGAGATCCGCGACACGCACACAGCGGTGGCCCGATGAGAATCGCGGTCGTGGGAGCCGGAGTCGCCGGCCTCTACGCGGCGTGGCGGCTGTCCAGCGAACACGACGTGACGCTCTACGAGTCCGCGGACTATCCCGGCGGCCATACGGCCACGGTGGATGTCGAGCACGGCGGCCGGACCTGGCCCGTGGATACCGGGTTCATCGTCTTCAACGACTGGACCTACCCGAATTTCATCGCGATGCTCACGGAACTGGGCGTCGCCTGGCAGCCGTCCGCCATGAGCTTCAGCCTGCGCTGCGAGCGCAGCGGGCTCGAATACAACGGCACCTCGCTGAACTCGCTGTTCGCGCAGCGCCGCAACCTCGTCCGGCCGTCGTTCCTGCGCATGATCGCCGACATCCTGCGCTTCAACGCGCGCTCGCGGGAATTGCTCGCCACGCTCGACGACTCGCTGACGCTCGGCGAGTACCTCGACCGCGGCGGCTATTCGCGGCAATTCGTCGAGCACTACGTCGTGCCGATGGGTCGCGCGATCTGGTCCGCCGAGGCCTCGACGATGCTCGACTTCCCGGCGCGCTTTTTCGTCGACTTCTTCGACCGCCATGGCTTCCTGTCGGTGGACGATCGCCCGGTCTGGCAGACGGTGCGGGGCGGCTCGCGCGAGTACGTGCGCGCGTTGCTCGCGGCCTCGCGCATCGAGCTGCGGCTCGCGACGCCGGTGGAATCGATCCGGCGGCTGCCCGACGGCGTGCGCATCCGCACCCGGCGCGGCGATGTCGAGGGCCACGATCACGTCTTCCTCGCCTGCCATTCCGACCAGGCGCTCCGCCTGCTCGAGGCACCGACGGCGGCGGAAACGGAAGTACTGCGCGCGTTCCCGTACGCTTCGAACGAGGTCATCCTGCACACCGACCCGCGCCTGCTGCCGAGGCGGACGCTCGCCCGTGCCGCCTGGAACTACCACCTGCTCGCCGATCCGCAGGAGCCGGTGGCCGTTACCTACGACATGAACGTCCTGCAGGCGCTCGAGGCGCCGGTGCGGTTCCTGGTCACGCTGAACAATCGTGCCGCGATCGACGAGCGGCGGGTCCTGCGCACGTTCAGCTACGACCATCCGGTCTACTCCCCGCGGGCGGTCAGCGCGCAGCAGCGGCATCGGGAGCTGAACGGCGCCGCGCGCAGCTATTTCTGCGGCGCCTACTGGCGCTGTGGCTTCCACGAGGATGGCGTCGTGAGCGCGCAGGCCGCGCTCGCGCATTTCAAAGAGGACCTCGGGCGTGCAGAGCTGCCTCTACGCAGGGTGGGTTAGGCACCGCCGCAGCGCGCCGGTACCGCACATGTTCCGGTACCGGCTCTGCCTGCTGTACCTCGACCTCGCGGAACTTCCGCAGGCTCTCGACGGGCGCTGGTTCTGGTCCGCGCGGCGCACGGCATTGGTGCGCTGGCATCGCAAGGATCACTTCGGCGACCCGTCCTCGAGTCTCGACGCGTCGATCCGCGAACTCGTCGCGAGCCGCACCGGACGGCGGCCGTCCGGCGCGATCCGGCTCCTGACCCAGCCGCGCTACCTCGGCTACGGCTTCAACCCAGTGAGCTTCTACTACTGCTTCGATGCAGCGGACCGCGAGGTCGAGACCATCGTCGCGGAGATCAACAACACGCCCTGGGGCGAGCGGCACTGCTACGTGCTGCCGGCCGGCCGCAACGAGGGCACGCCGTCGAAAATGCGCTTTCGCTTCGGCAAGGACTTCCACGTCTCGCCTTTCCTGCCGATGGACATGAACTACGACTGGCGCTTCAGTCCACCGTCGAGCCGCCTGCTCGTACACATGGAGAACTGGCGCGACGGCCAGCACGTGTTCGACGCGACCATGACACTCGATCGGGTGCCGCTCGGCGCCCGCTCGCTCGCCGGCGCGCTGATTCGCTATCCACTGATGACGCTGAAGGTCTCCGTCGCGATCTACTGGCAGGCGCTGCGGCTCTGGCTGAAACGCGTGCCCTTCCACACCCACCCCGACCAGACCGGCGCCGGCCACCGGCTGCGCGAAGGTCGCATCGAGAAACTCGCCCCATGAAACCCAGCATCGTGCCGACGATCGACGAAGCCTCGCGTCCCGACCGCGGCAGCGCGCTGCAGCAGCTCGGTCGCAAGCTGTTCCTTGCCAAGCTCGCGCAGTTCCGCGAAGGCGAACTCACGGTCGTGGACGGCAGCGAGCAGTTCACGTTCGGCCGGCGCACGTCCGCCTGCAACCTGCGCGCGACCATCGAGATCCTGCACCCGCAGACCTTTGCCGACGCAGCGTTCGGCGGCACCGTCGGCGGCGGCGAGGCGTACATCCGTGGCCTGTGGCGCACCGACGACCTGACCGCGCTGATCCGGTTGTTCCTGCTGAACCGCGAAGTCATGGAGTCGATGGAGGGCGGCGCCGCGATCGCCACCGCCCCGCTGCGCCGCATACTGCACTGGCTGAACCGCAACAGCCCGGACGGCAGTCGACGCAACATCGCGGCGCACTACGATCTCGGCAACGACCTGTTCGCGTTGATGCTCGACGAGACCATGGCGTACTCGTGCGGCGTCTTCGAGCGGGACGATGCGACACTGCATGAAGCGCAACTCGCGAAGTTCGATCGCATCTGCCGCAAGCTCCAGCTTGGCGGCGACGATCACCTGCTCGAGATCGGCACGGGCTGGGGCGGCTTCGCGATCCACGCGGCCAGTCGCTACGGGTGCCGCGTCACGACCACGACGATCTCGCGCGAACAGCACGACTGGGCCCGGGAGAAGATCGCTGCTGCCGGGCTCGCGGACCGGGTTACGCTGTTGCTCGACGATTACCGCGACTTGCGCGGCCGCTACGACAAGCTCGTCTCGATCGAGATGATCGAGGCCGTCGGCGCGCGCTATCTCGACACCTACACCGCTCAGTGCTCGAGACTGCTCGAGCCTCACGGCGCAATGCTGCTGCAGGCCATCACGATCCAGGACCAGGTCTACGACGAGGCGCTCCGGTCCGTCGACTTCATCCAGCGCTTCATCTTTCCCGGCAGCTTCATCCCGTCCGTCACCGCGATCACCGACTCCGTGCGCAGCTCGACGGACATGAAGGTCTATCACCTCGAGGACATCGGCCCGCATTACGCGACCACGCTGCGGCACTGGCGCGAGAACTTCTTCGCACGGCTACCGGAGGTGCAGCGACTCGGGTACCCCGACGCCTTCGTGCGGCTCTGGGAGTACTATCTGTGCTACTGCGAGGGTGGTTTCCTGGAACGCCAGCTGGGCGACGTGCAGATGCTGCTCACCAAGCCGCGCTGCCGCCTGCCGGCGGTGATCTAGCGGGATTCACCTACTATCGCAGGCGTGGCGGGATCGCGAGAATCCCGCCTGGGTCCATTCCACCGCCGGAGCGCAACAACATGACCGCAGCCGCCATCCTGGAAGGCTTGAGCAAGTCCAAGCTGGCCGTCGAACTGAACGACGAGGAACGCCGCGTGCTCGCGCGGGCCATGTCGCTGCGCGACTTGAAGCAGGGCGAGGTGCTGATCCAGGAAGGCTCGGCCGACGACCACCTCTATGTCGTCGTGAGCGGTGTGCTCGGCGTGGTCAAGGATGCCGGCGGCGACGCGGAAGTCACGCTGAACGCGATCCGCCCCGGCAACGTCGTGGGCGAACTGTCGTTTCTTGACGGCGCGACCCGCTACGCCTCGCTGGTGGCCCTGAGCGACACCCAGGTCCTCGGACTCAGCCGCGCCGATCTCGAGGGCCTGCTGGAGACGCAACCCAAGGTCGTTTACCACGTGATGCGCGCGATCGTTCGCGTCGTGCACGAGATCCAGCGGCGGCTGTCGATGCAGACCGCGGAGCTGACGAACTACCTGTACAAGACGCACGGCAGGTACTGAGGGGGCCGCCGCCCTACTTTAGCTCGTCGCCCGCCCCGAAACGGTGCGGCCGCACCGCTACGAGGCGGACGGTCCCGGCACGGGGACCCCTCCACATGCCTTGGCACGAAATTCGCTTGGCTGTTGAGGAAGGAGCCGATCCATGGACCCCTCCGCCCGCGCCCACGACGAGATGTACACGGCCGACGGCCACGTCCGGCCGCACTACGCCGCTTACGCCGACTGGCTGACGCGCCAGCCCGACGACGCGTTGCGCCAGAAGCGCGCGGAGGCGGACAGCCTCTTCCACCGCGTCGGCATCACCTTCGCCGTCTATGGGGAGCAGGAAGGCAACGAGCGGCTGATTCCATTCGACATCATCCCCAGGATGCTCTCGGCCGGGGAATGGACGACGCTCGCAGCCGGGCTGCGGCAGCGTGTGCGGGCCCTGAACGCCTTCATCGGCGACATCTACCACGAGCAGGAGATCATCAAGGCCGGACTGGTCACGCCCGAGCAGATCTACTGCAATCCGCAGTACCGCCCGGAGATGCAGGACCTGCACGTGCCCGGGGGCATCTACGCCCACATTGCCGGCATCGACATCGTCCGCGCCGGCGAGGGCGAGTTCTACGTGCTCGAGGACAACCTGCGCGTGCCGTCCGGCGTCTCATACATGCTCGAGGACCGCAAGATGATGATGCGGCTGTTCCCCGAGCTCTTCTCGCTGAACCGCGTGGCGCCCGTCGAGCATTACCCCGACCGGCTGTTCGAGAACCTCGCGAGCGTCGCTCCCGCGGGCGTGGCCGACCCCGTCGTCGTCGTGCTCACCCCCGGCTCGAACAACAGCGCCTACTTCGAACACGCGTTCCTCGCGCAGCAGATGGGCGTCGAGCTCGTCGAGGGGCAGGACCTGTTCGTGCGCGACGGATTCGTGTTCATGCGCACCACGCGCGGGCCGCAGCGCGTCGACGTGATCTACCGCCGCATCGACGACGACTTCCTCGACCCGCTGGTGTTCAGGCCCGACTCGGTGCTCGGCGTGCCGGGCCTGATGACCGCCTACCGCGCGGGTCGCGTCACCGTCGCGAACGCGATCGGCACCGGCATTGCCGACGACAAGTCGATTTACCCCTGCGTGCCGGACATGGTGCGCTTCTACCTCGGCGAGCAACCGCTGCTTGCGAACGTGCCGACCCGCGTGCTGCGACGGCCGGACGACCTCGCCTATACGCTCGCGCACCTCGACGAACTGGTCGTGAAGGAAGTCCACGGCTCCGGCGGCTACGGCATGCTGGTGGGACCTGCGGCATCCGAGGCGGAGCGCGAGGACTTCCGGCTGCGGATCCTCGCGGCGCCGGAGAAATACATCGCGCAACCGACGTTGGCCCTGTCGACCTGTCCGACGTTCGTCGAGCAAGGTATCGCGCCGCGGCACATCGACCTGCGGCCCTTCGTCCTGTCGGGTCGCGAGATCACGATCGTCCCCGGGGGGCTCACGCGCGTCGCGCTGCGGGCCGGCTCGCTGGTCGTGAACTCGTCACAAGGCGGTGGCACCAAGGACACGTGGGTGCTGGAGGCCTGATGCTGAGCCGCACGGCAGACCACGTCTACTGGCTCGGCCGCTACGCCGAGCGCGCCGAGAACCTGGCGCGCACGCTGGACGTCCAGTACCGGCTTTCGCTGCTGCCCAGCGAAGTGCGCGCCGACGGGTCCGGCTGGGCGCAGATGCTGCGGACGCTCGGTCTCGCGGCGGCTTACTCGGAACGGCACGACACCATGGAACCCCACCATGTGATCGACTTCCTCGCGTTCGACACCGGGAATCCGTCCAGCATCCTCAGTTGCCTGCGCGCGGCGCGGGAAAACGCGCACGCGGTGCGCGGCTCCATCTCATCGGAGATGTGGGAGACGTTCAACTCGACGTGGCTGGAGGCGCGGGCCCAGGCCCCTTCGCGGTTCACGGCCTTCAACGTCGCCGAATTTGTCGACTGGGTGAAGTACCGCGCGCATCTCGCTCGAGGCGTCGTGCTCGGCTCGATGCTGCGCGACGAAGGCTACAATTTCATGCAGATCGGCACTTTTCTGGAGCGCGCCGACGGTGTCGCGCGGCTGCTGCTCGTCCGCCTGGCCTGCGAGACCGGCGCGGCCGACTCGGGTCCGCTTGCGCCCGGCTACTACCCCTGGACCATGGTTCTGCGCGCACTCTCGGCGTTCGAGATCTTCCGGCGCGTGTCGCGCGACAGCGTTCGCCCGCGGCACGTCGTCGAGTTCGTCGTGTTCCGCAAGGACGTGCCGCGCTCGATCTATCGCTCGGCCAACCTGGTCTATGAGAACCTGCAGTCCGTGTCCAATGCGCAATCCGGCGAGACCGAGCGGCGCGCGGGGCTGCTGCATGCGGAGCTTCGCTTCGGCACGCTCGGGACGCTCGCGCCGCGCGGCATCGAGCCGTTCCTGAACGAGCTGCTCGCCCGATCCGCGGATCTCAGCGACCGCATCGGCCGCGACTTCCTGGGGCACGCGGCCTGAGGTTCGACGCCATCATGCACCTGCACATCCGCCACGAAACGCTCTACACCTACGAAGAGCCGGTGAGCTACAGCATCCAGGCGCTGAAACTCACCCCCCGGCCGGATCCGGGCCAGCGCATCGTGACCTGGCGCGTGACTGCGCCCGGCGAGCGGCTCGACCAGGTCGATCCCTACGGAAACCTGACGCACGTCGTGACGCTCGAGACACCGCATCGCGAGCTGCGGATCGTCGTCGAAGGTGTCGCCGAGATCGGCGACGGCGTGGGTCCCGCCGTGCCGGAGAACGATTCGCTGTCGCCGCTCGCATACCTCGCGCCAACGGCACTGACGCGCCCGAATCTCGCGCTGCACGACCTGGCCGTGCGCCATCTCGGGCGCCATCCGCCCTCGGCAAGCGCGCTGATGGACCTCGTGGCCGGCATCCGTGATGCCGTCAACTATGAGCCCGGGATCACGGACGTCAAGCATACCGCCGCCGAAGCCTTGGATCTCGGCGTCGGCGTGTGTCAGGATCAGGCGCACGTGCTCGTGGCATGCTGCCGGTCGGTCGGCGTGCCCGCGCGATACGTGAGCGGCTACTTCCAGGGCGGCCACGTTGGCGAGGTCGCGAGCCACGCCTGGGCGGACGTCTGGCTGGGCGCCGAACTGGGCTGGACGAGCCTGGACGTGACCCACGCCGAGGCCGCCGGTGCCCGGCATTGCCGCCTCGCCGTCGGCCGCGACTACCTCGACGCGGCCCCGGTGCGCGGCGTACGCCGCGGCGGCGGGCACGAGTCGATGGCGGTGACGGTGACGGTGACGAGCGGCCAGGTGCAACAACAGTGACGTACTGCGTTTCGATGCTGCTCGATTCCGGGCTGGTCTTCCTCGCCGACTCGCGCACCAGCGCCGGCGTGGACCAGATCAATACCTTTCGCAAGACGACGGTGTTCGAGCGACCGGGCGACCGCGTCATCGTGATGCTGTCGGCCGGCAACCTCGCGATCTCGCAGGGCGTGCTCAACCTGCTCGCCGAGAAACTCGCGACGCACGACGCGCACACGATGAGCCTGCACAACAGCCCGAACATGTTCGAGGCGGCACGCTGCGTCGGCGAGGCGCTGCGCGAGATGCACACACGGGACGGCGACGCGCTCAAGTCGCAGGGCGTGGACTTCAACGCGACCTTCATCGTCGGCGGCCAGATCATGGGCGAGCCGCCGCGCCTGTTCCAGGTCTACGCGGCGGGCAACTTCATCGAGGCGACGCCGGACACGACCTACTTCCAGATCGGCGAGTCGAAATACGGCAAGCCGATCATCGACCGCGTCACGCGTCGCAGCATGGCGCTCTCGGAGGCCGCGAAGTGCGCGCTGATTTCCATGGACTCGACGATCCGCTCGAACCTCACGGTCGGGCTGCCGCTCGACCTCGTGATCGTGCGGCGCGACGAGTACCGCGTCTCGAGCCACGTCGACATCGACGCCGACAACCGCTACTTCCAGATGATCCGCGGCGCGTGGGGCGATGCCCTGCGGGAAGCCTTCAGCGAGCTGCCAAATCCTGACTGGCTGGTGCGCTAGCGGATCGT
>Ga0209288_10000695_pt1 | contig 9987 bp, 10 predicted proteins | sample PPLLaktember2015_4_FD_187261 | JGI IMG/M metagenome (GOLD analysis project Ga0209288, IMG submission 187261) | Freshwater sediment microbial communities from Prairie Pothole Lake near Jamestown, North Dakota, USA - PPLs Lake P8 Core (1) Depth... | ecosystem: Environmental > Aquatic > Freshwater...
ACGGCTGGACCGTGCGCCAGGTGGCCAGCAAATCCCGCAATCCCGACCACGCGCCTGCTGGTGCCCAGGAAACCGAGGTGATTGACCTGTTCGCCAAGCACCCCAAGATCACCGGACTATGGGAACCCGCCACCGCCGAGCCGGAGGCGGGCGTGAACTACTACCGCCGCATCGATGTTCAAGCCAGCTGCCTGGCCTGCCATGGCAGCAAGGACAGCCGACCCGGCTTCGTGAAAGACAAGTATCCGGCTGATAAGGCCTTCAACTTCAAGCCCGGTGACCTGCGGGGCATGTACGCCGTGTTCATCCCTGAGGTTCAGGCCGCCTTGGCGGCCCAGAGCCCCCATTAGGCGGTGCGCCAGTCGAGCCCCGGCAGGTGCGGAATAATTGCCGGCGTGCGTTGCCGGTAAGCCGCATACTCGGGATGGCTAAGGCACAGACGCTGCTCTTCCCGCCGGGCCTTGAGCGCCAGCCCCAGGTGCAGCAAGCTGCCCAGCAGCAGGGCCACCCCTAGGGAAATAAGCAACAGCGATTGATACAAGGGATGCCGGCAGCGGCCATAGACACCGTCTGTCACCAGAACCGCCCCAGGAATCGGCTCCGGTAAGGGGCTGAAACTGTCGCCCAGATTGAAGGCACCCTGGGCGCCCGAGGCCCTGCCGATCACCACCACCACCGCACCGGTGATCGGCAGGGCCAGCGGCCACGGCAGCCCCAGGTTGCCAAGAGGCGGTTCCGGCGGTAGCGCTTGCGCCGCAATCAGCGCCATCTGGGCCAACACCCACCACTCGCCGTGGCGGTTATCCCGTAGACCAGCCCAGGAAAAACCCCAGCGCTGCAAGCGTTGCTTGAACGTCTCTTGCATCACTGCACCTCCTGATTGGCTGCTGAGGCTGCGCTTGGACAGAGAGCTCGCCGCCGGCTACCAGATCTGCTCAACCAAGCCGGTTTCACACCACGCCTCCGCTAGTGCTGAGGGATCGCTACCGAAGGGCGGGCCGCCTGGCCGGCTGTGGCAGAGAAAGAGACCGAGCAGCCAGCCACCTGGTTTGAGCAGGGATGTGACCGTGGCGCGGTAGGCCTCTCGCAGGGCTGGATCAATTGCACAGAAGCAGGTGTGCTCCACCACTCCATCGAGACTCTCCTCGTCGAGTCCAGCGGCTATGAGCGCGGCTGGAGCAAAGAGATCGGCGCACAGCCAGCGCAGTTGTGGACGGTCGGGACCGTAGAGGCGCCGTGCCTCCCTGATTGCTTCGGTGCTGAAATCGAGCCCCACGACCTCATAACCGAGCTCAGTAAGCAAAGCTGCCTCATGTCCGCGGCCGCAGCCCGGCACCAGCACCTTGCCTGCCTTTCTGGGCGAGAGGGGGAGGTGACGCAGAAAATGCTCCAGGGGGGTGCCGGTTGACCCAGTTCCCAACCATCTCCGCCCTCGCGGTAGCGCTGGTCCCAACGCGCTGGATCACTCACTGGTGCAGCAGCTCCAGCCGAAGCTGACTGGGAAGGGTTCCACGCAGCGCCGAGGGGCATGACGGAACAACGCACAGCGAGAATCACGGACCAGTCCTAATCCTTTTAACCTGTAATCACATCAGCATTGTATGAGCTGCTACCCATGCCCAATACCAGCTCTCTTGCCCCAGCCGGCGGCGATGAAGCGCCCGATCTCGCGCGCCGCCAGCTGCTCAACCTGATCACCTTCGGTGCGGTGACTGGAGTGATAGGCGGCGCCCTTTACCCAGCACTGCGCTTTTTCATGCCGCCCCGCGTGGCCAGCGTTGCGGCGGGGGTTGTGGCCCGCGATGAACTAGGCAACCCGATCTCCGCCAGCGGCTGGCTCAGTGCCCACAAGAGCGGGGAGCGCAGCCTGGTGCAGGGGCTCAAGGGGGATCCCACTTATCTGATCGTCACCAGCGACGATGCCATCGGCAGTTACGGCATCAACGCCATCTGCACTCACCTGGGCTGCGTTGTTCCCTGGAACACGGCGGCCGGCAAGTTCATCTGCCCGTGCCATGGCAGCCAATACGACGAGGCCGGCAAGGTGGTGCGCGGTCCTGCGCCCCTGTCGCTGGCCCTCGCCCATGTGCAGGTCGACAACGACCAGGCGTTGCTCAGCCCCTGGAGCGAGACCGATTTCCGCGATGGCTCCCAGCCCTGGTGGGCCTGACCAGTTTCGGGCTGCGTCCCGGACTACATCACTGGCCACATCACGGGCTGTGACCGGCCAGAGACGGCCCCGATCATGCTGCCTAAGGTTGAAGTGCTCTAAAGCGCAGTGCCGCCGTGACCGAACTCGGCAAGTGCCCCGTAAACCACGGTGCGGCCACGATGGCGGTGTCGGGCCGCGGCCCCTCGCCAAGGGATTGGTGGCCTCAGCAACTCAATCTGGCGATCTTGCACCAGCACAGCCCGGCCTCCAATCCGCTGGGGGCTGGGTTCAACTATGCCGAGGCCTTCAGCCAGCTCGATTACCACGGCCTCAAGCGCGACCTGATCGCGCTGATGACCGACTCGCAGGAGTGGTGGCCAGCGGATTGGGGCCACTACGGCGGCCTGTTCATCCGCATGGCTTGGCACAGCGCCGGCACTTACCGCACTGCCGATGGCCGTGGCGGTGGCGGCACCGGCAACCAACGCTTCGCGCCGATCAACAGCTGGCCCGACAACGGCAACCTCGACAAGGCCCGCCGGCTGCTGTGGCCGATCAAGCAGAAATACGGCAACAGCATCTCCTGGGCCGACTTGATGATCCTGGCCGGCAACGCCGCCCTCGAATCCATGGGTCTGCGCACCTTTGGCTTCGGCGGCGGCCGCGCCGACATCTGGCAGCCGGAGGAAGACATTTACTGGGGCAACGAAAAAACCTGGCTCGGTGATGAGCGCTACAGCGGCGATCGCCAGCTGGAAAACCCACTGGCCGCCGTGCAAATGGGGCTGATCTACGTGAACCCAGAGGGCCCCAATGGCGTGCCCGATCCGGTGGCGTCGGGGCTCGACGTGCGCGAGACCTTCGCGCGCATGGCCATGAACGACGAGGAGACCGTGGCGCTCACCGCCGGCGGCCACACCTTCGGCAAGGCCCATGGTGCCGGCAGCGCCGAACTGATGGGCCCGCCGCCGGAGGGGGCGCCGCTGGAGGAGATGGGCCTGGGCTGGGCCAACCGCCACGGCAGCGGCAAGGGGGCCGATGCCACCACCAGCGGCATTGAGGGCGCCTGGAAACCCAATCCCACCCGCTGGGACATGGGCTACTTCGACATGCTGTTTGGCTACGAGTGGGAGCTGATCAAGAGCCCCGCCGGCGCTTGGCAGTGGCAGGCCAAAGACTGCCGCGAGGAACACCTGATCCCCGACGCCCACATCCCCGGGCTCAAGCACCCGCCGATGATGACCACGGCGGATCTGTCGCTGCGCTTCGATCCGATCTACGCGCCGATCTCGCGTCACTTCCACCAGCACCCCGAGGCCTTCGCAGACGCCTTCGCCCGAGCCTGGTTCAAGCTCACCCACCGCGACATGGGGCCCAAGGCGCTCTGCCTCGGCCCTGAAGTGCCCGCCGAAGATCTGATCTGGCAAGACCCGATCCCGGCGGTGAACCATCCCCTGGTGGATGAGTCCGCCATCACCGATCTCAAGGAGCGAGTGCGAGCCTGTGGCCTGAGCACCGCCGAGCTGGTTTCCACCGCCTGGGCCTCGGCCTCCAGCTTCCGCGGATCAGATAAGCGGGGCGGCGCCAATGGCGCCCGAGTGCGCCTGGCGCCCCAGAAAGACTGGGCCGCGAACCAACCAGAGCAGCTGCAACGGGTGTTAGGGGTTCTCGAGGGCATCCAGCAGGTGTTCAACACCTCCCGCACAGATGAAGTGCGCGTGTCGCTGGCCGATCTGATCGTGCTAGCCGGTGGCGTGGGCGTAGAGCAGGCCGCCACCGCCGCCGCTCAGCCGGTGGAGGTGCCGTTCACACCGGGCCGGATGGATGCAGGAGCGGAGCACACCGATGTGGCCTCGTTTGCCGTGATGGAGCCCCAGGCCGATGGCTTCCGCAACTGGCAGAAGGGGCCGATGAGCGTGACCGCCGAGCACCTGCTTGTGGACCGGGCCCAGCTGCTCGGTCTCAGTGCCCCCGAAATGACCGTGCTTGTGGGCGGCCTGCGGGTGCTGGGCGCCAACAGCGGCGGCAACCGCCATGGCGTGTTCACCGAGCGGCCGGGGGTGCTGAGTAACGACTTTTTCGTAAACCTGCTCGACATGGCCACCACCTGGAGCCCCAGCGACGACACCGGTGAACTGTTCGTGGGCCGCGACCGCCGCAGCGGTGAGCTGCGCTGGAGCGGCACCCGGGTGGATCTGGTGTTTGGCTCCAACTCCCAGCTGCGGGCGATCGCCGAGGTGTATGCCCAGAGCGACGGGGCCGCACGGTTTGTATGCGACTTCGTGAGTGCCTGGGTGAAGGTGATGGAGGCTGATCGCTTCGATCTCAGTCGCTCAAAGGGCGACAGAACGCCGCAGCCTCTTGGTGGTGCTGGTGCTCCGTAGCTGCCTGGTCAGCCCGGTTTCGACTGTGCGTCATGGGTCACCACGATCACGCTGGTGCCGATCTGGCCGGCAAGTCGTTCCAGCAGATCCATCACCGCCATCGCCCGCGGACTATCGAGGGGCGCCGTGGGCTCATCGGCCAAGAGCTGATCGGCGGCGGCACGCGCCTCGCGAAGGCATCAACGGCTGCATTGCCACGGCCAAAGGTCTTGCGCAGGCCGCGCACCTCAATCCCAGCTGGGGCCGGCCGACGAACAGGGCAGGCGGCTGTGCGAGATCTCCGGGCAGTCCCAGTGGCACGCCGGCCACCAACACCCGTGGCTGTGTGGCTCGGGGCGATGGGAATGGGGTCGGTGGGCAAAGCGGTGTTCATCGATCACCTCGCCCTCAACTGCGCCTGCGTGAGGGGCAACTCCAAGACGCCCCTCGGCGTGGTGAGCTTCGCGGAGAACCTGATCATGACCCTGCTGGGATCTGCACCTGCAGCGATCTGAAGGCGCTGATCCGCAGCAAGGCCGGTGAAATTGGCGAGAAGATCACAGCAATGCAAAACCTGCAATCTGAGCTGTTTGCCCTGCTCCACAGCTGGGAAGCTTGTGGGGGCCGTACGCATGCTGCTCCCACTCCCGTGAAAGAGGCTGAGGCGACTGAATCACGCCACCTGGTCAGCCGGGAGGCTGCACCGGATCAGGGCAAACGCCTGACAGCAGAAAGCCGCAGTGAAAACGTCGCGCCGTGTCCCGGTGTCGACTCCACGCGGATCACCCCGCCATGGCGTCGGGCGATCGCCTGGGCGATCGCCAATCCCAATCCCGTGCCCCCCTGCTGACGGCTGCGGGCGGGATCGAGGCGATGGAAGCGCTCAAAGATCAGGCCCTGCACCTCCGCTGGGATACCAGAACCGCTGTCCTGCACGAACAACTGGATCTCCCTGCCGTGTCGCTGCAGACCCACCAGGACCGTGCCGCCAGCCGGGCTGTGCTGCAGGGCATTGCTGAGCAGGTTGATCAGCAGGCGGCTCAGCTCCGATTCCACCCCCAGAACAGTGGCGTCGCTGACGTAGATGGCCGCTTCCAGGGTCACCGCCGCTGCTGCGGCTGCTTCGCTGAAGTCCTCCAGCACATCCGCGCAGATCTCCGCGAGGTTGCACCGCTGCAGGTGGCTCCGATGGGCGGGGCGCTCCAGGCTGGCGAGGAGCAGCAGATCAGCAATCAACCGTTGCAGCCGCCGGCCCTGGCTGAGCATCCGATCCAGGCCGGCCGCCGTGGAGTGTTCGGCGGTAAGCACCCCCTCCTGAGTCCCTGCACGCGAGCAGCTTGACGAGTCGCGTTCGGCATCCAGCAGGGCCAGCAGGTTGGCCAGGGGCGTGCGCAGCTCATGGGCTACATCGGCGCTGAACTGCTCCTGCCGGCGGTAAGCCTCCAGCAGGGGCGCCATCGCCCGCCCGGCCAGCCACCAGCTGGCCAGGGCCATTCCTGCCATCGCCAGCGCGAACACGCCGTGGCCCAGCCACCAAAGCCGGCTGGCCTCAGCATCGAGGGGTGCCAGGCTGCGACTGATCTGCAGAGTGCCCCAGTCCTGCTCTCCGCTGCCATGGGCCCGGTGCAGATGGATTGCGTAGCTCAACAACCGCTCACCCCCTGGCAAACGCTGCTCTTGCCACACCGGCTCCGGCCAGGTAGGCCCCAGGGCGCCAGGCGAGGCGGCCAGCAGCTGGCCGCGGGGATTGAAGATCCGCAGCTGGAAACGGGACGGATCGGCGGCGCTGATGGCATGGCGCTCGATCAGGGCATCAGCTGCCGGACAGACCTGACCCACCAGACACAGGCCCGGCAGCACCGCCGCCAATGCCGCAGACGGCACGGCCACTGACGGCAAGCTGGGCTTGAGGCTGTCGTGCAGGGTGCCGGCAACGGTCTGCAGCTCGCGGCGCAGGGCGGCTTCCCGCTCCTGGAGCAGCAGGCGTGCCATCGCCACGCCGGCGCCATAAAGAATGCCGCCCATCACCAGCAGCGACAGGCCAGCCAGTCTCAGCCGGCTGCGCCACAGCAGTCCCGGGGCCGGCGAACGGGTGGGGCTCATGACTCGCCTCGGAGCCGGGGACAGAAGCGATAGCCGCGGCTCGGCACCGTCTCGATCGGAGAGGCCAGGCCGTGGGCCTCCAGTTTGCGCCGCAGCAGCCGAACCTGGGCCGCTACCACATTGCTTACCGGATCCTGATGCAGATCCCAGAGCTGGCATCTCAGCTCTGAGCCGGGAATGATCCGCTCAGGATGGGCGAGGAAGTAGGCCAACAGCTGCTGCTCCTTGCCCGCCAGCGGGATCGCCACGACGCCAGCGGACGTGCAGACCTGCAGCTGGCCGGACTGGGGATCGAACCGGTAGGGCCCCACCTCAAGCACGGGTTCGCGATAGCTGGGCTGGCGGCGCTGCAACGCCCGTACCCGGGCGAGTAGTTCCTCCATCGCGAAGGGCTTGCTCAGATAGTCGTCAGCGCCGGCATCGAGCCCCTCCACCCGATCGGCAGTCTCGGCCCTGGCGGTGAGCAAAAGCACGGGCAGGTCAAGACCTGCCGCGCGGGCGCAGCGGCAGAGCTCAGGGCCGCTCAGGCCCGGCAGCATCCAGTCAACGATCGCCAGCTCATAGCGGGCCAGCTCACCGCTGAGCAGCGTCCAGCCCTCCAGTCCATCGGCGCAATGGTCCACCACGTGCCCCTGGCGCTGCAGCACGGTCTGCACAGCGCCGGCCAGTTCCTGCTCGTCTTCCACCAGCAGGATCCGCAGCGGCATTCAGCGTGAGTGAAGTCGCCGGATGCTAGTGGCTGCAGGCGATTTCACCTATTTTTCATCGCCACTGCGCCATCCTCCACGCACCATCCCTTCCGCGTTCATGTCCCGGCTTCTGCAGTTCAGTGCCAGCCTCGCCCTGGCCGCCGCCGCCCTGCTGGGCTCGCTGCCGCCAGCGAGCGCCCACGTAGGCCATGGCGATGAGTTCCAGCAGCAGGGGGACGTGCGCCAGGTGAAGGCCAACGCTGACACCGATGCCTTGCTGGGGGTGCTGACCGAGAAGCCGCAGCAGGGCCCGGACGGCCTCAGTGTGCCTGCGGCGGCCGTAGTGGATGCTGACGGCAAGCAGCTGGTCTTTGTCAAGACTGCCACCACCTACGACCCCGTGTTCGTTGGGACCGGGACGACAAGCGGCGATCGGGTGACGATCGCCACTGGCGTTGACGCCACAGACGAGGTGGTGGTGCAGGGAGCCCTCTCGCTCTACGCCGAATCAAAGAAGAGCCAGCAGAGCGACACGGCCCAGCCTGTCGCCGTCCCAGCAGAGACCACTAAGGCAGCGTCTCCCGCGCCCCAGCTCAATCCCCTTGGCATTGGAGCCGCTGTCGTGGGGGTTCTGGCCCTGAGCGGTGTTGCCGTGACGCGGCTTGGACGCCGGTCGAAGTAGCCGACCGCGCCGATCTCGGCGCACTCCCTTCAACGCCCAACCCTCGCCCCCGGTCTCCCGATCCGCCCATGCTCGATCGCGCCCTCAATGCCACGCTGCGTTTCTCGATCACCAGGCGTTGGCTGATCGTGGCCGCTGCCGTTGTGATCAGCCTCTGGGGACTGGTGGCGATCCGGCAGATGCCGCTGGATGTGTTTCCCCCGTTCGCGCCGCCGCAGGTGGACGTGCAGACCACGGCGGATGGTCTGTCACCGGAGGAAGTGGAAGCACGGATCACCCTGCCGATCGAAGCGGCGGTGAATGGTCTGCCCGGCGTGGACACCGTGCGCTCCTCCTCCAAGGTGGGCCTCTCGATGGTGCAGGTGGTGTTCGACCAGAACGCCGACATCGAGAAGGCCCGCCAGGCCGTAGCTGAGCGGCTGCAGCCAATCCGCGGTGAGCTGCCCACCAATGCCAGCGGGCCGGAGATCTCGCCGCTGGTGTCGCCGCTGGGCACGATCCTGCAGTACGCCTTCACGTTGAAGGGCAACGGTCCCACCACGCAACTGGAGCTGCGGCGGCTGGTGGAGTCCAGTTTTGAGAATCAACTCCTGGAGATCCGAGGTGTGGCGCAGGTCACCTTCTACGGCGGAGAAGACCTGCAGCAGCAGATCTGGGTGGATCCGGAGAGACTGCGTAGCCGCAATGTCTCGCTGCAAGCCGTGGCCGATGCTGCGGCAGAAGCCAGCGCCACGGCGCCAGGCGGATTCCTGATCGGTGGTGGCCAGGAGACCCTGATCCGCGTCGATGGCAACGCCCGCAGCGCAGGCGATCTGGCCGCAGCCGTCGTGACCAGCGGCAATGGCGAGAGGCTCCGGCTCTCTGACCTGGCCACCATCCGCCCGGGGGGATCCCTGCGCCGCGGCGACGCCAGCTTCAACGGCAAGCCGGCGGTGGTGCTGATGATCAACAAGCAGCCCGATGTCGATACCCCATCGGTGACGCGGGCCGCGGAGGAGCGCATCGCGGCCATCAGCCGCACGCTGCCCGCTGATGTGGCCATGACGCGCACCTTCCGCCAGGCCAACTTCATCGACACGGCGATTGCCAACGTCGGCTCCTCGTTGCTGGAGGCGGTGGTGATCGTCTCGGTGGTGATTGCGCTGTTTCTGATGAACTGGCGCGCCGCGGTGATCAGCCTCAGCGCCATTCCGCTCTCACTGCTGATCGGCCTGATGGTGATGAAGAGCCTGGGACTGGGTATCAACACCATGACCCTCGGCGGCCTGGTAGTCGCCATCGGCTCGGTGGTCGACGACTCCATCGTCGACATGGAGAACTGCTACCGCGGCCTACGCAGCAACCAGGAGAGCAGCACACCCAAGTCGCCCCTACAGGTGGTGTTCGACACCTCGGTGGAGGTGCGCCAGCCGGTGATTCTCTCCACCTTGATCATCCTGGTGATCTTTGCGCCGATCTTTTCCCTCAGTGGGGTGGAGGGGCGGATCTTCCAGCCGATGGGCCTGGCTTACCTGCTCTCCATCGCCGCCTCCACCCTGGTTGCGGTGACCCTCTCACCAGCCCTGTGCGCGATCCTGCTTGCCCCGGTGCGTCTGCCGGCCGAAAACACCTGGATCGCGACACAGGCCGAGCGGCTATACCGCCCGATGCTCAATGCGGCAGTGGCGGCACCGCAGCGGGTGCTGGCGCTGGCCCTGGCTCTGTTGATTGCCACCACCTTGATCCTGCCCAGCCTGGGGCGTGTGTTCTTGCCGGAGTTCCGCGAGCGTTCGCTCGTGAATTCGATGGTGCTTTATCCAGGCATTGCCCTGGAGATGACGAACCGAGCCGGCATGGCCCTGAGCCGCTCGCTGGCCGGCAGCCCCTCGATTGACTGGGTGCAGGTGCGCTCTGGCCGGGCGCCTGGGGATGCCGATGGTGCCGGCGTGAACATGGCCCACGTCGATGTGGAGCTGAGTGCAGCCGCCATGGCCGATCGTCCGGCGGCGATTGCCGCCC
>Ga0209288_10000696_pt1 | contig 9986 bp, 8 predicted proteins | sample PPLLaktember2015_4_FD_187261 | JGI IMG/M metagenome (GOLD analysis project Ga0209288, IMG submission 187261) | Freshwater sediment microbial communities from Prairie Pothole Lake near Jamestown, North Dakota, USA - PPLs Lake P8 Core (1) Depth... | ecosystem: Environmental > Aquatic > Freshwater >...
GACGACCTCTTCATGCTGGTGCTGGAGCATGATCTCATCTCGGAGATAGATATTTTCCTGCTCCAATTGAGTCCTCAGCAGCTTAATTTCCTCCAATTGTTCACGAAGCATGCACTCGCTTTCGCGCAAGTCCTGATCCGCGCGTTTGCGGGCGAGCACATTTGCGAATATCTGCGCGACCAACTGAAACTGTTGCACAATTCTCTTCGGCCAGTCTCTCTCGCCACGTGTAACGGCGAAGGTCAACAAGCCAAATACCGGGGCTTTTCCAATTGATAAAGGAACGTAAACCCCGGACTTGGTCCCGTAGCGGCCGAAAGCCTCCCGGTCAGGCTCTGCTTCCGTAGGAAGTTCGGTTATTTTGGAAATGGCAATGGTTTCCCCATTCAGGACCTTTTGCGCTGTCCAAGGGAAAAAATCCTTAGTACTCATCCGATCAGGAGGTGACGGAATGTCCGGCGGCTGATGGATATGAGTGAGCAATAGCACTCCAGGATCGACATCAGAGGTTGTCCAAAGTGTAGAACGGTCAATATCAAGGAGTTCGCAAATGCGTCTCTGCGCAGCAACAATTTCGTTGTCGATCTGGTCAGCGGGGAGATTGATGAAGAGGGTCGAAATCTCGGTGAGCAACCTCTCAAACGGCAACAAATCATCGAGCCCTTCATGTGGTTTGATCATAGACTGAGCCATCATCTCTTTCCATTTCGGTGGGCCGGGGCGATCCTATTGTCAGTCGGAAACAGCATTATGCCGTATATCACGAAATGACCTTTTTGGGGACAAGCCGGTGGTCTGATGCACTGGCTGGTTCTCCCACGGTTCCAGAAAACGCTCCTCCGACTCAATACATTTAATGGTCCCAACTGTCTCAATTGGTTGCCTGGTGGACTTGTGCATGCAGTCCAATCCTTACCTGGGCTGGAGGCGGGGTTGGTTTAGCAGATCAAAGGTATCGATTCAGGGAATTGCAGATTTGTTTCGGCTTCGGGGGATTCGGGGGGCTATTGGCTCCCGAGAGTGGCTGAAACTATCTCAGAAAAGGCCCCTCGGCGATTTGTCGGACGGCATTTAGATTATTCAACAATTAAAAATTATTGCAGATTTATTCCGTATACCCAATTCTTACCCACTTCGACCCGATCATGTCAAATCCAAACCGAAGGAGACCAGCCATCCCGGAATCCCTTTGCTTGGGGTTTACTCCGCCTACCTCACGTTTCCAGAAATCTGATAAGATGCTTTCGCTGTCAAAAACGCATGTCTTTAATCGTCGGGTTTTTATGTGATACCATCGATATAAGCACCCCTAAGCACATCGATCATGTCAGTCGGCGTCCTGGTGGAAATAAACGCGTTGCACGGCAGCGATGACGATCGCGGTCGACCAACCAAACATGATGATTCCGTTGATGGCTTCGAGCGAAGACAGGATACGCTGGTTGCCTTCAAGAACCACATCTCCGTATCCTAAAGTGGTGAAAGTAACTGCCGAGAAGTAGATCGCATTTTCCAATCCTTCAATGGCATCGAATGCCAGATAAGCAGTACCCCAGATCAACACCTCTATGATCGCAACGAGGTACATGATCAGTATCACCATCCCCACTTTGAATACTCGGTTCAAGTGCAAACGTGATCCTTCGATAGTTGCATGGCTGTGGACGGACCGCAATGATAGAGACATTCCACCCGCATGAACGGCGGTTGTAAGAAGAATCAGTATTGCGCCGATAGTGATGTTTCTGAACATTCCGCCTCATTTCAAGCAAGTCCTGTCTGTGCAAATTCAATCATTGTACTCTTGAAGATTCCCTTTTCCCCAGTAACGCCGCAAGCGGGTTTGCGCTGAATCCGTGCGCAAGGATGCTCAAAATAACCGTGCAGGCCGCCGTTAGGACCATCTCGTTACCACCCGGGAGATGATGGCTCAGGACGATGACGGCGAAGACGACGGTGGCAAGGCCGCGCGGGCCAAACCACCCGAGGAAGAGTCTGCTGCCCGGTTTCAGCCTCGAACCGGCAAGGTCCATGACGTCGTTGGAGTAACGCCCCCCTGCAACTGTCGTTTATAATCTCGATGAGTCTATCCAGCTGTTTCAACGCCATCTCCTCAGGCAGGCTAAATCAGATGGCAGTCCGACCAGTTGGCCGGGATATCTGCATGTCCATCATTTCCAGTAGAACGCGACCCTGCCCATTAGGAGCAAAGCCTCCTGATTGTAGAAGCCGTTATCGGAGTGATACGCCGGAGAATATCCCGTTCCTAACATCTCTTCAATAGCCCTTAACGCCTTGAGCATTGACGATGGAGTCCGCCCCTGCTGAGTGTGTAATTGGTGGGAAATTCAAACAACACCGGCTCGTAAACTCTTTTGAGAAAATAGTCAAAGATGGGGTCGCGTGGGTCAATGCCAATCTGACGATCGCGTCGGGACCCACGGAGTCATGCGGGGGACCCAACGAGCCACGTTCTTCGAATAGTCCACGTACTCATCAACAAAACGATGTTTTAGGCCCGGCTCTTCAATATGCGTAATATATAGCGCGCTCAGCCCCCAAAGAACCCCAGTCCAGACCAGGATGCCGATGGAGCCAAAGAGGAGTGTTTCGGCCAGAAGAATTGCAATTGCAGCCAAAAACATCGGGTTGCGTACATAGGCGTACGGTCCAAGGACAATCAACTTCTTAGGCGGAGCCCACGGTACTGGGGTGCCGTTGCCGTGGGTATGGAACAACATGACCGTCCACAAGGCAACCGAGACGCCTACACAGGCAAGAAAGAAGGTAACCGCAACCACAACCATAGATTCGGGGAACGTTTTGCCGCAAAACCAGCGAACATGCCCTGATATTAGGAGGATAATCGCCGGAATCAGAATAAAGACTATTCCGGGAAACAGCAGAAAACCTTTAAAAAGAGTCTTAGTTTTGTCCATTGGTTCACGCAGCCCTTCTGGTAGAAATTTCGCTTCGCGAACATCACCTGCGACAGATAAGACTGTCTATTAAAGTGTTCGTGTTGCCACTTTATAGCGCAATATCATTCGTAATACGCAAATCATAAATTCGACAATGTTACTGCTACTACTGTATTCCTTTGGTGGTTGTAAATTCGATCTATGTCAATTGGGTTGATAGGGAAGATCGTAGACGATGAGCCTCACACCCAACTGCCGCGCATATCCGTTAAGGCCGTCTAAGAGGTGAAACAATTGGGCGACCTCGGGGGTGCGCTTGCTTGGATCACTCGTAGCACGCTTCAAATACTGTAAGTCACAACAACCAGTTGTCACAAGCACGACAAATAATTCTGGATTGCTACTACCTATGATGTCGGACTTTATTCCTTTTCCAGAGACGCTGGGAGCAGGGAACGTTCTCGGGAAATCGATAGAGTCTTGGAATACTCGTGTTGTTCCATTTTGCTTTTCGTGACCAGGAAGATACGCCATCGGGCACTTCACTATTTCTCGTTAGATACACAAGATTCTTCATCGCCTGCGCAACTACATCATGAAACGCAGATGCCGAGATTTTTTTTCCATGCCCTGCCTTGGCGTGGATTAGAGCCAATTGATGCCTCTCGAAGTTAGCAGTCACAAAATCTGCACATTCGGTACCCAAGTCGTCACAAATCAATAAATCATCTGCGAAAGGGAAACCGATAAACCGATCAGCGATGGCACGAAAAATAGAGCCGTCAGGGAAGGTTGTTGCCTTTGATTGCCGCACCGCAGCAATCTCCTCCTTGCTGCCCTGTTCAGTTTTACAACGTGGCACATCCTTGGGGCATTTAATCAAATTGAGTAGTGTCTGTTCTGCGGAGAGCAGCATGCCCGCCGAACCACAGGTGGGGTCATAGATCGACTCGCCCGGTTTGGGTTCAAGCATCTCGGTCATCAGGTGAACCACGGTGCGGTTGGTATAGAACTCCGCAGCGGTGTGACCGGAATCGTCAGCGAACTTCTTGATCAGAAACTCGTATCCCACGCCCAACTCATCCTCCGGGCAGCTGGAGAGCGAAAGCGTCTGTGAACTGAAATGCTCGATCAGCTCACGCAGCATGTGGTCCGGCAGACGGTCCTTGTTGGTCCATTGGGCATCGCCGAAGACCCCGTGAAGGGTGTCGGGGTTGGCCGTCTCAATCGTCCGCAGAGCATCCTGGATGGCCTTGCCCACGTTCTTGACTTTGGCGCGGGTGGCCTTCCAGTGGGTGTCCTCCGGGATCTGGAAGCGGTGCTGCTCGGGCAGCGCAGCGTACTCCTGATCGCCGCCGGACTCCTCCAGCGCGACGGCCAGCTCCTCGTCGTACACGTCGCACAGGCGCTTATAGAACAGCAACGGAAAGATGAACTGCTTGTAGTCCCCGGCGTCGATGTAACCGCGCAGCAAGGTGGCCGCGCTCCATAGGTAGGATTCCAGTTCCGATTGGGAAATGTGTTTGAACTTCTTCACAGCAGTCCCTCGCGGTGCAGCAGTTCCTTCAAACGATCCTCGGCCGCATACGCCGCTTGCAGGGACTCCTTGAAGTTGGCGATGGCCTGATCGATGGTCATGGATTTTTCATCGATCACTGGCTCCACGTAACGCTGAATGTTCAGGTTGAAATCGTTCTCGCGGATTTCGTCGAGCGTGGCCACCCGGCTGATCCCTTCGACATCCTGATAGTCCTTATACCATCCGTGGATGTTATCCACGTGTTCGGGTAACAGTTCGTTCTGCGCTCGACCAGTTTTGAATTCCTTCGAGGCGTCGATGAACAGCACCTTTTGGCAGTGGGATTTGGATTTGCTATTCCTGAAAACCAATACGCAAGGCGCGAGACCGGTGCCATAGAAGATGTTCTGCCCGAGACCGATCACCGCTTCGAGAATGTCCATTTCCAGCAGCTTGCGTCGTATCTCGCCTTCCTTGGACATGCGGAACAGCACCCCATGGGGAAGCACCACGGCCATGCGACCGGTCTTGCGAGCCATGGACTTGATCATGTGCTGGACCCAGGCGAAGTCGCCGGATTTGGCTGGCGGAAGTCCGGCGAAGTTGCGGCCGTAGGGGTCGTTGATCCAGACGTCATCCCCCCACTTTTCCAGGGAAAAGGGAGGATTGGCGATGACGCAGTCGAAGGTGGCGAGGCTGTCGCCCGAATAAAAGGCGGGCAAACGCAGCGTGTCGCCGCGTTCGATATGGAAGTCTTCCGCACCGTGGAGAAAAAGGTTCATTCGGGCGATTGAGGATGTGGTCAGGTTCTTTTCCTGGCCGTAGAGCTTGCCCAACACGAGGTTCTCGTCTCCGCCATGCTCTTTGACATGGTGCAGTGCCTCCAGGAGCATGCCGCCGGTCCCGCAAGTCGGGTCATAGATGGTTTCCCCGGCCTTGGGCGCAAGGATGCGGATCTTCAGCGCGACCACGGAGCGCGGGGTATAGAATTCACCGGCCTTCTTGTTAGTCAGGTCGGCGAACTTCTTGATCAGGTATTCATAGGCCTGGCCGAGAATGTCTGCCTTGCAGTGCTTATTGCCCAGATTGAACGATGAAAAGTGTTCGATCAGGTCCTTGAGCAGCGCGTCCGAAAGGCGGTCCTTGTTGGTCCACTGGGCGTCGCCGAAGATGCCGTGCAAGGTGTCCGGATTGGCATGCTCGATGCAGCGCATAGCCTTCTGGAGCGAATGGCCGATATTGGCGCTCTTGGCCCTGACATCCTTCCAGTGGCAGCCATCAGGAACTTGGAAGCGGTGGTTCTCGGGGAACTGGGCGAATTCAACGTCGCCGTCGGACTCTTCCAAGGCAACGGCATACTCTTCGTCATACACGTCGGAGAACCAATCTTGGTATGGTTTAAAACCGGTGATTTTGGCATGGTTCTGTTCCGGCGGTAACAAGGAGGCGCACTATGGACGAGAATGAGGCCAATGGCTACAATTGCAGGAGGTCCTAAAAAGATAAAGGGAATCAAAAATTGCGATCCGCAGGAACAGGCCCTCTTTTCTTCCTATCCATTTCAACCTTCCTCTTCTCGGACGCACCGAACAAAAAGGGCGGCCCCAAATAAATTTCAGGGGTCGCCCGGGTGTTACATTTAGTTCAGGAAGTGGATGGGTTATGAGCTTGTGCAGTTCGGTTGATTTCTCAGCCTTTTTGCCTGGGCTCCCCACCCGCTCCCTCAGATCACGGTTTCCTGTGACCTTGATGTAAGATTAAGAACTCATATTTTCTTGTCAAGCATTTTGGAAACTTTTTTACCGTCCGCTCATACCAAATTCGTGGGTTGTGCAAGGCTAAACAGTCACGGCAGGCATAACCATCAGGTCCATTTCGACCCGTTCCACACCCGGTATGCCTCTGATTGCTTTGGCTATGCGCTCCTCATCCTCGTGTTTATAGATCAAGCCTGAAATTTGCACGACGCCTTTTTCCAGCATCTCCACCTTCCCACCCATTGGCTGGAGATCGAGTTCCAACAGAGCCGCCTCGATCCTTTTTGTCAGGGAAAGGCGTTCAATGGCATCAAGCGCGTAAATGTTGCAGGCGTTCAACTCCGGGTAGCGCGCAGTTGCAACGATGGTCTGTGACGCTCTCTGGATGCCGACCTTAGACGGGTTTACGCACAGATCATACAGCGAGGGATCTTCCCAGTCCCTCCGGAAGGCATACTGGAAAAACTCCTTGTTCTTTCTGTCGCTATTGCGGATCACCTTTTCCGCTGCTTCTCGCGAAAATCCTCGTTTCTGCATCAGATTGGTTATGCGCTGCTCTTTGTTGGCTGTAACCAGAACATGCAAGGCGCAGCTGAAATCCTGCAGAAGCACCTGGCTTCCATGACCGATAATTACCCCTTCTCCCCTACGAGCCGCTTCATAAATGACAGAGGCTATAAGATTTGCGTACACTTCCGGCTTTTCGCCCATCAGCCGGTTGAACCAACTAGGGGCCTTTTCTTGAAACTCATCCAGTTTTTCAACGTCAAGGCCCATTCGGACGGCCTCCTCCTTGAGCCTGGAGTCGTCATAGAGACCCACCTCAAGATCATCCGCGACTTTTCTCGCCACTTCCCAGCCATCGCAGCCTATGCTTTGTGTAATGGTGATCAAGGGCATGTTGACCTCCCTAAAATCAGCAGTCGTAGCTGTTTTTTACTCGCATGTTACTGAAGCGCCGCACCAAGATTCTTGAAATAGGGCATATATCCAATGCCACATCCATCTCTCGACCTTCTTATTCCGGAGGTTACAGCTATGCCGCTATATGGTACAGATGTTTATCCTCTAATTGCCGCTGTCAAGAGCCGAGGAACTGAGAGCGCACATTGCGATTATTGGTGAAATGCTTACCCTTTGACTGAAATAAACCAAGGTGCCCTGTTTCACTCGGCCACCCCTCCCCGATGAACCCGTTGTGTCCTTCTCTCGGTTCCCGTTGAAACAGGCATCTGTGCCAAGCGATCGTTGCTGGCTTGAGCTGAGCCGGGCCATTTAATCAAACGCGCTGTCAACGAAGCGTTGATCAATATTCGGTCAAACAAGGAGCAGCTGATGAGCGCGCAGCTTTTTTCCATAATTGCCGTAGCGTTGGTCTTAAACTTTGTGGTGTTTGAAGTCCGGGCTGAACAGGAACCCGGGGAGTCAGCCGGTGAGCTTTCTCCCCTTGTCCCCCCTTTGGTCCGTGAGGGCGATTTCGCGATCAAACTGGCTGAAGTGCTTGGACTTGGCGAGATCGCAGACGAGGATGATGCCGGACGCCTGCTGGTTGAACTCGGTTTGTCGCCTCGCAACGGTTGGATTGCGGACTACCCCGTGACTCCCGTGATATTGGCAGAGCTACGGGAGGCTGTTATCGCAAGCTCAGAGTCCGGAAGTCTCGCCATGACTTATAACGAGGCCTTGGAAGCGTTCGATCGCCTGGCCCTTGATTTGGGGCTGTCCGTGGATGAAAACGCGGACCTGGAATTTGTCACGGAACTGCCTGCCGAAGGGTCTTCGCCCGACGAAGTTCCATACGCGGGGTCGTTTAGGACCCACGACGATTACACCACCGATGGCCCGCCGATTATGACCTATTATCCGCCTCCGTCGCACTATTACAGGTACTACGATTGGGTGCCCTATCCGTTCTACTTTTCCCGCAGTTACTACTCAGGCTTTTTCATTCTGCACGATTTCCACAGGGCTCACAAGTTCGATCGCCATTTCCACCGCAACCACAAGCACAAGCAGTTTGGCTTCCACAACCGCTTCAAACGTAAGTCCATCAGCAATTACCATTGGAACCGGCAGTTCGGGCAGCCGGAGATCGTTCGGCCCAATAGCCCGGAACGAGCAGAAAGGTTTGGAAGTGGCGGTCGGTCAAGGTTTAAAAGCGGGGGAATTGGCAGCGGCAAATTAGAATCCCGCTCCCTGGACAACAGGGGCAGCAAGGCCTTCACCTTCCGCAGCGCTGGAAAACGAGACTTTCCTAAATCTTTGAGGGGGGCCGGTCGTAGAGAGAGCGTAACCCCTGATCGACGGTTTTCGAGTGAGCGACGGGAGTTCCGAGATTCGCGTTCGCGAGGTAAAAGGGATGCCTCCATTCGCTCTTCCACAAATTTCCGGCGTGAAGGTGCAGATTCCTTGAGATCTGCCGGATCGCTGCGCCGTGGGAGCGAAGGCTCTTTCAGGTCTTTCAGATTCAATGGCCGGGACGGAAGGGATAGCGGATCATTTCGCTCATTTAACTCTTCGAACCGAGTCTTTTCCGCCCCCGGTGGCGGCATCGGCAGGGGACGGAGGTAGTCCGCTCGCGATCAACACTAATCCATAGAGAGCGCTGTAGAATTCAGGTTTTCCGGTACCGCTTGCCTGAAAATCACCAGATCCCAATCTAAAGATAGCCCCTTTTGAAGCCTTCAGCCACTGCCTGAATTTGGTGGGACCCGGAACATGAGGAGGGCAGCTGGCGGAAAGTCCGAAATTTTCACATCTAGGCTCCCGGCACAGGCTTGCGAGGGCATCCTCGATGACGATGCTATCGGCCGCAATAAACACAGCGCTTGCTGCGCCCAGTTGAACAGCTGCGGATATGGCGGCATCAACTCCGGGGCACTTCAGGTACTCGTTCAGGCTCATGCGCGGCTCCTATGCCGCCAATGATTCTTTATTATTAACAAATAATTACAGGATGATATCAAGACGGGGGCTACAAGTCAAACAATTTGCTATAGAAAAATCTAACAGCAGCACCGTGATGCGGTGATTGCAAAAACGGGGGTCCGGCTATATGGGGAGCCATGTCGTTGGAAAACCCTGAATGGTCAATCTATATGGTGAGGTGCCGCGATGGAAGTCTATACACGGGCATTGCCACGGACATCGAGCGACGATTCGCCGAGCATCAGGCCGGTACAGGGGCAAAGTACCTTCGCGGGAGAGCCCCTCTGAAGCTGGTTTTCAAGAAAAGGATCGGTTCGCGATCTTTGGCTCTCAAAATTGAGCGGATGATCAAAAGGCTGCCCAAAGACAAGAAGGAGCGAGTCGTTAATACGCGCATTGACATAGGCCAACTGCTTCAGCGGCGAAAATAGCCAAGACCATCTTTTCGTAGCCACGCTCCAGGCCGCTACCGGCCTTCCGCATCCTCACAAATAGTGACAGAGATAGTCCGGCCGCGCCACACGAATCCACTCGGCAGCCCCGGCTCTCCGATTGCCATGCGCGCCATATCGCCCGTTCCGGCCACGGGGCGGATGGCTTCACTGACGAATCGCTCGGGCATGAGCTTGCTGATTTCTTCCGGCCATGACGCCGCCGTCCACGTCCCATACGGCACCGGTTACCCAGCTTGCCTCCTCTGACAGCAGAAAAACGATCGCGGAGGCCACGTCCCGGGGGGTCCCGATGCGCCCGATGGGGTGGAATCTCGTCCTTATTCTTAAGATCTTGGTCACAAAAGGGCTCGAATGGTTCGTCCGTTCTCCAGATTGTATTGACAGCGCAGCTGATTTTCATTACCAA
>Ga0209288_10000697_pt1 | contig 9986 bp, 7 predicted proteins | sample PPLLaktember2015_4_FD_187261 | JGI IMG/M metagenome (GOLD analysis project Ga0209288, IMG submission 187261) | Freshwater sediment microbial communities from Prairie Pothole Lake near Jamestown, North Dakota, USA - PPLs Lake P8 Core (1) Depth... | ecosystem: Environmental > Aquatic > Freshwater >...
ATCACACCATCGTGGATTTGAAGTGTTTGAATGTTACTGTATCGACCCATTCTGTTAACGGCAAGTCTAACATTGTGATTACCTTTTAACATTTTATCTTTAACTGTAAGGGTTATTTCTCTTCCATTAATTTGAATAAGTTCTGAAGGAAATTTTTTGTTATCAAGAAGAGTGATTAAACTTTCTTTGTTTACAACATTACTACGATCAACATTTTCAAAGTAAAATTTTAATTTTAATTCTTTGGCGCTTTTTTCAGGTCCTAAAACGTGAAGGAACATTTTATCTTTTGCAGATTCCTCAATTATTCTTAGTGAATTAAAATCACCCATTCCATTTGGAACCTTATCAGGATTTGAAGGATCAACAACTTCTCTTCCATCAACATAAAATTTGTATTCATATCTTCCGGGGTCAAGAGGAATTTCAACTTCAAGTAAACCATCACCATTTGTATCTTTCAAAGGAAGATTTTGTCTATCCCAGCTATTAAACTGTCCGAAGAGATTAACTTGCTTTTCTCCTTCTTGCGGTTTGTACGTGAAAAGATATTTTGGACTTTTTAAAAGTTTAACAGGAACCTGATATACTTCACCTGAATGCCTGAATGAAACTAATTCCATCCCGGAAAAATTATTTTTTGGATTGAATGAAACTTCCATTGTTGAATTATCATAACTGACATCAACATTCTTGCTTGATGTAAATTCTAAATCATAATCATTAGAATAAAATATATCACTGATTATTACCTTTGTTGGTTGATCTTGCGATAGATTTATTGGTTGTATTAAATCTTGAATTGTCTGTGAATAGTTTATCGAAAAGATAGAAATAGTAATTAGTAAAATGTGTTTTAGCATATTGGTTTACCTATAAATATTGTTCTATTGTTTCATTGTTTCATTGTTTGCTAATAAATCGAAATGATAAATACATACTTCGATTTTGTTTATCTAATTTACTAAAAGAGACTAAAAGATTAAGTGCGTAAAGTGATGATTATATTAAATCTTTTATATCATCAATGAAATAACAATGATTATGTTTTTTCATTCCAATTTTGGGGTAGTAATCAATTGCGGCAGGAGCGGATAGAAGAATTAGTTTTGCTTGCGGAGTTATTTTTTTGGTTTCTTCAATTAGTTTTTTGCCAATACCTTTTTTCTGATACTTTACATCCACTGCAAGATCTGAAAGATATGTACTGTACACAAAATCAGTAATAGAACGAGCAACACCAATCAACTTTCCTTCTAATCGTGCGGTTACAATTAAATTAGCATTATTGCACATTGATGAAATTCTCTGTTCATCATCGACTGGTCTCCGTTCGGCTAAAGTACTGTTTTTAAGCACCTCAATAAATTCTGAAACATCAAGAGATTTTTCAATTGTGTATACTATTTGGTTCATACTACCACCTTAAAATAAAAAAGCGAAGAACATTTCCATCCTTCGCTTTAATGATACAATCTTAACTCAGATTATAAAGCGTTATCTTTTGCTGCTTTAGCTATTCTGAATTTTAATACTCTCTTTGCAGGAATAACCATTGTAACGCCTGTGGCTGGGTTTCTTCCCATTCTTTTCTTGCGATTAACAACAACTAATTTACCTAAACCTGGGAATGTGAAAGACTTCTTAGCTTCTTTGTATGATAAAGCTACGAGTTCTTCTAAAAACTGACCAGCTAATTTTTTTGTAACGCCGGTCTTCTTTGCCATATGATCAAGAATCTGACCTTTGGTCATTGGTTTTACTGCCATAAATAGCCCTCTCTTTTAATTAATGAATGTTGTTTAATTACAAAGCGAAAATAAATATATTTTATTTCAAATGAAAAGATTTATAAATAAAAATATTTTTAACACTTAGTTCACTCCCATAAATTCGGGGTGCAATTAGTCAGCAATTTATCTAATGCCCTGGGAAAAACTTTGATGCACATTTGTTAATTCATTATTTTGAATATGAATAAAATAAAGTTGATTTAGTTTTTTATGCTCAGGAATATTTTAGTACTAATAATTATTTATTCTGTTGCTGCTCCCGCGCAAATTCAAGATTCGGTTACAGCAGAATTAAAAATTTATTCCGATACTCTTTCCATTAATCCGGATTCAATTCTTACAAATGATTCTTTGTTAATAGTAACTGAACGGGATTCTATCGTTCCGCTTTATTCTTCACCTTTAACTGAAACAAGTTTTATTGCATCTAATAAAGAAATGCTTAAGCTTGAATATCAATACACCGGAGATTATTTAAGATTATCTCAATTTAATTTTATAAAGAATTTAGGATTTACCAGACAACCAAACGAAACTTTTCTATACGGAGTTGGAAATGATGCGGTTGGTTATCTTATGGATGGTGTTTCTTATAACGATCGGCAGTCTAACTCATTAAATCTTAATCTTATACAAAGTGAAGATGTTGATTCTATTGAAGTAGTCCCTTTGCCGCGTGGATTTCTCTATGGTCCATATAATAATCCCGTAAGCGTAAATTTTATAACAAAAGATTTTCTTTCAGCACAGCCATATACAAGGATTAGGTTTTATCAAGGTTCAAACAGAGATATGATGTTTGATGGAATATTTAATGCAATTATAACAAACAAGCTTATTGCTTCGTTTGATATTACAAATAGAATTTACGATGGCACTTATGATAACACAGATTATTCAATATGGCAGGGAAAAGTTAAACTGAAATATTTGCTATCCAACGCTGTTAATATTATAGCATCATATAACTATAACGATTACAAAGCTGGTTACAGTGGTGGCGTAGATATAGATAGCATTCGTAAGATTACAAATAATATTGATGATGTTTTATATGATTTCAGAGCTGCCCCGATGGTTTATCCAAATGGAGAATTAAAAACTTTAACACACTTGCCGCGATTAAGATTTATAATTAAGCCAATTGAAAATGTAAAGACAGATATTAGCCTCATTTATTTGTACAATGACTATGAGAGGTCCACTCAGTCCAAGGAGTATTCTGAAAGCAAAACTTATGGAATAAATTTTAGAAATGACTTTGATTACGATCCAATTAATTTTCAGATAATAGCGGATTATGAAAAGGGCAGCATTGGAATGTGGAGAGAGGTGATAATAGATTCTATAACACATTACTCAAATATCCCAAATTCAGATTATGATTTATTTTCTTTATCAGGTAATGTTTCTTTAAAACTTTTCGATGGGTCTCTAGTTCCATCTGCTTTTGGTAAGATTAGTTCATACTATACTATTTCTGGATCAAGAAATTTTTCTGATAATCCACTTAGTATTGGGTTCGATGTAATATTTAAACCAACAGAAACCATTGAACTTTATTTAGGTTATTCAATCCCTCAATATTATTCCCGGTATGATATAGGTGACAATCTTTTTGAAGCGGCTGCAAAAATTAATTTTGAGAATCTTTATGCTAGCATCAGATACTTTAGAAATAATCATCAGACAATTAACTCTGATTTTTCGGGCTATTATAACACTAAAAATTATGGTAATGTTTCGGGAATAGGGCTGGACTTAAATTTTAAGTATTCCATCTTCTTGCTTCAATCTAATTCATCATTCTACGCCTCAATGGATGATGAGTATTTATTTGGTGTTCCAGATTTCCAAACCCAAACAGGATTGTATTACACGAGCAAATTATTTAATGATAATCTTGATTTGAAAACGGGATTTGTTTTTCATTATACAGGGGATAACAATGTATTTACAAGAGAAAATGGTGTGACTGAAGTTCCTTCATCTTACAAATTAGATTTTACACTTGCAGGTGAAATACAAAAAACTGCTATTATTTATTTTACATGGCAGAACCTGTTTAATAATAATTATTACATAACGCCATATTACCCAATGCCCACACGTAATATAAGATTTGGCGTTGCCTGGGAAATGTTTAATTAGTCTTATCATGCCGTCCGCCCTGGCGGATTTATCCGGCATCTACAAAATTATTTTTTTGAAAGGATTCCCGCATTCGCGGCAATGACAAAAAGAAAAGAATTACAAACTAAGCATCTCTTTAAACTTAACTGCCTGTCTTCTTGAGACTTCTATTTTATGTCCGCCTTTTAATTTTGCAAGCAATCCGCCATTAAGCCATGGTTCAATATTTTCAACCCATTTTAGATTGATGATATGTTTTCTGCTTGCACGGAAAAACGATTTGCGGTCAAGTCTTTCATCAAGATAATTTAACGTTCTTAAGATAAGCGGTTTGTTTTCATCAAAATATAATCTAACGTAATTTCCTTCGGATTCCATTAAGCGAACTTTTTCTAATTTAACAAACCAGCATTTCTCGCCATCTTTAACAAATACTTGATCCTCTGCTGATAAAGTTTCCTGAGATAATCCGTGTATTCTTTCTTTTCTTTTGCCCTCAATCAGTTTTTTTATTGAGTCTTCTAACCGCGCAGGCTCAATTGGTTTTAAAAGATAATCGAGTGCATTATACTCAAAAGCTTTTAATGCGTACTCATCGTAAGCTGTTGTGAAAATTACTTTAGGAACGCTGTCTAATTCTTCTAGTAATTCAAATCCGGTTTTTCCCGGCATTTGAATATCAAGAAAAATAACATCCGGACTTAACTCGGAGATTTTGTTATGTGCATCATCGGCGTTAACTGCCTCTCCTACAATTTCTATTTCTTTAAATGGTTCTAATAATCTTATTAACTCAGTGCGTGCGAGTCTTTCATCGTCTATAACTAATGCTTTCATTATTTTGAACCTCCTGATGGTATTTTAAGCTTTGTAAGAACTTTGTTGTTGTTTTCATTTGTTAATGATAGAGAAGCCTTTTCTCCATACAATAAAGATAATCTATGTTTTGTATTACTTACACCAAATCCACGGGAATTTTTTAATGCTTCTTCATCAAAATTACCAGAATTTCTAATTTCTATTATAAGATTTGAGCCGTAAACTTTTGCATCAATATCAACTTCACCGCCGGCAGTAATTTTTGATATGCCGTGTTTGATTCCGTTTTCAACAAGAGTTTGAACCATCATCGGCGGTATCTCAACACGATCTGCATCAGGTGTTGATTTAATATTATAATTCAGTCTTTCTTCAAATCTAATTTTTTCAAGATCAAGATAATCTTGTATAGTTCTCAATTCCTCGCTAAGTGTAACTGTTTCTGTTCTTTCAATCTTCAAAGTGTAGCGCATAAGATTGGAAAGTTTTGTAATTGCATCTTTTGCATTTTGCGGATCTTCTTCAATTAATGCACGAATGCTGTTCATAGCATTGAACATAAAATGCGGATTGAGTTGCGCCTTTAACGTTTTTAATTCAAAATCCTTTACAGCAGCTTCAAAAATTAAAGTTTCAATTTCTGCCTTCTTTGAGTTTTCAAAATAATGAATTGCGAAATAGATTAAGGACCAAACTAATACAACGCTTGTAATATTAAGAACACTTGCAATGATAGCTGCTGTTTGATGCTGGGCATCTCTTTCAACACCGAGGAAATAACCGGAACCGTAAACAGGAATGTAAATTATCAATCCAACAACAAAACTTGCTATTAAAATTCTAGGAATAATTTTTTTTAGAGTTAGATTTGTCCAATTATTTTTTTTGATGTAAAGACGATAAAGATGAGAAAAAATGATTCCATAAATTCCTAATAAAATCCAGAGAGCAATTCTATTTAGCGGAATGGTTTCAAAAGATGAGATAATAAGTAAGTTTACAATTACAAATAAACTCCAACCTGAAGCCTGAGAAACCCAATATAGATTTTTTCGTTTCAAAGTATCAATAATATTACTTTTAGTTACAGGTTTATCTTTACTAAAATTTAATTTTGTATTAAGTATTGCAGTGTTCATATCAAATATAATCTTAACGTAAATAAAATAGAATCAATATTATTTGCTGTGGAAACTTATCTTCTATTGGATGTAATGCTGGAATATTTTTTATGATTGGTTAAACAATGTGATGGATGGAAAAGTTTTGAAGCTTTTTCTTAGTGAATTTAACTCTTTTATCTTTGCAAACTCTGCGTGGTTTACTTTGCGCTCTTAGCCTGAACTGCAGCTAAAAAATATTTCACGCAAAGTCCGCAAAGAAAGAGTTTTATCTCATAAAGAAATTATATCATTATAAATGATAAATGCCATTAACAATAACAATAAAACAAGACCAGTATTCTGAATAGCCATTTTAATTTTAATTGGTATCTCACGTTTAATAGCAGATTCAATTAATATCATAACTAAATGCCCGCCATCCAAAACCGGAAAAGGCATTATATTTAGAATTGCTAAGCTTAAACTTAATAATGCAAGAAAGTATAGAAAACTGGAAATTCCAGAATCGGCAGATTTTGCAGCTATCTGTGCGATTTTAATTGGACCGCCAAAAGCTTTTTTAAATTCAATATTTCCTGTAAAAACTTTTCCTAACATAGAAAAAGTTAATGCCGTCATTTTTTCAATATCTTTCCAGCCATAGTAAACAGATTCAAAGGCGCCGTAAGTTCGCATATGAGTTTCACCCATAAACACAGTAGCAATATGTACCCCAATCTTTGAATCACTTCCTGGAGTAACAAAAATATCTTTTTGTGTTTTATCTCTTTCAACAGTTACTTTTAGTTCTTTATCTTTGTTTAAAGATATGATATTGGTTGCTTGTTGGGCGCTAAAAAGTGCCTCGTCATTAATTGCAAGTAAAATATCCCCGGATTTTATTCCTGATTTTTCTGCTGGAGAATCTTTTACAACTTCTCCGATTGCAGGTTTAACACCTTCGGGAATTAAGTATGCGCCTTTTGTTTCATCTTCGGGGATTAGTTTTCTGTTTATTATAAAACTTTTTTCTTTTCCATTTCGCAAAACATTTACATTAATATTCTCACCGAGAGTATTGATAAAAATTTCTGCTCGTAAATCTTCCCAGTTGCTAACAGATTTTTCGTTAATACTTAAAATTTTATCGCCACTTATAAATCCGGATTTTGACGCAGCACTTCCATCTTCAACATATGCAATAGTTGTAGTTGGAGTGATTGGTTTTCCCTGAAAGAAATTTGCTCCCCAGAATATCACCCATGCAAGCATAAGATTCATAAATACGCCAGCGGTAATTACAAACACTTTTGCCCACAATGGTTTTGCACGGAATTCATAAGGCTGCGGCTCTTTTTCAGCAAAGCTAGTATCCATGCTTTCATCAACCATTCCAGCTATTTTAACATAGCCGCCGAGAGGTAACAAGCTCAATCGATAATCTGTATGTCCTTCACCATCAAAATCTTTTGGAAGTTCACCAAAAGAAAACCCGGATTTTTTATTATATCCGAATAATCTTTTTCCAAAGCCAATAGCAAAAACATCCGCTCGCATACCACTAAGTTTAGCTGCGGCAAAGTGCCCAAACTCGTGAATGAAAACCAAAATACCAATTGTAATCGCGAAATAAATTATATAGTCCATATAAACTAAAACTCCTTGTTCTAACTCTATTTTAACTAAATTCTTTTCTTAATAATTGTCTGTACTTTTAAGTAACCGATTCTGGATACTGGAAAATTTATTTATCACTCAAATGTTTAATGCGCAACTATGAACAGTCATTTCGAAGGAGTCTTCGACTGAGAAATCTTATAGTATTATAAGAATAAGATTTCTCCCTTTGGTCGAAATGACGAATAAAAACTTAACCAGCACTAATTTAAAGAACTAACCAATTCTCTGGTTACCCTATCACACTCAAAAATTGTTTCAATATCCGGATCAGAATGATTTTCAATTTTATCCAGCGCCTTATTTATCAAATCAGATATCTGAGAGAATTTTATTTTTTTATTTATAAACATATCAACTGCAACTTCATTTGCTGCGTTCAATATACAAGGGGCTGTTCCGCCCAATTTTAAAACATCAAACGCTAATTTCAAACATTCAAATTTATTAAAATCCGGTTCAAAAAAAGAGAGATTATTTATTACCGCTAAATCTGTTCGCTTAAAATCATTCTGCAATCTCTCCGGAAAAGTAAGCGCATATTGTATCGGCAATTTCATATCCGGTAAACCGAGTTGAGCTTTTATCGATCCATCCACAAACTGAACCATTGAATGAATTATTGATTGCGGATGAATAACGACATTAATTTTTTCAACGGGCAATCCAAATAACCAGTGTGCTTCAATAACTTCAAGCCCTTTATTCATCATTGTTGCTGAATCTATGGAAATTTTATTTCCCATTTTCCAGTTAGGATGATTAAGCGCTTCCTCCACGGTTGCATTTTCAAAAAACGATTTATCTTTATTTAAAAATGGTCCGCCCGAAGCAGTTAAAATTAACTTTTCAACCTCATTAAGATTTTCACCAACTAAACACTGATAAATTGCAGAATGCTCAGAATCCACAGGAAGTATTTCTGCACTATTTTCTAAAACAAGTTTTGTAACAAGTTCACCTGCAACAACAAGAGTTTCCTTGTTTGCCAGCGCTATTCTTTTTCCGCGTTTGATTGCTTCAAGAGTTGGGGCTAATCCTGCAAAACCAACCATCGAACCAAGAAGAATATCATAATCTCTTTGCGATGCTGCGTTTAATAATTCATCATAACCAGAAAGAACCTCGCACAAGTTGCCAATGTTAGATTTAAGTTGCTTTGCTTTGGATTCATCAGTTACAACAACAAATTCAGGATTAAATTCTTTTATTTGCTGTTCCAAAACATCAATTCTTGAATTTACTGTTAATCCAGCAACACTAAACTTATCTGGAAAATTCCGGATTACATTAAGTGTGTTAATACCGATTGAACCGGAGGAACCTAAAATTAAAATTTTATTCATTTTCTTAGAAATTAGCGGTTAAAAGTACCAAAGAATGAGAAGTTTAGCAATGTAAAACTTACAGTGGTGTGATTTGCTTTCTTACAATTTCAATAAAAAAGCCAATCACTTTTTAAGGTAATTGGCTTAATTTTATTAAATGTATAGTACGTTAATACGTCACAGTATATGTTTGAATTCCATCTGCAGTTGAAGTGTAAACAGTAACTTTTACTACGTGTTCAACACCTGTTTTTGCGCTTACATATTCAACTAAATAACTATTTGCAAGTGCACTTGCAAACGGAAGGTCTTTTAGGCTTAAACCTGTTGCATCACTCGGAATAAATTTAATTGTTCCGCCAGTACAAGTTGAAAGCTCCCATGGTCGTTCATTATTATTTGCCCAGGCACCATTCGGACCACTGGATGTGTCAGCAGCACTGTATACAGTATGTACAGTAGCTTTTCCGCCTAATAATCCACATCCTACTGCATTTGTCCATTCAATACCATTTGATTGTGTTTCTTCATCGGTGAAATTAATAAATACTCTTTGAGCTCCAGACCTCCAGCCATACACTGAATCAGCAAAGATAGCGGCTACAATTCCATTTTCTGCTCGTGCTCGTCCAAAACTATGAGCTCTTTGAGTTAAAGCAGCACTATCTGGACCGGCAAAATATACGGTTCTGTCGGTGCCGGTCTCGCGATCTAAATAGGCGCTCAGTGTTTGGGCATTTGTAAAATTAATTCCTCCATTTACATCGCCATATTCATAACCAACCACAGCAAATTTAACATCAAGACCGCTTGCTTGTAAGTAATTAGCAAATGCAATTATACCCGCAGCAACGGAGTCAGCTTCCTGGCCCATACTTCCAGAATTATCAACGCAAAAAACTATATCTGCGGTAAGAACATTACCAGTTCCAACTTTTGTTACTTTTAATCCCTGTACAATGCCATCTTCTTCAACAAAAATGTTAGATGCCTGCGGATTACTTGCATTATAGCTTAAGGTCAATGGTTGACCCGTAGAATCAATCATTCCTAGTAAATTTAGTTTTACTCTACTTCCCGTTGTGGAAAAAGAACCTGAAGGGAGGACATTATTTTTAGTTGGTGTTGGAACG